>OHPZ01000499.1_pt1 | contig 17301 bp, 10 predicted proteins | sample 1577851 | NCBI WGS metagenome assembly OHPZ01 (sample SAMEA3879507, study PRJEB24766) | human gut metagenome | biome: human-associated habitat; feature: feces | place: USA | collected 1985/1987 | reverse complement strand
TGGCACGAAAAGCGCAGTTAGCTTTAAACGCTGCAATGCTTACCAATCCTTATGTAGCATTGGCTACGGTGGTTGTTGGATTAACAGCTACTATGTGGGCGTTCAGGGATTCTACAACCGCTGTTGAAAAAGGAACAAGGAGGTATAATGAAGAACAAGAAAAAGCGACAAAGCTTGATAGCGAACGGAAACAAAAAATAGACGGTCTTATCCAAAGCTCTCGTGATATTGCATTGTCTGACTTGCAGCGAGGTGAAAGTTTGGCGGAATTACGAAGCGAATATCCCAAGATATTTGCCCAATACGATATTGAATCAATAAAACTTGCTGACATACTTCAACTAAAACAACAAATATCCAAAGAGGATGCAAAGCGCGCAGGCGAGGAAGTTGCAAGAAATTTTGAAGCTGCTAACAAAGCTGTTTCAGACTATGAAAATGCCCTTTCTGCCAAACAAATCAATGGTGGTAAATTAACACAGCAGGAAATAAACAAGTTAAAAGAACTTCGCTCTTATAGAGACCAATTTCTTGTTGATAAAGGTAAAGGTATCTCTGAACAGTTCATATCCAATCTTAAAGATGTTGATATTAGTGAGTTTGACCGCTACATCTCTGAGTTAGAAAAGAGTATCAAAGGGAAAGGTAAAAATGGTACTGTGAAACTCCGTTTACCTATTGATATTAAGGGTACTTTGTCCGATGAAGCAATCTATAATGTGAAAGACATAAAAACACTTATAGATACTGCAAAATCCACTAAACAGACACGAATTGACGCAGAGAAGAATAAAACAACCTACCTGCAAGACCTTGCCAAAGCAAAAGAAGATTGGGAAGAGGCAAAGAAAGGGTATGAAGTTCTTTTGAAAGACCAACAAGCAACATCGGAACAGGTAAAAAAGGCCCGTGAAGATATGCTATCAAAAGAGAAAGCCTATAAAGATTTAGGTGGTATTACCGGAAGTTCTTTAATCAAGCAGGAAAATCAAGCCAAGAAAGAAGCCGAAAACCGACTTAAACAGCAAGAACAACTTGCCGAACAACTTCTTTCCATTCGTCGGAAAAACCAGCAGGATGAAGTCAACCTCATGGAGGACGGCACGGAAAGGAAGTTGAAGCAGATTGACTTGGACTATCAGAGGGAGCTTGATGCCATCAAGAAGCAGCGCAGGGAATGGGAAATGGAGCAAGGTGGAAAACTGACAGATAAACAAGAGGAGAAACTTGGCACATGGGCTTCTAATGCCGCTAAAAAAAGAGAAAGCGATATTGATTCAACAAGTAAAGCCAAACTTGAAGCCGACAAAAAAGCATGGCAGGAGTATTTCATTGAGTTCGGCAACTACCAGGAAAAGTGCAAAAATCTTATTCAGAAGTACAATGACGAGATAGCCAAACTGCAAACCGACAGCCCGGAGTACGCTTCCAAGGTAGCCCAAAAGAACAAGGCTCTTGAACAGCTTGATGAACAGTTCGGTCACTCCACAAAGGCGATGGCAGACCTCTTTGAAGATGCCAGCAATAAGTCCGTTTCCGCTATTCAGTCCATCATTGACAAATACGAAACCCTTGTCAAGTACATGTCCGGTACTGATAAAGACATTTCTATTGCTGATTTGAAAGGAATGGGCTTTACCGATAAAGACATTGAAGGGATAGAAAAAGGGGAAATATCCATCAAGGATGTTACAGACGCAATCAAAGGGTTAAAGGATGAACTTAAAGGAAAATCACCGTGGCAGGCTTTCGTCTCTGACTTGGAGAAAGGGATAGAAGCCATAAAAAAGGGTGGCAACGATTCCAAGAAAATCGGTCAAGGAATCACCGATATAGGCAATACTGTGACGTCTTTTGCCCCTGCATTGAATGAGTTTGGCTCAAGTATCGCCGACATATTCGGATTTGACGACAGTAAGATAACAAGTGCCATTGATGCGCTTGGCGGCTTAGGACAAACGGCATCCGGGGTCGGGCAAATCATGTCGGGTGATATTGTCGGAGGCGCAATGAGTGCGGTTTCTGGAATTTCCGCTGTAGTGTCTGCGTTGGATGGGATGTTCGGTGCCGATTATTCCCACTATAACGAGATGGTAGAGGAATATAACAAACTCTATGAGATATGGGATGAGCTGATAGACAAGAAACTGGAATATATCGGCATTTCCTACGGTATAGAAGCGGACAAGGTCGGAGAAGAGGCGCTTAGCCTTGTTGAAAAGCAGATTGAGGCATATCGCCTGCTGGGAAAAGAGCGCCTTAATTCCGGTGCATCCGCAGGTTCCCATTCCATTGGCAAGCGGATGGCAAAGAACACCTCGTCAAGCGACTGGCAGGACATTGCCGACGCACTCGACATGTCAGTCAATGCCGCCAAAGAGTTTATCGGGACCGGAAGAATGACCGGACTGTTTGACCTCACTGTTGAGCAATTGGAGAAACTTAAATCCGAAGCTCCTGCCTTCTGGGCGAAGATGGACGGTGACGTGCAAGAATATTTGAACGGCATTATAGATGGAGAGGAAAGGATTGAGGATATTCAGAACCAGATTAGTGAACAACTGACACAGACAACGTTCGATAGCGTTTTCGACAGTTTTGTGGATACCCTCATGGATATGGGCAGTTCCGCGAAAGACTTTTCTGACAGTTTCAGCGGATATATGCAGCGTGCCGTGCTTACCACAATGGTAGGCAACAAATTTACCGAGGACCTTCAAACGTGGTACGATGCCTTTGCCCAGGCCAATAAAGACCAAGGAGGCATTACGAAGGAGGAGATGGAGGCTCTTCGGAAGCAGTATGACGCAATTGCCGGTTCCGCACTTGCCGAACGTGACAAGCTTGCGGAAATTTTCGGATGGACCAAAGAGGATACCGACAGTAGCACGGATAACTATGAGGATTTCATCGGTAGTATGCAGAGTTCTCTTACTTCCCTTGATGTGACGGCCAAGGATGTTTCTGATAATATCTATGATTACTTCCGTCAGGCAATGATTAACGCTCTGTATGAAAAGGAGTACAAGAGCAAGATGGAAGAGTTGTACAAGACCTTTGAAGGGCTTTCCAAAGACGGATTGTCCGAGAGTGACATGGCACAACTCGGCTCTCAGATTGACCAATACATTGAGCAGATGATGAAGGGCGTAGAGGACGTTAATAGTTTGTTTGCTGACAAGCTGAAGAACGCCGAAGACTTGCAGTCGTTTGTTGATAGCGTCAAGTCTGCCATGTCCTCTGTCGAAGCCACTGCCGAGGATGTGACAGACAATATCTTCGAGTACATCCGTCAACAAATGGTTGAGAAGATGTTTGCCGATACCTTCCAACCACAGATAGAAGAGTTTTATAAACGGGTTCAGAAAGCCATGTCTGACGGCGATATAACCGATGCTGAACGTAATACACTGAGAAGCGAAGCTGAAAAGTTGGCTAATGACATCGTAGCCGCCAAAGACATTCTTTCTGATACTCTTGGCATTACCGAGAGTAACATGAAGAAGGAACTTGAAGAGGAATTCAAGTCCTTCTCCGATGACATATTGAACTCTCTTACCAATGCCGAGGTAACAGCCGAAGCCGTTGCCAAGAATATCTCCGAATCCATGCGCAAGGAACTTATCGAATCCATGTATATCGAGCAATATGAACCACGTATCAAAGCTATCTGGGAGAAATGGAAGGAATACTCGGAGGATGGACTTGTAACCGATGAAGAACGTGCCAATATCAAGAATGACATTGACGAATTGAGCAAGGAGGTCGCCGATGCTGCCGGGGAAATCAGTGGCGCGTGGAAAGACTCTGGAGAGGAGGTAAGGAAAGCGTTCAACTCTTTCTCCGACAGTATCAAGAGTGTGCTCTATGACGCAGAAGCTACCGCCGAGGACATAGCCGACAATATCTATCAATATATGCGCAATGCCTTGGTGGATTCCATGTTTACTGCCCAGCTCCAGCCTCAGATTCAGGCCTGGTATGACAAATATACCGAATTTATGAAAGACGGTGCCATTGATACGGCCGAGCGCAAGACTCTGGACGAGATGATAGCCGAAATTCAGAAAGCCGGTGTCGACATTGTGGATGCGGCTAACAAGCTTTTCCCCACTCTTGATACGGGAGCCATCAACCGTGCGGAAGAAGCCGCCCAGGAAGCGGAGAACGCCCGTAATGAAGCTGAGCAGGAATGGGAGTCGTTCTCTGATGGTATTCTGAATTCCTTGTACGATATAGAGGCCACAGCGGAGGATATTTCCGATGACATGAGCGAATACATGCGCAAGGCTTTGATTAAGGCCATGTATGTGGAGAACTTCAAACCGCAGATGCAGAAGTGGTACAATGAGTGGAAAAAGGCCATGGGAGATGACGACCTGACTTCCGAAGAAAAGCAGCTCCTCGACTCCATGAAACAGACGATGGTTGACGACATGAAGAAAGAAGTTGATGCCATCAACCAGTTCTTTGGAACCATGTTTTTACAGCAGGCGAGTAGTAAGGGTTTTGAAGCCATGTCACAAGATACCGGCGAAGAACTTAACGGACGTTTTACAGCTTTGCAGGTTGCCGGGGAAGAAATAAAGAACCAGTCCATTCAACAGACCGGTTTACTTTCATCCATCAATGGCAAACTTTCATTGCTCAATCTTAGAAGTGGGGATGTCCCAGCTTTGTTATCTGGAACTCCTAATTTCGCAGATAGAGCCAAAGAGACAATAGCGAGCGGCTATCAGTCGCAGGTACATATTGTTTTCCCGACAGAGGACATAAAGGCATTGACCGATAGAGTCTCCAATATGGAAAGAATCGTAGATGAAATGAGAACATTCCAAGTAGAAGGTAACATGGACCGTAGAGATATACTTGAAAACTCTGTTATTCTTGCCAAGAATAGTCCGCGAATACTCGATAATACAAATGATATCAAGCAGGATATAAAGAATCTATAATAGTTATGGCAGAATTAATAATAAACGGAAGAGAAGCCCTAAAAGAGTGGGGTGTTAGAATGGGAGATAACTTTCTTGATGTACTGGGAGCACCGGTACCTCTGAAAGAGTTTATAGAGAATAAATCACGCTTGGAACATGGGAAACAAGTTCTTATGGATAACCCCAAGCTTGATGAGCGTGAGTTAACTCTTGTTTTTACAGTAGAAGGTGATTCTCCTGCCGATTATCAGGCAAAGAAAACAGCTTTTTATGAAGAACTTTACAAAGGTAAAATTGATATTCAGATTCCTGAGAACAATAGTGATATTTATCATTTGCTGTATTTAGGAAAGAGCGTTTCTTATGCCCAAAGCTTAGACCGGACATTTGGGAAAATATCAGCCAAATTCTGTGAGTATAATCCATCTAACCGTGTTGTAGGCTAGAAATTTACGACATTAAATTCATTGTCGTGTATGGAAGCTCTAATTTTTAGGGCTTCTTTTTTTTATGTCCGACCTTTGTTTACATGATAGATATTAAGGACATACAAGGCAATACCCGCTTTTCAACTGGTATCAATTCCGGTGCAAAAGGCAAGTTCTCTTTAATGAAAGAGGACTATGTCGTACTACCTTTTAATACTCTGTCCCCAGTCGATTTCCAAGTAGGTGATTACGTTGACCTGCGTGGGGTACTCGATGCCTCCATGGGCGGTAAATTGGCAAAAATCTATCAGATTGTAGATATTCCCTATCCGACCTACAAGAACGGAGGCTACTCCTATGAACTTCGTTTTGACGCTTACTATTTCAAGTGGAAAACAAAGATATTCAAGTACACCCCGGAGTACGGAGGACTGGAAGCGTCCTGGTCCCTTACCGCTTCACTGGATGTCCAGATGGGTGTATTCCTTCGCAATTTGAAAGCTCTTGGTTATAAATATGAGGGAAAAGACTTCGTGTTTTCCATTGACGATAGTGTCGAGAACTCCTCCAAATTGATGACCTATGACAATACCAACCTCATTGATGCTATGTTCAGCATGGCTGATAACTGGGGTTGTGATTGTTGGGTAACGGACCATGTAATCAACTTCGGACGCTGTGAGTTCTCCGATGCTGTTAAGATTGAACTGGATAAGGAAGCCAAGGACATGAGCCGGAGTGATAGCAAGGGTACTTATGCTACAAGAATCTATGCGTTCGGTTCAACAAGAAACATCCCTACCAACTATCGCCCGGTAGACCAGACCGCTGTTGTCAACGGTATCGTCCAGAAGCGCCTTATGCTTCCGGCAGGCACTCCATACGTGGATGCCCACGAGGGCTTGACCGATTTGGAAGCTGTCGAAGCCGTTGTTGTATTTGATGACATCTGCCCCAAAAGAGTAGGTGAAATCACCGGTGTAAGCTTTTATGAGAGCGAGGTAGATAATGAAGATGGTACAAAGACAAAAGCTACCTTCTACCGGTTCAAGGATTCAGGCATCAACTTCTCGAAGGAATACATCCTTGAAGGACAGGAACTCAAAATCAGGTTCGAATCCGGCAAGCTCAACGGCATGGAGTTCGGCGTAGCTTTTAATCCTCTTGGTTTGACCGAAAAGAACGACGACGGCACATGGAATCCTGATGCCCAACTTTGGGAGATTGTACAGAATGAAGACTACGGCCGTTCCTTGCCGGATGAAGTGTTGTTCCCTTCAAAAGGTGACAAGTATGTACTGTCTGGTTGGAATGCCGAGAAGATAACCGAACTTGGGCTGGTGGCTGCTGCCGAAGAGGAACTGCTTGCCACTGCAAAGAAGTACGTGGCAAAGACCTGCATCGACGACGGCACCTATACGGCTACGCTCAACTCCATCTGGGTACACAAAGACCAAATAAATCACAGCTTTGACATAGGACAGCGCATCAACCTTGTCAATCCTGCCTACTTCAAGGACGGGCGCTTGTCCCGTGTCATCGGCTTTGAAATCAACCTCGACAAGCCTTACGATTCCCCGCAGTATACGATTGGCGAAAGCACCGCCTATTCCCGCATTTCCGATATTGAAACGCAAGTCGAAGAGTTGACTTTTAAGGGACAGACCTTCACCGGTTCGGGAGGAAGCAACATCTATGTCATCAAGACCAACGACGCTACGGCCGCAAGCAACTTCAATGTGTTCTCAGCCTTGCGTACCCTGAGAATGTTCCTCCGCAAGGACGCAAGCGACGTAGCGGAAGAAATCATAAACTTTTTGAAGGGATTGCTGATAGGCAAGAACGGCAGCGGTATCACGGTACGCAAGGACGGCACCTCGCAGGCTGTCGTTGACCGTCTATATGTGAAGATAAAGGCCGTCTTTGATGAATTGCAAGTCAAGAGAGCTACCCATGTAGGCGGTGAACAAATAATCACCCATGCCGGTATGAAGTGCATCCGCGTGGAGGAACTGGAAGACGTCTACCGCTGCAGTTTTCTTGCCGAGCAGGACGGTGAGGCGATAGCCAACGAGTTCAGTGTAGGCTCGCTGGCGCAGGCAAAGGAGTGCAACATCGTCGAAGGAACCACTCTTAATGCCTCCAATCGCTACTATTGGCGTGAGGTTGTGGCCGTGGGACGTGACTACATCGATTTGTCCAAGACCATCTGCGATGAGGACAGCGATGTTCCCCAAGCGGGCGATGACATTATAGGATTGGGCCACCGTACAGATGTAGACCTTCAAAGCGCAATCGTGCTATCGTCTACCAACGAGACATCCCCGTCTATAACTTTCTACACCGGCATTGACGACTTCAACCTAACGGGGAAAGATGTAATCTCCTTCGGTGTTGACAAATCCACCGGGCATGCCTACATGAAAGTGTACGGTACTTCCTATATCGGCGCCCGTGATGAGAGCACTTACATCAAGTACACACCGGAAGGTGGCGTAGAAATCAAAGGGCGATTCCTTACGATGGCCGGTGAGGACATCCTGACAATGTTCACTGTCATTGAAGGACTTATCAAGTCTGAAATCTCATCCGTGCGTGATGAAATCAATGCCCTGAACAATTACCTTAACAATGCGTCTTTTGCCGCTGACATGCAGTACTGGACCGGTAGCAGCAACATACGCATCTTCCGAGTTGACGGTCGGCTGCTGTACTTCAACAGTAACTTCTATGCGAACAAGGAATCTTTCGCCGATATAGTAAGCGAACGCGCAAAGAATGTGCTACGCCTTAAGAACAGCTATATCGAGCAGGTCAACTCAGACTTTTACCGCCATCCGGATTTTGAGACCTTCGACGAACTCAAGTGCCCCCGGCAGTTCACTATCTCTTTCAAGTATCTGGTGAAGCGCCCCGGCACTCTTGCCTTCCATTTCAAGAACGAGAACAAAGAAGGTTTTGAGGAATACACCCCGATTTCCTTTTCTAAGGACCTATATCCCAGTACTGAATTCAAACAGATGGAGATAACCGGTAAGTGGAACGGAACCGGTGATTTCCACATGTCTTTTACCGGTGACATGTACTTGTATGCACTTACGCTAACCGATGATGCTCTTGCTGACTTGCGCGAGGAATTCAATATGCGTTTTGAACTTACAGACAAGAAGATTCAGGCGAACCTTGACGAAATCAGAAGCACGGCAGGCAAGCTTGAAGAGTATCACAGTGAATTCCTGCTTACCGCGCGCAACCTTGAAGCGAAGTTCACGGAGGACCTGACGAATACTGAGAGTCGTATAACGCAAGAATACACCTCTGCTATCGACATCTCCGCCCGTGGTCTGAAAGCTGAATTCACGTCCGGTCTTGTAGGCCTTGAGACTGGAATCACCGAAGCATATAAGTCTGCTATTGACATATCGGCCCGCGGTCTTCGTGCAGACTTCAGTGCGTCCGTCTCTGACCTGGACGGCAAGCTGTTCGCCCATGCAGGCAGCTTTCATGTGACTGCCGAGAAGATAGAAAGTATGGTGACCGCCACAAACAGCCTGAAGGGTACCGTGGAACAGCACACCTCAGCCATTAGCCAGACGGCCAGCCGTATAGACCAGTTCGTGCAGAAGATAACCTTCGATTCCAAAGGTAACATTACCAATATCGACAAAGCCGGTTTAGTGACGGAGAGCAATATCGCCACCATGTTTGCGGAAAAGGTCGACCCCAACGGTGATATCGTCAGGCGTGCTCAAATCAGCGCGTTCATCACCGAAGGCGAAGCGGGCAGGCTGATATCCAATGCTACAATCGAGGCTGACCGGATAAACTTTACGGGAAAGACCATCATCAACGGCAGTTTCGTGGTCGATACAAACGGGCGTGTGACGATGAACGACATCACGGCAAACAACCTGACTCTAAAGGGCAGCATAACGGGCACGGATGCTACGCTGAACGGCATCACAGCTAATAATCTGACATTAAAAGGCAATATCTCAGGTATTGACGCCATCCTGAACGACATTACTGCTAATAACCTTACGTTGAAGGGCAACATTACCGGGGCGGGGGCTACACTGAATGATATCACCGCCAATAATCTTACCTTGAAAGGGGGTATAACGGGCAGGGATGCTGTCTTGAACGATATCACCGCGAACAACCTTACCCTGAAAGGTACCATATCCGGTGCCAATGCCACGCTTAACGATATCACAGCCAATAATCTTACGTTGAAAGGAAATATTTCCGGTGCCAACGCCATATTGAACGGCATCACCGTAAACGGAAAGATAAACGCCTCCAGCGGCCGGATAGGTGACTATCTGTATCTGCATGGTAACGGTATATCCACCAACTCGAGAGCGTTCGTGACCGACCTTACAGATAGCACTACGCAATTCGAACTCAGCAAGAGCTACTATCTGCATGCGATAGCGTCGGACGGAGGAGCCAATAGCATCCTGATAAGGCCCTACCAGACTATGGAAGCGGGCACAGTCAAAGGGGTGGTAACCATCTCTGCAACCATTCCGGGGCGCAATAGGGCCATACACGTATCTTCCGGCGAGAGCTATTTCGGTGGTGATGTGATAGTGGGGAAGATGTATGCTCCGTCCTCCGGGACTCTGGAAATTGCCGGGCCGCTGAAGACGCAAGGTGTATACCGGAATACTGACGTGATACTCTCTTCGGTTACAAGGTACAGCATTAAGGCGACCGACCACACACTGCTTTTTTACGGCAACTGTACTATATCCCTTCCGTCCTCTTCTGACGGGCATGAGATATGGATAATGCCGAACGGGAATACCATCAGTTTTCCTTCCGGTACGTTCGCGAACTCTTCCAGGACGAATATCAACGGGCGTGAATGGCATGTGATAAAACGGGTTTTGGGGAATTGGTATCTGTCATGGATGAGTATATAGAATAATTAAAATAGAAAGTATGAAAATCAACTTTAAGAAAATCGAGGCCCAGACCTCATTCGAAGGCGCCAAGCAGACCTTCGACGTAGCCGAAACGGTCGGCAATGAAATGATGTACAACGGAAGTATCCTTCTGGATATAGGCTTTGAAGACCTGGCACGGGAAATCTACTACTCGAAAGATGCGGTGGAAATCCCGGAACAGTATTGCAAGGCTCTTGAACTTGTGGTGAAGAACTCGCGGCTCATAGCTGCCGTGAAACGTGCGGTAATTAACCAACTGAACGTCATCCAGCCATCTTAAATCAATTCTGAAAATTATGGTATTGGAATCAAATCAGTTCAACCAGCTTGTAGAGGAGGTGAAGAAAGCCCTTCTTGTCGGCTCCCAAGGTGTGGGCGATGTGGAGATAGTCAATTCTCTGGATGACATTGTGAGCCTGCCTGCACTTCGCCTTTCCGGTATGGAGGAGTCGGTCGTCGAAGCTCCCCTAGAGCTGTTGTCCGCTCCCGCCAGGGAAGCTGCCGAAGAGCTACGTAAGGCCGAGGAGGGACGTGTCTCTGCGGAAAACCTGCGTAAGGATGCGGAATCAAAGCGTGCCTCTGCTGAAAGTGCTCGCATATCGGCTGAATCCACGCGTATCAATTCGGAGAAAGACCGTGTGGCGGCTGAAGGTACTCGGAAGACAGCCGAGACAGAGCGGGGCAGGGCTGAAACTATAAGGCAGACTTCCGAAACTACCCGTATCACAGCAGAATCCGGACGTGCAGATGCAGAATCCGAGCGTGTCAGTGCCGAGGACGGACGTAAAGCTGCCGAGACTACCCGGGGTACTGCCGAGTCCGGACGCCAGGAAGCCGAAGCGAGCCGTGCCAACGCCGAAAAAGACCGTGTTACAGCAGAAAGTTCCCGTGTGACGGCTGAAAACAAGCGTGTTACTTCCGAGACTGTCCGCATTACAGCTGAGGATGCGCGTAAAAGTGCAGAGACAAGCCGCCAGATAGCCGAGACAGGACGCGTAAATGCTGAAAGCGACCGTGCCACTGCGGAAACTGCCCGTGTTACTGAATTTGCTACCCTCAAGAAAAATACGGAAACGGCCACTGCGAGTGCTACTGATACGGCAGAACATCCTACCTATATCGGTGCAGACCATTATGTATACCAATGGGATAAGGGCACTAAAAAGTACGTTAAGACGGATATCTATGTGAAAGGCAAGCCGGGAGATACATTCACCCTTCTTGGACGTTACGATACGCTTGATGCCTTAAAGACTGCTGTACCTGACGGGTCAAACATCACTGGTTTCTATTCCGTTGGAACTGCATTGCCTTATACATATTATGCCTGGTATAACGGTGATTGGCAAAGTCAAGGACAATTGCAAGGTCCAAAGGGCGATAAAGGAGACAAAGGTGATACGGGTGCAAAAGGCGCTACCGGTGCCACGGGTGCAGCAGGTGCAAGTGCCAGTATTACTGGTGCTACTGCTACGGTTGACGCCAACATCGGTACGCCCTCCGTGACCGTTTCTCTCGGTGGTACCGCATTGGCCAGAACCTTTTCCTTTGCTTTCAAGAACCTGAAGGGTGCTACCGGAGCAAAAGGCGCTACGGGTGCTACCGGAGCTACTGGACCTAAAGGGGCGACTGGTGCGCAAGGACCACAAGGGCCGCAAGGTGTCGGTGACCCGACAGTTACCGGTGTGAATACGGTCACGACACTGGCCTCCCTGCCAATTTCCAAGAGAAGTATCACTGCAAGTTTGGGCTCTGCCACGAACATCAGCCTTGCTTCCGGAATGTCAGTGGGTAATGATTTGTATATCCGCTGCGTCGCATCGGCGGCATTCACACAGCCGATACCCAATACCGGCGCGTTCACTTCGATGTCCGGTACTTCAATCAGTGTTTCCGCTGGAGATATCTTTGAGATTAGTATCTGGTGCTATGCCGCTGGCGCCTATTCAATATCCGTAAAAACAAGGGACTAAGGTTTATGAGTGTATTAAAAAGACGAAGCAATAATATAAAGGACGGTCAGTATGTGATTGCATTCTCCGACAGTAGAGCCTTAATAGATATTTCCAAGGATTGTGGAATGACATGGACCAGAAGACAACCTTCCGACCTTCCTAATGTAAACGAATACTTTTTCAGCAACGATAGAACGAGGATTGCCATGTCCGGAGACGGCAGGCATATCTATTGCTCGTGCTATATGGCAAATGTGGGATTATTGCGTTCTACGGATTTTCTGGAGACGGCAGAACCTTTCAAGCCTGATAATTGCTATTCCGTGTACTCGATAGCCTGCAACGGCAGGGGGAATCTGGTCGCTATTGTGTGTCAGAATAGCAATAACAAATATGATTTGATGCTTTCCGGGGATTATGGGAAAACATGGCGGGTCTCTAATGGATTAAAAGACAATACCGTGCCTCTCATGGGGGTGGAAATGTCCCATTCCGGCAGATACGTAGTGGCATATGCGTCAAATTCTCCCTATTATACTACCCATGAGCTGTTTATATCTTCCGATTATGGAGAAACTTTCAGCAGTGAAATATTCAGGGGGCCTATCACAAAGATTGCCATTTCCGGTGACGGCAAATACATGTTGTGTTGCTGCAACAGGGAGAGTTCATCAAAGTTATACTATGCCTATTATTCCGGGGATTATGGGAAGACGTGGACTAAAATTACCGATTCGAGTTTCTCTGCCCGTACATTGGCTGTATCCTATGACGGGAAATATATGGTTATAGAGGGAGGGTACTCTTATTCCGGTGCACGTATATCCGCCGATTACGGAAAAACCTGGGCATTGAAGCATTCCGTTATTGGCAATAGCTTTGCTTTGGGGCTTTCGTCTGACGGAAAGTATGCGATAGCACAGGAAAGTTCTTCTCCGTATCGTATGTTCAAATCTTCGGATTATCTGGGCTCATTTACTGAAATAAATACGGCACCGCTTACATCATTAGGTATTAGAGCGAATTACCGGTTTATCATAATGAATAAAAATAGACTTTAACAACAATGCAATATATACATATTTATTCCGAGGAGAAAGTTGTCCGTCTTGATTTTGAACTGGACGAAAACTATGAAGTGGGTACAACCTATGAGGATTACCTGGATGGAGCCTGGGTACCGTTGAATGCGGAACAGGAAGCATTTTACGAAGCCCATCCGGCAGCGTCTGCAAAGGAAATTCTCGAATGTGAATTAACCCCTCCCTATGAACCGACTTTGGAGGGTGTGAAGAGCGCGAAGGTCAATGAAATTGCTGTTTACGATGGATCCGATGTCGTGAATTCCTTTACGCTTGGCGGCAAGCGGATGTGGCTTGACAAGGATACGCGGGTAGGACTGGTAAACTCAATTGCTATCGAGCAGGCTGTGGGTAAGGAGACAACCGTGCTGTGGTATGATGCCGTGAAGTATGTAATCCCCATTCCTCTTGCCTTGCAGATGCTGGCCGCACTGGAACTGTATGCCCTGGAATGCTATAATGCCACGCAGGAACATCTGGCCGCGGTTATGGGACTTGCTACGAAAGAGGAGGTCGGAGCGTATGATTACACTTCCGGTTATCCTGAAAAATTAGTGTTCAACCTTTAAATTGATAGCTTATGATTTACTTATGTTTTATGTCGCTGTTTTTGCTCACTATGTACATAATGTATGCGGTGAGAGTGTGCGGAGTGCCCTGGTCGCTCTCTGACACCTATTATCAACTGAAGAAACGGAACCGCTCGGCGTGGCTGTTTCAGGCGGCGATGGCCGTTCCTGCCATGCTGCTTATGCCGGTGTGGATTGAATGCTCATCGGAGAACCTGCAATGTTTGGCATTTCTTGCTTGCGGTGGGCTGATGTTCGTCGGGACAGCCCCGCTGTTCAAGGAGGAATTTCAGAGCAAAGTACATTATGCAGGGACAGTAATAGCCGGATTAGCTACAATTCTTTGGGTTTGTCTCTCCGGTATGTGGTACTTGCCTGCGGTTGCTTTCCCGATAGCCGTTGTTATCATGTTGAGATACCGGAAATGGCTGTTCTGGGCGGAGATGGCAGCGTTTGCTTGTGCTTATGTGGGGGTGCTTATAATTTGTATCGATTGTTAAACCGGGAGAAATGGAAATGAATGATTGGATTATGTTGGTGACCGCACTCGGTGGCATCGAGGGCATCAAGCAGCTTGTTAAGTGGTGGATGTCGCGCAAGACCAATGCGCGTATTGAGGACGCGCATGCTGATGTCGAGGAGTTCAAGGCATTACGGGAGTACAACGAGTTCCTGCAGAAGCAGCTTTCGGAGAAGGAACAGCGATTTGTGGAGCAGACAGACCGGCTCCGTAAGGTGCAGGATGAGTTGTTTACACTGAAGGAGGCTAATTCTGACCTGAAACTGGAACTGGCACTGAAACGGTGTGAGAGGAAGAAATGCGGTGACAGAGAACCGCAAAACGGCTACTGATTCGCGGAAAGGAAGGTGTTTCACAACGGCTCCCTTTCCCTTAATACTACACAACTTAAAGTTTAAACAAAGGCGTTTGCAAATATATTGTATTTTTATGTAAAACCAAAAATCAAGGAGGAAAATAAGAATGGCGAATGTGTATAAATTAGCGCCTTGGATTCTCAAATGGGAAGGCGGTTTCGTGAATGACCCGGCAGACCTTGGAGGTGCAACGAATATGGGTGTGACTATCGGCACGTGGAAGTCATGCGGCTATGACAAGGACGGTGACGGTGATATAGACGTGGATGACCTGCGTCTGCTTACCCGTGAGGATGTCGTTAACCGGGTGCTCAAGCCGCATTATTGGGATAGATGGAAGGCAGATTTGATAACGAGCCAGTCCGTAGCAAATATCCTTGTCGATTGGGTGTGGGCATCGGGTGCACACGGAATAAAGATACCTCAACGCTTGCTTGGTGTTACTGTGGATGGAATAGTAGGTCCTAAGACACTCGCTGCGGTGAATGCCAGGAACCCGCGTGAGTTGTTCGACATGATTAAGATTGCACGGTTCGATTTCATCGAGGATATATGCCGCTCTCGTCCGGCGAACAATAAATTCAAACGGGGGTGGATGAATCGGATTAACGATTTAAGGTTTGAGGAATGAAAAAGTTACTGTGGATATTGGTTGTATTGCTGGCAATTGCTTGTGTGGCGGCTTGGTTTCGTCCGCACGAGCCTTTGTCGGCAGAAATACGTACCGAGACGAAGATAAAGACGGTTGTCAAGGTAGATACGATGCTTATCTCTGCACCGATGGCTGTGTTCTGGCGTTTCGTGCCAGATGATACGACACGGATAGGTGATACCTTGCTTCATCGTAAGCAAGTGGTATATAGAGACAGCTCGTATCGGGCTGTGGTAAGTGGATATGTAGACCCTCGGCTGGATAGTTTACAGGTATTTCCTAAGACTGTGTATCAGACGGTGACGAATGATATTTACCATCCGGTGGTTGTCAAGTCGAAGAAGAAGCGTTGGGGATTAGGGTTGCAGGCTGGATATGGTTATCCGGGTGGTTTTTATGTTGGCGGTGGTATAAGTTATGATTTATTTCAGTGGTAATATTATGTGAATCTCTTTATTTGAAAATTTTGTTTTATATCTTAAACTTAGTTATATTTGCACTATATAATTAGTGCTATGGCTAAAGAAATAAATACAGCTATCTTAAAATTAAGGAAAAGGTCAGAGAAATATTCTACGGAACAATTGGTAAATACTTTTGTTGATGTCGGCTCTTTGTTTACTCAATTAATGAATAATGACCATCAAATTTTATATGGCCGACGCGGGACAGGTAAGACGCATGTTCTTAAATATTTATGCTCGAAAATAGAAAATGAAGGTAGTTATCCTATTTATATTGATTTACGTTTAGTAGGTTCTACAGGCGGTTTATATTCAGATAGAACTATTCCTGTCTCGGAAAGAGCGACAAGACTGCTTATTGATGTGTTCTCAGTTATTCATGATCAGATATTTGAATTCATTGCTGAAGACAATAGAGAAGATGTACATATGGGAACTATGGGACCTTTATTGGAGGAATTAGCAACTTCTATCTCAGAAATAAAAATAAGCGGTGAAATTACTAAAGAAAATTTGGTTGAATCAAATATTAAAAACTCTAACAATGTCGCACTAACTTTGGGAACAGCTCCAAATATTGGTTTTACAAAAGATTGTTGTATTGGGGAAAAAATAGGAGAAAAAACAGTAAATACTGGCTTCGAAAATCATAGAGTACACTTTCCTTCTATTAGGGTCATTATGTCTAAAATACTTAACTTGATAGCTCCTCATGAGTTTTGGATTGTATTAGACGAATGGGCTGAAATACCTGTTGAATTACAACCTTTTTTAGGTGATTTATTGAGGCGTTGTTTATTTCCTATTTATGGTGTAACAGTAAAAATAGGAGCGATAGAACATCGTTCTAATTTTAAAATCCAAAAGAGTATTTCGGAATATATTGGTATCGAAACAGGTGCTGATATGACAAGTCTTAATTTGGATGAATTTATGGTATTCGATAATAATGATTATTTATCAATAGACTTTTTTAAAAATTTATTGTTTAAGCATATAAATTCATTATTGCCAGAAGAGCAGAAAGTAAAGTTTGCGGATGAATTAATTAGTAATACTTTTACGCAAATTCCTGCCTTTGAAGAATTAGTGAGAGCTTCGGAGGGAGTACCTAGAGACGCAATAAATATTTTAGTTCAAGCTGCTACAAAGGCTGCTTCTAGTAATATATCTATTAAAAATATAAGAGACGCCTCTCGTATATGGTATAATCGTGATAAAGAAAAGTCTGTAACTTCAAGTATGGAAGCTATAAAACTTTTGCGATGGATTATAGATGAGGTGATTGGTAAAAGGAATGCTCGCGCTTTCTTATTAAGGACAGATATTGAAAATAATCTTATTGATTATTTGTACGATGCTAGAGTGATACACGTTATAAAA
>OHPZ01000473.1_pt1 | contig 17999 bp, 10 predicted proteins | sample 1577851 | NCBI WGS metagenome assembly OHPZ01 (sample SAMEA3879507, study PRJEB24766) | human gut metagenome | biome: human-associated habitat; feature: feces | place: USA | collected 1985/1987 | reverse complement strand
TAGAGATAGCCGTCCTTGCGGATCTTCTCGAAGTTCTGTATGCCGATGGGGTAAATAGTCTGGTTCATATCGTCTTGTGTTTAATGTGACTCATAGACAAAGATATGAAAAAAACACGTACATGTTTTCAAAAAAAGACGTACATGTTTTCGGAAAAACACGTACGTCTTTTTTTAAAGGCTTTATAGAGTATGATTCTACCTAGTACTTGAAGCTTCCTCCCCCCAAGAATTCACGGAGCAAGGAAGTTCCGGGAAGTTCCTCCGTCGGGATGTAATTAAAGTAGCGGAGGAAACGGAGCAAACGATACGCCTCCGCATTCGCCTTACTACTCTCCGGCACTTGCGCGAGGATCGGTTCCGCAAATTTGCGCAAGGCGGCCAGCTCATACAACATGGCGCTGTTAAACATAGCGTCCGCATTCTCCTGATACGGAAAGATCCATTTATCCTCACCCCGGCGAACGCTCGGCCAACGGTTGATCGTATCTTCCGCCGAATATCCCCTAAAGCGATAATCCCGGATGATACGGCGCAGCAGACGATTATCCGTCGTCGGTATCCAATTATGGTTATCCAAAGAGATAGAGGTCAAGACCGAGACATATACCCGATATTTATATTTATCATCGATAAACTCCGTCAGCTCCGGATTCAAGGCATGGATACCTTCTATCACCAAGATCGAGTTCTCACGAAGCTTAAGCTTCTTCCCTTTGAAAACCCGTTGGCCGGTCTCGAAATTAAAAGTCGGCAAATCGATCTCTTCCCCGGATAACAACTTCTTCAAATCCTTATTAAAATAGGGTAAATCCAGCGCATACAAGGATTCAAAATCATACTCGCCATGCTCATCCTTCGGTGTATCTTCCCGGTTCAAGAAATAATCATCCAAGGAAATTCCTACCGGATGAAGCAGGTTAGTTGTTAATTGCACTTGCAAACGCTTGCAAAACGTAGTCTTTCCCGAAGAAGAAGGGCCAGAGATCAAGACGATACGGATGCCCTCTTTATATCCATCGGCGATCTTTTCGGCGATCTTAGCAACCTGTTTTTCCTGCATCGCCTCAGAGACAAGGATTATATCCTGAGAGCGGCCTTTCTCTATCGCTAAATTCAAATCCCCCACATTATCTAAGCCGACAGTCCGCTGCAATGTAAGGTGTTCCTTATAAGCCTCGAACATCTTATCCTGCTTGATGACAGGCTGCAATTCCATCGGATCGGTCTGCTTCGGAATACGGAGCAAAACGCCATCCATATACGGTTCCAAGTCAAACAATTGGATATAGCCGGTCGAAGGGGTTAAACAGCCATAAAAGAAGTTGATATAACCTTCCAACTCATAATAAGAGGTATAAGGCAATCCCGCCGTCTCTATTAAGCGAGCCTTATCATTCATACCCCGCTCCCTGAACAATACGGCGGCATCCACCGTACGGACACTCTTATGGAGGAAAGGAAGATCCGCATCAATCAACTCCCACATACGTTTCTTGATCCTCTCGATCGTCTCCAGATCGATGTTCTTGCCGTTATGGATCACGCAATAGTAACCTTTCGACACCGGATGTTCCAGATTTAAGGTCGCCGTCGGCCAAATATCATACACCGCCTTGGAAAATATATGGCAAAGCGAGCGGACATAGGTTCTCAATCCGGATAATTGAGTATAGTCGATAAATTCGATATCCTTCGGTTGCCAGCAACGGAAGTTCAAGCTTTCCGTCTTATTATTCACTTGCGCGTTCATCGGCCTGTACCGAAGCGGAGCGCCAAGCGCCGTATAAATGTCCAACAACGAAGAACCAATGGGTACATCCTTGTAGGTATTATTATTTTTGCAGTAAATTGTTATTGTCTCAGACATACTATCTCTGTTATTATTTGTAAATTCGCCCCCTAAAGTTAGGAATATTAATCGGATATACAATCCACTTAAACGTAATTTAAATGGACTATTCTTTTTTTGATTTTCTCCGGCTGATCGGCTCCTTGGCGCTGTTCTTGTACGGAATGAAGATCATGAGTGAAGGGTTACAAAAATTTGCGGGTGACAGTTTACGTCGAATACTAACCGCGATGACCACAAACAGAGTGACCGGTGTGCTCACCGGCGTGTTAATAACGGCTCTCATCCAATCCTCATCGGCTACGACGGTTATGGTCGTGAGTTTCGTGAATGCCGGACTCTTGACATTGACCCAATCCATCGGAGTCATTATGGGTGCCAACATCGGAACCACGGTAACGGCATGGCTTATCTCCGCCCTCGGTTTCAAGGTCGATATCGCCGCATTCGCCCTTCCCCTTTTAGCTTTCGCTCTCCCACTCTTCTTCTCAGGAAAAAGCTCTCGTAAATCAATTGGTGAATTTGTCTTTGGTTTCGCGTTCCTGTTCATGGGGCTTCAAAGCTTAAAGGCAAACGCCCCGGACCTCGGAGCGAATCCGGAGATGCTGGCTTTCGTGCAGAATTATACGGATATGGGATTTTTCTCCATCATCTTGTTCTTATTTATCGGAGCGATCTTAACCATGATCGTACAAGCCTCCGCTGCCACGATGGCTATTACATTGATTATGTGCGCCAACGGCTGGATCGATTATCATTTGGGAGTCGCTTTGGTATTAGGCGAGAATATCGGAACCAACTTAGCCGCATTAACCGGAAACACACAAGCACGACGAGCCGCGTTAGCGCACCTTGTTTTCAACGTTTTCGGTGTCATGTGGGTTTTGGTGCTCTTCTACCCTTTCACGAATGCCGTCTCATGGTTTGTTACCCATGTAATGAAGGTCAGTGATCCGGCTGTGGCGGTATCCTTTAAACTGGCAGCGTTCCACACAGCATTCAATATCAGTAATACTTTCATTATGATCTGGTTCGTAAGCTTGATCGAAAAGACCGTATGTACGCTTATCAAGCCCAAGGTGGAAGACGAGGAATACCGCCTTCGCTATATCACGGGAGGTATGTTATCCACCGCCGAGCTTTCTATCCTGCAAGCGCATAAAGAAATCTCATTATTCGCCGAGCGTACGGCTAGGATGTTTAATATGGTGAAAGAATTATTCTACGAGAAGAATGAGGAGACCTTCCTCAAGACTTATAGCCGCATCGAGAAATACGAGAATATCAGCGACCGCATGGAGATCGAGATCGCAAATTACTTGACTGAAGTATCGGAAGGCCGTTTGAGTTCTGAAAGTAAGGAAGAAATCCGTATCATGCTACGTGCCGTCTCGGAAATCGAGAGTATAGCGGATTCTTGTAATAACCTTGCCCGAAGTATCAAACGCAGAAACGAGTTCAAATCCAAATTCACGGAGGAGCAAAACAAGCACTTGGATCATATGTTCGAGCTGGTATCCGGGGCGTTAAATCGCATGAACCTAATTTTGCATAAACCGGAACTCGTACATGATGATATCAATCCTTCTTATAACATAGAGAACGAGATCAACAACTACCGTAACCAGTTGAAGAGCCGGAATATCGAAGATATCAACAATAAGCTGTACCAATATCAAGATGGCGTTTATTACATGGACATGGTTAGTGAAAGTGAAAAGCTGGGCGATTATGTATTAAATGTTGTTCAAGCGGTTATCGAGAAGAAAATATAGCGTATATTTGTCCTTAACAATATCAACAGCCCTTTTCCGTTATTGAGAGAAGGGCTGTTTTTAATATATATCCACTATGAATTATAAGTATTATACGATCGTTATCCTTGGCCTTTTAGCATTCTCCGCTTGCGAGAAAGATGATATCGATATTCCGGCAACCGACAATGAAGTAAATCAATGGATCGAGCAAACGATGCGAGAGAATTATCTTTGGTATTCCGAGTTCCCGGATAAAAGTTCCTTGGGCTTTAGTCTTGATCCGGAGAGCTTCTTCAAGGGCCTGTTATCCGATAAAGACGGGAAAGAGCTTTCTGATGGCCATCATTACTTCTCCCAATTAGAGAAAGCGACCGTAACAAAGAGCATTTACGACGCGAACAACTCATACGGATTCGATTTCGCGACTTCCAACCTTAAAGACGGAGGCAGGACCTATAAAATAGCCATTGTCCTTTATGTATTAAAGGATTCACCCGCCGAAGAAGCCGGATTGAAACGGGGAGACTGGATACTTGGCGTAAACGGCTCCTTGGGTTCTATCCAAGACTATGATGTGTTGAGAAGCGGAGGCAGCGTATCCCTCCAACTAGGAAAAGAAACAGGAAACACCAAGGGATTCGTCTCCACCCGAAGAGTTACCTTGAACGCATCCCGAACGGTAGAAGACACCCCATTCCTAAAAGATTCCGTATACACATATGGCAATAAGCGAATCGGCTATTTGATGTACAACCATTTCGCCTCCGGACCGAATGAATACGATTATAGCGACACTAGTTATAATCTTTATTTGCAACAACTCTTCGAAAAATTCAAAAGTCGCAACGTCAATGAGTTCGTACTTGATTTACGCTATAATGGGGGTGGGCTTGTCAATTGCGCCCAATTACTGGCTTCGCTATTAGTCCGTGAAAACGTTTTAGGAGAACCTTTATGTATCATGGAGTATAACGATAAAAACTCCAATAAAAATGAGACCTTACCTTTGCTCAAAACGACCGAGGTCATGGCGGGAAACTTAAACCTACAACGGCTATTTGTTTTGACAGGTTCAACTACGGCTTCTGCCTCCGAACTTATCATTAACTCGCTACGATCTTATCTAGACGTTCGGGTTATCGGTAAGCAGACTTTTGGCAAGACCGTCGGTATGACGATCTACAATGAATCTAAAAAATATGGTTGGATACTTTCTCCCGTCACTTTCCATATTTATAATAAGGATCGGGAAGCTGATTATGAAGACGGATTTCATCCCGATGTAGCTATCGATGAATTCAAGAGTGATCTAGCTGAATTCGGAGATTTGAAGGATCCTTTATTAGGACAAGCTATTTACGAGATAACCGGCCAGTCACCGCTCTTACGATCCGCTACCCCGAGGGGCAACCGGGAAATCCAATATAATCCCCCGTTGTCCTATAAGGATAACTTATTACTGATTCCAAAAGAATAAAAACAAGATATATGGAAAGCGCATTTCTTAAAATCATAAACGCAAAAGTATTAACTCCTTCGGGTCTCCTACCAAACGGGCAAATCATCATCTCGGATGGGAAAATAGTGGAGATCACCGGGCAAAACCGGGAGATTCCTCATGCGGAGATCATCGACGCAAAAGGATATTATGTGGCTCCCGGCTGTATCGACACGCATGTACACGGCGGCAACGGACATGATTTCACGGAAGCTACCCCGAAAGCGTTCTATGCGATCACAAGAGCACATGCTTTACAGGGAACAACGGCTTTATATCCTACATTGGCAGCTGCCCCTATCGATACCTTCCGGGAAGCGATCAAGACCTGCGAGCACATCATGAACCACCCGGAACAGGGAGCCCGCATCATGGGATTACATCTCGAAGGCAACTATTTGAATATGGCTATGAAAGGCGGACAAGACCCTAATTATATTTACCCGCCCGATCCCCAAGAATATAAGGAATTACTAAACAGTACCCAATGTGTTAAACGCTGGAGCGCCGCCCCCGAGCTTGACGGGGCTTTGGAATTCGGTAAATATGCGTCAGCTCATGGTCTGTTGGTTTCACTAGCCCACACCACAGCCGATTATCTCCAAGTGAAAAAAGCATACGAAGCCGGATTCACCCATGCTACCCACTTCTACAATGCCATGACTTCCGTCCATAAAGACCGTGAGTATAAACATGAAGGAACGGTAGAAGGTATTTATCTCATGAAAGATATGACCGTTGAAGTTGTAGCCGATGGTATCCACGTACCGCCGGCAATCTTAAAGTTGGTATATCAAATCAAAGGGGTAGAACGTACGTCCTTAATCACGGACGCAATGGCCGCCGCCGCTTGCGATAACGGTACGGAACATTTTCCGGACTCCCGGGTAATTATCGAGGAAGGCGTATGTAAATTAGCCGATCGCTCAGCTATCGCGGGAAGTATAGCTACCGGAATCCGTTTGATCCGTACCCTAGTCGAGAAAGCGGAAATTCCATTGCACGACGCTGTTCGTATGGCTTCCGAAAGCCCAGCCCGCCTAATGGGTCTTTTAGACCGTAAAGGAACATTGGAGAAAGGAAAGGATGCCGATATCATCATTTTCAACAACGATATAGAGATTCAAGAGACCTTCATCGAAGGTAAACGGCTCTCCAAAGAATAAGAAATCCAATAAACAATGACTTCTCCTATCTTGTTTTTAGATAAATAAGGGCATGAATGTATATGGAAAACGTAAAAGAACATTACTGGAGATACTCATTGATCACCATTATATTAGGACTAGGGGTAATTCTATTTTTTAAGATTACCCCGTTTCTTGGAGGTATACTTGGAGCATTCACCATCTATATATTGCTGCGTGGACAGATGTTCCATCTGACAGAAAAGCTAAATATGAGACCGGCTTTTGCAGCTTTACTGTTACTGGGGGAAACAATCTTATGTTTCTTAATCCCAATCACATTGGCGATCTGGTTGGTAATCAACAAAACTCAAAATATTAATTTAGACCCGACTGTACTGCTAAATACAGGCCAACATATAGCGGATCTAGTTCAGGAAAAGACCGGGTTTGATGTACTGGATAGAGGAAACTTATTAAAAGTGGCCTCTATACTCCCACAAATCGGACAGTTTTTAGTGGGTAGCATAAGCAGTTTCGCCGTAAATGTCGTCGTCTTGATTTTCATTCTGTACTTCATGTTGATAGGCGGAAGAAAAATGGAAAACTATCTATACACCTTATTCCCCTTCAGTGATCAAAACAAGGATGAGGTACTCAACGAGATCAATATGATCGTAAAATCAAACGCCATAGGTATCCCTCTTTTGGCGGTTATACAAGGTATCGTAGCGGTGATCGGTTACTTTATCTTTCAGACTCCCGATCCGCTGTTATTTGGGTTTCTCACTTGTATCGCTACGATCATTCCCATTGTAGGGACCGCATTGGTCTGGGTTCCGTTGGCGGCTTATATGGCTTTAAACGGAGATTGGGTACATGCCTTGGGATTGGCTATTTATGCCTTGCTTGTCATTACGAACGTCGATAATCTGATTCGTTTTATCCTACAAAAGAAGTTGGCGGATATACATCCGTTAATCACCGTCTTCGGAGTCGTAATCGGGTTGTCCTTATTCGGATTTATGGGGATCATCTTCGGGCCGTTGTTATTATCCTTATTCCTTCTTTGTATAGATATCTTCAAGAAGAGCTATTTGGATAAATAAAGAGTATCTACAGGACAGGGTATCTTAAAAAGTCATACCTTTACACTACATTTTGAGTAAAATGAATTAATATGTCACGTAGAACAGTAAACAATTGGAAGCCTATCAAGGGGCAACCTCTCACCGAATTAGACAAGAAAATCCTATATATCCAAAATAAAGGACATTTAGTACCCACCCGCAAGCTTATCAAGACTCCAGAGCAGATTGAAGGCATCCGCAGAAGTAGCGTGATCAATACAGGGGTGCTGGACTTAATCCAGAAGGAGATTAAAGAAGGTATGTCTACAGCTGTTATCGATAAATTGGTGTATGATTATACGGTAGGGCATGGAGCGATTCCAGCCCCCTTAAACTATGAGGGGTTCCCTAAAAGTGTATGTACCTCTATCAACGAGGTCGTTTGTCACGGTATTCCCAGTGAGAAGGAGATCCTAAGAGACGGTGATATTATTAATGTGGATGTCTCAACGATTTTAGATGGTTATTATTCGGATGCGTCCCGCATGTTCATGATCGGGAACGTATCTCCGGAAAAGCAGAAATTGGTACAGGTCGCCAAGGAATGTCTGGAGATCGGTATGAAAGCGGCGAAGCCGTTCGGATTCGTCGGTGATATAGGCAACGCTATTCAAAAGCATGCGGAGAAAAACGGATTCTCTGTCGTACGGGATTTATGCGGACATGGCGTCGGTCTGGAATTCCATGAGGAACCGGAAGTTTGTCATTTCGGACGAAAAGGAACTGGGATGCTTTTAGTTCCGGGTATGGTCTTTACGATCGAGCCTATGATTAACATGGGTACTTGGAAAGTATTTATCGACGAGGAAGACGGTTGGACGGTCATCACCGAGGATGAACTACCCTCCGCCCAATGGGAACATACCTTCTTGATGACAGAGACAGGATTGGAAATTCTTACCTATTAATATCTAATGCAATTAACGCTTCCGGGCCTTTTCCCGGGCTACCTTTTCCTTTTCCCGCAAGGCTTCCTTGCGGGCTTTTTCCTTCTCTTTCAATTTTTGCTTGTATAAGCGTTCCTTCTCCTTGCGCTCTTTTTCCTTCTGTTTCAAGCGTTGCTTATAAGCACGTTCTTTTTCCTTACGAAGGTCCTCACGAGCTTTCAGTTTCGCCTTACGGTCGGCTTCCGCTTGTTTCAGCTTGGCTTTGCGGTCAGCTTCCAGCTGTTTCTCTCGATCAGCCTTCGCTTTCAACAGGGCACGTTCTTCCTCCGCTTGCTTCTTGAGAAGTTCTTCCTGTTCTTTCGCTTTCTGCTCACGTAATTCCTTATCCGCCTTTTGCTGGGCCTCGAAAGCCTTACGAGCCTCTTCCTTGCGGGCTTCTTCTTCGGCAGCTTCCCGTTTACGGATCTCTTGGATTTCTTTCAAGGTCATGCCTTGATCCTCAACCGCCGGCTGAACAACAGGAACCGTATCCTTACGAAGGGTATCGACAGGCTGGATTTCCGGTTTGTCAAACGCAGGGACCTCAATCGTATCCGGGACGACTGGCATAGCAAGCTGTCGGACAGGTTCTTGAGCAGACCGTTGTTCCTCCTCCGGCTCTGTAACAGGTTGTTTTTCTGGTTCAACTTCTGGTTTCAATTCATCTGCCTTTTCCGGCACTTCGGCTTCTTCCTCCGTGATCATTTCATCTTCAGTCGCCTCCTCCTCCTTAGCGGCTTCCATACGGGCTTTCCAACGACCTGCCAGATCCGGTAATTCCTCACCGAAGCTCTCATCGAAGAAGGTGATATATTCATCCAAGGTCTTGCCACGCATCAAGGTCTCGTAATTATCATCAGAGATCGGTAACACGGCAACCGCTTTATTCAAGGCCGTAGCATAACCATCCTTACCGTATATCATCTTATAATATTGGATAATCTCGTCAAAACTAATAAATCCTTTAATCGCCAGCATACTGATCGGACCGGCCTGCTCCAAAGCCAAATCAAACTCTTTCACCATGAAGTTCGCGAAGTTATAAGCGGCGACGGCGAATAGCAACTGATTCTGATCTACGCTACCCGTAGGATATACCAAAAGCATCTGATAAGGCGTATTCCGTTCCGGATTAAATACACGAGCCGAATCCTCGGCAGATAGCATACCATCCTCGCCCAAACCGAATCGTAGGTTCCAACTCATACCTTTCACTCCGCCCTGCACCAAGGCACGTCCCCGAAGAACACCTTTCAACATCTCCCCGGCCAGTTCCGTGACATCCGCGTTCGGATACTTCTCGACCAGCGCTTTCAAGGCATTCTTAAAGCCTTCCGCATCCCCGGCCTGCACATATGATAACGCATCCAAGAACATGAATTTAGGCATCAATGTAGCCAATGGATATTTCTCGCTTACGTACCGGAAACTCTTACGTACATACGCTGTATCGCTTTCCAGATAGCGGTCGTAAGTAGCTTGATAGATCGAGTCTTGTACCACATCCATCATGCGGATATTATACTCGTAATTCGGATCAGCCACAGCTACCGCATAATCGCTTTCCGGGAAGGCGTTCATTAGTTTATTCTTATACTCGGTAGCCAACACTGTATTTCCAGTTTTCAGGGCCATCAAATATACTTGATAATAGCTCTCCAAACGGTGCTCATTATCCGGGAAACGGCGTTCCAAATTCTCGAATGCCTCGACAGATAAGGGGATATCCTCCAACTTATCCTTATAGATCATCGCCATATTGTAAAGACCGTCTATAATAATAATGTTAGAAGCGTCTATATCCTCTTGCGTGAAAGGTAGCTGCTGTAGGTAATACTCACGGGTATGCGGATCATCGGCGGCAACAGCCGACAGGTCACCGCCTATCGAATCGGTCGGCAACGGCTCACCGTCCGGCCCTACCATTTGGGTGGAATCTCCCTCGGCCAGCATCTCCTCATCCAGATTCTCATTAAAGGTAGAGAGTTCCTTCTTACGGCGGCGCCAGTGATCTTCCAACGGACGACGTCCCCATTTACGCTGGAACTGTGTCTTTCCTTGCGCTACGGTCTGAGGATTATAGAAATAGAAAGACGCTCCACCGGACGCATTCGGCAAGACAACAGCATTGGTTTCCGTACCGGGACGGTCGATTCCGGTGCCTTTCGCTTCCTGCTCGGCCAGATAAGCCTCCTTCTCAGCCAAGGCTTTCGCCTCTTCCTCCTCTTTCTTTACCTCCTCAATCTTCTTATCGATAATCGCTAACCGCTCCGCTTCCGGTAATTTAGCCAAGGCTTGCAAACTGTCTTGAAGATGGACCGCTTCTACATGCACGACCAATTCATCCAGAATCGCCGACAATTTAGAAACCCGTTCATAATCCCTGTATTCCTTTTGAATTCCGGCTAAGGCTCCGCTAAAGCAAGGTTGCGCTTTCACGTAATCCCGCATCGTAAAATAGATATCTCCCAGCTTTATCTGGCAGATCGCCTTATCCATTCCATTCAATGTACTCTTATCGATACCGAGTTGATAGTTCTTTATGGCATTCACCGTATCTTCCCGGCTGAGGTATACATTTCCTAAAGCATAGTATACTTGATCCAGATAATCCTTATTCTTCTGGCTTTTCGCCATTTTCTCGAGCATCTTCACCACTTTCAAGTAATTCGTACCCGAGAATACTTCTGTCTGACGGATACGTGAGGCAAATTCCAACTCATACGGAGGATTCGAACGGGCTACCTCACCAAAGGTCTTATAAGCCAAGCCATCTAATTCTTGATCCGCATAGATTTGTCCCAAAAGATACTTCATCCGGGTACGTTGCTTCCGGTTTTTCTCCGCCTTGATAGCGGTCTTCAGATAAGGGATGGCATCCTCGAACTGCCCGTTCTTGATCAAATAATCGGCATACACCGCCGCATATTGCTTCAAAGCGGAAGCAGGAATACCGTTCTTGTTCATCTTATCCAAGATATCCTCGGATTCATAGAACCAACCCATCTCGGAATAACAACGGGCTTGCCACAAACGGGCCTCGGCCACGACCTCCTCGTCCTTCGCGTAATGACGGGCTATATAGGAAAAGGTAGCGGAGGCTTGCAGGAAATCGGCATTGTAGAATTGCGCCTGTCCCATGATCAGCCAACTATTCTTTAAGAAAGGGTTATACTCCTCTTGTTCTTGGATAGCACGTAGTTTGGGATTATTCCGCCAGCCCGGTTTCTTGGCCGGTTTCGCTTTTATGGAGTGTAGTTTAATAGCTTTATTACTTTTCTCGATCGTCCGGTCGAAAGGGCCGCCCGGCTCGGCTTTGTCTTTAGGCTGGGCGCTGATCGGATACATATAGATCCTGTCGGAATAGTTCTCTTTATATCCGTCCTGTTGGCTTTTCAGTGCCTCGTCAAACGCCTGTTTTCCATTGAAATAAATATTATAACGGGTCGTAAAGGCATGATAAAAACGGCTCGCTTTCGTGTTCTTCTTCGTGCTGCACGACCAAAGCAAGAGTACCGTTAATAACGCCACTATGTAATAAAACCCTTTTTTCATTCTTTAATTAACGCCGTAACAACGGTTTTATTGCTTTCAAGGCCAAAAAGAGGACCACCAAAAACAAGATGATAAACGCACCGGAAGGCACGTTCAGGAAATAAGAAAGAACCAGTCCGGACACGCAACCCAGAAAGCCGATCGCGATACTTCCCCACATGATCTTCTTGAAGTCGGAAGTAAACAGGTTCACCGTTATTTGAGGCAAGGTCAGCAAACTCATCAATAGCATAATCCCTACCAACCGGATCGAAAGAACAATTGTCATGGCAATAAAGCACATCATCGTATACTCGATCCATTTTACCGGTAGGCCTTGCGTGACAGCGAAGTCACGATCGAACGCCACGTAAACAATCTCACGGAGGAAAAGGGAGAATATGAGTATCAACAATACCACCAACCCTAAAATCCATAAGATATCGGCCGTAGAGATGGTCAAGATATTACCGAACAAATAAGCGGACAGATTCGGGGCGTACCCCGGCGTAAGGAAGATAAAGATCACGCCCAAAGCCATACCCAGCGACCATACGCCCGCTATGGCGGAATCCTCCCTTACGTTTTGCGTCTTGCTCGCCCACTCCACGCCAAAGGCAGAGAGGATCGAAAACAACATCGCCATCAAGATCGGGTTTGTTCCCAGATAAAAACCCAAGCCCAAACCTCCGAACGAAGCATGCGTGATCCCTCCGCTGATAAATACCAACCGGCGGGATACGATGTAAGTCCCGACAATCCCACAAGCGATGGCGGTTAGCAAGCTCCCGATCAAGGCGTTCTGAAAAAAGGCATATTGCAATAAATCCATATGATTCGTTTCCTAAATTAATGAGTACGGCGTTCGCCAATGATCAGGAATGCCTCATCCTTCAAGGCATCCGGCAAATTGATCCCTCGCAATTGCAGGCTACGGAGCCAACCGGCCACCTCCACTTCCCGGAGGGTATAAAGCACTTCACTAAACTCCTCAACGGCTTCCTCATCGTAAGCGTCCGCTTCCACTCCTTGGAACCGATCCAGTTCCTCATCGTTATAATATTCGATTTTCTTGCTGACGGCGGCTAATAAACTATCCCGCTCGCAAGTCTCATGTTGTCCGCAGCAAACCTCCGGAATCTCCTGTGCCTCGGGGATCTCCGAGATCTCCCCCCGTTCCAGCATCTTCTGAAGTTTCTTATTCCGGAAATACCCGGCGATAGCGGCTACGACACCCAGACCTATAAGACTTATGACAATGTACCACATAATTCAATTGAAAGTTGAGAATTGAAAACTGAAAATTAAAGGGCTGATTCCCTAATAGAGAAACCAGCGGCCTTAAGATCTTCCCAATAATGGGGATAACTCTTGCTGACCACTTGCGGGTGGGCGATCTCTATCCCCTCGGGACGTACCAAAGCGGCGGGAGCGAATGACAAAGCCATCCGATGATCCTCGTAAGTGGCGATTACCGGATGCGACTCCGGTTCCCTGCGTTCACCGTTCCACTCCAAGATGCTATCATTGCGATCCGTCTCCTTGATCTTCAATGATTGAAGTCCCGTAAAGCGGAAAGGGATATTTAATAACACGCAAGTCACCACAAAGGTTTGAGCCAAATCCGGTTCATTCACGAAGTTATAAACCAACTTCTCACAGATATTTCCAGTATGCTTTAACATGACTCCACGTTTCGTATAAGTAGTGCCCACTCCCAATTGAGCGAACAACTTCGCTCCGGCGGCATCTCCCTGCAAGCTATTCTTGAATAAACCTAACAATTCGATCTCAGCATTTTTCGATAACGCCATGATCTCATACCAATAAGAAGCGGCACTCCAATCGGATTCCACCGTAAAACGAATCGGCTTATACTCTTGGGGGAGCACCTTGATCGTATTCTCCGTCCAAGAGGCTCTCACTCCATATTGCTCCATCAATTGCAAGGTGATATGGATATAGGGCCTAGAGATAATGGCGCCCTCCAAATGCAACGTAACCCCATTTTCTGTTAACGGGGCGATCATCAAGATAGCGGATATATATTGAGAGCTGACATTTCCCGGTAGCGAGATCTCTCCGCCTTGCAAGGCGCTTCCGAAAATACGCAAAGGAGGATAACCCTCCTTCTCCATGTACTCGATCCGGGCGCCTAAAGCGTTCAGCGCATCCACCAACACCTTGATCGGACGGTTCTTCATGCGTTCGGTTCCCGTAATCGTCCATTCGCCCACCACCTTCGAGAGGAAAGCAGTAAGGAAACGCATCGTCGTACCCGCCGCACCCACATTAAAATCCCGATCGTTCGAGTTCAATGCCTTTACCATCAAATTTGTATCATCGCAATCGGATAAGTTCTCCACATCGTATGCGCTATAACTTAGCGCATTCAAGATCAATGCCCTGTTACTGATACTTTTAGAAGCGGGAAGCTTTACGGTAGTCCGGATAGCGGAACCCGGAGCATCTATCTGATAATTCATCGCTTTCGTATATTCAAGATTCAAGAGGCAAAAGTACGAAAATTAGCGTACATATGGAGTATAACAGCGGGAAACTTTCTTTATGCTTCTTTTCGAATGCGAATCGTGACAAGGCATTCGTTTGAATCGCCCCAACCAGTAGACGTAAGGGGCAATAAAACGCCCTTTTAAGTGAGAGTATTCCCGTTTTTAGGCACGAAAGGCGACAAAAGCCTACACGTATAGTCGCGTTGGGCGACACCAATACTGCCGTTAGGCATTATAAACAGTCACGAATAGGGTTGTCAGTAGTCGTGAATAGGCATCGTAACCCGGTTAGAACCCAGTCGTAACCCTATCGGATAGCCCGAAGAAGTCAATGGATATGAATTAGGATGAATTATTTTCGCTAGAATGAAAGGCGGTTTTTCGGTATTGTATTATCAATGAACGAATTATTGTTTTATCCTTGCGTATTTGGCAATGAGTCGTACATAGTCCCGGAAAAATCGGTTCTCCGGGACTTTAGTTTACAAAATGTCAGAATGTCAAATCGCCAAACGGTCTTATCACAAGGCCTTCATCTTCAAGAAATGCTTCCAGAAAAAGAGGATCTGGTAATCAATAGAATTATTCCAGTATTGTGAATCATGATTACCCGGACGAGTGATAAAGTCGTGGTCGATGCCTTGTTTTAATAACGCCTCGTGGTAGTTCTTATTCACCTCCAAAAAGAAATCGCTGTCACCGCAATCGAAGATCAAAGCGATCTGGTCTTTCCTCAAGGTTGGAACCAAATTGATAACCGTGTACTTCTCCCAGTTTTCCGGATATTTCGCCTTCTCACCTATTTGCACGCTCATCTCCCAGTTTTTCGGGAAAGGGCGGATATCCACGCCACCGCTAGTACTTCCCGCAGCGGAGAAAACATCGCTATGACGAAGGCCATTCCACATAGCGCCATGTCCACCCATGCTCAAGCCGGTAATAGCACGTCCCTTACGATCGGCCACGGTCTTATAATGGGAATCCACGTATTTCACCAACTCATTCGAGATGAAAGTCTCATACCGTACATCAGCGTTCAAAGGGCTATCCCAATACCACGTATTCTTACCATCCGGGCATACGAAAAAGATACCCTTCTCATCAGCGATCTTAGGTAGATCCGGCTTGATACCGACCCATGTACGAGCGTTACCGCCATAGCCATGTAACAAATAAATCACCGGACACGCTTTCGTCGCGGCCACATCCGGACTTACCACGACTACCTCTATACTTTTATTCATCGAAGGACTTTTCACTTGCAAAGTATCTACCTTCGCCGCCTGTAAACCGAGCGGAAGCAAACAAACCAACGCTACCGCTACCTTTTTCATCCAATTCATATCAGTGAACATTAATGATTAATTCCCCGTAGCCTTGTTTTCAAGGAACTACGGGGACAAATATACAGATTTTACAGCCAAAAACTTATTTACTTAACGAGAAAGGACGATCCTCTTTCGCGGTTCCTCTCGTCTTCTCCGGTTGATTGCCCATTTGAAGCTCCAGCACGCCCCCATTCACGATATCGCTGTAATGGATATAATTACGTGTATGTCTCTTCCCGTTCAAGGTAGCGTTTTGGATATATACGTTATCCTTACTATTCCCTTTCGCCTCGATCACGAACTTCTTGCCATCCTCCATCGTAATCGTAGCTTTCCGGAATTTCGGGCTACCCAATACATACTCATCCGTCCCCGGGCAAACACTGTAGATTCCCAACGCGCTCAATACGTACCAAGAAGACATACCGCCTTGATCCTCATCACCCGGATAACCATTTTCCGAGCTATTATATAACCGATCCATCACCTGACGAATCCAATATTGCGTCTTCCAAGGCTGGCCTGCGTAACTATACAAGTAAATCATATGCTGGATCGGTTGATTACCTTGGGCGTACTGTCCCATCTTCGCCAATTCCATCTCCAGCATCTCATGAATTTTCGTTCCGTATGTTCCATATTTCACGATACCGGGTAAAGCGAAAACAGAGTCGATCTTCGCCACGAAACGCTCATCACCTCCTGTCAAATCGATCAACCCTTGGACATCATGGAAAACCGACCAATTGTAATGCCAAGCATTCCCCTCGCAATAAGGACCGCCCCATTCGAAAGCATCGAAATCCGCCCAACTACCATCCAATTTACGACCTCTCATAAAACCGACAGATGGATCGTACACATTCTTGTAATTATAAATCTGGCGGGCAAAGACCTCCTCATAAAACTTATTCCCAGTCATTTTCGCCAACTGATACGCACAAAAGTCATCATAGCAATATTCCAACGTCTGTGCCGTAGATCCCATGGATTCCGGATAAGGTATATATCCCAACTGATAATAATCCTTCCAACGAACCCGTCCGTTGGCACCGCCCCAAGGTCCCTTATTCATCGCCTCATGCGCATACGCTTTCAAGGCTTTCTCCGGATCGAAAGTGCGGATACCCTTCACCCAAGCATCCGTCAATAAAGAGATCGAGTGATTCCCTACCATCCCGCCGGTCTCACTCGGGAACGACCAAGAAGGTAACCATCCACATTGCTCCTGAGCGTCTAGCAAGGCTTGCATATATTGCCCCTGCATCGTAGGGTGCAAGATATTGGTCAGCGGGAACTGGGAACGGAAAGTGTCCCAAAAACCATTATCGGTAAACATATATCCATCATGAATCTTCTCATCGTACGGACTATAGTAGTAAGGAGAACCATCCTCTTTCTCCTCATAAAACTTATGGGAAAACAAATTGGCACGGAACATGCAGGAGTAGAAGGTTTTCATATCCTCCTCGGTTCCACCTTCCACCAACACACGATTCAATAGCTGGTTCCATACATCAGCAGCCGCTTGCTTCGTCACTTCTACCGATGAGTGCTTACCTAGCTCACGAGTCATCGTAACCTCCGCTTGCTCCGGACTGATATAAGAGGTAGAGACCTTGGCCTGTACCTTAGAGCCTTTCGCAAATTGTACATAGGCACCGATACCTTCCCCTTCCCGGCTCAAATTATTCTTCTGGATCGTATTCTTACGATTCTCCCATGTACCACAGCTAACGAAAGGTTTATCAAATTGAATGATAAAATAATTCTTATGTGTCTTCGGAGAGAAAGCCCCATTGTGTACATAGCCGGTGATCCGGTGGTTCGCTACATCGATTTGTACCTGACTGGTTTTCGTATAGCCATCCAGTACGAGAAAAGCGTCTCCCTTCGCAGGAAAGGAAAAACGGAAATGAGCGGAACGGGTAGTTGGCGAGAACTCCGTGGTAATACCATTCTCCAACGTAACCTTATAATAATGAGGCTTGGCAATTTCTTTATCATGAGAGAACGGAGTCGCCCGTTTGGACTCATCAACAACCAATTCCGATACAGGCATCAAAGAAAATACCCCGTAATCTCCCACCCAAGGGCTACATTGATGCGTCGGTTGGAAACCCCGGATCGTAGTGGCCGAGTATTGGTATTTCCAACCATCACCATTCTTCCCGGTCTGTGGAGACCAGCTATTCATGGGATAGGGAACCGCCGTAGTCGGGTAGGTATTTCCCCAACTCAATTCGTAAGTCGAGTTTGTTCCTTGCAAAGTATTTACGTATTGTACCAAGTCTTTCTCCGCAAAAACAGGGAAAGAGAGGGTTAAACAGAGGGC
>OHPZ01000447.1_pt1 | contig 18703 bp, 17 predicted proteins | sample 1577851 | NCBI WGS metagenome assembly OHPZ01 (sample SAMEA3879507, study PRJEB24766) | human gut metagenome | biome: human-associated habitat; feature: feces | place: USA | collected 1985/1987 | reverse complement strand
ATCTGGTCATTGACCGCAACGCCAAAGGGCAGCAGACCGTCCACTTTATGAATCTTGTGGATGAAGCCGACCTGTTGGCTCTTATGGAGGAAGAAGATGCGGACGCTTATACCGCCGAAAAGGAAGCGGCGGCGCAGGCGGAACAGGACAGGCTGAAAGCCGAGGAAGAAGCCAAGAAAGTCGCAGAGGAAGCCGCAACCGCTGAGCCGCCCAAGGAGAACAAGGTGACAAAGTACGCAGGCGCATTTCTGGGCGTAGTTGCCCTGATTGCACTGGCTGCGGGCGGTGGTTTCTATTTCTATCGCCAGCAGATGCAGAAGAAAAAGGCAGAAAAAGAAGCCCTTGACCCCGATGCAGATTACACCGAGGACAAGGGCGATTTCGATATTCCGACCGATGTGCCGGACGAGGACGAAGCCCCGGACGAGCAGGACACCGAACCCATCTGATTTCAAGGCGGCGTTTGCCGCCGTACATATTGCAATCAGAAACAGATTGGAGGGATTCTTATCGCAAAATTAGTCGTGGCAGAAAAGCCCTCGGTGGCCATGTCCTATGCCAAAGTCCTCGGCGCAACCAGCCGCAAAGACGGCTACCTTGAAGGCAACGACTATCTGGTAAGCTGGTGCGTTGGTCATCTGGTGGAGCTGGCACCGCCCAATGTCTACGATGCAAAATACGTCAAGTGGAGCATCGCAGACCTGCCCATCCTGCCGGAAAAGTGGCAGTATCTGGTGTCTGCGTCCACCAAAAAGCAGTTTGGCATCCTGCAAAAGCTGATGCACCGCCCGGATGTGGATAGTATCGTGAACAGTTGCGATTCCGGCCGGGAGGGAGAACTGATCTTCCGCCTTGTCTACCAGCAAGCGGGGTGCAAAAAGCCCTTCTCCCGCCTGTGGCTGTCCAGCATGGAGGAAAACGCTATCCGGGAGGGGTTCGCCCGCCTCAAACCATCAACTGAATACGATGCGCTGTACAACGCAGCGCTCTGCCGGGAACGTGCCGACTGGATGGTTGGCATCAATGCGTCCCGGCTTTTTTCGTGCCTGTACGGTCAACCGCTGGCGGTGGGGCGTGTTATGACCCCGGTGCTCGCTATGACCGTGGTGAGGGAAGCCGCCATTGCCGCCTTTGTGCCGGAGAAATTCTACACGGTTGCCCTGACTCTTGCGGACGGCGGCACTGCATTCAGCAAGCGGTTTGCCCAGAAAGCGGATGCCGAACTGCTGCTTTCCAAATGCCGAAAGGAGGGGCGTGCCACGGTGCAAAAGATGGAACGCAAGGAAAAGTCCGAAAGCCCACCGCAACTCTATGACCTTACCGCATTGCAGCGGGATGCAAACCGTCTGTTGGGATTTACGGCGCAGCAGACCTTGGATTATGCCCAAAGTCTTTACGAAAAACGGCTCATCACCTATCCCCGAACGGATAGTCGCTTTTTGACGGAGGACATGGCGGCATCCCTGCCGAGGCTGGTGACGGACACGGGTAAGGCGTTTGCCGTGGAAGAGCCGTTTCCCATCCATGTGCAGCAGGTCATCAACAGCAGCAAGGTCACCGACCATCATGCGCTGCTGCCCACGAAAAGTATGGGGAACGCAGACCTTGCCGCCCTTCCTGCCGGGGAGCGGAATGTCCTGCGGCTGATTGCCGCACGGCTGCTCTGTGCCGTGGGTGAGCCTTACTGCTATGCAGAAACCACCTTGACTACCATCTGCGCAGGCGAAGAATTTACCGCTAAAGGCAAAGTTGTGCTGTCCGAGGGATGGAAAGCGGTGGAGCGAAAAATGCTGGGCGAGCTGCTGGGCAAGCAGAAAGAACCGGCTGTTCTGCCGGATGTGCAGGAGCAGAGCCGATGCAGCGTTTCCGGTGCCGAACTGAAAGAGGGGCAAACGTCCCCGCCGAAGCATTTCACCGAGGACCTTCTACTTCATGCGATGGAAACCGCCAGTGCAGACAGTATGCCGGAGAGCGTGGAGCGTCAGGGCATCGGCACCCCGGCCACCCGCGCCGCAACTATTGAAAAGCTGGTGCAGAAGGGCTTTCTGGAACGCAAGGGCATCAAGAAAACCAAAGTGCTGCTGCCCACCGACAAAGGCAAAGCCCTCATCACCGTGATGCCCGAAGAAATCCAATCCCCGGAAATGACCGCCGATTGGGAAACAAAACTGCTGCAAATCGAACGCGGCGAAATGGAGCCGGGTGAATTTATGACTGAAATCAAAGAGATGATTTCCTCGCTGGTAACGACCACCGAGGCTGCGAAAGGAGCGAATGCGCTTATGAAAAACAAAATTATTGGTGTCTGCCCGAACTGCGGTAAGCCTGTCGTGGAGCGTGAAAAGGGCTGGTTCTGCGAGAACCGGGAGTGCCGTTTCGTGCTGTGGAAGGACAATGCGTTCTTCAAGCGTCTGGGCAAGCGGCTGGATGCTCATGTGGCGGACAAGCTGCTGCGGGATGGCCGTGTCCGCCTGAAGGAGTGCCGCAGTGCCAAGGGCAAGACCTACAACGCCACCGTGCTGCTGTCCTGTGAAGCGGATGGCCGCAGCAAGTTTTCTCTGGAATTTGAAGGGGGCTACTGATGAAGGATGACGCTGTGATAAAGGACAACGAGGCGGTCTACCTCCTCAATGAGCAGACGTATCTGCATCTGCGGGAAAATCTCGCAGGGGTCGGGTATGAGGTTTTCGACAAGAACAGCCCGCTCCCGGTGGAGGAAGGGCAGATTCCACGGGAAGCTCTGGGCAACACCCAGCGTCGCATCGAGACTGCCCGTGCGTACTATCTGGCAGAGCATCAGGACGAGCCTGTGGGAAGAATCCAGAATGTCGCTGTCACCACCTTGGAGAAGTTTCGCTCCGGGGTTCGCAAACGCCGAAATCTGGCTCCGCGCTCTCTGCCGGAGAATGATGTACGGTTCATCGACCCAATGTACAACGAGTTGTTCCGTGTGCCGGACGGTGGCGTTGTGCAGATAACCTACCCGGATGGGCACCAGCGTTCCGAGAAGGTCGAATACCTCGATGACTATCACATGAAGATTGGTTCCTCTGTGCAGCACATCTGTGAATTTGCAGAGGGCATGGCACGCAGCCGTGGCATTGTGGAGCCGGAGCCTTTAACGCAGCAGGAGCAGCGGGCGTGGAATCTGGAATATGACTATTATCTCATCGTGCAGGCAAAGGACGGTGCATGGAATTACGCTCTCTATCAGGGCGACTGCTGCCTGTTGGAGCGCGGGAAAATTGACGCGCCCGAACTGATGATCGAAGAAGTGCGGGATGAGATCCTGTACAGCCATAACCTACGGAACAAGGACTGCATTCCGCTCACGCAAGAGGAATTTGTGCAGAAACTCGCAGACCGAGATGAGATACAGTCATACCGGATGAAGCAATTCCAGCAAAGCGGGCACGACTGTTATCTGGTCATGCAGCTGCAACAGGATGCAGACCTGGCGCTCCGCTTTGCCGCCATGCGCTATCTGAATAAGCAGAACATCTCTCCCTCCGTTGAGAATTACGAGATCCTGTACCGGGGCAATCTCCCGGAAGGAAAGCGCAGCGTTCCGCAAGCAGAACTGCTGGAACAACTGTACCAGAAGTTCAACTTTGCCCGCCCGACGGATTACCATGGGCACAGCCTGTCGGTCAGCGATGTAATCATGCTGAATCAGGATGGGAAGATTTCAGCGCACTATGTGGACAGCATCGGCTTCAAGGAACTGCCGGGGTTTCTGGATACAAAGCCGGATCGTCCTTCGGTGCTGATGAATCTCAAAGAGAAGTGCGATGCCCCGGAGTGCAATCCCAGCGGATGTAAAAAAGAAAGGAGCGGCCATGAACTTTAACCATGAAGAACTCATGCTGATGATGCTCTACAACACCGGCACCCGACTGGGGCTTATCCATGAGTTGCGGCTGATGCAGTGCTACCTGATGCCCGACGAAACCGCCCTGCGGGAGCTGTCGGAAGGTGTTATCGAGAAGCTGAAACTGCTGACCGATGCCGAGTTTGCCGAACTGGAATTTCCCCCGGACTGATCTTTGCCGCCTGCGGGCGGCGTACATAGGCTCTTTTACAATGGGGTTCGGTGTGGTATACTGAACTCGGTGGTATACTGAACTCGACAAATCGGAAGTTGGCGAGTTGGTAAATTTTGGCTTTCCGGACAATTAATTATACTGTGAAATGAAAAAAACATACGAGGAAAACATTGATATGAAAAATATACGTAAGTTTTCTGTTTTTATTAGTTCTACCTATGAAGACCTTAAAAATGAAAGACAGGCATTAATGGGGGTAGCGCTTGAGAATAATTTCATTCCCGTGGGAATGGAGCAATTTCACGCTGCGCCTACAAGCCAATGGAATGTTATAACAAAGATGATTGATGAGTGCGATTTTTACCTTCTTGTTATTGGAGGGCGGTATGGCTCAATCGATGAAGAAGTAGGTATAAGCTACACGGAGAAAGAATACAACTATGCAAAAGACAAGGGACTACCGGTGCTTGTATTGATTAAGAAGTCCTCAGCAATCACTGAAAGTGAACAGGATATTGGAGATGACAAATATACGAAAATGAAAATGTTGGAGACCTTCAGAAACAGGGTAAAGAACGACAGAAATACTGTTGATTTTTTCACGGATATAAATAGTTTAAAGTATAAAGCATCCTCGACATTTAGAAATGCCATTAACTACGTTGATGATTCTGCTGGATGGGTTCGATATCGAGATATCGTAGATGTAATCAATGAAGAGGCAGAAGGGCGAAACAAGGTCAATGCTGAATTTGGAGAGCATCAACAGAAAATGTTAGAAGAAATGAAAGACATGTTGTCTCAATTTGGCAGTAAACTCACCGATATGGAGAATAAACGGATAAGTTGGGAGAAAATCCCCACAGTAACGAGTGAAGATATCGATAAATTATTTCAGGTCGAAAACGACACATTAATCATTGGAAATCCAGCGGGAGATAAATCAGTTATAGGTCAAGATGACGTTGATAACATTCCTGTGGACTCTGCTTTTCTGTTAGTGTATGCAGCTGATGGTGATGGTCAAATCATAAAGACACAGACACTTAGCTCGCCTGCTCAGATTTTTACATCTGGTAAACAGTTCATGGCTGACAACTCAAAAAGAGAATCAGCAAGATGGATAGAAGCGTTAGACCGGCTTATCAAATGGGGATTGGTTAAAGCTGTCGGGTATAAAGGCGAAATATTTGAATTGACAAAAACTGGCTACAGTAAAGCAGATTGGTTGAAGGCTGGTATGGGAATTGATACCTCAAAAAACCCGCTTGACGAGCTAAAAGAGTTTGAAGATTAATATTTCATATACATAAAGTATCCTCGAATTCCAGTTTGTCGATGATTGTCAACTGGGATAATGTCATAGGGCATTGTTCCGAAATTTTTCATAACCCTCAAGAAAGTGGGCTTGATAGAATACTTCCATTCATGCTATACTAAAGCCAGTTTTAATGCACAGAAACATTGAAAGCGGAGGATAGCCAATGGATAACAAAAAAAGATCACCCATCGACCGCCTGCTTTTTGCCACCTTTTTGAAAGGGCGCACTTCTTCTCGCGAGATTCTGAACCAGAGAGGTGAAATTTCACCAGAGGAAAATCAGAAGATCATCGAGGAGACCAACGAGATTATCAATGATGATTCTACCTATCCCTTCATCAGCTACCTGTCCGACCTGCTTGCAAAATCCAAACCCTCCGATGAAGCGGTCAAGAAGCTGCACGACTGCATTGAAAAAGTTGCAGTTACGTTGGGACAGGACAGCACTGATGTGTTCCGTGTCCTGCTTGCAAAACTGATCGAGCAACCGGAAGAAAAGCAGACCTTTGACCGCCTGCTGGAGATGGCAGAAAAGTTTGCCGCAAAACACGAATAAAGTATCGTAGATTCCATAGCGAGTGACCTGAAAAGGCCGCTCGCTTTTTTGTTTATCACAGAGCTGAAAGGAGGCTAAAATGCCAAGCAAAACCGAAGAATATCTCGCCCTTGCCCAGCGCACGGCGAACGGCTTGACCCGGTACTGGGAAAGCTGGACGGACTACCTGACCACCGCATCCCGGCTGTACAAGTACAGTTTTGCGGACCAGCTGATGATCTACGCCCAGCGACCGGATGCCACCGCCTGCGCCGACTTTGACATCTGGAACAACCGGATGCAGAAACAGAAAAAACTGCCGAACTGATGGACAGCGCATCAAAACTGTACGAAGAACGGATTTCTTTTTCTGATCTCTACGACAGTGCCAGTTTTGAAGCAAAGAAAATGATCGTCAATCAGCTTATCCGCAGGGTGGACGTTTATCGCGGGTATCAGATCAGCGTCAGCTTTAACTTCAACCTCTCGCAGTATTTTGAGGGGATCGATACAGCAGCCTGCTGAAAAGCCGGGCGGCAAACATTCCTTTTTGAAAATGGTGTAAAGTCAAAAGTTGGGGGTTGTATCGAAACCGCCTGCAAAAGCCTGAAAACGGTGCAGGCGAAGCAATGCAGCCCCCAAAAATCGGCTTCAGCAAAAATAAAAGCACCATACTTCCTACGAAGTACAGTGCTTTTTTGGTGGAGAATAGCGGGATCGAACCGCTGACCTCTTGCATGCCATGCAAGCGCTCTCCCAGCTGAGCTAATCCCCCACATATTCAGTTCGTGTCCTGCGACGTGTGTTATTATACCAGCTGCACCGCCCTTTGTCAACCTTTTTTGCAAAGTTTTTTCAGTAAACTGGACCGTGCAGGCACATCGACCGGGCACAGCCCCCTCCACGCAAAACAGCGCATCCCGCAGGCAGGCTCTGCCCGAAGGATGCGCTGTTATTTTGTTCCGGTTACTGCTTGTGCTTGGAACCAAAGCGGTACTCTTTGCCCTCACGGATGCGCTGGATATTGGCCCGGTGCATCCAGATGACCATGCCGCCCATGATGGCAGCTCCCACCACGCAGACGATAAGGTCGTCAGCGGCGAAGCCCTTGAGCAGGCCGTAGATGAGGGTCAGCACCGGATAGGATGCCGCCATTGCAATGCTGCCCAGCGACACCATGCCGGTGGGCAGCAGGCAGGCCAGAAAGATGACCGCCAGAAAGGGGATCAGAACCGGCTGGATGGCCAGAATGGTGCCGCCCGCCACCAGCACGCCTTTGCCGCCCTTGAAGCCGAAATACAGAGGCTTCAAATGGCCGATAATGGCAAAGATCGCAGCCAGATACACCGCAAGATAGGGCGAGAGCGTGGTGCTTTCCGGCATCAGGGTGAACAGCCAGCGGCCGATGCACACGGCTAACACACCCTTGAGCACATCACCAAAAGCGGTAAGCGCCGCCGCCTTTTTGCCGAAGGTGCGCAGCATATTGGTCATGCCCGCTGCGCCGCTGCCGTACTTGCGTACGTCATCGTGGTACAAAAACTTGCTGACGAGGATACCGGTGTCGATGCTGCCCAGCAGATACGCCTGCACAGCAGACACCGCAGCGATGAGAACAGATTCCATCATCTGAGCCTCCCTGACGTGTTATACGTCCTTGGCACCCACCTCGCCGGAGCCGCGCTCCCGCACGACCAGACGGATGGGCGTGTGCTCCAGACCAAAGTTTTCGCGGATCTGGTTGATGAGATACCGCTGATAGCTGAAGTGGAACAGGTGCTTTGCGTTCACGAAGGCCACGAACGTGGGGGGACGGGTGGAAGCCTGTGTCAGGTAGTAGATCTTCAGGCGGCGGCCCTTGTCGCTGGGGGGCTGCATCCGGGCAGTAGCGCGGGCAAGCATCTCGTTCAGCACGCCGGTGGGCACGCGGGCACCGTTCTCGGCATCCACATCCCGGATCAGCTGCATCAGCTTGTTCACGTTGTAGCCGGTCTGGGCAGAGATGAAGATAATGGGTGCATAGCCCATAAAGCTGAAGCACTCGGCATAGCCGCGGCGCTGCAGTTCCATGGTGTTGGTCTCCTTGCCTTCCACGGCATCCCACTTGTTTACCACGATGATGCAGGCCTTGCCCTGCTCGTGGGCGTAGCCTGCCACCTTGCTGTCCTGCTCGGTAAAGCCGACGGTGGCATCCACAAGGATCAGCGCCACGCGGCTGCGTTCCACAGCAGCCAGTGCGCGCACCACCATGTAGCGCTCCAAGCCATCGCTGATGTTGCTGCGCTTACGCAGACCGGCGGTATCGGTAAAGATGAACTTGCCGTAGGCGTTGTCCACCGGGGTATCGATGGCATCGCGGGTGGTGCCGGCCTCGTTGGCCACGATCATGCGGTTCTCGCCCAGAATGCGGTTGGTCAGGCTGGACTTGCCCACGTTGGGGCGGCCGATGATGGCAACGGGGATACGGTCCTCTTCCACCACGGTCTCACTGAAGTCCAGATGGGCGCACACTGCATCCAGCAGGTCGCCCGTGCCGTGACCGTGCACGGAAGAAATGGGCATCACCTCGTCAAAGCCGAGGTTGTAGAACTCGTACAGTTCCATGGGAGCCTCGCCCACCTTGTCGCACTTGTTCACGGCAAGAATGATGGGCTTATGGCTGCGGCGCAGCATATGTGCCACATCCTCGTCGGCTGCGGTCAGGCCGTTGCGCACGTCCGTGACCATGATGATGCAGTCGGCGGTGTCAATGGCGATCTGCGCCTGCTCGCGCATGTGGGCCAGAATGCCCTCGGTGGCCTTGGGCTCAATGCCGCCGGTATCCACCAGCAAAAACTCGTGGCCGTTCCACTCGCAGTTGGCAAAAATGCGGTCGCGGGTAATGCCCGGGGTATCCTCCACAATGGCAAGGCGCTGGCCGCACAGCTTATTGAACAGGGTGGATTTGCCCACGTTGGGGCGGCCCACCACTGCTACGATCGGTTTGCTCATGGGGTCTCCTCCTTTCTTAAAAGGGGTAAAATACAATAAAAATGGCGTTATCAGCTGCCGCTCTTCCTTCTGCGGGCAATGTGCAGGCCGCTGCGCAGCAGGGCGCGGGCTTCGTCCCCGCCTGCCGTGGGCAGCACCTCCACTTTTACGCCCAGCTGCTGCCCCAGCTGCTCCACCGTGATATCGTCAAGGAAGGTGTCCTTTTCCTCCCGCAGCATCACAGCCGGGATGCCCAGCGTTTTTGTGGCAAGCTTGCCAGCGCACTGGGCGATGATGTCGGTAGCAGTGATGAGGCCGGTCACGCCAACATTACCGCCGAAAAAGCGGTTCTGGATGGTGTGGACGTGCACGGTGATCATGGGGTACTGGCGGTGCAGCTCCTCCATCATGCGGGTAATAAGGGGCGCTGCCATGGTGCCGGTGACCACGTCCAGTTCCTTGGTGCCGTAGATGCGGTGGGGCTTGTCCAACTCGGCCAGAAATTCTTCCTCAAACAGGCGCAGCATGCCCACGCCGTTTTCCAGCTGGTCGTAGTCCTCGTAGAACGCTGCCGCAGGGATGGGGCGGCCTGCCTTAAGGTACCATTCATCGCTGGGGTAGATGATGCGCTTGCCGTGGCGGCGCTTGCATTCATCACCGAATTCTTCCATAATGTCGATGACCTCGGCACTGGTCTTTGCATCGTAGGGCACCTGTGGGTACAGATTTTTGCGGTAATCCGTAATGCCGCAGGGCACGGCTGCAATGCTTTGCACCATGGGGGTCAGCTCCAGCAGATCGGCAAGGGTGCGGCGCAGCTCGTTTCCGTCGTTCACGCCGCGGCAGAGCACCAGCTGACAGTTGACGGCGATGCCGCCCTCCACCAGACGGGGCAGGTACTTGAGCACCTCGCCGCCGCGCTTATTGGCCAGCATCCGCACCCGCAGCTGGGGGTTGGTGGTGTGCACCGAGATATTGATGGGCGAGATGTGCATCTTGATGATGCGGTCGATCTCGTGATCCTGCATATTGGTCATGGTGATGTAGTTACCGAACAAAAAGCTCAGCCGCTCGTCATCATCCTTGAAATACAGGCTCTCGCGCATGCCCGGGGGCAGCTGGTCGATGAAGCAGAACATGCAGTGGTTGGAGCAGGAATGCTTCGCATCGCCCAGATAGGTCTTGAACCCGCAGCCAAAGGGGCCGCGCTGCGGCCGCTGCACCTCCCACTCCCGGATGCCGTCCGCTACCCGGGCCTTCAGGTGGAAACTGCTGCTGTCGGTATAAAAATCGTAGTCCAGCGTGTCGTTCAGCTCGTTGTCGTCCACGCTCAGCAGCTCGTCGCCAGGGGCAAGGCCAAGAGCCTCGGCCTCGCTGCCGGCATCCACCTGCTCGATCCGGATCGCCATCTGCATCCACCTCCTTTAAAGCACAAGAAGGGGAAGGCTTTGCGCCCTCCCCTTCTGTACATAACACCATTATGCCACCAATTACGCGCAAATTAGGCCTTCTTGATGACTTCCTCGCCCTTGTAGTAACCGCAGTTGCCACATGCCTGGTGGGGGAGCTTCAGAGAGCCGCAGTTGCTGCACTTCACCAGTGCGGGGGCCTCCAGCTTCCAAACATTGCTGCGACGCTTGTCGCGGCGGGCCTTGGAAAGATGTCTCTTAGGTACTGCCATATTTTTGCACCTCCTTGATGGGTTTATCTGTTCAGCAGTGATTTAAGGATCGCGAGCCTAGTGTCTACGGGGGCATCGGTCTGCTCTGCCGGTGGGCAGGTGCATTCCGCCTTTTTCTTACCGCACTGCGGGCAAAGCCCGGCGCAGTCGGGGCTGCAAAGCAGCACCGTGGGAATCTGGAACATAAACTCCTGATTGAGCCATTCGTCCACGTCCAAGTGTCCTTTTTCGTCCAGCGGAAGATCGAAATCCGGGTCATCCAGATCCCGCTCCTTGACGATCCACTCCGTATCGACTGTCTCTTCCCGGGTGACCGGGTCCAGACAGCGGGCGCACTCTCCGTGCACCGATGCCTTTGCCCGCAACGTTATCTGAACCTCGTCGCCATCGGTCTGCGCGTCAAAGACGGCTGTGACCGGCTGCGGGATCCTTGCACCGGCATAATCGTACGCAGATAAATCACACTGAAACTCTGCATGGTACGGTCTTGTGCCGGCTGTGATAAACTTTCTCAGGTCAAATTGCATAGTACACCTCTGAAAAGGCTGCTTTGTTAGTATAGCGCCAAAGCAACCCTTTGTCAACACCAAAACAGGCAGAAAACCGAAAAAATTTATTTTTCTCCGGTCTTCTGCCTGTTGGAAAAGCCTTTAGCCCTGTTCTTTTATCAGATCACAGGTACTTCTTCACATCGTGGGGCAGTGCGGCCTCGTCTGCGCTGACGGTCACGGTGACCTTCACGCTGTCGCCGGCAATGGCTGCCATCTCGTCCAGCACAACGCCCAGACGGTTGATATCGTGGTCCAGCACCTTCAGGATGCCGTCAATGTACAGGTCGGTGATGTCGTAGTTGCTTGCCATCAGGCCGGCCACAAAGCCGTACAGCATTTCGCCGCCGGAGATCTTGTACTCTTCCAGATCGATCAGACGTGCTGCAGGAGCGATGTCGTAGGTGAGCTTCATGCCCTTTTCCACAACAACAACATTGCCTTTGGAGGTCTTGACCGCGTCGTTGATCTGGTCGATCATAGCCTTGGTCTTGCCGGAGCCCTTGGTACCAACAATCAGTTTAATCATAGTTCAGTCCTCCTGTATTTTCCACGCCTTGCGGCGGGAGATCATTTTTAACGTTCGGCAGCTTACTTCAGCTTTGCTTCCAGCTCTGCGGTCAGGCCCTCATAGCCGGGCTTGCCCAGCAGGGCAAACATATTCTTCTTGTAGCTTTCCACGCCGGGCTGGTTGAAGGGGTTCACGCTCAGCAGGTAGCCGCTGCAGGCGCAGGCACGCCAGAAGAAGTAGATCAGGTAGCCCACATTATAAGCAGACAGGTCATCCACCTCGATCAGCACCTCGGGCACACCGCCGTCGGTGTGTGCCAGAATGGTGCCTTCCATGGCCTTGCGGTTGACCACGCTCATGTTCTGGTTTGCAAGGAAGTTCAGGCCGTCAAAGTTGCCCTCCAGCGGGTCGATGAACAGATCCTGTGCGGGCTTCTTCACGTCCACGATGGTCTCGAACATGATGCGGGCACCTTCCTGAATGAACTGACCCATGGAGTGCAGGTCGGTAGAGAAGATGCAGCTTGCGGGGAACAGGCCCTTGTTGTCCTTGCCCTCGCTCTCGCCGAACAGCTGCTTGTACCACTCGTTCATCAGGGTGAAGTCCGGCTCGTAGCACTCCAAAATCTCCACAGCCTTGCCCTTGCGGTACAGGATGTTGCGGATGGCGGCGTACTTATAAGCATCGTTGTCGGGGCTCAGTACGGAGAAGCGCTCCATAGCATCGGCAGCACCCTGCATCAGAGCGTCGATGTCGATGCCGGCAGCGGCGATGGGCAGCAGACCCACGGCGCTCAGCACGGAGTAGCGGCCGCCCACGTCATCGGGAACTACAAAGGTGGGCCAGCCCTGTGCGTCAGCCAGCTGCTTCAAAGTGCCCTTGGCACGGTCGGTGGTGGCGTAGATGCGCTTGTTGGCTTCCTCCACGCCCATCTCCTTTTCCAGCAGCTCGCGCAGCACACGGAAGGCCAGAGAGGTCTCGGTGGTGGTGCCGGACTTGGAGATGACGTTGATGGAGAAGCGCTTGCCCTTGCACAGGCTGATGATATTGTTCAGGTAGGTGGGGCTGATGCTGTTGCCGCAGAAGTAGATCTTCAGACCATCCTCCAGCTCGTTGTGGTACATACCCTTAACGGCCTCCACAACAGCGCGTGCGCCCAGATAGCTGCCGCCGATACCGGCCACCACCAGAACGTCGGAGTCCTCGCGGATCTTGGCAGCGGCTGCCTTGATGCGGGCGAACTCTTCCTTGTCATAATCCCGGGGCAGGGTCATCCAGCCCAGAAAATCGCTGCCGGGGCCGTTCTTGGCTTCCAGCTGCTTGTGGGCGGCTTCTACCTGCGGGTAGATAGCTGCATATTCCTCTTCGCTGATGAAGCTGGAGAGGTGTTTCGTGTTCAGTGCGACACTCATTTTATTAAAACCTCCAAACGATCTGCCGGGCCTTTGCCCTGCGAGGAAATATCTTGGTATAAGTGTACCGTTCCCTCCGGGTAAAGTCAAGGTCAAATTCCTTAGATTTCATACAATTTTAATAGTGTTTTTTTGTTTCTTCATCCAGATTTGTTCAGGTATCCAACAGTCCCGCCGGGCGTCCGGTGCACTTTTGTGCGCTGAAGCGCCTTTTTCGGCACAGGGTCAGGCTGCTGCCCCCCGCAGGCTGTCCCACAGCAGCTGCAAGGCGGTGTCAAAATCCATGCGAGGCGCATCGGCGGCGGCGCACACCGGGTACTCCCCCTGTACTGCTTCGCCGCACAGCAACTGTGCCTTGCCCACCGTCTGCCCCCGGGTCACCGGGGCTTCCAGCGTGTCGGGCAGTTCCAGCTGCACGGTCAGCTGACCGGCGCTTTCGGCGGGCAGCAACGCGGTCTGCGGCAGAGCTGCGTAATCCAGCGGCACGGTCTCCTCGGTGCTGCCCTTTACCTTTAATTGCAACGGACGTTCCTGCGGCAGGGGCACCGGTGCGGCACGGTAGGCCGCAAAGCCGTAGTCCAGCAGGGTAGTGGCGGCTTCGAACCGTTCCTTGCTGGAGGGTGCACCCAGCACCACCGCGATGAGGTTCAGCCCGTCCCGGGTGGCGCTGGCGGTAATGCACACGCCCGCTCCGCCGGTGGTGCCGGTCTTGAGCCCGGTAATGCCGTTGTAACGCCGCAGCAGCTTATTGGTGTTCACCAGCTGGGTCTGCCCGCCCCGCAGGGTGTCCGTCCAGATGCCGGTATAGTGCAGCACCTCCGGGCAGGTGGTCAGGATGGTGCGGCTCATGATGGCTACATCCCTTGCGGTGGAAAGATGCCCTTCTGTGTCCAGCCCGCAGGCGTTGCGGAAGGTGGTGTGCTCCATGCCCAGCTCTGCGGCACGGGCGTTCATCTGCTGCACAAAGGCAGGCTCGCTGCCGCCCACCAGCTCTGCCACCGCCACCGCTGCGTCATTGGCAGAGGACACGCAGATGGCCTTGAGCATCTCGTCCAGTGTGAACTGCTCCCCGGGCTCCAGCCAGATTTGGCTGCCGCCCATGTGATAGGCGTGTTCACTGACCGGCACGGCGGTGTCCATAGTCAGCCGCCCGGCGTGCACCGCCTCAAAGGTGAGCAGCAGGGTCATCACCTTGGTAATGGAGGCGATGGGCATGGTCTGGTCTGCATTCATCTCGTAAAGCACCGCGCCGCTGGTCTGGTCGATGAGGATCGCCGCGCGGCAGGGCAGGGTAAGCTGCGGCGGGGTGACCGTCAGGGTCTGCACTGCCGGTTCTGCCTGCGTTTGCACCGCCGGTTGAATACGCAGCCCCTTGCCCTGTGCCGTGCCAAAGGCCAGTGCAAACAGCCAGAAGCAGACCACCCCCGCGCACAGCAGTGCCAGATTTCTCCGTTCCATTTCCGTCCCTCCCCGTGCGAAGTCTCTTGCTGCTACTGTATGCAGTGGTCTTTTCAGGCATGCCGCTCGTCAATTTTGCCGTACTATTTTTCATATTGTGTTCGTTTTCTGTTAACTTTGGTACCTGTCCCTTGACTTTTCACGGCAAAACTTGTAAAATTGAACTGTTCCCAGAAGGGAGCAAGCCCAGTTTCATACAATCATGCAATCACAAGGAGGGTCTCATTATGAATCTTTCCCGCCGTAACTTTATGAAGATCGCCGGTCTGTCCGCTGCTGCTGTTGCAGGTGCCGCCCTGTTCACCGGCTGCTCCGGTCAGCTCATGCTGCCCGTCCGGTTCTCTGCTACCGTGATCGGTAAAGAGACCCAGAAGGCTCTGGACACCCAGCAGTTTTCTGTCGTGGCCGACCTGAGCCAGAACGCCCAGAAGGACTTCATCAACGCTCATGTGAGATCTCAGTTTCCTATGTACGAGGTCGAATCCATTGAGCGCAAGACCGATACGCTGGACGGCAAGGAGACCGATTATCTGTACGTTACCCTGAAAACCAGCTAACGGCTCGTCATTTCTTCCTGCAGCTTTGGGACGCGAGATTTTTCGCGTCCCTTTTTGTTTTGACGCCACTGCAAAAGACCGGTGTCTCCGTGCAAAAACAGTCTTGCACCCCGGTGGGCTTCTGTTATATAATGAGAAGAAATGCAAAACACCCCCGTTTTTATCGAAAGGATCGTTCCCCATGCGAGTTTGTTTTTATACCCTCGGCTGCAAGGTCAACCTGAACGAGACCGGTGCGCTGGAACAGCTGTTCCGCGCCAACGGCTTTACCATTGCGCAGGAAGGCGAAGCAGCGGATGTGTTCATTGTGAACAGCTGCACCGTGACCAACTTCGGCGACCAGAAGAGCCGCAAGTGGCTGCGCCGCAAAAAGCGCGAGAACCCCGGTGCGGTAACGGTGCTGACCGGCTGCTACCCGCAGGCCTTCCCGGAGGAGGCCGCACAGTTCATGGAAGCCGACCTTGTGTGCGGCAACGGCGACCGCAAGGCCATTCTGGAGAACGTACAAAAGCTGCTGGACGGCCACGAGCGCATCGTAGCCATTGCCCCGCACCAGCGCGGCGAGCAGTTCGAGGAGCTGCCGGTGGAGCGGTTCGAGACCCACACCCGCGCCTTTATCAAGGTAGAGGACGGCTGCAACCGGCAGTGCGCCTACTGCGTCATCCCCCGCGCCCGCGGGCCGGTGCGCAGCCGCGCCGAGGAGAGCATTCTGGCCGAGCTGCACCAGCTGGCCGCTGCGGGCTACCGCGAGGTGGTGCTCAGCGCCATCTCCCTGCCCAGCTACGGGCTGGACACCGGCACGAACCTTGTGGAGCTGGTGGAAAAGTGCGCACAGGTGCCGGGCATCGAGCGCATCCGTCTGGGCAGCCTTGACCCCGATATGCTCACCCCGGAATTCATCTCCCGCTTGGCGGCGGTGGACAAGCTTTGCCCCCAGTTCCACCTGAGTTTGCAGAGCGGCTGCACCGCCACCCTGCGCCGGATGCGCCGGGTGTACACCGCGCAGGAGTACGCACAGGTGGTGGAGCAGATCCGCGCCGCCTACGGCAGCCGCCCGGTCAGCTTTACCACTGACTGCATCTGCGGCTTCCCCGGCGAGACGGCAGAGGACTTTGAGGAGAGCTGCGCATTTTTGAAAAAGATCGGCTTCCTCAAAGTCCATGTGTTCCCCTACTCCCGCCGCAGCGGCACCCCGGCCTATGATTTCCCGGATCAGATCCACGAGCGGGAAAAGCAGGAGCGCAGCCGCCGCATGAACGCCGCAGCCGAGCAGGTACGCTGCGAGACGCTGGCCGCCTTTGAGGGCACCGAGGACGAGGTGCTGCTGGAAACGCCCCTGTCCGGCACCCTGTTTACCGGCTACACCCGGCTGTACATTCCGGTGGTGGTCTCCGCCCCCGGCTGTGAGAGCGGGCAGATCGTGCGGGTAAAGCTTGGCCGCTACGACGGCGAGCGGGTGCGTGCAGCACTTTGCTGAAATTTTTTCATTTTACTTGTACATTCTGTGCATCCACATGAATACAATAAATTTTTAACAAATTTTGTGTTTTGCCCTTTTCATACGCACGTCTTTATGTTAAAATGAAGATGGATTTATCGGGTCCGGCGTGCTGTAAACAACCAGCACGGTACCATCCGTGCCCGTATAGCGCCGTTTTTATGCTCTGCACACAGGGCAGGCGGCTCCGTTTTTTGGCTGTTTCTGAGCAAGGAGAGATTGGAATGAGTTTCAGAGGAATCAATACTACGGTCATCCAGATCCGCCGTCAGGTGTTTACCGAGGTCGCCCGCATGGCTTACGCCAACGTCAAGGGCGAGCAGGCCAACCACCTGATGCGCAAGATCCCTTACACCATCATCCCCGGTGAGGAGGGCAAGCTGCGCAAGGACATCTTCCTGGAGCGCGCCATCGTTGAGGAGCGCGTGCGTCTGGCTATGGGTCTGCCCACCCGCCGCATGGACGAGCACAACAGCGTGGTCTCCGGTCTGGAGGATGCTTCCATCGCCGATAAGTACTATGATCCCCCGCTGGTCAACGTGATCAAGTTTGCCTGCAACCGCTGTCCCGAAAAGCTGGTCAAGGTATCTGACCTGTGTCAGGGCTGCCTTGCACACCCCTGTATGGAAGTGTGCCCCAAGAAGGCCATTACTTGGGAGAGCGGCCGTTCCACCATCGATCAGGACAAGTGCATCAAGTGCGGCCGCTGCGTCACCGTCTGCCCCTACAATGCCATCGTCAAGACCGAGCGCCCCTGCGCCGCTGCCTGCGGTATGGGCGCCATCCACTCTGACGAGCTGGGCCGTGCCGAGATCGATTACAGCAAGTGCGTATCCTGCGGTCAGTGCTTGGTGAACTGCCCCTTCGGTGCCATTGCCGACAAGGGTCAGATCTATCAGCTCATTCAAGGCTTCAACCGCGGCGACCGCATCTATGCGCTGGTCGCTCCCGCCTTCATCAACCAGTTCCCCTCTCTGGCTTCCACCGGCAAGCTGAAGTCCGCCCTGAAGGCCATCGGCTTCTGCGACGTGGTGGAGGTTGCCATCGGTGCCGACCTGTGCACCGTGGACGAGGCACATGACTTTCTGGAGGAAGTGCCCGAGAAGCTGGACTTCATGGCTACCTCCTGCTGCCCGGCATGGAGCATGATGGCAAAGACCGCCTTCCCCGGCCTTGCCAAGAACATCTCCATGACCATGACCCCCATGGTGTTCACCGCCCGCATGATGAAGCAGGCCGACCCCGAGGCCCGTATGTGCTTCATCGGACCCTGCGCCGCCAAGAAGCTGGAGGCCTCCCGCCGCACCGTCCGCTCCGACGTGGACTTCGTGCTGACCTTTGAAGAGCTGGCCGGTATCATTGAGGCAAAGGACCTGGATCTGGACAGTTTGGAAGTGGATCCCGCCGAGATGGATCTGTGCTACGCTTCTGCTGCCGGCCGCGGCTTTGCACAGTCCGGCGGCGTGGCCAAGGCCGTTGCCGACAAGATCAAGGAATGGCGTCCCGACATGGAGGTGAAGATCGCCTCCGCACAGGGTCTGGCCGACTGCAAGAAGCTGCTGATGCTGGCCAAGGCCGGTAAGTACAACGGCTACCTGCTGGAGGGTATGGGCTGCCCCGGCGGCTGCATCGGCGGTGCCGGCACCATTGCGGACCCTGCCAAGACTGCCATCCTGCTGAACAAGTATGTCAAGGAAGCTCCGTTTGCGGACCCCGAGGAGAGCCCGTTCATGAGCAACATCCACATGCTGAAAGACGACCCCAACTTCGAGGTCTAAGCACCTGCCTTTCTGCCGCCTCCCGTTTGCCGGGAGGCGGCTTTTTTGCTGCCACGTTTTCCACATTTCTTATTTTCTATGTCGAAAGTGCAACAGTTTTGTGAAACACTGCCAAAGCAGATTGACTTTTTTGCTTGATTATGCTATTTTTGCGGTATAAAAGGGCTGTCTGACCCATCCCTGCACCATTTCCCGCGTGTGTGACAGCCCGTGCCGCGCTGCGGCAGGAAGAAAGGTTGATAACATGAAAACAGCTTGGAAACGCACCGGGGCGGTGCTGGTCTCGTGGCTGCTGCTCTGCCTGCTGGCCCTGAGCGCCAGTGCCGTGGGCCCTGTGGAGGTCGGCGTGGCGTTCTGGAAAGACAGCAAAGGCGAACAGACCTCGCTG
>OHPZ01000443.1_pt1 | contig 18749 bp, 18 predicted proteins | sample 1577851 | NCBI WGS metagenome assembly OHPZ01 (sample SAMEA3879507, study PRJEB24766) | human gut metagenome | biome: human-associated habitat; feature: feces | place: USA | collected 1985/1987 | reverse complement strand
TCCACTTATCCATAAATTACAATTTCTTTATAAAAAAATATATAATAGATTTATTCATGATTTTATGCGAGGAGACAAACTATGAAATCTATTGGAAAATGCTTATCCGAAAAATATGTTTTAAATGGAATTATTGAATCTCATTTTAGTGATGCATATGCTTATATTTTTGACTACATGTTTAATTTCATATTATACAATTTATCACTATTAACTTTAGGTTTTTTATTTCACCATCCGATAGCCGTTACAATATATATTATCATTACAGGATCTTTACGTGCTGTAACCGGTGGGTATCATTGCAAAACACGTATTTCATGCTATATACTATCATATACTGTATTTTCTATATATCTTTTAACTATTGCCACTATACCTATGATTTCTGCATATATCTTGATACCCATATATATTATTTGCTGGATTCTAATATTAGTGGTTTCACCTGTTGACACACCTAACAAAGTATTTAGTAAGTCAGCTAAAAAGACAGCCAGGAAAAAAACCTATATTATTTTTTTCTTCAATTCCATATTTACAATTCTGTCACTTTTGTTACACTGGAATAAAGGTTTAATTTTTATTGATTTAAGTCTCATAATATGCGCAACAGATCTTTATACCGGATATATTTCAAATATAAGGAGGCATCATGAATCTTAATATAGCAATATGCGACGATGATACAAACGATATCGCAATAATGAAAAAGAATATTTTACAATACACAATAGAAACTGATAACAACATTGTCGTATCATCTTATTTTTCAGCGAGTGATATACTTTCAGACTACAAGAATCATCTCTATCAGATAGTACTTCTGGATATAGAAATGCCAGACATAAATGGTATGGAACTTGCCAGACAACTCCGGGATATGGATGATGATCTGCTCATTATATTTACAACATCCTATCCGGAATATATGCACGAAAGCTTTGAAGTCCAGCCATTTCAATTCATAACAAAACCGGTCGACTATACAGCTATATACAAGCTTTTTAACAATATTATCAAAAAATTATATCGAAACTCAAAAAGTATCGTTATAATTGATACTGATGGTGAAAAAAATTTTGTACCTTTAAGCGATCTTCTTTATATTTCATCAATGAAAGAAAATAAGTTACATCTCAGATATCAACTTACTGACAGAGCATTGATATCCAAAGGCACTTTATCCGAAGCAGAAAAACGACTTTCTTCTCACGGATTTGTTTCACCTTCAAGAGGATTTCTGGTAAATTTACACCAGATCAGATCAATTACTTCCACGCGGCTTTTACTGAATAACGGCTTTGAACTTCCAATCAGCCGGAGAAGATCCAAGGAATTACAAAATATCTACTCTCAGCACATTATTAATATATTATAAATTTAAGGAGACAAGTTTATGAAAATAGTATTGTTGAATTTATTGGACAGCATGATGTCCGGTGCAGCAGCCTTTATATTTTTTCAGACAATTCTTGGAAAGAAGAAATCCCAACTGCCATATTATATAATACTTCTCATATTTGTATGCAGCTTTACTATTTATGCAGCCATTACATCTATTTTAATTGGCAATACATCGACACATGCAGTTTATTTACGTTTAACCTTATCATCTTTACTTTGTTTCTGCCTAAGTTTTCTTTATTCAGCCAATTTGCGAACTAAAATACTTATATCCATCAGTACTACTATATTATGCTCTATCTTTGAAGCTTTTTCGTATTACATTATTACAAGCATTTACTCATATCGAGTCGAAAAAGATACTATGGATTTTTTAGTATTCTCCAATATATCGCTTATGGCGAATATGTTTTTCCTTATTTTTTCAATACTGATTCATTTTATCTGGAAAAAGGAGGCTTTTGTTCATTCTTTAAGTTATACAATAATTTTATTGGTTATTCCGGTACTTTCTATGTGCCTGTTACTATCAAAACCAATTTTATATCTAAATATAAATATTCCGTCTGCCTTTTTCATTTTAGCAGCCTTTGTATTGTTTATAAATATTATGAACTATATATTGTTTTACAACGTCCTCGAAAACGAAGAGCTCCGCTTTCAGCTTACCATCCAAAAAGAACAGATTGAATTTCAGCGCAACAAATACGAGCAACTGGGTGCTGCCTACAAAAATATACGTAGCTTTATGCACGACACCAAAAAGCATCTGTTTTATATTGAAAATTGTGTTACTGAGAAAAAATATGACGATATAATCCCTTATTCTAAAGAGATTATGCACGACCTCGAATCACGCTATTGTACTATTAATACAGGAAATCTCGTTATAGATGCCTTTGTAAGCAACCTGCTGCTTCAGACAAAAGCCCAAGGTATCACTCTGCACACCAATCTGAAATTTGACAAAGCCACTATTCCTGTCAATGATTATCACCTGACTATCATTCTCGGAAATCTGCTTGATAATGCGCTTAATGCCTGCCGTGGACAAATCGGAGCAAATATCAAGGTTGCGGTAAGAACTGTAGACGGCACCTTTACCATACACGTTGCAAACACATATGTGATTGCAGATCCTGACAAGGCACCTGATGATTTTGAAAAAATAGATTTTATTCACGGATATGGTCTGAAAAATGTAAAGGACTCAGCCGAGGCATGCGGTGGTTTCTGCGTGATCAATCACGAAAATGATATATATTCCGCCACCGTTATAATACCTGTTCTGAATCCTTGAATCAATTCATCCACAAAAAGGATGAACTATCCCTCTGAAATCTGACAAACGACACGATTTTCTATAACACCTTCGAACCATTTGCCGTAAGCTTAAAGGTTGCACCTAGCACCTCTGCTGCGCCACGGCACATCATCATTCGACCCAGGAAAATTTCAAAATACTCATACATAGAGCAGATTTTCGTATCAATCTGCAGATTAAGCGCTATGACTTTTTTATCCATATTTATCTTAAGAGCTGCATCTGTTACTGCATAATTTACCCTGTCGTGTATATCAAAATTTTCTTTTGCCTTGTTCCTTACACGGTTTCTGCGCACATCGGTTTTATCTGCTATGATGAGTGCTGCTGAAATAGGATCCGTTGCCCCTCCGGTTGACTCATCATGATGTCCTATCGCAGACACAACCGTTATCCTATCCTTCAGACTCATATCTGTTTCTTTGAGTATCTCGTTTGCCAGTATTGCACCATATTCCGCATGACGGCTTCTGTTTACCACATTTCCGATATCATGCATAAATCCCGCGATTTTTACCATTTCAATATCAGATTCGCTGTAACCGAATTTCTTTAATATATATGCTGCTCTTTTGGCTACCATTGTGCAATGAGCTGCCGAATGGTCTGTAAAGCCCAATACTCCAAGGTTTTCATTCCCTTTCTTTAAACATTCACAGACCTCCTTATTCTTTTTTATCTCATCGTATGTCAAATTATTGCCTCCTGTTTTGTTACTTAATCATAAATTATAGTCTGCTTTTCATAAAAATATTCGTACATGTTTTGTAATCTTTATTTCTGCACTTATAAGCATAACAAATAATTGAAAATATATTGAGGTGGCTGTGTAAAATTTGTGGGAAATTTTCTATTTACTATTGATATATTTTGCATTGACATATTTTGTTGCATATTTTCCTCCTTTATGCATATATTTGACTAAAAAATATGCAGATACTCAATAAGTATCTGCACATTTTCTAAGTAATATTATGCATTAAAGGGTCAAAAGGTATTTTACCCTATCGTATAATAATATACGCTGTATATGCCGCATACATTAGCAGCATGATGATACCCTCGCCTCTTTTTATCTCACGCTTTGTCCATGCCATAATCCACACGATGAGTGAAAATACCACAAGCACGATAATATCTATGATATTTTCCTGTATGAATGCTATCGGGCTGATGGCTGATGCAATTCCGAGCACCATGAGTATGTTGAAAATACATGAGCCGACGGCATTTCCGAGCGCCATATCGACCTCATTTTTTCTGGCTGCGACTATTGATGTCACAAGCTCCGGAAGTGATGTTCCGATAGATACGATGGTCAGTCCGACGAGTGTCTGGCTCATTCCAAGGTCAATCGCTATGCGGCTTGCACTGTCTACTACGACATCTCCGCCTACTGCGATGCCGACAGCTCCGATCAGAATGAAAATCACTGCTTTTGGCATTGAGATAAGCGGTATCTCATCGACCTCCTCATCTGATGACTGCCTGTTCTGCTTTAATGTGTGTCTGATAAGGTAGAAAATATATCCTGCAAAGCAGCCGAGCAGTATTATCCCGTCCACTCTGCCGAGTGTCATGCCGATTGTTCCCATGACAAGAAGTAAAATGGCACATATCATCGAAAATGGGAAATCCCTTTTTAATGATGCTCCGTCCACCACTATCGGTGTCATCAAAGCGCACACGCCGATTACTACCATGAGGTTAAATATGTTTGAGCCTGTCACGTTGCTGACTGCAAGCGTATTATTGTGTGCTATGGATGCTGCCACACTGACCGCTGTTTCAGGAAGTGAAGTTCCCATCGCAACAATTGTCAGTCCAATGATAAGCGACGGCACCTTGAAGCGCTTTGCCACGCTTGAGCTGCCCTCCACGAACATGTCTGCGCCCTTTACCAAAAACACAAAGCCCACTATCAGGCAGATCAACACCACTATAAACGGTGCATTATTGATGAAATTTTCCATGTTGATTCCTCCATTTTTTATTTTTTAAAAGCATATAATTCCCAGGTGCTCAAGCAATATCTTCACACCTATGAGTATGAGAATGATTCCTCCGGCTATCTCTGATTTCTTTTTATATTTATTGCCGAAAAAGTTTCCGACTATGACTCCGATGATTGAGAGCACGAAGGTTGTAAGTCCGATGATTGCAATAGCCCAGTAGATGTTTAAGCTGTCATAGGTAAATGCAAACATGATTCCGACTGCAAGCGCATCGATGCTTGTCGCAATTGCAAGCAGAAGCATCTCTCCCTGATTGAGCGCCAGGTCTTTTTCCACGACCGCGTCATCATCCTTTTCCTTTACTGCCTCATAAACCATCTTTCCACCGATAAATCCCAGCAGAATGAATGCTATCCAGTGGTCAATGCTTGTGATGTACTTCTCAAACCGGATGCCCAGCATATAGCCGATAAACGGCATGAGCGCCTGAAATCCTCCGAAATACAGACCGATTGTCAGCGCCTGCTTTCTGTTTACCTTTGTCATTCCAAGTCCCTTGCAGATGGATACTGCGAAGGCGTCCATTGACAAACCTACTCCTATGAGCAGGATTTCAATAAATAATACCATATTTTTCTCCCTTTTGCCTAGTGTGCGGCGATTAATTTCTCCCGTATAAACATATGAAAAAATGAGACCCTCGCATGCAGACACGAAACCTTATAAAGCTATAATTTATTGCTTATATAGCTTTATTGTGTGCTGCATACTTGAGTCTCATTCTTTAATGTTTGCCAGGTCTATTGACCGGTCTGTTGACAAACCACGTATATGTAATGATACGCAAACTACTCCCTCAGAGGTAGTGTGTATTTAATTAATCGCCTTTGCTTCTAAAAAATATATCAAATGACATGGGCTGTGTCAATGTATTTTACCGCTAATTTTTGTACGGAATGGCTAACTTTTTAAAATCACGGTTGACACGAAAAACAACATGTGATATGTTTACTACGACAGACATAGTATGACACTCGTAGTACGTTACACGTAGTATTGAATAATTTTAAAACGACTGATGTACAATCCTTCATCTGTGTATTCGGTGTGTCTCAGTGAGTTTCCAGATTCATGGTCAATTGAGTCATACTCTGGTCTTAAATTAATAAAATATGATCATCATGATGAAATAAACACTTGAAACAGGAGGTGAACAATGGTCAATATAAGCAGCGATGTCATCCGCGGATACAACGATACCATCATACTCTACCTGCTCCTCGACAGACCGTCCTATGGCTACGAGATTTCAAAGCAGATAAAGCTAATATCCGAGGAAAAATACGTCATAAAAGAAACAACTCTCTACTCTGCATTTACCCGCCTTGAGAAAAACGGTTATATCACATCATTCTCTTCTAGCGACAATGCAAGCGGAAAGCGCCGGACCTACTATCAGATTACCGATGCCGGCAGAGAATATTACAGGATGAAATGCGAGGAATGGAAGCTGACACTTGATGTAGTAAGCAAATTCATACGATTTTAAAGGAGACATTTTATGGAAACTATAAAGAATTATCTGGAAAATATGTTTTCGCACCTCCCGAATACCCCCGAGGTGCAAAAAGCCAAATATGAGCTCTATCAGATGATGGAGGATAAATACAACGAATTGATATCTGAGGGCAAATCTGACAACGAAGCCATAGGCATAGTCATATCAGAGTTTGGAAATCTTGACGAGCTTGCTGACTCACTCGGTATCAAGAGCTTCGTGAATCCCAGTCAGGCAATGCCTGCTTCCAAAACACTCTCCCGCGAGACTGCTGCCGCATTCCTCATGGATTCGGCAAAACAAGCATATCTCACAGCGTTTGGAGTGCTGCTTTGCATCCTCGCAAGCCTTGGACCGATATTCAGCGAATGCATTCCGCGTTCACTCGCTTCACCTGACGCATCTGATGCAATCGGCATTACCTTCCTGTTCCTGTGTGTCGCGGTGGCAGTCGGCTTCTTCATTTTTTCAGGCTCTATCTCATCCAAGTGGAGCTACCTGAAGCAAGAGCCTTACTGCATAGATTTTGAGACGGCAAACTGGGTCATCGAGCGAAAGGAAAGCTACCGCTCCACACATGCGATGCTTTTAACAGTGGGTATCATGCTCTGCATACTCTGCGCAGTGCCGGCAATCATAATCAGCTCACTGAACACCAAGAGCACCTTCGCAGACTCACTTTCAGGCGGACTCGTGCTCGTGTTTATAGCAATCGGTGTATTCATGATAGTATTCACAAACATGAAGAAATCAAGCTTTGACAAGCTTCTTTCCCTGAACGGAGCACAGACTATGGGTGGCAATTTTGCCAATTCACACGATGGCAAGGTGCACTATGAAAACCCTGTTGTGGCTGCAATCATGTCAGTCTACTGGTCAACTGTCACATGCATCTATCTATGCTGGAGCTTTATTACCTTTGACTGGGGTATCACATGGATTATCTGGCCAATAGCCGCAATCATCAATTCGCTGGTGAAAAACCTGCTCAGCGATAAACATGGAAATTAATGGAAACTAGGACAGTCAAAAATGTGTGTAGCATATTTTGAATAATCACAAAACAAATTATGCAACAAGATAATTCAGAAATGGAGACAAGTCATGAAAAAAAATATATATCTAATAATAATTACAATAATTACCGTGGTCTGCATCATCGCCGGGAGTCTCTACCATATCGGGGGCTTTGCCCTAGGCCTGTTTGACAATCTGATTCCGCGCTCAGACAAGCCTCTCGGAAACGTATGCACAGAGGAGCTTTCAGTCGATGAATTTTCAAACCTGGTATTTGATACAACCATATCGAACATCAACGTAAAAACCGGTGACAGCTACACGGTCTCATACAAATGTAACAAGCGACTGGTTCCAAAGATTAGGAGCACAGGCGATACCCTCACAATATCCCAAAGCAAAGGAGCCAACTACAAAAGAAACACCACAAGTGAAATCACTGTTACCATTCCTGAGGGCACAGCATTGAACAAGCTCTCACTTGATACCGGTGTAGGCGAGGTAAACCTTAATTCCCTGACCGCATCCGATGCAGAATTTGACACCGGTGTAGGCGATTTATATGTCACAGACTGCAGCTTCGCCACATGTGATGTGGATGGCGGAACCGGCAATCTTAGCTTTGAAAACTGTGCCTTTGACGAGATGGATATCGACGGCGGTACAGGTAACATCACTGTGACATCCTCACAGTCACTTGACGGTTACATGATGGACCTGGACTCAGGTACAGGCGATATCACAATCAACGGCAATGACTATGATGATGAGTATGAGGTAAATGAGCATGCCAAAAAGCACCTGGTTATCGACTCAGGGCTTGGGGATATTGAGGTGAAATATTAAATTAAACTTTTCACTTTTTATTGTCCATAAACTGCGGCTCCATATATCCGGTTCCTGACATGGACTTGTAGTAGCGGCTTGCGGCCTGCGTGCCGACACGCACCTCGCGGGCCTGCTTCTTTATGGACGCAAATTTCAGAGTCATGAGATCCTTGTTGCGGGCCTCCTGACTCTGTATTTTTACGCTCTTGTCCGTGATACTGCGGATATGCTCCTGCATGGTGCGTATCTGCTCCTTGTAGTCCTCTTTGTGACCATTCAGTTCTTCCTTTGTACGTTCAAAAAGCTTCACAAAGCCTGAGTCTAAATTATTGAGCTGGTCGATAAGCCTGCTCTTTGCCTCAACTACCTCGTCGAAGTCGTCAGGTGTGAGCTGTGGATCCTCGAGCTGGTTCTTCTGCTTGATATCAAGCTCTATTATCCGGTCGAGTACCTGCTCCTTTTTCTCCAGGCTTTGTATCATTATGTCTATGTATGTCTGTTCCATTGTGTTCCCCCTGTATTTTCGATTGTTTTTAACTATAATCATCTCTATGATAGCACAAAACGCACAAACAAACTAGCTTCATGCTGCTGTCTCTGCGTTTTGTTTAAGTTAAAAACTCTCTATAATCCCTGTCGGTGATTTATGATACATTTATCTATGATACATGCAGCTTGTTTCCGTTACATGTGGCCTGCATGACCTCTTTCCACGCGTCACGCATAGTGCGCAGGTGCTCAAGCACCTCCTCAAGAATCTCCTTGTCCTTCTTTATGTTTGCCTCGACAAGACGTCTGTGAAGATATGTATATACATTGTTAAAATCCTTTGATACCGGATATTTGTCATCAAGTGTGGACTGGAACTCTTCTATGATACGCTCAACCTTGCGGATGTTTGTGTGAGCCTGCTGGATATCCTCCTTCTCCACTGCCATGATTGCAATATTGCAAAATTTGATTGCACCATCATACAGCATGAGTGTAAGCTCTGCCGGTGATGCAGTCATGATTTTGTTGTTTGCATATGCTGCGTATGCTTTATTTTGTAACATAATATACCCTCCCTGGTATCTTTTTATGAGAAGTAGCTGCTAATTGAGCTCTGTGTGCTGTTGAGCTTGGTCATAGCTGACTCCATCTGAGTAAACTTGTTGTAGTAGTAATCCTCACGATCTGAGATTTTTTTCTCCCATTCCTTAATAGTCTTGGTGTAGTTAGTGTACTCTGTCTTCATCTGCTTGTCATTGTAGATGGTAAATGCTGAGCTCAAATCTGTAGACTTCATCTTGTCACCGATTGCACTATACAGATTAGTTGAAAGCTGCTGCATAAACTGCATTACCGTATCCGGATCATCGTTTATAGCTGCCATGAGCTTATCTGTCTTGCCGGATGTATTGGCGTCATCCTCATCACCATCAATGTGATATGCATTTTGCTCATTCTCCGCTGCATTCAAAAATCCAAGTGTGCTGATTCCAAAGCTTGAGAGCGAGTACTTCTTGCCACCTATCTCAACTGATGACATCATGGCTGTCTGCATTGCTGTCATTACGCTGCCAAGTGTAGAATCCCTGCGAAGCAGAGAGTCCTTAATCTTTGTCTCCCACTTCTCAATCTCTTTATCAGACATCTGATCCTTTTCATCATCCGTGAGCGGCTCGTAGCTTCCTGCTGAATCAGCATTGTATAGCTTCGTCATCTCGTTTATGATGTTGTTGTACTCTGTCAGAAAATCCTTTACCTTATCATATACACCCTGTGTATCTGTGCTGGTTGTAATGCTTATAGCACTGTCTCCGGTCTCAGCAAGTGCCTCGATTGTCAGTCCATTGATTGAATAGCTGTTACTGTCACCTGTATATTTTACACCGTTCAGCTCAATCTCCGAATCCTGTCCTGCGACCTTCTTCACCTGTGAATTGAAAAGTGCCTTATTCTGAAGCGTGTATGCAGTGTTTACCCTGTCAAGCAGGTCGTTTAGCGCCTGTGTATACTCAGCCGAATCCTTCTGCTTTGAGGCAAGCTCCTTTACAATATTGCTATCTGCTGCTTTTTTTGTGTTGGCCTCTGCTGCCTCCTCCAGAGCATTGGCTTTATTTACAAAGCCGTCAGCCTCGTTTCCGTTTCCTGCTAAAAGCTGCTCTACTGCATTCTTTCCTGAAACAGCGATTGTGCCGCCATCCTTATCCTTGCCTGCATAAGCATTTTGAATAGCCTTTGTGAGGCTGGCAACCGAATACTCGTCATCGCTTCCGAGCACTTCGTCCTTTGAAGCCTCAAATGCCTGAACTGACGCAAGAGCCTCATCGTATGAGCTTTTAGTCTTTTCATCCATTGACTTGATAATTGTGTCATACGCAGCTGAAGCTGACTCTATACCTGTCTTGTTTACGGCACCTGCCTCAATAGTGTACTCAGTCTTTTGTGAAACAGTGATGAAATCAGTTTTATCAGCTGTGCCATCTTCCTTTTGCAGATAGTACTTGCCGTCTGCCTCGTCCTTTTTGTAAGTCTTATCACCGACTTTCAGTGTTGTATCACCATCTCCTGTAGGTACCGCTTCAAGCTCCTTGCCATCAGCGTCCGTATAAGCTGTCCTCGTAGATTCTGTCACATCATAGTACGATGTGGTACCCTTGTCCGTATCAGCAACAGCTGCAATATAGTGGCTATTGTTGTCGCTGTCAATATACTTATAAAGAGTGTTACCCTTTGTATCGGTCAGCGTGGTCTTCGTATATGTATCATAGCTGGCACCATTCTTTGAAATCAATGCGCCATCACGAGATGAGCCAAGCTTCTCAAGCAGCTTCAGCTTATCACTATCGCCTGCATTGTTTGCATCGAGCTTCTCATAAATGCCCTGAAGCGTGGCATATGAATAGCCATAATTTACAGCATTCATAAGATTTTTGCTCTGCGCATTCATCTTCGCCGCATCTGTTGTCAGATTATTGTAGTTTGTAACAGCTGCCTCGATTTTGGCTCTGGTCTCATCGTCTGAAACTCCATGTAAAGCTGCATACTCATCATATGGATTGGATGAATAAGTACCGGTAGTGGTCTTTTCACCACCATATGCTATTCCCAGGCTATAAAGTGCTGATGCTCCATCTATATTGCTGCCGGTTATGGTAAAATCGTTTGCCACGCCTGTCTTTTTTGAGCTGATATAAAATCTCTTGTAGCTTGAATCGTAGTTTGCATCAAGCCCCGCATTCCTGAGTTCCTTTACCACGTCGTTCATGGTTGATGATGCGCTGAGAGTGATGGACTTGGTCTCGTCCCCCATCTTTACCTCAAGCTTGGCATCACCGCCTGTGTAACCGAGCTGTGCAAGTGTAGTCTTCTCACTGTCTGCCTTAATTTCTGCTCCGGTCATATATCCGGCCTTTGCCATCTGCTTGATTTTCAGCGACTGTGTGCCGCTTGGTGCACCGGAGCCTGCCTTTACTGTGGCCTTGGTAGTATCCGAAACTGATGTCTTCTTTAAGTTGTATGCTGTAGAAAATCGCAGATTGGAAATATTGCTGTACAAGCTGTACACCTTGGTATTAAGGGATTTCCACGCATCCTGTGTCCACTCAAGCTTAGTCTGCGCCTTCTGATATTTCTCTTTTCTGGTGGTATATGACGATACCATTGCCTTTACAATAGAATCTGTATCCAAGCCTGATGTCATTCCCGATAATCTGATTGCCATGGTGTCCTCCTATCTCTTCTCATCTACCATGAGTCCTGCCATCTCCCAGACCTTCGCTATCATGTCGAGCGTCTTCTCCGGCGGAAACTCCTTGATGACTTCCTTTGTCTTCTTATCAACTATCTTTATTGTCACGCGGTTAGTCTTCTCATGGATGCCGAACACTGCCTCCGACTGGTCAGCCAACGCGCTCTTGTTGATATCATCCACAGCCTTTTTAAGCTGCATATTCTTCTCATTCTGCTTTTGTGCGGCAAGCTGTGCCTGTCCCTGCGCTCCGGCATCACCGGCTGAATCACCGCTTGTTTCCTTAGTATTCATCGCCTGAATATTCCTTGCGATGCTGTCAGACACGACCTGATTGTCCGCACTGGACACCTCTGTCCTTCCCTGTGCCTGTTCCTTTATCTGTGCAGTTGATGTACTTCCCTGATAGACCATTCCTGCACCCTTGATTGCCTCTATTGCCATCTCTAACACCTCCGTGTGAAAATATGTTGCAATTGACTGTTGTTCTTACCCTATTCTAAGGAATATATCGGATGAATTGCGGGAAAGTTTATAGCTTTCTTCTCTTTTTAAGTATAAAGAGATTTTGAAAAATCCCGGCCCACATCAGGATACTTAACTTTATCCTATGACGCAAGCCGGGATGGATTGTCTCTTTATTCTTTTTGTGTTTTAGTCTTAATGCTCCAGATTTGCAAACTTCGTGTACTCAGGCAGCCATGCAAGGTTTACGGTGCCGATTGGACCGTTACGCTGTTTAGCGATGATGATTTCTGAGATGCCCTTGAGCTCAGTGTCCTTGTTGTAGTAGTCGTCACGATAGATGAACATGACGACGTCGGCATCCTGCTCGATGGCTCCTGACTCTCGAAGATCGGAAAGCATCGGTCTGTGGTCCGGTCGCTGCTCTACTGCTCGTGAGAGCTGTGAGAGTGCCACTACAGGGACTGAAAGCTCTCTGGCGAGTGCCTTAAGCGAACGCGATATGTCTGAGATTTCCTGCTGACGTGATTCTGAGCCTCGTCCTGAGCCTGTCATGAGCTGCAGGTAATCGATGATGACGAGCTTTAAGTCGTGTTCGAGCTTGTATTTACGGCACTTGCTTCGAAGCTCTGATATGCTGATACCCGGAGTGTCATCTATGATGAGTTCGGAGTCTCCGATGATTCCGGCACCCTCGACCAGCTTTTCCCAGTCGGCATCAGACAGATTTCCTGTACGCAGTGCCTGCGCATCTACCTTTGATTCGAGTGAGAACAGACGGTTTACGAGCTGTTCCTTCGACATCTCGAGTGAGAATATGGCTGTACACAGATGTGCGTGGAATGCCACATGCTGTGCTATGTTGAGCACGAAGGCTGTCTTTCCCATTGACGGACGAGCTGCCACGAGCACGAGATCTGACGGCTGAAGTCCCGCTGTCCTGTAGTCAAGGTCTATGAAGCCTGTCGGGATTCCTGTTACTGTGCCCTCCTGCTGTGCTGCTTTTTCGATTTTCTCTAGGGCATTCATGACTACAGTACGGATTGGCACGTAGTCACCTGTCTGCCTTGTGGAAAGTAGCTCAAATACATCGTGCTCTGTCTTGTCGAGCACGCTCTCGAGCGATTCCTTGCCGGCGTAGCACTCGTTCTCTATGTCCTCTGTCACATGGATGAGCTTTCGCTTTATGGCATTTTCTTTTACGATATTGGCATAGTACTTGATGTTGGCAGAGGTCGGCACACTGGTGACGAGAGTTCTCACAAAGTCAAGGCTTTGTATTTCCTGCGGCACATCCTTTTCCTTTAAACGGTTCTGGAGTGTAACAAGATCTACAGGCTGCCCCTCTGTAAAGAGCTCAACCATGGTCTCAAATATGATGCCGTACTGCTGATGATAAAAATCCTCCTTAAGGAGCATCTCGCTGGCGGTCACTATGGCATCCTTGCTCATAATCATGGAGCCGACCACGGACTGCTCTGCCTCAAGGCTGTTTGGCATTATTCGTTTGATTAATGCTTCTTCCAAGGGGATTCCTCCTATCCTTCAACTACTGATACTGTGAGGTTTGCTGTTACCTTTGGATGAAGCTTGACAGGCACCTCATAGTTTCCGAGTGCCTTGATTGACTCGTTAAGCTGCATCTTTTTCTTGTCGAGTTCTAAGCCATGCTGCTCCTTTGCCGCAGCCGAGATCTCCTTGGTGGAGATGGAGCCGAAGGTCCTGCCGCCCTCACCTGAGCGCAGCTTTACTACTACCTTTGTGTTCTCTACTACCTTTGCGAGTGCAAGTGCACTCTCGTAGTTTTCCTGTGCTACCTTGTCAGCGTGCTGGTTCTGAAGCTTTAAGTCATTTAAGTTCTTTGGAGTAGCCTCTACTCCGAGCTTTTTAGGTATGATATTGTTTCTGGCGTAGCCGTCACTTACGTTTACTATCTCGCCTTTTTTGCCTAATGGTTTTACGTCCTGTAATAAGATTACTTTCATTCTTCTATGTCTCCTTCTTTTAGCATTTCGTCCAGTGTATCCTGTATCATGCGCTTTGCCTGCACGATAGTGACGCCTGTCAGCTGCGCGCCTGCCACATTTAAGTGTCCGCCACCGCCCAGCTTCTCCATGATTATCTGGACATTTATCTCGTCGATTGAACGAGAGCTGATATAAATCTTGTCATTGTACTCCGTGAGCACAAATGATGCCTTGATTCCTATTATGTTGAGCAGCTCATTTGCTGCCTGTGCACCGACGATTGTCGGGCTCTCCACATTCTCGCTAGGGCATACCGATATGGCAAACGAGCCCCTGTATACCTCTGCATGGCGTACTGCCTCGGCTCTTGCCTTGTAGCATGCCATGTCATTTCTAAGCATCTTTCTGACGCGTGTTACCTCTGCACCTGAGCGCTTCAAAAAGGCTGCCGCCTCAAATGTACGCACGCCTGTCTTCGTCATAAAGTTGTTGGTGTCGATGAGGATTCCTGCGTAGATGCAGTCGGCCTCTGTCGCATTAATCTTGACTCCGTCGTTGAAGTACTGCAATACCTCTGCTACCATCTCACACGCACTTGATGCATACGGCTCGATATATGAGAGTATAGGATTCTCTATTATCTCGCTGCTTTGTCTGTGGTGGTCAAATACGACTATCTTTCCAGTCTTTCTGAGGAGCTCAGGGCACTCTGTGTAGCTTGGCCTGTTAGTGTCCACCACCATGACAAGAGTATCCTTGCTCACCATCTCAAGAGCTTCTTCGCTGTTTATAAACATATCCACCGGGTAGCCCTTTGCCTCTGAAAATGTCTCCATGAGAGGTCTGACTGAGCTTGTCGGGTCATTTATTACTATCTGTGCCTTTTTGTCGAGATTCTTGGCTGCACAGTATATACCTATGCCTGCTCCAAGCGAGTCTACATCTGTGATGCTGTGGCCCATGATAAGCACGTTCTCACAGGTCTCAATGATTTCCTGAAGCGCCTGTGCCTTGACTCTCGCCTTTACCCTTGTCTTGCTCTCCACCTGCTTTGACTTGCCGCCAAAATACAGGATATCATCGTGATCCTTTATAACTACCTGATCACCGCCTCGTCCGAGGGCTAAGTCTATGGCATTTCGCGCATATACGTAGTTTTCATTATACTTATCGCTCTTTATACCGATTCCGATACTGAGTGTGACCGCCATCTCATTGCCGACCTTTATAGCCTTGACCTCGTCGAGCACCTTGAACTTGTCCTCCTTCATGCTGTCAAGGTACTTGTACTTGAACACCACGAAGTATTTGTCGTTTTCTATCTTTCTGACAAGTCCGTCATACTTGGCAAAATACTGGTTTACACGCCTGTCGATAAGTGCAACGAGCAGTGACCTCTTTACGTCCTCTATGCTGTCAAGTGCCTCATCATAGTTATCGATATACACAAGCGCTGAGACCTGCTTCTGCTCTGTGATTTCCTTCTTGCAGTGATAAAGCTCCGACTCATCAAATACGTACAGCGCCGTCAAAAACTGGTCTGCTTCATTTGTGTCGATTATCTCATTTTCCTCTGCGATAGAGTTGAAATATATTCGCTTGACGGACAGACGGACTATGCTGTCCTCCTCCTCATTTACTATCTTGAAGTCTGTCGGCGCATCACTCTTGGTGAGAAGCTCTCTGGTCACTGTCGGAAAAAGTGTCGTGATGGATTTGTGATATTTTTTATCCACACCCATTAGCTCTGCGAATTTGTCATTTACCCAGAGTATCTTGCCGGAGTATTCAAGCAGGGCATACGGCACCTCAAACTCATTAAGCAGCCTCTTCTGCACCGATGAATACTGTGTTGCAAAGCTTATCAGCTCATTTGCAACGACTGACTTGCTTCTGACATACAAAAACAGCACAAGCGCAAAGTAAAACACTGTAAAGCCTACCATGCCATAGCCAAGCCTTCTGTCATAGCGCAGTGCTATTCCGTCAGCACATATCCACACAAACGTCAGATATAGCGGCCAGCACATGTAGCTTTTCAGCCTGCCCTTGAATTTTATTTTTTTCTTCATTTTACTCTCCTTATCCCCGGTGCGTTGCTCTGATGCTGCCGGTGCAACGGTTGCGGTTTCGAGAATGTACTACAAATTAATAGTTACCGGCCACACCTTTGTGCAGCCCGCATCGATTGATATACCTACTAGAGAGTATACCACTTTGTGGGGATTATTCCTAGTACTATATTTATCAGTTTGGAATTACAGGAGTTCAGGACAATCCTGTGTAATCTAAGCACAATTCTATGCAATCTAAAAAGCACCGCATATATCTGATATTAATATGATACATGCGATGCTTTTTGTGTGCTCTCATCTTCCGGTATTCATTTTAATTAACTATAATTACTTCTCAGTCTTATCCGCAGCTATTTCTGCAATTGACTTTGTAAGACCTGCAATCCCCTGAATCTCTGATGGGATGATAATCTTTGTAGCCTTGCCGTCTGCTGCCTTGGCAAATGCCTCTAAGCTCTTTATCTGGAGCACTGCGTTATCCGGATTTGCCTCCTTTAACATGCGAAGTCCGTCTGCATTGGCCTGCTGTATCTTGAGGATAGCCTCTGCCTGACCTGCTGCCTCCTGGATTGTTGCCTCCTTCTTTGCCTCTGCGCGAAGGATGGCTGCCTGCTTTTCAGCCTCGGCATCGAGGATGACTGACTCTTTATTTCCCTCTGCAACAAGGATTGTTGATTTTTTCTCACCCTCTGCACGAAGAATGGCCTCTCGTCTCTCACGCTCTGCCTTCATCTGCTTCTCCATGGCATCCTGGATGGCCTTTGGAGGTATGATGTTCTTGAGCTCGACACGGTTTACCTTGATGCCCCATGGATCTGTTGCCACATCGAGTGTTGCGCGCATCTTGGTGTTGATTGTCTCACGGCTGGTAAGTGTCTCATCAAGCTCTAAGTCTCCGATGATGTTACGAAGTGTTGTGGCTGTGAGGTTCTCAATTGCCATGATTGGATTCTCTACTCCGTATGCGTAAAGCTTTGGATCTGTAATCTGGAAATATACTACAGTGTCTATCTGCATTGTTACATTATCCTTTGTGATTACAGGCTGTGGCGGGAAATCTACCACCTGCTCCTTTAAGATGACTTTCTTTGCTATTCTGTCGATAAATGGCACCTTGAGGTGAAGTCCTACGCTCCATGTGGTGAGATATCCTCCCAAACGCTCAATTACCATTGCATGTGCCTGTGGCACGATTTTGATGCAGTTTACCAGTACTATAAGTACGATTACGAGTAACACTGCAAGTGCTATTAATCCTTCCATATCCGATTAAGCCTCCTTTACCCTTTTTACAATTAGTTTTACTCCGCTTATCTTTACTACCTCGATAAGCTCGCCTTTTCTTATGACCTGGGTCTCGTCCTGCGGTCTGACTGTCCACTCCTGACCGTTTACAACGGCTTTTCCCGTCTGCTTCATGCTGTCAGCATCCTCGGTGAGCACAGCTCTTTCTCCGACCAGACTGTCCACGTTTGTCTTCACTGTCCTGGAATTGATGTACTTCCCGGCCCATGGCTTTGTGAGAGCTAAAAGCACGACTGAAACGAGTATAAATGCAATTCCCTGAACCACGACATTGCCGCCAAGCAGTGCGATTATAAACGCTACAAATGAGCCTGCCGCAAACCATATGGATGTGAGCCCGACTGTCATAAGCTCAACTAAAACAAAAACTACGGTGGCTGCCAACCAGAAAACAATGTATGTATCCATTTGAACCCTCCCTTTTTATTAGTATTTGTTTTATATTCATTTTATACTATGTAATTTGATTATGCAACAAATATTAATTTTTTAAACATAAAACATTTTTAACCTAAAAAATCCCGACCACCATCCGGTAGTCGGGATTTATCATACATTTATCTTATTCGCAAACGTATGGCATAAGAGCAAGATGACGTGCTCTCTTGATTGCTACTGTAAGAGCTCTCTGGTGCTTAGCACAGTTTCCAGTAATTCTTCTAGGAAGAATTTTTCCTCTTTCAGAAACATATTTCTTTAATTTTGCAACATCCTTATAATCGATCTCGTTATTCTCTTTACCACAGAATACGCAAACTTTTTTTCTTCTGCGTCCGCCGCCTCTTCTCTTGAAGCCGCCTTCTGGACGATTTCCTTTATCGTAAGCCATTTTGGTTTCTCCTTTCAACAAAATGAAATGCGGCAAGTACCACAGCATGGTACTATTGCCTAATTAAAAGGTAATTCCTCATCAATTCCATCCGGAATGTTCATGAAACCGTCTGCACTGGCTGCTCCCGGAGCCGGCATGGATGGTGCAGGGGATGATGTCTGAGGATGGGAAGCTGCGTAATTATCGCTGGCCGCCTTGCTCTCAGCAAACTCCTGTTCCTCAACTACTACCTCTGTGGTATAAACCTTCTGGCCATCACGATTGGTGTAGCTGCCTGTCT
>OHPZ01000361.1_pt1 | contig 21431 bp, 19 predicted proteins | sample 1577851 | NCBI WGS metagenome assembly OHPZ01 (sample SAMEA3879507, study PRJEB24766) | human gut metagenome | biome: human-associated habitat; feature: feces | place: USA | collected 1985/1987 | reverse complement strand
GATATACACCGGCTTGCACTCGTCGGTGGCGGGGTCCACCTGCCAGATGCTGGGCAGAAAGCCGATGCCGCCGCCGCCCACACTGCCGCAGAAGTACAGCTTGCCGTTATACTCCAATGCGTTGCGGAACAGGGGTGTGTAACCGTTGTAGGAGCCGGACATCAACACCTTGGTCTCGCCGGTCTTGGTGTTGATCTTCACCAGCACGCCCTTGGGCCGGCCGCCATCCTCCTCGGTCAGAAAGAAAGTGCCGTTGTAAAGGGCATCAAAGGTGGCGGCAAGCACCTTGTCGTCGTATTCGTCGCCCAGACTGCTCTTCATCAGGGAGAGGGTGTTGCCGATGGCGGCGTAGCAGGTGCCCACATACAGCCAGTCGCCGTAGCCGACCGCTGACCATGCGTAGTTCTGACCCCGGTCACCGGCGTTGTAGGCGGCATCCTCCGGGTCAGTCACAACCGCCACCGCACCGTCTCCCAGATAATCCACGATGCCGTCTGCGGTTTTGACATCCTTTTTCGGGTGGGTAATTTTTTCAAATGTCTGGTCGTCCTTGCTGTAAAAGAAAGTATTGCTTTCGTCAAGAGGTTCCAGAGTGGTCAGTTCCTGCCAGCCATCGGCCTGCCCGACCGCCTCCGTGCCTTCCGCCGACACCAGAAGCTGCACCGGCAGAGCGGACAGCATCGCTGCTGCCAGCACGCCGCTGATGACACGTTTCCAGTTCATATCGTTTTCCTCATCTATTCTGTCATTTTTTCAAAAATACAAAAAACTGTCAATGTTTTTCATTGTAGCACAGTCCTGTCGGAAGTGCAAAGGTGCCTTGCCGCTTTTTGCGGATGATTCTTGTAAAATATGTGTGGAAGTCCGCAAAAAAGCCGCCCGGCTCCTGCGAACCGGGCGGCAAAAGGCAGACTTATGAAAATGATTTACCAGAGGTTTGCGGTCTCGTTGTACAGACCCTCGTAGCTCTTGGCGGAAACGTCCCAGCTGAAATCGCACTCCATGCAGTGACGCACGAGGTTCTTCCAGTTTTCCTTGTTGTTGTAGGCATCCTGTGCGTTGCAGCAGGCCACATACAGCTCGTGGGCGTTGTAACCGGCAAAGGTAAAGCCGTTGCCGTCGCCCATGGTGCTGTCATGGATGGAGTCGCGCAGACCGCCGGTCTCGCGGACGATGGGAGGTGTGCCGTAGCGGCAGGCCACCATCTGTGCCAGACCGCAGGGCTCGCTCTTGGAGGGCATGATGAAGGCGTCTGCACCGGCGTAGATCTCCTGCGAGAGCTTGGGCTCAAAGCCGATGTAGGTGCCTACGCGGCCCGGGTGACGGCCGCACAGGTCAGAGAAAAAGTTCTCGTACTGGCTCTCGCCGCTGCCCAGAATGACCAGCTGGATGCCGCGGTCCACCAGACCGTCAGCGATGCTCTGCACGAGGTCAAAGCCCTTCATGCCCACCATGCGGCTGACCATGCCAAAGACGGGGCTGCCGTCTTTATGCAGACCGAACCTGTCCTGCAAAGCTTCCTTGCACTTGGCCTTGCCGGTCTCAAAGGTCTTGATGCTGTAATTGAAGGGGATATTCTTGTCGGTAGCGGGGTCGTTGGCGTCCATATCGATGCCGTTCAGGATGCCGCACAGCTTGTACTGCTTCTCACGCAGCAGAGCGTCCAGACCGTAGCTGAACCACGGGTCCAAAATCTCCTGTGCGTAGGTGGGGCTAACGGTGGTGATCTTGTCGGCGGTCTCGAAAGCGCCCTTCATGAAGTTGGCGCAGCCGTCGTACTCCACGATATGCTGGTCCCGGTGGCCGATGCCGCAGGTGTCCTCCAGAATATCGGTACCGTACTTGCCCTGATAGGCAATGTTGTGGATGGTGAACACGGTCTTGATGCGGTTGAACTTGTCCAGATGACGATAGTACAGGTTCAGGTACACCGGCACCAGAGCGGTCTGCCAGTCGTTGCAGTTGATGATATCGGGGGTGAAGTCGATGTAGAACAAAGTCTCCAGCACGGCGCGGGAGAAGAAGGCGAAGCGCTCGCCGTCATCGTAGAAGCCGTACAGGCCGCGGCGCTTGAAGTAATACTCGTTGTCCAGGAAGTAGTAGGTCACGCCGTCCACATCGGCCTTGAACAGGCCGCAGTACTGGCTGCGCCAACCCACAGGCACGGAGTAGTTGGTAACGTATTCCAGCTTATCGCGGTACTTCAAATCGCCGTACAGGGGCATGATGACGCGGGCGTCCACGCCGTCCTTGACCAGTGCTTTGGGCAGGGCACCTGCCACATCGGCCAGACCGCCGGATTTGGCAAAGGGATTGGCTTCCGAAGCAGCATACAGGATCTTCATAGGATTCGCTCCTTCCATGATACAGACAGATGTTCGCGCTCCCCGCCGCCATAAAAAGCGGCGCGAACCTTGCATACAAAAGAGCAGGCGGGGGCACACAGGTGCCCCCGCCCCTCTCAAGAGGGGCTACCGGGGAGGAAGCCGCCCCTATGGATATTGCTCGATCAGACGGTGTGGTTCTTCTGAACGTAGACCGGGAAGCTCTCGGTGCCGGACAGCTTTTTGCCGGCGGTGATCTTCACGTTCTTATCGGTGACAACGCAGTCCAGCTCCACGTTGGGCTCGACCACGGTATCCTGCATCAGGACACAGTTCTTGACCACAGCACCCTTCTTGACCTTGACGCCGCGGAAGAGCACGCAGTTCTCCACGGTGCCTTCGATGACGCAGCCGTCGGCCAGAATGGAATCCACGACCTTGGAGCCGGTGACGTAACGGGTGGGGTTATCATCGCGGATCTTGGTGTAGATGGGGCTGCCCTTGGGGAACAGCGCTTCCAGATTGCGGTCATCGATCAGCTTCAGGTTCTCGTCAAAGTAGCTCTTCATGTCGCAGATATGGGCAACATAGCCGGTGTACTCCAGCGCATGGATGTTCAGGATGTTGACGTTGTGTGCCAGAATGTCGCGCTCGAAGTAGATCAGACCACGGGCGGTAGCGTCCTTGACCAGCTTGATCAGGGTCTCGCGCTCCAGCACATAGATGTTCAGATCCAGATTCTGCACGCCGGAGCGGTAGTCGTTGAACAGCAGCTCGGTCACGCGGCCATCGGAATCAATGGTCAGGGTGTAGTTGTCGTTCTTGCGGCCCTCGGGGATCTCGGTCTTCTGGTAAGCCACGGTCACATCGGCACCACTGGCCTGATGGGCAGCCAGCAGGGCGTTGAAGTCGTAGTTGACGGCGATGTTGGCATCGCTCATGACCACATACTTCTCCTTCTGGTGCTCGAGGAAGCTCAGAATGGAGCCCAGCGCCTCCACACGGCCGGAGTAGATGCGCACGCCCTTTTCTGCAAAGGGAGGCACGATGTTCAGGCCGCCGTGACGGCGGGCCATATCCCACTCGCGGCCGGTGCCCAGATGATCCATCAGGGAGTGGTAGTTCTTACGCACCACGATGGAAACGTTGGAAATGCCGCAGTTGGCCATGCTGGACAGCACAAAGTCTACCATGCGGTAACGGCCCGCAAAGGGGATCGAGGCCATTGCGCGCTCGGTCACCAGCTCGGGAACGGTATTGTCATAGCTGTTGGGGAAAATGATACCCAACGCATTGGTGTTCTGTCTCAGCATACTTCCACACCCTCCTTGACGGATTCAAACACTTTTGCGCCCTCCTTGACGGTAGCGCCTGCGCCGATGGTCAGACCGGTGCCAACGTGGGCAATAGCGCCCTCGCCGCCGACCTTTGCACCTGCGCCCACAACAACGTCCTCAGCAAGGATGCAGCGCTTGACCACGGCACCTGCCTTGACCACGACACCGTCCATCAGCACGGCGTCCTCAACGGTAGCGCCCTCTTCCACAACAACGCCTGCGCTCAGCACAGAGTGCTTGACGTTGCCGTAGATCTTGCAGCCCTCGGTGATGAGGGAGTCCTGCACAACGGCGCGCTCGCCGATCTTCTGGGCGGGCAGCACGGGGTTGCGGCTGTAAATTTTCCAGGTCTTATCAAAGATATCAATGCCGGAGTTCTCGGGGTCCAGCACCTCCATGTTGGCTTCCCACAGGCTGTCGATGGTGCCCACGTCGCGCCAGTAACCGGCAAAGCGGTAGGCGTACATCTTGCGGCCGTCACGCAGCAGGGCGGGGATGATGTTCATGCCGAAGTCGTTCTTGGAGTTGGGGTCGGCCTCGTCCTCGATCAGATACTTCTTGAGCACATCCCAGTTGAAGATGTAGATGCCCATGGATGCCAGATTGGACTTGGGCACCGGGGGCTTCTCCTGGAACTCGGTGATGCGGTCGGTCTCGTCCGCCACCATCAGGCCGAACCGGGAAGCTTCCTTCCAGTCCACTTCCATAACGGCCACAGAGAACTCTGCGCCCTTTTCCTTGTGGAAGCGCAGGAAGTCGGCGTAGTCCTGCTTGCAGATCTGGTCGCCGGACAGGATGATGACGTACTCGGGATCATAGCTGTCGATGAAGCCGATGTTCTGGTAGATGGCGTTTGCAGTGCCCTTGTACCAGTCGGTGCCGTTTGCCTGCTCGTAAGGGGGCAGGGTGTGCACACCGCCGTGCAGACGGTCCAGATCCCAGGGCTGACCGTTACCGATGTACTCGTTCAGCTTTTGGGGCTGGTACTGCGTTGCGATACCAACGGTGTCGATATCGGAGTTGACGCAGTTGGACAGCGGGAAGTCCACGATGCGGTACTTACCGCCGAAGGACACCGCAGGTTTTGCCGTCTTTTGTGTCAGCGCGTATAAGCGCGAGCCACGTCCACCGGCAAGGATCATTGCCACGATTTCTTTTGCCATAGCTTTATTCTCCCCTTTAGCATTTCCGTTTTGGAAATGATAGTCAACAGATCAGAATGTTCGTGCGTGCATCCGTGTGGGCATCCTTACTCCTTGGGTGCTTTTGCTTTGCGGGTGCGCTTTGCGGGTTTGGTTTCTGCTTCGGTCTCAGGTTTTGCTTTTGCCGCGGTCTTTGCCTTGGCGGCGGTTTTCTTTACCGGCTTTTCCGCTGCCGTCTCGGGCTTTGCTTTGGACTTGGCAGCGGTCTTTTTTGCTTTTTCCGGTTTTTCATCCGCCGTTTCGGCGGCCTTGGCCTTGGTGGTGCGGGTCTTTTTTACCGGCTTGTCGGCGTCCGGCTCGGCTTTGGCCTTGCGGGTCGTCTTTTTTACCGCCTTTTCCACGGCGTCCTTGACGGTGGATTTTTTGGCGGTCTTTTTTGCCGGTTTATCTGTGCTGTCCTCTGCTGCCTTGCGGGTGCGCTTTGTGGGCACCTCAAAGTACAGGGTGCTCATGGGCGGCAGGGTAACGGTGATGCTCTGCTCAAAGCCGTGCTGCGGCTTTTTGTGGGTACGCACCGGCTTGTTGTGCACAGTGCCGGAGCCGCCGAAAACGGCATCGTCACTGTTCAGGATTTCCTTGTAAGTGCCGGACACCGGTGCGCCGAGGGTGTAGCCCTCGCGCAGGACGGGGTTGAAGTTGCAGATGACAAGGATCTGCTTACCGGCGGCGTCCTTGCGCAGGAAAGCGATGACGCTCTGCTGCGAGTCGTCCGGCACGATCCACTGGAAGCCCTCCCAGCTGTAATCGATCTGCCAGAGGGCAGGGTGCTCTTTATAGAAGGCGTTCAGGGTGCGGACGTAGTTCTGCAGCTCGGCGTGCTTGTCGTAATCCAGCAGCATCCAGTCCAGCTGCTTTGTCTCGTTCCACTCGGCAAACTGGCCGAATTCTTGGCCCATGAACAGCAGTTTCTTGCCGGGGTGTGCCATCATATAGCCGAAGAAGGTGCGCAGGTTGGCAAACTTGTCGTCATACTCGCCGGGCATCTTGTTCAGCAGGCTGCCCTTGCCGTGCACTACCTCATCGTGGCTGATGGGCAGGACGAAGTTCTCGCTGAAGGCGTAGAAGAAGCTGAAAGTCACCTTGTTGTGGTTGCCGGCGCGGAACAGCGGGTCGGTCTTCATGTAGCTGAGCATATCGTTCATCCAGCCCATGTTCCACTTGAAGTTGAAGCCTAAACCCCCGTCCGAAGCGGGCTTTGTGACCATGGGCCACGCGGTAGACTCCTCGGCGATCATGTACTTGTGGGGGTGACGGCCCAGCACGGTGTTGTTCAGCTTGCGCAGGAAGGCGATGGCTTCAAGGTTCTCCTTGCCGCCGTCCTTATTGGGCTCCCATTCGCCCTGCTTGCGGTTGTAGTCCAGATACAGCATGGAAGCCACGGCGTCCACCCGCAGACCATCAATGTGGTACTGCTCCAGCCAGTACAGTGCGCTGGAAATGAGGAAACTCTGCACCTCGTTGCGGCCGAAGTCGAACACCATGGTGCCCCACTCCTTGTGCTCACCGCGCTTGGGGTTGGGGTCCTCGTAGCAGGCCTCGCCGTCAAAATTGTACAGTCCGAACTGATCCTTGGGGAAGTGGGCGGGCACCCAGTCCATGATGACGCCGATGCCTGCGGCGTGCATCTTATCCACAAAGGCCATAAAATCCTTGGGGGTGCCGTAGCGGCTGGTGGGAGCAAAATAGCCGGTGACCTGATAGCCCCAGCTGCCGTCAAACGGATATTCCATCACCGGCAGCAGCTCTACATGGGTGTAGCCCATATCCTTGATGTACGGGATCAGCTCGTCCGCCAGCTCGGAGTAGTTGTAGGGCTTGCCGCCCTCCTTCAGCTTCCAGCTGCCGGCGTGCATCTCGTAGATATTCATCGGGCCGTTGATCACATCCGCCTTTTTCTGTGCGGCCTGCCATGCGGTGTCGTGCCATGCAAAGCCGGACAGGTCGTAGACCTTGCTGCCGTTGGACGGACGGGTCTCGGCGTGGAAAGCGTAAGGATCGGCCTTGTAGACAAGGTCGCCTGCGCGGGTGGTCACGCAATATTTATAAACATCGTATTCCTTCATGCCGGGAATGAACAATTCCCACACGGAATCGCCATCCACCTTGCGCATGGGATGGCTGCCGGGCTTCCAGCTGTTGAAGTCGCCCACAACGCTGATGGCTGCGGCGTGCGGTGCCCATACACGGAACACAACGCCGGACTCCCCGACCCGTGTTTCCAGATGTGCGCCGAAGTAGCGGTAAGCCTCGCAGTTATTGCCCTGCTTGAACAGGTACACCGGCAGATCCGATGTATTGCTCTGAATCTTTTCTTCGGTCGGTTTCATAGACTGCTCCTCCCCGTGCGGAAGCCGAAAGCGGCTTTCGCAGCTTTGTACTCTTTTATATTAAAAGGTTTTTACCATTTTTGCAAGACTTTTTGTCCGAAAATCAAATACAATTAACACAAATTTTCTGGCATTCTCTGTATGTTGTGGGCATACCATCCAAAATTTGCAGCTCGACATCGTGTAAACTGCTCATTTGACAAACGGTTCCGGCGAAAGCGTTGCGAAAAAAGAAGAAAGGGTTTCGGCTAGGGTCCCTTCCTGTGAAAAAGGAGCACCGGAACGTCCGCAGACGCTCCGGTGCTCCGAAATAAAAAAGTTCTTCCGCTCACATCAAAAGAGACCGCTGCACAGTTTGTACAGCGGTCTCTTTGCGTGGTTATTGTGTTTTGCTTACGGCTCAGTCCACAACGTAGACATTGACCTGAATGGCGCCGTTGATAACGCTTTCGGCGTAGGTCTCGTAGAACAGGTCTACAAGGATCTGCCCTTTCTGGACGGCGATGCCGGTATCGGTGGCTACGGCGTAGCCGTAGACGAACTTGCCGTCGGTGGAAGTGATGTAGAGCTTGGTGCCGTAGGGGATCACGTCCGGATCCACAGCCACGGTGCCGTAGCCCAGTCCCAGACCGGAAGAGCCCTTGCCGCTACGGGAATAGTAGCCGGTGGCCTTGCCGGTGAGCACCTTGCTATAAGAGGTAGGGGCGTTGGTGGTGCCGTCCGCGCCGGTCAGGGGGGACACCGGTGCGCCTGCGCCGTAGGTCTTGATGACGTGGTCGGTGGGCTCCACCGTAGTGGTGGTATCCACAACGGTGCTGTTCTCCAGCTCACCGTCCACATAGCGGTCGCGGGTGGTCACGGTCTGCTGACCGGCTGCGCCGTGCTGCATAGTAGTAGTGCGGCCGGTGTTGCGGAAGTACAGGCTGGTGTAGACATACTGGGTGTCATAGGGGATGGCCTGTGTCTCCACACGCTCTTCGTAGTCCACGCGGTGGACCACGATCTTGCTGCCGGCTGTCACGATGTGATCCAGCGCCGGCTCGGTGTAGTCGTCCCCTTCAAGGGTGATGCCGGCGCGCTCCAGCGCATCGGCTACGGTGCCGTACACCAGCTTGACCGGGTACTCCTGCCCGTCGGCGGTGATGCTGACGGAGAATGCGCGCTCGATATTCAGGGATGCAAGATTGCCGCTGAACGCGGTGTAGTAGACCTCATCGCCCTCTTCAGAGCGGATGCCGGAAAGGTGCATGACCTGTGCGGGGGAAGCAGCGGCATCGGTCACAAGAACCTGCCGCGCACCATTGGAGTCGGTGACGTAGGTCAGCCGCAGATTTGCAGCGGTGACGCCAAGGGTAGCCACAAGGCATACCACCATGACACAAAATGCCAGCACACGGGGAGATACTGCCTGCTTTGCGGCAGTAACTGCTTTCTTCAATTTAACGGAAGCGATACGAGACAACTCCTCTCTTTGTCGTATTTGGCGCGGCCGCGGGTATTGCATCAGCACCCCGGCCGCCCGGACTGCGGCGGCTGGGGATATAAGCGCCGCACAGTCAAATACGATGCTCTCTTTGGGTAAAAGAAGAAGCATCGTATTACAGGTTGGAATCCGCTTTGGGCAGACCACAAAACTGCCCCGGCACGGGCCGCATCTGCCCATGCCGTGCCGTACGCAGGACGGCTTTTTACTTCATCCAGATAGAATTTAAACGCTGCAACGTTCGTTGCACAAACGTTATTTTACCAGACCGTAAAGCATCTGTCAAATTTGCGTCTTGCACTTTGTTAGATTTATAACATTATTTTTTGTGCAATTTTCACAGTGTTTCTTTTGATATTTTGGTTTTTAGGTGGTTTCCTTCTGATTTTTTCCTTTTTTCTGGGGGCAATTCGTTCATGAATTTTTAACATTTGCACCGGCTCTTTTCTCTGCGAATAAGGCCGCAACAGCGGCCGCTGCGCCCAAAACAAGCTGCCCCACATCGCGGGTTTTGCATGGAAAACCTGCAGGGGAATTACCCGGTCCCGGCAGGGGGAAAAAGCTCGCATTTCCGGTGCCAAAACCCCGTTTAGCAAAATGCCGAAGAACAGAAAATTTCACATTTTTAGTACACACTGGATAGTTTTGCGCCCCCGGCGGTACAATCGGGACAGCAAACAGAAAAGGAGGTTTTGCATGGAGATCGAGATCCTTGAGCAGCAGTGCGGCGGCACCGAATTTGTGCCCCGGCCGCACCGGCTGCACCTTGGCGCACAGAACGCCGAGGGGGTGGACCGGCTGCAGTTCATCCTGCCCGCAGCGTGGGCGGGGTGCACCCTGGCGCTGTATCTGCGCCGCAGCGATGGGGTGCAGCTGGCCGCCATTCCGCTGGACGCCGACGACAGTGTGACGGTGGACCGCCGCCTGACCGGCAGCGTGCGGGGACAGTGGATGCTGGCCGCCATAGGCAGCGGCGGTTACACCGCCTACTCCCGCCCCGGCAGCTACGATGCGTACGCCACCCTGCCTACGGACGGCGGCAGTGAGGAGCTGCCGCCCTCGGTGTACGAGCAGTTTGTGGCGCGCGTGCTGGAAAGCGCACACGCCGCAGCGGAGAGCGCCCGCCGCGCCGAGAACGGTGCGGCAGACACGGCCGTGCAGGCGGCGCTGGCGCAAAAGGCTGCGGACAAGATCCTTGCCGACCGCACCGATGCCGACGCCTGCGCAAAGCGGGCGGAGGCCGCTGCGCTGCGGGCCGAGAGCTATGCCCCTGCCGATGGACGGGTGCTGAGCGTGAACGGCAAGGGCGGCGCGGTGCGGCTGACCGCACAGGATGTGGCGGCTGTGCCGCGCCCGGCACAGCCTTTGCCCGGCGCGGTGGTGCGCATCCTCAGCGTGAATAGTGCCACCGGTGCGGTGCAGACGGACACGACCCCGCTGCCGGATCTGCGCCCCTATGTGCGCAGCGAGACCGTGCCCACAGCGGAAACGTCCGGCGCAGTGCGTGCAGACGGGCAGTACGGTGTTGCGGTGCGGGCAGACGCCACCCTGACCACCGTGCCCGCCACAGCGGCACAGCTGGACCGCATGACCGAAGCCTATGCGCCCCTGACCCCGGCGCTGCTGCCCTACGGCGTAAAAAAAGCGCTGACCAGCGCCGCCGGGGCGGCGGGCTGGTCGGCGCAGGAAAAGGCGGCAGCGCTGCTGCAGCTGGGCGCAGATGACCGGTTCTACTCCAAGGCCGAAGCTGACCGGAAATTCGGCACGGCCTACACGCTGCCGTGTGCTACCGCCGCCGTGCTGGGCGGCGTAAAGGCCGGGCGGGGAGTGACTGTGGGCGCAGACGGAACATTGGAGGTGACCAGAGAAAACCTGAACGCGGTACTGGGCTTTAGCCTGACAGAAAAACTGGAACGACTGGAAAGGATGATGAATATGGATGGAAAACTGGTCTACACCGGCGCAGGCGTTGCGGGCAAATCTGCCACGAGCCTGACCGTGCCGGGCACGGTGAATTACATTGTGGTGCGGATGGTGGCACCCACGGCAGAAAACGGCGCAAACCCGGTCGCCGCTGCTGCGGACTACGGCAGCACCCGCATCGTGCGGGGCGGCACAGCGGTGGCCATGGTGGGCGGCACGAGCTCTGATCTGAGCAACGGCGTCAAGTGCAGCGGCGCAGCGCCTGTGCGGATGAACTTTGCAGACAGCGGCGTGCTGAGCATAGGCGTTGTGAGAACGGACACGAGTCTCAGCTTTGAGTATCCCTTCAACGTAGAGGGCTACCAGTATGTGTAAGGGTGGTGCGGCATGAACGAGATGACCATCCGGCTGGACAAAAACGGCGCAGCAGCCGTGCCCGGCGGGCAGCTGCTGCTGGGGTATGCGGGCAACCGGGGCAACTACCGGCTGCGTATCGAGCAGCGGGGCGAGTGGAAGGGACTGACCGTGTGCGCCCATTGGCACACCCCCGGTGCAAGTGCAGCCCAGCTTGTGGAAAACGGCGTTCTGGAGGTTCCGGCGGCGGTGACGGCCGTGCCCGGTGCGGGCTGCATCACCTTTGAGGGGTCGGACGGCAGCCGCACCGTGACCAGCGCCGATGTGCGGTGTAAAGTGTGTGCCAACAGCGGCACGGCAGAGGGTGCACTGCCCGCACCGGCTACCTCTGCATGGGAGGCGCTGGTAAGGCTGCTGGGGTCGGGCGGCATTTCCGCAGAGGAAAAACAGGCGCTGCTGGCAGTGCTGCGGCTTCTGGCGGCGGGCAATGACGCAGCCATGACGGCCTATGCCCGTCTGGAAGCGCTGTGGAGCGCCCCGCAGCCGCCGAAGGAGAACGTTTTTGCCGTGCTGGGACGGGCGATCCTTGGAAAAATGAGCTTAGGGAGGAACGAATGAGCTACGAAAAACAAAACTTTGTGGACGGCCAGACCCTGACGGCTGCCCACCTGAACCACATGGAGGAGGGCATTGCAGCAGCCGGCGGCTTTACCGCAGGTGCAAAGGAACTGCTGCTGACCCTGTTTGAAAACGCGGCCTACAAGACCGGCGATGCACAGTCTGCCCTGAATGCCCTGCGCGCAGAGTGGGGCGGCAGTGCACAGGAAGTTCCGGTGCAGAGCGTGAGCCTGAGCGCCGTGACCATGACCCTGAACGAGAGCGAGAGCAAGACCCTGACCGCTACGGTACTTCCCACGAGCGCAACTAGTCGGCTGGTGGTGTGGACAGTGACTCCAGCCGGTTTTGCCACCGTATCAAACGGCGTAGTAACAGGCATCAAAGCAGGTAACTGCACCGTGACTGCCACAGCAGGCGGTAAGAGTGCAAGCTGCGCGGTAACGGTGGAAGTAGTGGAGACAGCACAGCTGATCTACAGTCTGCCCGGCGAGACCGTGCTGACCCAGGGACTGGACACCGGTCTGAAGCTGCTGGAGCACGCCTCCACCGAGACGCCGCAATACACGATCCTAGTGGATGCGAAAGCGGGGGACGACTTTAATGCCAACACCTGGCCTGCCTTCCTGCACTGCCTGACCGAGACCGGTGATACCGGCAATCTGCCCGGCTTCAACTCCACCAGCAGCCCGCTGAACAAAAAGACCGAGTTTGCCTACTACAACTACGGCGGCGTGACCCTGTCAGACAGCATCGAACACTTCAAGACCCGTACGCGGTATGCAGTGCAGATCGACGGCAGAAAATATCGCGGCGGCAGTACCTACTGCCCGCTGACCGAGTGGAAAACCACAAACGGCACAATCATAGATGTGCCCCAGACCTTCCTGATCGGTGCGGCGCAGAGCGCGGACGGCAGCAAAAAGCAGCAGTTCTGGTCTGGTACGCTGTACCAGTGCAAGGTGTATAAAGGCCTGCTGAGTGACGACAAGGTGAACGATTACATCGAGAAGGGGTGGTAAAATGGAAGTGTTTGACATCAACGGTCAGATCATCAGCCCGCTGGCGGGAAAAACACTGTACGTTGCGGGTGACAGCATCGCCTACGGCAAGGGCAGCGCAGGCGGCTACGGCAAATGTATTGCAGACAAGTACGGCATGACCCTGACCAATGAAGCGGTGGACGGCGCAACGCTGACCCCGAATATTACCGATAAGGTATACGGCGGCACCCGTGGCTGCATCAGCACGGTGGTGACAAACTCCACAGCGCTTGCAAAGGCAGACTACATCCTGTTGGAGGGCGGCGTGAATGATGCCTGGAACAACGCCCCTGTGGGTACCTTGACCGATGGGTTTGCCGCTGCCTACGATGAAACGACCATGACCGGCGCACTGGAGAAGATGCTGGACGATCTGGCAACGAATTACAGCGACAAGTGCGTGGCCTATGTATTCCCGCACGGCGGGATGTTTGCAGGCAGCGAAAACTGGTACAAGACCTATAAGCCTGCCATCCTTGCGGCGCTGAAAAAATGGGGCGTGCCCTACGTTGACATTGCGGAGGCCACCCCGCCTATGGGAAAACACGGCGTCAGCGAACTGGGCGATAAGTACACCAGCGACGGCACCCACCCCAACGCAGCGGGCTACGAGCGGTTTTATGCAGAGCCCATCGCAGCGCTGCTGAAACGGCTGTAAGGGGGCGCACGATGGCATTGCAAGCGTATTCTCTTGCCCGGGACGGCAGCACCGCCCTCTCGCCGCACTTCTGTGTGCGGGAGTTCCGCTGCAAGGACGGCAGCGACCCTGTCTTCATCGACACGGCGTTGGCAGAACTGCTGGAGCGTATCCGGGAGCACTTCGGAAAACCGGTGACGATCACCAGCGCCTACCGCACCCCGGCACACAACGCCAAGGCAGGTGGGGCAAAGTTCAGCCAGCACCTGTATGGCCGGGCAGCGGACATCCGGGTGCAGGGCGTGAGCGTGGAGGCTGTGGCCGCCTACGCTGAAAGCCTGATGCCGGACCGGGGCGGCGTGGGACGCTACCCCGCGAAGGCGGGCAGAGCCGCCGGCTGGGTGCACGTGGACACCCGGGCAGACAAAGCCCGGTGGAGGGGGTGAGCGCGATGACCGGCATCATCTCAGCCATCATTGCAGGCGCGGTGACCCTGATCGGCGTGCTGATCGCCAACGGAAAAAGCCAGGCGGTGACCGACACCAAGCTGGAAGAACTGACCCGGGAGGTGCGGGAGCATAACAACTTTGCCCGCCGCGTACCCATTTTAGAAGAACAGATGAAGGTGGCCAACCACCGCATCGCAGATTTAGAGAAAGAGAGGAACTGAACCTATGAACGATACCCATTGCAAAATTTCTGCCGCCACCCTGGCACGCACGGCTGCGCTGGCGCTGGCACTGACCAATCAGGTGCTGAGCGCCTGCGGCAAGCCCATGCTGCCCATCGAGAGCGCCACCGTGGAGCAGCTGGTGACCACCGGCCTGACCGTGACCGCCGCCCTTGTGAACTGGTGGAAGAATAACTCCTTCACCCCGGAGGCCATCAAGGCCGACGGCTATCTGGAACAGCTGCGGGAAAAGAAGTAAAGGCTGCCGGGCAGGCGGGACGATATTTTTGTGAATAGAGCAATGCCGGAGCGTCCTCAGACGCTCCGGCATTGCATTTTCACAGGAAGGATATTGGAGCCGTTCCCAACAAAAAACTCCTCCGGCAGTTGCCGGAGGAGCATTCATTTTTCTATTCTAAACACGGATGCGCCGCCCTGACATGGTGCGCAGCCGGGCTTACTTCAGGAACTTTGCCACGGCGCGGGCGACGATGCCGCCCAGAATGCCGGACACCAGAAATTCGGCTACGCCCTGCACGCCAACCAGCAGCACTACGAACATGAAGGGGTTGGCAGCGCCCTTGACGGACACCAGATTCTGCACATAGTCGCAGCCGTAGAAAGCCAGCACGATGTAGCCCATGAAGAACAGGGTGTTCAGGGCGGGTGCGGTCATGGCGCTGAGGATGTAGCTCCAGGTGCGGGACTTGTCCAGCTTCTGCAGAGCCTTGAAGATCAGGCCGCAGCACAGACCCATGAGCACACGCATACCTACGCACAGGATAAAGGTGTTCAGCGGGCTGACCTGGAACAGTGCGCCGGTCATGGCAGAGGCGCCGGTGATGGCATCGTAGAAGCTCACAGCGCCGAACACGCCGCCCAGCAGGGCACCCACGGCGGGGCCCATGGTGATGGCGCCCACGGCGATGGGCAGGGTGAGGAAGCTCATGTACAGCGGGCCCACGGGCACACTGCCCAGACCGACAAGCTTCATCACCAGTTCAATGGCCACCAGCAGGGCCACACGAGTCAAGGTCTTCGTATTGGTATTCTTCATAATTCAGTTTTCCTCCTGCTGCCGTTCCGCCCTTTGTTGTCGGATACGGCGCAAACATGCCCGCTCTGTGCGGGTTTTAGGTGAATATTCAAATCTTTGGAAGCGCGTGGTTGTCAGGGCGTGTTCCAGAGAAAAATGCGTCAGAATCTGTCGCCGGGGAAGCGCACCCCGGCGCTACGGCGCGCCACCGTGAGTACCCGGCTCACCGCGATGCTGGTATCCAGCATCCGGGCGCACAGCTCCTGGTCTCCGGCGGTCATGGCGCGGTAAAAGGCCTCGAACTCTGCCGCCTGCCGGGGACGATCCCCGTTCAGGTTGTAGTGCTCCTCCTTGCCCTCGTTGGGATGAAAGGTCACACCGCCGCAGTAGTTCGGGGTGGATTTTTGCAGGATGTAGCCCTTCGTGCCCTGAATGATGCAGCGGGCAGGGGCTGCGCAGTCCTTGGCGGCAAGGCTTACCGCCTTGAAGCCGCTGTAATCCATCATCAGCACACCGCTGGTGTCGATATTGCGCTCCATGTTGGCGGCATACACCGCCTTGTTGGGCTCACCGAACAGACCCACGATGTAGCTGACGTTGTACACGCCCAAATCCATCAGTGCACCGCCCGCGCACAGCGGGTCGAACACCGGCGGGGTCTGCCCGGCGCAAAAGGCGTCGTACCGGCTGGAATACTGGCTGAAGCTGCACTGTACCATGCGCACCGTGCCCACCCGGGGCAGCAGCTCCCGGAGTTTGGCGTAGTTGGGCTGGTACTGGGTGGTCATCGCCTCAAAGAGGAACAGCCGCTTGCGCTGTGCCAGCGCAGCCAGCTCCTCGGTCTCGGCGGCGGTCACCGCCATGGGCTTTTCCACAATGACGTGCTTGCCTGCCTCCAGCGCCACCCGGGCGTAGCGGGCGTGCTGTAAGTTGGGCACGGCGATGTAGACCGCGTCCACCCACTGCAAAAGCTCAAAATAATTGGTGGTGTGCTGCGGGATCTGATATTGTGCACACAGCTCTGCGGCCTTTGCCGCCGAGCGCGGGGTGCTGCACACCGCCTGCACAGTAAACGGCGTGTGCTCCACAAGCCATGGCAAAAATTCCTGCACGATCTTACCCGTGCCAAGAATGCCCAGTTTCATAATGCTCTCCCTTATCCTCTTGTTCCCTCAGCCTACCAGCGCCTCCGGCTCGCGGCGGGTGCGGCGGTTGGGGTGCGGGTGCTTTGCCCGGAGGCGTCCCTGCTGACCGTAATGCCTGCCGCCGCCATGGCTGCGGCCGTGCTCCTGCGGGGCGTTCAGCTGGTACAGCAGTGCCAGCCCCTTCATCAGCAACTCCGGGTCATAGGTCAGGGGGTGGCGGCACAGCGGGGTGACGTACTTTGCCAGACCGCCGGTGACCACCAGTGTAGCCGGGCTGCTCAATTCCTCTTCAATGCGCTGCACCATGCCGTCAATGAGCACGGCGGTGCCCAGCACCGAGCCGGACAGCATACAGCTTTCGGTATTGGTGCCGATGGTTTTTTTCGGGGAGCCCAGATGCACCTGCGGCAGCTGGGCACAGCGCTCACCCAGTGCGCGCAGCCCGGTGGAAAGGCCGGGGCAGATCACGCCGCCCCGGAACACCCGATCCTTGTCCACCACATTAAAGGTGGTGGCAGTGCCGAGGTCTACCGTGACGATCGGCAGCGGAAAGTTTGCCGCCGCGTAGGCGGCATCCACCAGCCGGTCCTTGCCCACGGCGCGGGGCTCGTCCACCCCCATGGTCAGCCCGGTGCGGATGTCCGGCGAAACGATGACCGGCTTTTTGCCGGTGTAGTGGCGGGCGCACTCGGCCAGTGCCCCGGTGATCTGGGGCACTACGCTGGTGAGCACCGCGCCTTCAAAGCGCATGGGACGCTCCGGATGGCGGCGGTGCGCAAAAATTTTATCCATTTCGGCACGATATTCCGCAGCCGTGCGGGTGCGCACCGTGTCCATGCGCGCCACAAAGCATACACGTCCGTCCCGGATGCCCCCAAGGGCGACGGTGGTGTTGCCTATATCAATGGCTAAGATCATAATTCTGTTTTCCTTTTCAAAATAAAAGAAAAGAACCGGTTTGCTCTTTGTCAAGCGTATTTTACCGCATTTTTGCGCCGGATACAAGTTCCCGGCAAAGATTTTGTTGTGCTGGTGGAAGTTTTGCATTATACTAAGGTAAGATATGTGGAAAAGAACTGTTTTTCCGGGAGGTAAACAAACCATGGATCTGAACGGCAAGTGCGTCCTGCTGGGCGTGAGCGGCGGCATTGCCGCCTATAAGATGGCCAACGTGGCCAGTGCACTGCGCAAGCTGGGTGCGGATGTGGAGGTCATCATGACCAAAAACGCCACCCAGTTCATCACCCCTCTCACCTTTGAGACCCTGACCGGCCACAAGTGCATGGTGGACACCTTTGACCGGGATTTCAAGTTTGAGGTCACCCACATCTCGCTGGCAAAAAAGGCGGATGTGATCCTTGTAGCCCCCGCCACCGCAAACGTCATTGCCAAAATGGCGCACGGCATTGCGGACGATATGCTTACCACCGTGGTGCTGGCCGCTAAGTGCCCCAAGCTGGTGGCCCCCGCCATGAACACCGGCATGCTGGAAAACCCCATCACGCAGGATAACCTTGCCACGCTGGAGCGGTACGGCTTTACTGTCATCCCCTCCGAAAGCGGCGTGTTGGCCTGCAAGGACGTGGGCAGCGGACGCCTGCCCAAGGAGGAGGTACTGCTGGAGCACATCCTGCACACCATCGCCCGCCCGAAGGATCTGGCCGGGGTACGCGTTGCGGTGACCGCCGGCCCTACGCAGGAGGCGCTGGACCCGGTGCGCTACCTGACCAACCACTCCACCGGCAAGATGGGCTACGCCATTGCCCGCGCCGCCGCCATGCGGGGCGCCGAAGTGACCCTGATCCACGGGCAGACCGCGCTGCCGCCGGTCAAGTTTACCACCGATGTGCCGGTGACCACCGCCCGGCAGATGTACGAGGCGGTGACTGACCGCTTTGACACCACCGATGTGCTCATCATGGCTGCCGCCGTGGCGGACTACCGCCCCGCCACTGTGGCAGATGACAAAATCAAAAAGAAGGAAGGCGACCTTTCCATCCCGGTGGAGCGCACCGAGGATATCCTTGGCACCATCGGCCCCCGCAAGACCCACCAGTTCCTGTGCGGCTTTTCCATGGAGACCCGGGATCTTGTGGAAAACTCTTCCGCGAAGCTTGCCAAGAAAAATCTGGACATGGTGGTGGCCAACAACCTCAAGGTGGCCGGTGCAGGCTTTGGAGTGGATACCAACGTGGTCACCTTCATCACCCCGGACGGCACACGGGAGCTGCCTTTGATGAGCAAGGCGGATGTAGCCGATGCCATTCTGGACGAGATCCTGCGGCGGCGGGCAAAGTAATACTGCCGGGATTTTGTTGTACACATATCACAAAATTCACAAAAAAATTATGGTTCTTTCCGAAAATTCGGCCTTACCTGTTTATTTTATGCTGCAAAAATTATATAATAAAAGTGTGTCCCCATATTTGGAAGGAATCGGTCTGCGCTGCAGCCGTTAATATTTGGAGGAGAGCCTTACTATGTTCATGTACTCGGATTATAGCCAGCATCTGCTGGACCATGTAAAGAAGATCCATTTTATCGGCTGCGGCGGCAGCGGAATGTACCCGCTGATCCAGATCTTGGCCGCCAAGGGCTACGAGCTGTCCGGCAGCGATGTGCTGGACGGCAGCATCATCCGCTACGAGCGGGAGATGGGCGTGAAGGTCAGCCTTGGCCACAATGCGGATAACGTTGTCGGCGCAGACATGGTGGTGTACTCTGCCGCCATCTCCAAGGATAACGTGGAGCTGAACGCAGCTGCCTCCTACGGCATCCCCACCGTGGAGCGCAGCGTGCTGCTGGGCTATGTGAGCCGCCTGTATAAGCAGAGCATCTGCGTGTCCGGCACCCACGGCAAGACCACCACCACCTCCATGATCACCACTGCGCTGGAACTGGCAGGCCGCGACCCCTCTGCCGTCATCGGCGGCAAACTGCCCCTCATCAACGGCTATGGCAAGGCCGGCAAGGGCGATGATATCGTTATCGAGGCCTGCGAATTCGCCGAGACCTTCCTGAAGCTGACCCCCTACCTGTCTGTGGTGCTGAACATCGACAACGACCATCTGGATTACTACGGCAGCATGGGCGAGCTGAAGTTCGCCTTCAAACGCTTTGCCCTGATGACCCAGTTCATGATCTTTGCCAACGCCGATGACAAGAACACCATGGACGTGATGTATACGCTGGACCGCCGGGTGCGCACCTTTGCCATCGACAACCACGCCGACTACCGCGCTATCAACGTCAACGAGTATAAGCCCGGCTTCTTCGAGTTCGACCTGAAGGAGTGGAATACGACCGACACCACCCGCATCCGTCTGTCCGTGCCCGGCCGCCACAATATTTATAATGCACTGGCCATGTGCGCCGTGTGCCGCTTTGTGGGCCTGAGCGCAGAGCAGTGCGCCGAGGCTGCCCTGAACTTCAAGGGCGCAGGCCGCCGCTTTGAGGTGTACGGCGAGTGCAACGGTGCGCTGGTCATCGATGACTACGCCCACCACCCCACCGAGCTGCGCGCCACCCTGAACACCGCCAAGGAGATGGGCTACAAGCGCCTGATCGCCGTCCACCAGCCGTTTACATACAGCCGCACCAAGATGCTGTTCAACGACTTTGTGGATGTGCTCAAGATCCCGGACATCACGGTACTGACCCCCATCATGGGCAGCCGCGAGCCCAACGACCCCACCATTACCAGCGCAAAGCTGGCAGCACAGATCCCCGGCTCCGTGCTGGTGAACAGCCTGCAGGAGGCCGCCGACTGGGTCAAGCAGAACGCCCAGCCCGGCGATCTGGTCATCACCCTCGGCTGCGGCGATATCTATAAAGCCAGCAAGATGATGGTGGAAAAGGACCAGTAATTTTATTTAAAAAAGGACACCGGACAGCCCGCAGGCTATCCGGTGTCCCTTTTTTAGATACAGCAGCTGCTGTCAGGTGTCATCGTAATGTCCGCGGCAGGAAACGATAAACACAATGCCGTTTTCTTCGTAGTAAACGATGCGGTTCACATCGTCGATGCGGCGGCTCCACCAGCCGCTGAGCGTACCGCGCAGCGGTTCCGGTTTGCCGATGCCGTCAAAGGCGTTGCGGGCGATATCCTTGATCAGCACGTTGATGCGTTTCAGCGTCTTTTTGTCCTGCATCTGCCAATAAAGGTAATCTTCCCATGCGCGATCCTCCCACAGCAGCCGCATCAGGCTTCCTCAATGAGGTCATGCGGGGCAAAATGTGCCTTGCCGCTGCGCACATCCCGCATGATGCCTTCCAGATAACGCTGATTGGCAGAGGAATAAAAGGGGTCTGCAGTCAGTTCAAACGGAATGCGTTTTTCCCGGGCGCAGGCCTTGAGAAAAATCGTGATGGCCGTGTTCATGCTCAGACCGATCTCGTCAAAGGTCTGTTCTGCTTCATGCTTCACAGCATCATCCACGCGTACACTGATCTGTGCCATATCCAGCACCTCCTATCTTTCACTTATAGTATATGCTATATGACGGCAAAATGCAATGAATATAATATGAAATTGCTTTCATTTTTCTATCTTATAAATTGCAAAAAGCCCCGGAACGCATCTCTGCGCCCGGGGCCGTGCAGTCAATTTTTAGTTTGCAATGATATATACGATGTAGACACAACCATCTTTAACGGTCACAGCTGCACCAACTGTCTCAGGAGAAATCTTGCCATTTTTGAGCTGATCCATAATAAATCCACTGTAAGCATTCAGCGTCCGCACAATGTTATCTTTCGTGAAATCTGCTTCTTTATAAGCAAAGCAAGCCGGAACGCCCGCTTTCTTCTGATTATACAGCGAGTTCCACATTGCAGTCATAGCAGATTTATAAACAGCTTCATAATTGCCCTCTGCGGCACCGCGCTGAATATCCAGCGCTCTCACCATATCCGGCAGGCCTGCTGCTGCCGCGTTGCTGACGGCATCGCTCTTTTCCAGAGTAACGCCATTATTAGCTGCATATTCCTGAACCCAGCTGATTGCCTGATCCTCTTTGGTCTTGTCGCGGACAACACTATTGCTTCCGCTGCCACCGCCGGTAGAACCACCGCCGCCACCACAGGCGGTCAGGAGCGTGAGGGCCATGGCTGCTGCCATGACACAAGCCGCAAGCTTTTTCCACATTTTCATAAGATGTATCCTCCTCAATGTTACAAATTCGGAAAATTCGGGGTTTTCCACCCGCAGTGTACCCCCCATACTTTTGTCAAGTGAATTGAGAAAGTTTGGAAAATCTCACAAGAATGGCCCGCTCTACTACGGCAATCTGCCAGTTTTTTCTTTTTTCAAAATGCAAAAAGCCCCGGCGGGCGG
>OHPZ01000357.1_pt1 | contig 21620 bp, 13 predicted proteins | sample 1577851 | NCBI WGS metagenome assembly OHPZ01 (sample SAMEA3879507, study PRJEB24766) | human gut metagenome | biome: human-associated habitat; feature: feces | place: USA | collected 1985/1987 | reverse complement strand
TATATTGAATGTATTTTATTCTATATTTGATCTTTCTGGCAATCATTATGTAGGTGGAAGTTCTATGGAAATGAGACTGAGGCAATTGGATATTTCCTTTTTCCTATTTTTACAAAATCCTATATTTGGTGGCGGTTTGAGTATGATTTATTATTTGATGACGGAGGTATCATTACCAGAACTTGCTGGTGCGGAATCCCAATTGTTCTATTTATTAATAGAGCGTGGGCTACTAGGAATTTGGGGATATTTATGGTTGATAATTTCAATGTGCAAATTATTACCTTCATATAGAAAGTTCAACATAACTTTTGTTGGTATTTGGGTGTTAGCTTCTTTTGTTTCACTAACTGTAGGATTATATATAAATTTTCCGATTATATTTTTGCTCATTATATATAAAAGTCAAAAGCTTAATTTATTAACAAGATAATGTTCTCTATTATTATACCTCTATACAATAAGGCTGATTATGTTGCGGAAACACTAAGATCTGTTTTGAATCAAACATATAACTATTATGAAGTAATCGTGGTGAATGATTCGTCAACAGATAATAGTTTAGAAATAGTTTCTAGTTTTCATGATAAACGGATTCATGTTTATACAAAAAAGAATGAAGGTGTATCAGCAGCACGTAATTACGGTATTATGCATGCTAAGCATGATTACATTGCTTTTCTTGATGCAGATGATATATGGGATATAGATTATTTAGAATGCCAAAAAAAAATGATTGATAAATATCCTAATGCTGGAATGTATTCTATTGCTTTCTATATGATTAAATATGGAAAAAAGGTATTTTGTAATATTTTACCAAATAAAGAGAGGGATTTTTTGATTGATGATTATTTTAAACAATCGGTAGTAAATGGTCTGTCTATTTGTTGGACTAGTTCTTTGTGTTTAAGAAAAGATATAATAAAACATATGCCGATGTTTCGTGTGGGAATAAAGCGAGGGGAGGACTTAGATCTATGGTTAAGAGTTGCTTTGGAGTATGATATAGCTTATTTAAATCAAGCTAAAGTATTTTATCGTACAGGTATGTTAGATAGCCTTTCTGTAGATTATTCTCAAAAAGGTGAATTTCCTTATTGTGAGTGGCTTAATTATAAATCTAAAAGTCCATATTATAAAAAATATGTAGCTTTAGTTATGTATATTCATGCTAAAAATGCATTCAAATATCATGATTATAGGACATGTTTAAAGGAATTAGCTCATATAAGAACTATTTGTTGGAGTTATAAATTTGCCAAATGTTTATTTTTAAGAATTTGTTCATATATGTTATTAAAAAAGTAGCATGAGAATCATGTATTTTATAAATCAAATTGAAAAGCCTGGTGGTATTCAGCGTATTATCATTAATAAGGCTAATTATTTGACAGATGTTTTTGGTTATACTGTTTATATATGTTATTTGGGAAACGAAGGGGTTGTACCAGCTTTTATGGTATCGCCAAATGTTAAGTTAGTAGCTATAAAAAATGTAACTCGAAGTTCTTCGTTTATACGAAAATTTTTTGATGTTTTTATATTACTTCGACAATTATGCAGCATAAAACGTAAATATCAATTGGATATTGTTGTTAATGCTAATACTCCCTTGCTTAGTTGGATTATTCCGTTTTTATTTAATAAGATAGTTTGTATCTTAGAACTTCATTTTTCATATGATGGTCAAAAGACAATGGATAAAAAATTGTGTGGAAAGAATTTTATTAAAAGTTTCTTTTTAGATTGTCTGCGTAGACTAGTATTCCCAAAATTTTCTAAGATTGTAGCTTTGACAGAAATTGATAAACAAAAATGGGAATATGATAATATGAAAGTAATTCCAAATTTTATTGATTCTTTACCTATTTCTAAAGCAAATTTAATAGATAAAAGGGTTATTAGCGTTGGGCGATTAAGTGAAGAAAAAGGATTTGATTTATTATTGTTGGCATGGAGTTATGTAAAATGTAATTATCCAGAATGGCATTTGGATATTTATGGTGATGGTCCATTACGAAACAAACTCCAAAAATTGATATGTGATTTGAATTTAGAGAAAGTTGTTCATTTAAGAGGATGGACTAATTGTGTTGAATCAGAATATTTACATTCTTCTTTTTATGTAATGAGTTCTTTGTATGAGGGGTTTCCAATGGTTTTATTGGAAGCTATGTCTTGGGGATTACCATGCATTAGTTTTAACATAAGTGGTGCAGCATCAATTATAAAAGATACTGAAGATGGTATGTTAGTTTCACTGCAAAATATAGATGATTTAGCTAAAGCTATTTGTTTCCTTATTGAAAATGAGGTTGTTCGTAGGAAAATGAGTGATAATGCTGTACAAAATGTGAAAAGGTTTGAGAGGGATAATATAATGAGCCAATGGAAACAGCTTTTTCAAGATTGTGTTAATAATAAAATGATAAAATGAAACCAATAGGACTTGTTACTTGTTATTTCCATCATAATTATGGAAGTATGTTGCAAGCATATGCTACAGAAATGATAATGCAGCAAATGGGATTACCATATCAGACAATAGCTTGTAAGTCTCCTATTGTTTATATGGAAGGTAATAAACTAATTTATTTTTGTAAAAAAATACTAATAGGTGATTGGAAGTTGAAATTAGGAAAGATAAAAATAGAACAAGCGAAAAGAAAACATCCTGAATTTAAACAGAACTGGAATGTGAGAGATACTTGTTTTACTGATTTTGCCAACCGTTATTTTCACATATCACCTTATTGCAGAAATCGTGAAGAACTAAAAAGGATGTCGTTAAATTATTCAGCATTTTTAGTTGGTAGTGACCAATTGTGGCGTACTGATAGTGTAGAACATGGATATTATACATTAGAATGGGTAGATGATAGTATTCGTAAGATATCTTATTCTACCAGTATAGGAGTCAAAAAAATACCATGGTTTCAGATAAAGAAGAATCGGTGCTTTATGAATCGCTTTGATTATATAGCAATGCGTGAGCAAAGTGCCTGCGAATTAGTATATAAATTGACGGGACGTAGCGTGCCTGTAGTACTTGATCCTACATTACTTTTTACTGGTGCACAATGGATGCATATACAGCAAAAGCAATCAATAATTCAGGATAAATATATTTTTTGTTATTTATTGGGAAATAATCCGTGGCAAAGGGAACTGATAAAACAAGTGAGGGACACAACAGGGATTAAAATTGTAGCGTTGCAACATATTGATGACTATATTGCTAATGATGAGGGTTTTGCTGATGAAGCTCCTTATAATATTGGGCCTTGTGAGTTTCTTAATTTGATTCGTAATGCAGAATATGTATTTACAGACTCTTTCCATTGTTCTTTCTTTATAAAAAAAATTTTTTTACTTTCAATCGTTTTGATAAAAACGCTTTGCAAAATACAAATACACGTATTGATAACTTGCTTTGTCTTACAGGACTTTCTGAGAGACGCATTATTAAAAGCATAACTGTAGAAAAGATTATAACTTTTTCTCAAGAATTTGATAGAGTAGATGAAAAATTAGATGAATTGAGGAAACTTTCTTTGAATTATTTAGCTAATTCTTTAGCAAACTTGGAAGCAGCGTTATAATACAATGATAAAGATTGAAGATAAAAGTCTATGTTGTGGTTGTTGGGCATGTTATAGTATTTGTCCTAAACATTGTATAGAAATGCAGATGGATTCTGAAGGGTTTCATTATCCTGTAGTAGATTTGCGAAACTGCATAGATTGTGGTTTATGTGATAGGAGCTGTCCAATAAATCAGCCTTTGTTAGATGATAGACCACCCAAAAACTATGTAGTACAGCATAAAGATAGCATAATTCGCAAGGATAGTACTTCTGGTGGATTTTTTACTGCTATTTCGCAGTATGTAATAGAGAGAGGGGGAATTGTATTTGGAGCTGCATTTAATGAGGATATGGTGTTATGTCATCAATATGCTGATACATTAGAAGATTGTGGTAAATTTCGTGGATCGAAGTATTTACAAAGTTTGATTGGAGATGCTTATCTGAAAGCTAAAATATTTTTAGAAGAAGGAAAAATGGTGGTGTTTAGCGGTACACCTTGTCAAATAGCAGGATTGTATGCTTTTTTAAAATATCGCAGATATGAGAGGCTGTTAACCATAGACTTGGTATGTCATGGTGTGCCAAGTCCACGATTGGCAAATGATTATTTTGCTTATAATTCTTTGAAAAAGAATAGTCGTGTTGTTGATTATAAGAGTCGTGATAAATATTATGATTATTGTTATAGTACGGCTACGATCTTTTTTCAAGACAGAAGTAAACAATACCATAAAGGTAAAGAATCTGATTTTATGTTAGCCCTTTATTTCAAAGATATGATATCTCGGCCAAGTTGTTATGCATGTCATTTTAAAACTTTAAATAGGATAAGTGATTTTACTATATTTGACTGTTGGGACGCTCCTGCTCTATCTAAAAAATTTGATAAAAAGGGGGCAACTAATGTTTTTATACATACTCTGAATGGACGTAATGTATTTGAGGAATTGAAACAATATTTTATTTGGAATGAAGCAGATTTGGCATCTATTATTGAAAGAGATGGTGATATGATTAAGAAGAGTGTTTCAATGAATTTGAGGCGGCAAGAATTATTTGATGATCTAAATAGAGGATTTACTGTAGAAGACTTATCTAATAAATATTTGAAAAAAACGTTTTTACAGAGTTTGCTTTCTAAAATAAAACCATTGTCATATAGAATAGGTGTTTTGCAACTTTATTTGAAATTGAAAAAAATGAGATGATTAATAATTAAGTTTTATTTTGGACTTAATCATAGGTCATTATTAGAAAAATGAATCTTCTCTTTTTAATGAAATATTTTGAGGTGGGTGGGCAGGAAGTTGTAACTTCTGTTTTAGCTGAAGGCTTTGCTAAACAAGGACATAACATTGTCATTGTTTCATTTAATCCTCCAGCTCGCTTGATGAAGGAACGATTACCTGAAGATATACCATTTTACGTTCTTGATGGTTTTCATTATTCTAGAAAAAATATAAAAATGATACAGAATATATTAGAAAAGCATCGAATAAAAGTTGTTATTAATCAGTGGGGATTACCTTATCTTCCTATATTGGTTTTACGTAAAGCCTGTGGTAAACAAAATATAAAAATAGTGTCTGTTTATCACAATGATCCTGGGACAAATGCACGTCTTAAAATTGTAGAAGAGCAAATAAAACAAGTAGCAGGAAAGTGGCGCAAAATAATCTTAAAAATAAAATGGCATATATTTAGAATTGCGACAGGAGTATCTATGCATTATGTTTATAACTATAGTGATAGATATATGCTTTTGTCTCAGTCTTTTGTTTCTTCATTTAAGAGATTTGCCTATTTGACAAAAAATGATAAAGTACAGATCCTTCCTAATCCAATAACGATACCTTCTTCTGATTTTGTATTCGATTTTTTACAGAAGAGAAAAGAAGTATTATACGTTGGACGTATTGATGAAAATCAGAAAAGGATTCATAGAATAATTGATACTTGGGCTTTATTGGAGGCAAGTTTTCCTGATTGGAAGCTAATAATTGTTGGAGATGGAGTAGAAAAGAGAAATTTGGTAGAAAAAGTAATTCAGTTAAAGCTTAATAATGTTGTTTTTGAAGGGTTTCAAAATCCTTCTTTGTATTATAAGCGTGCTTCTATATTAATGTTGACATCAGAATATGAGGGATTTGGTCTTGTTGTTGTTGAAGCAATGAGTTTTGGAGTGATTCCTGTAGTATATGGAAGCTATTCTGCTGTTTATGATATCATTTCAGATGGAGTAGATGGTGTGATTTTACCTTATAATAAAAAAGGGTATGATACGGAATTTGCAACAGAAAAAATGAAAGAATTAATGTTGGATGCTGATAAACGTAATAATTTGGCACAAGCAGCCATAATAACCAGTAAAAGATATTCGGTGGAATCAATTGTAGATTCATGGAATAAATTATTTGCTAAATTGTAAAGGTTAACTTCTAATGAAAAACTCAGTTCGCTTCCTAAATCTTAATATCCTCTCTCTCACCCAAAAAGAGCTATTAGAGCAAATGGCTGAAGGTGTACTCTACACCCCCAACCTCGACCACCTAATAAAGCTTCAGCGCGACAGAGAATTTTACGACATCTACCAGCAAGCAGAATGGATAGTATGTGATAGCCAGATCCTTTATCTTGTGTCAAAATTATTAAAGCGATCCTTACCGATGGCTATTCCGGGAAGCAGTTTCTTTACGGCATTCTATAACTATTATGCCAATAATCCTAATTGTAAAATTTTTCTGTTAGGAGCAGCCGAAGGAGTTGCTAAAAAGGCGATGGAGAATATAAATGAGAGAGTAGGGAGGCAAATAGTGGTCGGTGCTCATTCACCCTCTTACGGTTTCGAGAAGAACGAACAGGAGTGTGAAGAATTGATACATATTGTCAATGAAAGTGGAGCTACTGTATTGTTGGTTGGTGCTGGTGCACCCAAGCAAGAAAAGTGGATAGCAAAATACCGTAGCCGTATGTCCGGTGTGAAATTATTTATGGCTCTTGGCGCTACCATCGACTTCGAAGCAGGTAATATAAAACGTGCTCCCAGAATATTCCAAATCTTGGCGATGGAATGGTTCTATCGCTTTCTGAAAGAACCCAAGCGACTGTTCAGACGCTATTTTATAGATGATATTCAGTTCTTTTATTATTTTGCAAAACAATTATTGGGGCTTTACAAAGATCCTTTTGCATAGTTCCCATAAACTATGTAAGGAAACAACGGGTAGGAGCAGAATGAAAGACACCAGCCAAACCATCCCATTCAATACTAATAACACTATTGCTTGCAAACGTTTCATGGAAGCAAAGATAGATGGAATTCTCATAATAATGTGTAGAAAAGTACGATTAATTTTAGTATGCCTTATTGCGATTAGCTCGTTACAGAGTCAGGCACAGGCGCTATACGGCACAACGGGACTTCTTCATGCCCCCACTGCCGAGATGCAAAAAGACAAGACATTTATGGCGGGCGGGAATGTGTTACATCTTGTTCCGTTGCAGTATCTCACTACCAATGAGATAAAATACACATTCAATTATTATCTGAACATAACCATCTTCCCTTGGCTTGAAGTGGGATATACCTGCACCATCAATTATGCAGAGCATGGTTCCACTTATTTTCCGGAACAGTCTTGGGGAAAGTACACCAATCAGGACCGTGCCTTCAATGCCCGTTTGCGCTTGTGGAAAGAAGGGTGGTGGAAGCCCTGGACTCCGCAGATAGTCCTTGGTCTGGACGATCCCACCTCGCATGAAGCATACGGTGGTGGGGCCATTAAGTTCGATGAGGACGGTATGCAGAACAATCATTTTACACGATATTATCTGGCGGCAACCAAGCATTTCAGTTTCGCCGGGGTAGGGACGCTGGGTGTTCACGCTGCATACGTGGATTACCGTGCCTGCTGGTTTCCTCATTACAGAAGGCCTGCCGCGGGTGTGAATTTCAAATTCAATCTATTGCCGGAAGACAACCTGGCGGTGAAAGCTTTGAACGGCTTGGATCTGATGGCCGAATATGACGCCCGCACAGTGAACATCGGGGCACACTACCAGCTTTGGAAAGACCACATCAATCTGATTGCCGAATTGAACAACGGGAAATATTTCTCCGGTGGCATTTACTTCAAAATCCATCTGAAATGATAAAAAAGATTATCCGATTAGGATCTTCGGAATAGATTTTACTCTACAACACTTTGAACATCGGATGTAAGGGAGATATTGTTGCAAGATTTATCGAGTCGTATTTCATAGGCGTTAATTAATGAGAAACATTTTGGATATTATCATTATAAATTCTATATTCGCATAGAATTTATAACCGATATAATTATGGAAACTACAGTATTCAACCCCATACAGAGGCATTTGTTGGAAATGTTTTCTTACGATAAATCTCAGGAAGGTCTGGAAGAATTGAAAGAGGTGCTCTTTCAATATTATTCCAAACGGATGAATACAAAGTTGGATGAACTTTGGGATAAGGGAATTCTTGACCAGAAAAAGCTGGATGAAATAGCTGAAATGGATATTCATTCATTAAAATAACGTCAATGGCTAAGTTGGTTCTTGATACGAATTGTCTTATTCAAAGCATTCCTCAAAGGAGTCGTTACCATGTCTTGTGGCAATCCTTTGTGGACGGAAAGAACAAGCTCTGTGTATCCAATGAAATATTGGAGGAATATATAGAAATTCTGCAAAGACTTACCGACAATGAAACGGCGGAATATGTGGTGAAAACCATATTGAACAGTCCGTTTGTTGAATTGATAACTCCATTCTATCACTTTAATCTGATTACAGTCGATCCTGATGACAATAAGTTTGTGGATTGTGCCATTTCGGCCAATGCGCACTACATTGTTACTAACGACCATCATTATGATGTGCTGAAAGATATAGATTTTCCCAAAGTGAATGTTGTAAATATTCAGCAATTCTGTATTTATCTGTCACAAGAAAAATAATTTTTGAGTAAAAAGGAGGATTTATAGTTGGAAATAAAATAACTATAACTCCATGCATCCTGGGTGTAAAAAACCGCCATAGAGGCAGTCTCCATACAGAGGCGCTCTATGGCGGTTTCCCGTTTCCCCACGTTTACCGGGGAAAATTCCCGTTTCCGGGAAGCCGGGAGGTTACTCTTCCATTTTGAGCTTGCCCAGTTCTTTCAGGATGTGCTCCATGGCTTCTTTGTAAACCTCCGGTTTCTCCTTTTCCATCCATTTCATCAGTTTGAAGTAAGAATTTGGAGTCACAATCTTTCCGTCTCGAATTTTGGTGGCGGTGGACCGGCCTATCGCACCTTTGTCGTTCAAGTTGTTGGGGTTTAAATCGCTTCTTCGCACGGCATTACTGATGCAAGTGCTGATGATCTCAAATTTTTTTCATGTTACTAAAAATTAAATTGTTAAATAATAATTTGTAAATAGCATAATCATAGCTACTTACAAAATGTCTCGGCAAAGATAGGAAATATTTATTAACAATTGCCTGTTTTTGTGAGCAACGCCCTATTTATATTTTGCGTTCCTTTGCGTTATATTTATACTAACACACAAAAGAAATGGATTATACAGAGCAGTTTATCCGGCTGAATTGCAGCTTGATGTCGGATTACAAAATGATGAAGCTGAATGCCGACATGAAATGCATGGGGCTGGGGTTGTATCTTGAAACGATATTGTTTCTGCGAAAACAGCAGGAATACAAACATGATTTTAACGAACTGGATTTGCTGGCCGATCAGTGGGGAGCTACCGTGGAAAATCTGCAACATCTTATTAAGGACTTCGATTTGTTTCTCATTACAGAGGACGGGTATTTCCGATGTCTGTATCTGGACGAGGTGATGGGATATCAGAGCAAACTTTCCGAGCAACGTGCCGCTGCCGGCAGTAAGGGAGGGAGAAGCAGTAAGAAAAGTACGGTGAAAGCATCTGCAAAAGCAACTGCGTCTACAATAGGAAGGGGCAGAATCAACGAAGGGAAAAACGGTGATACGTCTTGCATGGATCGTAACGAGGAAATCTACACGAAAAGTAATGATGCGCCCTGCATGGATAATAACGGGGAAGCCTACCTGAAAAGCGATGATACGTCTTGCATGGATAATAACGGGGAAGCCTACCTGAAAAGCGGTGATGCGTTCTGCGTGGATAATAACGGGGAAGCCTACCTGAAAAGCGATGATACACCTTGCGTGGATTGTAACGGGGAAGTCTACCTGAAAAATGGTGGTGTACCTTGCATGGATCGTAACGAGGAAATCTACACGAAAAGTAATGATGCGCCCTGCGTGTATGATAACGGGGAAGCCTACACGAAAAGTAATGATGCACCTTGCATGGATAATAACAAGGAAGTCTACCTGAAAAGCAGTGGTGCACCCAGTATGGATAGCAAGGAGAGAATTTATATGGAAAGCAGCAATGTAGATAGTAACAAGACTGTCTGCATGGAGAGCAGCAAGCCAATCCATTCGGATTATAATAAGGAAATCTACAAGGAAAACAGCACGGAAAGCAACGTGAAAAGTAGTGCGGAAAGTATGAAAAATACGACTGCAAAAAATACAAATGAAAATTCAGTCAAAAATGTGATTCAAAGTGTTGATAATGAGTATTATGGAAAGAATTTGCAAGCAAGCTTTAAGCAAAGCTTTATAAGAGAAGAAAAGAATAGAGGAGAGAAGAAAAAGAAAGATGATGTAGACATCATAGAAACAAACGGCAGCATCGACGACGACATGAAATTTTGTTCCGGAAAAAAGAGCGGAGAGATGTTGCGATGGGAGTGTTATATCAATGAAGCTTTCAAAGTTCAAAGTTGGGTGGAAATTGTGGGAATGATGTCGGGGTTGAAAGGAGACTTTCTGAACAATCTTCCCTTTATTCGTTCCATGTTTAAAAAACATGTTGTGGTTCAAGGAAGTACGGAACGCATTACTTCCGTATCCGAAGCGCAAGCCTATTTTGCTAATTATATCCGTCCGGGAAAGCCCACCCGTCTTTTTCTGGAAGAAAAGCTGAAAGAAAGGAGCCGGATGCAGAATGAATCGACATCGCTCTCGCCCTACGAAACGTACAATCCGCTGACCGGTGAACGTTCGTATTGCGGAGTTCCTCTTCCTGCCGATGCACCCCCGCGCCCCAACGGACGTGCCACCTGGGATAACCTGAAACAGAGCTGGATATGACGCGCGAAGAACATGCAGATTATGTGCGGTGGCTGAAAAGCCTGCCGCGCAGAAAGGACCATTTCCGTATGCCTTGTCCCGAATGTTCCGCAACGCGAAGTAATCCCAAAGATCCTTCGTTCAGTGTGCATATCACCCGTGAAGGGGGATGGGCGAAATGCTTTCATTGTGATTTCGCCATAGCGTGGAACGAGGACGAGATGTGGAAAAGAGAACAGAAACAACAAGACCGGGAACGGCAGAAACAGCAGAAGGATGCACCGCAGCACCGTAACACGTCGCAGCATCACGATGCAGCATCGCAGCACCATAACACGTCGCAGCACCACGATGCAGCACCGCAGCACCATAACACGTCGCAGCACCATGATGCAGCACCGCAGCACCGCAACACGTCGCAGCACCACGATGCAGCACCGCAGCACCGCAACGCGTCGCAGCACCACGATGCAGCACCGCAGCAACGTAACACGTCGCAGCACCATAACACGTCGCAACGCAAGCCGCACATCCCCCTGCAACCGCCTGTACATTACGTATGCCCGGTAATCAATAAAAACAAACAAATTATGAATGGAAAAATGATGGAATACATGGTCGGCAGACGAGGTATTCCGATGGACGTCCTGACAAGGATGAAGATAGAGGAACGCTTGGAATTCCTGCCGCAGACCGGTAAGGAAGAAGCCTGCATCTGCTTCCCTTACCTGGAGGACGGAGTAATGAAAAACATGAAATTCCGGGATGCCGCAAAGCATTTCAAGATGGTGAAAGGAGCCGAGCTGATTCCTTGGAACATAGACGCCATAAAAGGGAAGGAAAAGTGCTACATCACCGAAGGCGAGATAGATGCCCTCAGCCTGATAGCCGCAGGACTGGAAGAGGTGGTGTCCGTACCCAACGGAGCCGGAGGCGCGAACCTTCAGTGGCTGGACCGCTTCGTGGAGTCGCACTTCGATGACAAGGCGGAAATCATCCTGGCCATGGATACCGACAGGCGCGGAGTGGAGTTGCGCGACGAACTGGTGCGCCGCCTGGGCGTGGACCGCTGCAAGGTGGTGGCCTGGGGGGAAGGCTGCAAGGATGCCAACGAGTATCTGTTGAAGTACGATCTTCCGAGGCTCCGCCAGCAGGTGGAGCAGGCGGCGGAAATCCCGTTGGAAGGAGTCTTCTGCCCCATGGACGAATGGGATACGCTGATGGATATTTATTACAACGGAATGCCGGAAGGAGCCGATACGGGACTGGAGAATCTGGACCGGCTGATCAAGTTCGAGCGTGGTTTTGTGCTCACGGTCACAGGCGTTCCCGGCAGCGGAAAAAGCGAGTTTGTGGACGAAATTGCCATGCGCCTGCTCCTGCGCCACGATTGGAAGGTGGGCTATTTCAGCCCGGAGAATACCCCGCTGGCCTATCACTACCGCAAGCTGATACGCCGCGTGGTGGGCAAGCGTTTCGAACACAAGGGGATGCCGTTGCCGGAAGCCGGACAGGCCATCCGTTACCTGGCACAGAGTGTCTTCTCCATTATGCCGAAAGAGGACTTCTCGGTAGAGAGCGTGCTTCGCATTGCCGCCCAACTGGTGAGCCGGAAAGGAGTGAAGGTGCTGGTGGTGGACCCCTTCAACCGCTTCGAGCATCAGATTCCCGACTGGGAGACGGAAACGCAGTACATCAGCCGCATCTTCGACGAGTTCTCCAATTTTGCCGTGAAGCACAAGGTATTGCTCATTCTGGTGGCGCACCCCACCAAGTTGCGCCGCGAACCGGGAAGCAAACGCTGGCCTGTGCCCACGCTGTATGATATCAACGGCTCGGCGGCCTTTTTCAACAAGACGGATTATGGAATGGTGGTAGACCGTAACGATGAGCTGGGGCAGGTGCTGGTGCGTGTGGCCAAGGTACGTTTCGACCATCTGGGCGGACCGGGAGATGCTTTTTTCGCCTTCAGCACTTACAACGGACGCTACACGCCTACCGAGGAGAGGACCTTGGATCATAATCCGCCCGAACCGAAGTGGGAGCATACCAATTTCCTGACAGAGAAGCTGAAGCCCGAACAGCAGGGCCTGGGGTTTAATGAGGGGGAATGAAGTAGTTGAATGTTGCTGTTCCTGAATAACTTGGGGATAGGAGAAGGGAGATGTCAAAACAAAAAGGACAACCCCGAAAAGTTACAGATAGTAATTATAACACGTAAAAGGATCGTATCAAGCTCTGTATGGAGTAATGATACGACCCTTTCTTTAGTCTTTTAGGATGCTCAAATTTCAGATTATAAGTTCATATTTTCAAAAACTGAGTTTTTGACACCCACTTTTATTTATCTTCAAGTTTAAAACCTTATTTTGTTACTTCAGGTTCACCTTGCAGTTCAAATTTAGCATTTCCTAAACCTTTGAAAGTATAAGTATAAGTAAATGTTTCAAGCCCATTATACACTTTTGCAGAAATGACATAGAAACAATCAACCCCACTTACTTGCGCGCCGGCTGTAGGATACTCTGTTGCCAAGATCAGTTCAATACCCTCCTGAACCATAGACAACAAATAAGCCTCAGCCTCTTTATCATCTGCCGGAACCACCCCGTCGGGGTCATTCGAACGGCGTTTAGCCAACTGGATATTGAAGTTTACATAATAAGAGCTGCCACCGAACCAGTATTCCGAGTTTCCATATTTGGCATCCATATACCCGGCATCCTTATTCGCTTTCACCCAATTTTCCAAAATCAAATAATCTTCGGAAGCCAATGATTTCGTTACCGTCGGATCAAACAACCACTCGGTTCCATTATGTACAAAATTCACTTTTTCTTTCAGTTCAATATTGTTATTCAGAACCCATGTACCCTCCTTGAACAAATACTCGTCCACCTCAATCGTCGTTACCTTATTATAATATTTGTACATGACGGCTTTTGAATCCCCTTCCTGGGCATATGGAAATTTCTGAGCCAGGAACTGGGGCAGATAATTCTCCGGAGCATCCGAAGTGCTGAAGTTATCATGACTGCCCGGGCTTCCCATAGCGTCATAATCGGCAGGAGCCACTACAACCAATCTGCTATCTTCTTTAACCTTCCAATCCGTTCCGTCAAACTGATACAATGCATTATAAGGCTTTTCATTCGTCGGAGCCAATACAGCCGATGAAATACTTACATTATCGAGCTGAACAGTAGTGGTTTTCGCCTTGGGCCCCTCGCCTACATAGCGGAACGCAACATAAACGCTTTTACCATTGTATGCCTCCAGACCGGCTTTCCCTACATTCACAAAATTATCGTTGTAGCCGTTGGCAGGCCCTTCAGGGAAAGTGAACTGGTCTTTCACGCTAGTCCACTGTGCCATATCAATCGAACCATTTCCCGCATATGTATCGGAAACCAATACATCCAGACAATCTGCATTATAGTATCCGAACTTTATGTCGAAAGACAGTCCGGCATCTTTGCTCGTCACTGCTACTGCCGGAGAAATGAACCAAGTATCCACTTCACCCTCAAAATTGTTGGCCGAGAATTGTGCATAACCATTATTGCTATAGATCTTTCCCTGCCATTTTTTATCACCTTTCAATGTCACCTGCTCCCAGCCTTCCAATACGATATCTTTGTCTTTTTCAACCGTTTCAAAGTCCTGAGAGTACAAATCCTCACCTGTAAATTCAGGGTCAACATCGTCATATTTGTAATCCACCAGCACAAGATCACCTTTTGCCGCATCCTTATACTGACCGGCCAGCCACCCGGGCAATACGGTAGCTGGAGCATGTGCCGGAGCCAGGAACTTCACGGGAGAGCCTTCACCCCACAAAGCCTCATAATCCTTATCACCCAAAGAAGTATTAGTCACTGTCCTATACTCCAGTACGTAATCGGAAGGAGTATTCTGATAGTTATAGGTCACTCCTACCGAAGAGCCTTTCCCCCATGAAGGCAGCATCTTCGCGATGATGGAAGGAACATACTTCTCAGCCGATGCAAACTCGTTCAGAGCCTTATCCGTCTTGACGGCATTCGCCAAGGCTTTTTCAGCATCCGAAGTGGCAGCCTTCGCCGCTGCAGAGCTGATCGTTTCGTAATCGGCATCAGTCAGTACATATTCCGCCATCGTCTGGGTGTTCGTTGTACCTTCCGCATCGATTTCATTATAAATATCGTCCATGGGATCACATGCCGCAGCAAAGAATCCCAACAAAGACCATGCAATTAAATTATATTTTAACTTCATATTTATTGACTATTTTAGAGATTAAAAGATTACTTTAAAACCGGCAGACCATGTAGTACCGAAGCCATAATATACCAATGCAGTTTTCCAGTCATGGTTCGTACCGTCCTTGGCATCGGCTATATATTCCGTATTAGTCAAATTATATACATTACTGTATACGATGGCACGGATATCTTTGGTAATATTGAAACGATAGTTCATGCCCAAATCAATCGTACCATAATCTGGCAACTTCCAGGAGTCAATACCGGCATCCGCTTCATTCACCCGGTTCTGAGGATCGAAGTCTGCATAGTTCTTGCCGAAGAAGTTGTAGTCGGCCGAGATTTTAAATCCTTTGAACGGTTCCCAAGAAGCGCTCAATGCGGAAGTGAGCTGTGCGGAGTTACCCACATGGACATCTTTCAGATAAGCGTCGTATGTTCCGATAGGATTATTCGCTTCATCATACATAGTGAAGTGAATATCATCTTTCCATTTCCAATCGCCTAAAGAGAACATACCTTTCAATTCAAAGGACTTGACAGGACGGTAAGTCGCTTCCAGCTCCACACCCATGTGAACAGCGTCCAAGCCTGTAAGGTTGGCATATTCCTGACCGATCTTACGGCGCAAGGACTTATCCATCCATTGAGTGTAATAACCATTCAATGCAATATTGACCTGTTCCGTGCTAAATCCATAACCCAATTCAAACGTAGTAATTTTTTCGTAGGGTACATCCTTTTCGGGAGCTGCCGTATTGCTTGCAAAGACAGAGTTGAAGAAAGGCGCGCGGGTAAAATATCCTGCATTGACAAATACATTGTGGTTGTCATTGAACTTATAGTTAAAACCACCCTTCACGCTCCAAGGCAGGAAATTCTGAAGGCTGGACACTCTGTCCAGTTTATCCGCACCCGTGGCAGAGTATCTTGAATCCGTACCACCACGGTCATCATATCTATAAGCCTCTTCAGTCAATGATGCCGACAGGAATCCCGACCACTTGTCGGTATTATATTCAGCCTGTGCAAAAACACCACCCCAGAATATCTCTCCAATGCTATAGTAATTGAACTTGTCACCCACTTTCAGCAACTGGTTCTTGGTTTGGAATGCCAGCGGCGAGGTCTGCAGATAGAACTCACCACCCAGCAAATCATCAATTTCCTCTGTATGATACCCTTTATAGTAACGTAAGTCAACACCTCCCGTAAGAGTCAGGTTCTCAGTCAGATGATTCTTATAGGAACTCAGCATGCCATACCAGTCATGGTCATTGACAGCATTGGTAAAAATCACCTGCGACCCGTTTTGAGAAGCCGCATTGGCAGCCATAGCACGTTCGTAGTCGAACAAACCGTCCGGAGTCATCATGGCACCATCCTTGGGACGGCCGGTATTGTTATCAATAGTCAGCCAATTACTCATCGCGCCACGTGCACGGCGTCCGCCGCCTGTAGCCATTGAGCCGTATAGAGAAGTGGTCAGTGTCGATTTATCGTCAATAGTCCAGTAATGATTCAAAGAAACCTGAGGCTTATGATAATAATTATAGCCATAACCGCTACCTACCGCTTCACCGTTGATATAACCATATCCGTTATTGAAACGTCCGCCATCGGGACTATTCTTGTAATCCTCGATATAGTGCATGGTCGAGCGCTGGTTGTGCCACTGAGGAGCTCCAAAAGCTGTCAATGACAATTTATGATGATCGTTGATTACCTTCGAGATATTTCCAAAGTAAGTCCATCCTTCATAATTGGTACCTTTCACGTAACCATCTCCCGTATTCAGCGCCCCCATGAATGTAATAGCCCATCCGTTGTCCATCAGTCCGGTAGAGAAAGAAACCGAATACTTGCGGAAACCATCGTTACCAATACCGAAATAAGCTGATCCACCTTTTTGGGCTTCGGTACTTTTAGTAACCATATTCATGGTTCCTCCCACAGAAGAAATACCTAATGCTGACGCACCCAAACCACGCTGTACCTGAATAAACTGGCTCACATCAGACAAACCGGACCAGTTAGACCAATAAACCTTACCGTTTTCCATGCCGTTGATGGGCACACCATTGATCAGCACGCCTAGGTTGGACGAATCAAAACCACGCATATTGATACGGGAATCACCATAGCCACCACTTTCACGGGTTACATACACCGAAGGAACTGATTTCAGCAATTCGGGGAATTCCAAATTACCTATTTTCTCCTCTATCTTGGCCAGTTTCACGTTAGAAATAGGAATAGGAGTCTGACGGTCGCTCTTTATAATAGAGGCAATAACACTGACCTCACCCAAACCAATAGCATCTGGAGACATCTTGACCTCACCCAAGTCTATCGTATTGCTTCCTTTTACTTGATGCGTAATTTCGTTGTATCCCAAGTACTTGAATACAAGAGTAGCCTTAGAAGAGGTAAGTTTCAACACAAAGTTACCGTCAATATCCGTTACAGTACCCAGTGTCGTACCGCTAACCGATACAGTGGCCCCAATCAATGGCTCATTGTTCTCGGCATCTACTACTTTACCTTTTACTGTTCCTTGCGCAACAGCCGTAGCAGTGAAACAGATTGTCAGAACTGCCAACAGGAGGAAATGCTTTAGATGATTTCTCATAATTTTGTCTTTGATTTAAATTAATTAGTTAGTATTTCATTCCCAATAGGAAAGACAAAGATAAAAATTTAATTCATATAAATTGAATTTATATTAGATTATTTAAACGAAAAGGGTACTTTTTAGGCGAAATATGACAATTATGTTAAGAGAAGGACAAAAAGCCGCCTCAAAAGAGGGGAAAACTGTCCGGAAAATCCAGAGCAACTGCCACATGATTACTGTAGAGAGAAGCGCAAATGGAAACCGCCCGAATTATTTTCAGCATACCTTATTCCCAAAGCCGTATCCATTGATCCGGACAAATCCGGCCCGTCCCTACGACAAAACGACAGGTCACTTTCATTCAGACTCTCTCACTTTCAAAATGACAGAGCAAAAAGAAAACGAAAGAATGTGCATACAAAAAGAGGCGCACCTTCATGGGTACGCCTCTCTATCCTGTTCCTGTATTGTCTGATACAGGCTATTTCATTTAGTTAAAGATATAACGGACACTGAACTGTATGGAATACGTAGAATTGAAACTGTTCAGATTGGAATACGTATCAGTCAGTTTCTTTCCTCCGTTCTTCTGGAACTGGTAAGCGCCGCCCTTATAGCTCAACAAGGAAGTATTGTTCACCGTCTTATAAATTCCCCAGTCGCTGTTCAGCAAGTTCAGGAAGTTCTTGATATCCACTCCGAACTGCAAGGTATTGCGCTTGCCCCCTACATTGAGGAAGAAATCCTGATTGAACTTCAAATCCAGCTGATGATGCCAAGGCATGATGGCTCCTCCGCGTTCGGCATACTTGCCTTTACGGCCTTTCAGATAACTGTCCTCATTAATGTAAGCCCAGAAATCATCGCGCTGCTCCTTGGCAGAATAAGTCACCTCACCCGTCTTGCTGTCAGTATAATCGGCAAAGTTCCACTTATCCAGCGCCTCGCGGGATGCCGGAATGTACAGCAAGTTGTTTGAGCCGTAATCGCCTACAATATTTCCGGTGAATGTATAGGAATAACGGGCGGCGGAATATCCTCCGGCATAGCCCATGTTCATACCCTCATAAATCAAAGACAAGGAGGAAGCGAAATTCTTGGCGTATTTAATACGGTAAGCGGCGGAAGCCAGCACACGGTTGGGCGATACATACGTACCGTAGCCGGTCTCCGTGTCATTATTTCCGTTGACAGAGTAACGGTTGTTGTAATAAGCCGAGTTCACCTGGTCGCCGATGCCGTCGCCATACGACTTGGCATAAGAACGGGTGTAGGAAGCGGAAAGATGCAGGCCGAAATCAAATGTCTTGGCCAGTGAGGCGGTGAGTGAGTAATAATAAGCGCTGTTTCCCGCATTGGTGATATAATAAGCATCCGTCTTGTTCGCATTGGAGTACTCAAACATTCTGCGGACATCACCCGGAGCTATCTCCTGCTCTCCTTTAAACTTACGTCCCAAATTGGTCACTGTAGCCGGATTGAACTCTTTGCTGAAAATACCTTCCAACGTAAAGTCAATGTCTCCGGGAAGTTTTGCATCAAAAGCCAATGATGACTTCCAAGTGGCATTCATCTTCAAGTCGCGGTCAATGATGGTGGCTCCGGAAGGTGCGGCAGGATCGGTAGCCGCCGGAAGGTTCAAGTTAGGATCTTTCAACATATCAGCCACGCTGGTGTGGAAACTCGGTTGTCCGTACTTAGCGTCCTTCTGCTCGTTATAATAATAGGTGCTTTGTCCGCAATTGGCATTACCTACTGCCGAAACCAGCCATACGAACGGCAGACGGCCGATGAAGTAACCGCTACCGCCACGCAATACATACTTACGCTCGCCTGTAAGGTCCCAGTTGAAGCCGATACGGGGGGAGGCGGTCAGCTGGTAGGATGAAGGCAACTGGTCTGTGGCGTAATGATATCCGTCAAAGTCAATCTGTGCGAAATTCTTGTTATAGTTGTTCTTCAGCTCCGGATAAATGGGCAGTTCGAAACGCACCCCGGCAGTCAGTCTGAAGTTGTCTGTGATATTCATCTGGTCCTGCAGATAGAAAGAAAGCTGCTGGTACTTCATGTTCGCCAGGAACTGGGAACCGTCCCCGGTGTTGGAATAAGTGACACCGAAAGCAGCCGGAGCTCTGTTGTTCACAAAATCATCCCAAGAGGAATAGACATAATAACCGCTACCCGCCTGCATGAATCCGTTCACTGCCTTATTGGACTCAAACTGGATACCGCCCATAAAGTTATGGATACCGCTGGAGAAATTGAATTCATCGGTAATGACAAAGGTCTTCACCTGGCGCAAGTTCCCTTCTGTAAAGGGGTCCGGGCCGAATGAGGCATACAGGGAGCCTTGGTCAAGAATATCCACCGTAGGGAATGTTCCACCTTCGTAAGTACGAGGTTCGTTCTGATAAGAATAAGTAAAACGCAAGGCGTTATTGATTGCGCCCCACTTTGAATTCCATTCGGAAGCTATGGAAGTGAAGTTCTGCTCTTGCATGTAGCGTGAGCTTTCAAAATACATACCGGCATTCGCTGTACGTCCCGAACTGCTCTTGCCCGCACTGCCGTCTACTCCGCCCGGATAAATGATTGAATCCTTAAACGGAGTGGTGGAAGAGGAAGGGTTGGAAGAATACTTGGAATGGGTATGGGTGAAACGGAAATTAATCTTGTTGTTGTTGTTGATGTTCCAGTCCAGACGCCCCATGATCTTATAAGAAGGAGTTTCCAAAGAGTATCCTTGATAACGTCCCGGATTATAGTTGTATTTTTCCGACAGGTATTGGCTGATGTTGTTCATCCCCACAAAGGTACGGCCGCCTACCGTTGTGGTGTTCTCGAACGGACGGTGCACGATGCCGTTGGTGCTCCATTCGTCATTGGCGCCGCTACGCGCTATGCCCGACGGACCTGCCTGCACATTATCCTGATATTCGCCGTTCACGAAGAAGAATAACTTGTTTTTAATGATCGCACCTCCCAAAGAAGCTCCGTAGGTGGTACTGTGGTCACGGTTGCGGGTCAGCTCATAGTCCTCTACCTTATTACCGGTAAGGTGGGTATTGGAAGTATACATATAGGCTGTACCTTTGAACTCATTCGTACCACTCTTTGTCACGGCGTTGATGGCACCTCCTGTAAACCCGCTCTGACGGACATCAAAGGGAGTGGTGGAAACGGAAATCTGTTCCAACGCATCCAGAGAGATAGGCGAACCGCCTGCCGGCAAGTTCGAGCCGATACCGAAGGCATTATTGAAAGCGGCTCCGTCTACAGTGACATAAGACTGGCGGTAGTTACCTCCACCCACTGAGAAACCGCTACCGATATTGGCTCCCTGAGGGGTCAGACGCATGATATCATTCATGCTGCGGCTCACCGTAGGCACTTCCGACATTCTGGCCGCATCGACATTAGTCACCGCTCCGGCGCGGTCAGACTTCATATTGCTGCTCTTGGAAGCGGTTATCACTACTTCATCCAGCAGTTCGGTAGACTCCTTCAAGTTCGCATCCAATACGTAATTCTCTCCCAACTGGAGATTGATGCTCTTGTAAACCACTGATTGATAACCTACATAAGAAACTTCTACTTTGTAAGGGCCGCCGGCACGCATGCCCTGGATGGAATAACGGCCGTCCACATTGGTAATGGCCCCATAATGGGTGCCAGACGGCTCATGAATAGCCTGAATCGTCGCGCCGATAATGGCTTCATTGCTTTGATCGACCACCTTTCCACTCATTGACGAGGTAGTGACCTGAGCGTTAACAGTAGCAGCGATTACCAACATAACCACCGCAAAAAAAGATCGCATTCTTTTTACCATAAACTTTTTATTAATTAATATTATAATTAATGTCTTAAAAGACGTTGCAAAGATAGCTAATAGAAACGATATACAAACTACAAATCGGTTACAATTTACAGTGGCAGGTCTATAGAAAGAGAATTTATAGTTTTATGGTGAACCAC
>OHPZ01000320.1_pt1 | contig 23075 bp, 20 predicted proteins | sample 1577851 | NCBI WGS metagenome assembly OHPZ01 (sample SAMEA3879507, study PRJEB24766) | human gut metagenome | biome: human-associated habitat; feature: feces | place: USA | collected 1985/1987 | reverse complement strand
CAATAATCACAAGATCCTTAGTCTTGCTCGTCTGCCAGTTCCGACACTTCCGCATGTATTTTGTTTTCGCCGCTTGTCTCACGCGACTCGTATATAATATCAGATTGTTTTCAAAAATGCAAGCACTTTTTTCAAAAAAATCATATTTTTTTATAGACTCTTTTCATAGCACAAAAACGGCTGCCCAAACAGGCTGCATTCACCCACTGTATCAAATCCAAACACTGCATACGAGCGCAGAGCCTTCACATTGAGCTTGTTGACTAAAAAATGCACACTTTTGTATCCTCTCCTTGCGAGCTCTTCCATCCCAAATACCAGCATTTGTCTAGCGATTTTCTGATTCTGAAAATCCGGATGAACCGCAAGTCTTGAAAGCTCAGCCCCGGGTACCAGTTTATGGCTCCAGCAATCAAGCCTCTCCACCTGTGGATCATCATCAATTGAAATCGCTGCGATAATTCTGTCCTCTTTGCTTCCGGCATCAGCATTAATCTCCTGCCCATCAATCATTACAAACAAAGATTCTCTACCAAGATCAAACTCAATCTCCTTCATTCCCGGATAAGAATCGTCCCATGGACAAAACTCCCTACCTAGCTGTATCTTATACAATTTTAAAATTTCTTCTTTATTTTCTTCTGTAGCTGCTACTATTCTTCTCATTCTGTTTCTCATTTCCAACTAAATATAATGGACAAGGGGATTCAAGCTTGCAAGCTTAAAGTTTGTACTCTAATGAACATGAAACTACCTTCTTATAAATGAAAAATCATATACATTTCTGAACTTTTGCGTTACTCTCTGATTGTGTGTATAACAATTATAATACGATAACCATACCCATTGCTTCGTTTCTTTTTCTAATCGACAATCCTCCATTTGACAAAATTTCACAACCCCATTTGGTAGACTGTTAGAATTTAATACTTCTGTCAATGCTCTTGAAAATGTATTTTCACATTCTCTAATTTCTTGAATATGTTTTGTTTTTTTCATATTTTCTTCCGCAATTGCTACTTTTTTTAATCCGAATGGAATCCCAGATTGTTGATAATCCAACGTATATCCAAGGCGAATATAGTAAATGATACCATCTCGTACAATAAAAGCACTTGATTTAGTCAAATTCGTTTTTTCATTGTTTTTTATATACCAAATAGTAATTGGGACAATTATAATCACTAAAACCATCCAATACACCCAATACACATCCGAAAAACATCCAAAAAAGAATAACAATCCCCATACAAGAATAATTATTCCAAACATCAAATTAGGATGTTTTTCGTAAATCCTATGACTTTTTATATCTCTTTTCATATAAACAATTTCATTTATATCGTTGTTGATTTCCATATTTCATTTACCTCAAACCTAATACATTAACTTCAAATTCTTCTCTCAGTATTACTGAAATTTATTGTTTAAAACTTCTAACAATAAAGTAAACCAGCCATTCTACCACTAATATGCCATAATAAAAGAATTCTACTGCATGTAATGTTATAAAAAACAGACAGATAATCTACTACCCATTTCTATGCTCATTTAGCAACAATATATTCCATTTCTTCGTTTTTAGAAAGAATATCTAAAAGCCTGAACACTGGTCCTGTTGGATGAGTTCTACCGCCTTCCCATGCTTCCACTGTTTTAATTGAAACTCCCATATATGAAGCAAATACACTTTGAGTCATCCCCGCCTTTGTCCTAATATCACGTATTTCTTTTCCACTATACTCTTTGACCGGCAAAATCATATATGTTTTTACTCTACCCGCTCCATATCCTTTCTCATAAGCTATAGCTTCCTCGAGTCCTTCTTTTAAATCCTCAAATAATGAACTCATAGAAAAATCACCTCCTATTTTTAGCAGCTTCCTCTCTCAACGATTTAACTAATTTCTTTAAAACGCTTTTTTCTTCCTCTGTAAGATTTTCCTGACTCTTTTTTTGGAATGCTGTAATCAGATATATTACTTCATACTCCGCAAAATCAGTATAACAAACTCGTACGCTACCACTTTTACCTCTATTCTGAAGTGGAAATCTGACCTTGCGAATTCCACCAGTTCCTTCCATTATAGGTCCTGACACAGGATCTTTAAGTAACATTATCTGAAGCGCTCGTAATTCATCCTCACCTAATCCAATCTCTTTCCATCTTTTTGAAAACAACGGAACCTCAATAAAAGTTCTTGTCATTTGTAATTTTCCCTTCTCTTTTTAACTATATTACACCCTATATTATAGGGTGTCAACACAATTCATCTTTATATATGCCATCCCTCCATTACTTCCGATTTTCTCTACTAACGCCAATAAGTAATATTACTTAATCTCAAAAAATTCACTACAAGCATCCCTTAATTCTTTTGGAGCTTTCTTTTCACCAATTCCAACAACTTTCTTACCTTGTCTTCTTAATTCTTTAACAGTATCCGTATAACCTTTGTCAGATGTCGCAATGCAAACCACATCGACCGATTTATTATTTTTTGTTTCTCGGTTTACATCTTTTTTTATTTTATTATCAACTTTATCTTTTTCTGGATTACCACACAATCTAATATCTTTAATATCCAGTTTTTTTGCCTTATCAGACCAAGATTTTGTACACTCATCTTTTTGCAATCCATACACTTTTTCTATTCCTAATACTCCTTGTTTATTTGCAATTTTCTGAATTTGTTCTGCCTTTTTTGAACTAATATTTTCTCCATCAATAAATAACGCTGCATTCACCTTTTTTCTCGTACTATTACTTTTCGTTTGAATGGTTTTCTTCTTTTTCTTACTCTTATTTTCAGTGAATGAATTATTTCTGCTACAGCTTTCTACTTCATCCCAAAAATAAGGATTATGTTCCATTTCCCAATATAATTCAGCATCGTCTCCCATGTCCATACCTCCTAAATGCAAAACATTTATTTACTTCTTTATCACATCCATCCTTGTTTTCCTTATGACATTTTTCTAAATCTTATCTTGCCACATCTCCGATCAGAATACAACCACCCTCTTTTAATAATGTTTTTAATAATTGAATAAATTGAATTTTCTCATCATCTGTTAGGTGATGTAAGGAATACGTTGCAATAATAAAATCATATGCATTGTAGCATTTTTGTAAATGGAGATTGATTCATCTAAAATTATTTTATTGTCGACTGTATTTTACTGCTTTCACGACTGTCTCAATGCAATTAATTGTTAATGCCAAAATGATGATTGAGAGAAATACCTTATTATAGTGTATAAAAACATGTGAAATACCTTCTGCATCCGTTCCAAGTAACTGCTCAATACCATCAAAAAATCCACTATTCATAATCCTATCATTTAACAGCCAAATGCTTGTTAATACTCCATCAATAATATTGGTAATAATGGTAACAAGCATCACTCTTTTGGTATAGCTGCCATCAATAAGTCTCACACTGTCCCTTGTAACACCCAAAATTCCAAATGCAAGAATGAAATACCATGTTTGTCTGATATATTCTAAATTAAAAAGTGGTTCATACACACCTACCCCATTTTTTACAAATGCAATGCATAAAATCTGTGGGCATACAAGAAATACAAGAGTGAAGATAACCGAAAAAACAATTCCTACAATCGCATCTACTTTTGAAATCCTATTAGACTTTTGTGGAACAGGAGGCAAATTATCTATTCCATCATTTAACCCATCCACCTTAATTCCTTTTTTATAAAAGAATGCAAATAATAATGTCACAAATGCAAATCCTGTCAATATACCGCCAAAAATCCCACCGATGGTTCTATAGATAGCTATATACCAGATTGTATGCGATGTTAATGCTGCCATAATTTGGGCAAGTAACATTCCTCCACTGATGCACACTGTCACAATTTTCAATACATACACATATAAACTGTAATACGGCTGTCCAATCAAACAATCCTGTGTTTCACCTTTATATTTCGAAGCTAACTCATTCGGGGTTCCCAGTTCCGTTAAAACAACTTTGATATCACGCTCCGTTGGAGTAACATCCTCACATCGTTCCTCCAACATATCTTGTATGATCGTCTCTAATTCCGCCGCCACGTCTTTTTTCATGGCGGATTTCATATGTTTTGTAACTGCATAAATGTATCTGTCGATCAAATCATTTTTTACCATTTATTCTTCCTCCATTAAAACATTGATTGACTGTGAAAATTTTTTCCAGTGTTCTTTAATTTTTTTATAAACCAGCTTCCCATCTTCTGTGATGATATAATATTTTCTTGGCTTCGTTGCCTCAGTTTCCCATTCACTTTTTAGCAGACCTTGACTCTCTAGTCTTCTCAGTAGAGGATATAATGTATTGCCTTCTATCGAAATACCTTTTCCTTCTAATTCCTTTACCAATGAATATCCATACATTGGTTTATTTAGTTGTGCTAACACTACCATGATGAGTGTGCCCCGTCTGAATTCTAAAATTAATCCTGAAACAATTTCATCACAATTCATCAAATCTCCTCCCTTCAGTATCCTTTATTTAAATCCACTGTGTTTATTGCACTGTATTGTGTGTTGCACACTATGTGTTTAACATAGTATACTGTGTATCACACATCATGTCAACAAGTTTATCCTTTGCATTTTAATTTTTGCATATTATACCCTATATTATAGGGTGTCAACACAATTCATGTCCTCCTTACATTTAATACAATAACGCTGAAAAAATGTGGTGTCAGTGACGGGAATAGCCAAGGATTTTGATATGTGATTAGCGATAGTGTAGATAAAACAAAAAGGACAGTGTCCTCTCAACACTGTCCTCCCTAATTTACATGATTGAATTTTCATAATCTTGTAATTCGTGATATATACCTTCTATGATGACCCTACTTCCAGCCACTCTATAAACCAATAAATATCTATGCTTTGCAAAACTTATTTATCATATTGCTTTTCTGCCAACTCTGAAAGTTCTACATCAAACTTCTCATTTTCTTATTTCACCAGCATCTCATATGTAACCCCATACTTCTGCGCAATCTCGCTTGCATAAGATTTTCCTTCCGGAGGCGCCACTTCAATCTGATAGGAGCGCTCTGTCCCCTTCATGTGCACAATCATGGAAAACGCTTTCCCATCTGTGTGCTCTGCCTTCTGCTGCTCTTCATTCATTTCCTCTACATCAAATGCCAGCTTATGCATATGTGTATTATAAATAGTCCTCATTCCCTTATGTAAAATTGCCCTGACACTGTCCTTGGCAATGTAGTATCCCTCTTCAAACGAAGTGGTAGAAAATGATTCATTCATCAAGAGCAGACTCCTGCTGTCAGCCTCCTCATAGATTGCCTTAAAACGCTTACATTCTTCCCCAAGCCTTCCTAAATCCAATGTCTTGTCCTCATCTGCCGGGAAATGGGTGTAAATACCTGTAACAGGGGAAAATGTAAATGCTTTTCCCGGAATATATATGCCACCCTGCGCCAACACAAACAACTGCCCAACAGCCTGTGTAATTGTCGTCTTTCCACCTCGGTTGGCACCTGTTAAGATATACACTCTCCTATTCCGGTCGAAATCCATATCATTCGGTACAATATTCCCGGACTCCTCTGTCTCAAAAACAGCAAGCTTTAAATTGTAAATTCCACGTGCCTGCATCATATACGGATCAGATTCATTTTCTCCCGCTTTATATACAGAAGCTTTAGCAAAGGTAAAGCCCTGTTCCTGCAATTTTTGAATGTACTCCGCCCATTTGATATAGTAGAGCAGCTCCGGAATCAAGTCTGTCATGTCGGTAATGGTAATAGAAACATATTTGTTCAGTACTTCTCTGACTCTTTTCACCATATGGGAAATCATATGGTTGACGATTCGGTCTGTATAACGAGTCACATCCTTTGCCTGATCTCCCTCGGGAAGCTTCACAATACCACCCCGGCTTTCCGACCGCATAACAGCTGTATCCATCACCTTCTGCATAGGAGTGCTGATCACCGCGTCTGCATTCACATCAAATGGCTGAAATTTGAAATTCTTTTTCCATATGGTATCCTCATTGATCCGATCCTTTGACGCAATATGGTCATAAAAATTGCCCAGGATTCCGGACTTGGTAAAATATTTGCTGTTTACAGATATCAGACCGATTCCGTCCGCTTCAAAGCGGTCATTCAAGTTAATACCTACCGTAATGCTCTTAAGCTGTGAAGTGTCCATTTTCAGTTCTGAGATATCTTTTTTCAGTTCCGCAAATCCGTTGTCCGCATAGATTTTCTCCACATAAGCTTTTAAACCCAGAAAGCCTGCGGAATGAATGTCCGAAGCTGCCAGACATGTATGAAGCGCATCCACACACTTGATATAATCATTAAGCTCGTCCAGCCGATGCAACAGATCCCAGATGCAGGCACTCTCATCATATTCCCGGTTAAAGCTACCGTACTCCCTCAGAAAGCTGATGCGCTCGAGTATTTCCATAAGATCATCACGCATTTTTTTCTGTTGAAGGACATCCTCGAAAATATCGCAGCGGTACTGTGTCACCGCCGGATCTGCATACAAACGCGCCATCACGTTTTGGATGTAGTTCTGCTCCCGCTCCTTTGCTGACAGCTTTTTGCAGATTTGATCCATCCCCAGATCATGCATAGTCACATCACTCAAGGTCCGGTATTGTGCATTTGTATCCGGGTATAATAAACTGTATTTTTTCTGGCTCATAAGCTTGTCCTCTCCTTCTGATCTAATATGCAATTTTAAACGAAATCCGTATAATTTAGCTTCCCCCATTTTAACGCGGAAGATGGAGTGCAGAGGCGAGACCTTGAACCCACGGGCGCCTGCCACGCAACAACCGAAGCCATGCGGAAGATGGGTTGCAAGACGTCCGGTGGACGTCTGTTCTGCAACGACCGAAGCGGAGCGGAGACCTTGGACCCATGGGGACAAGGTCCGCTTCCGCTTCTAAAATCAAAAAGGGCTAAGCCCTAAGGCTTAACCCTTTTTAATTTTATAATGCGGAAGATGGGACTTGAACCCACACGATTGCAATAATCACAAGATCCTTAGTCTTGCTCGTCTGCCAGTTCCGACACTTCCGCATATATTTGATTTTCTGTCGCTTGTCTCACGCGACTTTGATATAATATCAAATCAAACCAAATATGTCAACACTTAATTTCTATTTTTACATATATTTTTCATTTATTATGCATTTAAGCTAGTCCAGCCCCGCCTTTATCCGGTCCTGTATATTGACCAGACACTGTAGGAGAACAGGATTGAACTGTCCGCACTCTCCATCCAGAATCATCTGCATTGCCTTTTCATGTGAAAACGCTCTCTTGTACACACGATCGCTTGTCAGGGCATCATATACATCAGCTACAGATACCACCTGTGCCGAGATTGGTATATCCAAAATGAATAGCATGGGCTTTTTCTATATCTTCTTCTTGCATGTTACACCTTCTTCGTCAGATATATTTCTCCTCAAAGCTTTCTATGCACATTGGCTTATCGAAGAAATACCCTTGTATGTAATATATTCCCATCTTCTTAATTATGGCATATTGCCTGTCAGTCTCAACTCCCTCCACGCAGACATGTACTCCTATTGTGTTGGCAAGCTCTGTAACCATCTTGACAAATGCATCAGAAAAATCATCCTCCCCAAGATGCTCAATGAAGCATTTATCTATTTTAATGATATCAAGAGGCATCTCCCTGATATGGTTGAGTGATGAATATCCTGTACCAAAATCATCCAGTGCAACCTTAACACCAAGCGCCTTTATCTCACTGAGTATCCGCTTCATGCGCACCATGTCATTGATTGCCAGACTCTCTGTCACCTCAAGACACAGATTTCCCGGTTCTATGCCCACCTCGTCAATTATGCCTTTGATTTTCTTAACTATGTCATTCTGCAGCAGCTGCACCACAGACAGATTTACGTTGACCTTGTAGTCAGGATGTCCCATGTCATTCCAGTACCTGCAGTGCTTCGCCGCCTCTCTTAATACATGCTCCCCGATCGGGTTTATAAGCCCAAGATACTCAGCAAGCGGTATAAAGTCAACCGGATTTATAAAGCCCATGGTTGCTGAATTCCATCTGACAAGAGCCTCTGCACCTGCACAGACATCCTCCCCCTTCACGTTTATAATCGGCTGAAAGTACACGGTGAACTCATCGCACTCATTCATTGTGGCTTTTCTCATGTGCTTTTCAAGATCAAGACGCTTTGTGCTTGTGCCATCAATACCCTCGTTGTAGAACTCTATACGGTTTTTTCCTTCTTTCTTAGCATTGAAAAGAGCTATATCAGCTCTTCTTATGACATCCTCCACAGTGCTTGCATCTGTCGGGAAAAATGCCACTCCGGCACTTATTGTACAGTAATAGTCCTCTCCCTTCAAGAACCACGGTCTGACAAATATCTGCTGTATATCATTAATGATACTCTCCAGCCTGTCAACAGAGCTGCCTGTCACTATGACGATAAACTCATCGCCACCCATCCTGTAGCAGTGGTTCTCAATTCCCTTCACCTGTGTCAGGCTATGCGATATAGCTTTTAAAAGCACATCTCCGTACTGATGGCCAAGCCCGTCATTTATATGCTTGAAATCATCCAGATCTATATAAATCATCGCACCTCTGGTGTCGTTTTTCACTGAATCATCTATAAACTTAGCCAGATCCTGCTCACATCTCATCCTGTTATATAGCCCTGTCAGGAAATCATTATTGGCCTGGTTCTCAATGCGCTGCTGATAACGCTTCTTCTGTGTGATATCATACATTGTAACAAGCTGCACCTTGCGGCCATCCACCCACGCTATGCCTGTGCGATGAATATCAAACCACTTGTCCTCCTCCGTCACGTAGACCTCTGTAAAGCTCCGGCTCTCTGCAGTATGGGAAAAAATATATTTTTCCAGCTTGTTCTGTTCGATAATATTTGAAAGCAGCTGCTTACAGTAATTATTCATGTAAAGTATCTCTGACTTAGACATATCAGCCACGTATATACCGCAGCCGGAGTTTTCCAGTATCGCTTCGAGCGAAGCATAGGAGCCTGCAAGCGAGTTGGTTGTTATCTTTTTTGTGAGAATACTTTGAATGACGCGCTTCGTATCATTTAAAAACTTCACATCATATTTTTCCCAGCTTCTGTCATCCTTCTCATCAAAAAAGCACACATACATCTGAGTCCTGTTATCTATATTTACAGGCTGGAATATAGCTGCCCTCATAGCCTGCTTCTCCATGAAAAGGCGGAATTTCTCCGGCATCACAGAGTCTGATGATATAATGTAAGGCTTTCCGGTGAAAAAAGGCACCTCGGTAATTGATATTGTATCAAACGGCTTTCTGCCATAGCTTACAATCACATCCAAATGCATGCCGTCCACGTTTTTGCGGATGATAAAAGCACCGGCAAGCTTTATGGTAGTAACTGCACTCTCCAGTGCTTTTTGAGCCATATCAGTAAAGCTTCCATCCATCTCAAGCAGTTTTATAACAGAATTGATAGCCTCAAGCATATGAAACTGTTTCTTGATTTCCTCATCTGACTTCCTGATAAGCGAAAGTGCCTCATTCGCAGCATCCTCATCTCTCTTTGTGATCAAAAGCTGTCTGGTCATAGTTTCCAGGAACTCAATTGTTCTGTTAAGACGCGCTTCACTGGTAATAATTATGCCATCAGGAAGCAGGTTTCTCTCATCATTAGACATCTGCTCATCAATTACCGCAGCTATAATCCAATATATATCGTGGGTATTGTCCACTCTTACAATCAGACCATACAGCCTGATATAGTCCTTATCCAGAGGTTCATCTATGAGATTCTCAACCCTGCAGTCCGACAGTCTCAAAAGAAGGTTTTCGTATTTTTCCTCACCAATAAAGGTAAGCATACTCTTCCATTTATCGTTACATTGACACACCTCTGTCATGACTCCATCCTTTTTTGTCAGACACGACAAATATATTCCGTTGACCATGCAGAAATAATCCTGTATTTTTTGAAAAAGCTTGGAATCTGACATATTTTCCTCCTAAAAACTCACACAAATCAATCCTCATATCTGATAACAAACAAATAAAAGTCATTCTTATCGAGAATACATGTCTCCTGAAGCAGACGGTATTCGACACGCAGCCTGATTTGTTTCTTCACAAACCCAATCTCATTTGAATACATGACTATGATTCCGCCGGATACCAGATGCTCTGCGGCCTTGTCGAAAAACCTCTCGTAAAAAAGCTCCATCTCCGCCTTGGTCTGTCGGTTACGAACCGGCATATCCGTAATCAGCTCATCAAATTTGTAGTCATGTCTGAAATCAAAGAAATCCCTGTGTATAAAATTAATTCTTGTTTTGGCAAACGCAGCATTCTCTCTGCCCATAGTGATTGCATCTCCATAGGTATCTGTAGCATATATCTCGCGTGCCGGGACTAAATGTGCACGCTCAATAAGCAGTGTACCAACTCCGCAGAACGGATCCATGATTTGTGCTGTTTCCTTAAGATACGGCTTTGCAAGTGAAACAATAAGTGCCGCTTGTGACGGATGCATCGACGTAGGAAGCACATTCTTTCTGTACGCAAATCTATTATCCTGTATAGAACATAATCTCATGCAGACAAAATAATTGTCATTTTTTGTCGGTATGAGCTTAATCACCACGTCGTAATCATTTGGTGAATTGATCATCCTGCCCGCAAAATGCATATCGATAGCTTTCGCAAGCCTGCTCTGGTAGGCCGCATCTGCCGTGCTCTCAATACGATAGTAAAACGGACCACCCTCACGGTGCATGCGTCTTAATATATCATACATATCTGACTCTGCAAGAAGTCCGGCTGCTTCCTGTGCATCCTTAGGCAGAAGCGATGCTGCATGTATGGTAAAGTACATTTTTCTGAATGTGCGCACCTGCATGATAAGAGGTATATTGTCAGTCTTTACAAGCACTCCAAGCGGATGCAGCTTTGTATCCTTAACCGGTATCTGACGTCGTACAACCTCTCTGTGAAGGCGGTTTGTCATCAGAAGCAGCTCAGCCTTTACTCCCTCGAGCACAGGTGTATGGTGCTTTATCCCATTATATTTAATCAAGATTTTATTTATCTCGTTTAATTCTTCCTCAATATGCTTCCTATTTTCAGCTGTGACCGTCATATGCTCAAGCTCTTTTGCACGCTCCATAAGCTGTGGCAAGAGCTCTTTGCAGTCCAGCTGTGACAGTGCCGCCAGATATGAGCCCTTTACAAAGCGCATCTGTTCAGCCTCGTATGCTTTAAAAACCTCATCAGAAAGCTGTGACATATGAAGATCTCCTATCAGAAGCGCTGCGTTCTTTCTGGTTTTTGCATCTTCTGCTCCCATAAACGACACAAGCAGCTCATCTTCTCCTGCAAGCAGCTTTAGAGCCTCTGCTAATGCATTTTCATCTTTAATCTCCTGTCTGAGGCTGCTCAGATTCTGACGTACATTCTCTTTTTTTAACAGATTTCCGATAATTTCCTTCATTTTTTAAATCATCCTTTAATTTATTGTATATTGTCAGTTTTGGCTTGCCTCTTCCTTTGGCACACCATTTTCTTCGATGTATGTATCCAGATCCTTGTGAAACTGCTCCCACGCATCCTCATGCTCCACGAAATATAGCGGACACTTCTTGCCTGTCACATCGTAGTGCCTTATTACATCATCAGCACTCAGATCATACCGCCCCATAAGCCATGTGGTGAGCTCTATGAGCGACTGGTATGTGCTGTCGTTAAACTTTCCTGTCTCATCCTCTATACAGCACTCTATCGATATTGTGTCACTGTTTCTGTTATTAGATGCATACGATATCTCATTGCAAGGTATGCACTGCACTATCTCACCCTCTAATCCTATAACAAAGTGTGAGCTTGCTTTGGTCTTTTTGGTCTCTGCCAGGCCATTGAAATAGTCTCTGTTTTGTCTGGCTGACGTACCCGGATTTGCTGTATAATGGACAACTATGCCGTTTACCTTCTCAAGTGCCTTCTGTGGTCTGGAATACGGATTGGGTGTCAGCAGCGCTACATCAAGCTTTGGCTGTATAGGATTGTAAAGAGTACTGGTCACCTCTGCCTTTACCTCTTCCTGCTTTGCCTTTTTGCCCCTTAAAGCTCCCACAATGATTATCGTTGCAATTATAAGTATTATCATGCCTATAACAATGCCATTGCCAATAAGCTGCTTTCTTCTAACCTGGGCGCGGTGTCTCTTTCTATATTCTTCGCGCTTTCTCTGTCTTATCTTTTCATACTCGTCCATTTAATTATCCCCGGTCATCTCTTTTGTTTGCTTTTATATATCTATTCCAAGCTTTTATAAACATTTGCATACATATAAGAGTATATTAGCACAAATCGTCTTGTTATGCCACATAAAATAATACAAAAGCACCAGATATTACGACGTAACATAATACCCGGTGCTTTATTATAAATGTATATTCTTATTATTAATCACACTTAATCTCGTGAACCCATCCATCCGGTCCATCAATATGGCCCATCTGAATGCCTGTAAGTGTGTCACGAAGCTTCTTTGTGACAGGTCCCATCTCATCCATACCGCTTGGGAAGCAGATTTCCTTGCCGTGGTCTACAATCTTTCCTACCGGTGAGATTACTGCTGCTGTTCCGCAAAGTCCACACTCAGCAAAATCCTTTACCTCATCAAAGAGCACCTCTCTGTGCTCAACCTTGAGTCCTAAGTACTTCTCTGCAACTACCATCAGTGAACGGCGTGTGATTGATGGCAGGATGCTGTCTGATTTAGGTGTAACAAATGTGCCATCCTTTGTGATAAAGATGAAGTTTGCACCACCTGTCTCCTCTACCTTTGTACGTGTTGCAGGATCGAGGTACATATTCTCTGCAAAGCCCTGTGCATGTGCATCTACAATGGCATGAAGACTCATTGCATAGTTGAGTCCTGCCTTGATATGTCCTGTTCCGTGAGGTGCTGCTCTATCAAAGTCTGATACACGGATTGTAATTGGCTTTGCGCCACCCTTGAAGTATGGTCCTACAGGTGTTACAAGGATTCTGAACTGATACTCATCAGCAGGCTTTACACCGATTACTGCGTTTGTTCCCATAATGTATGGTCTGATATAGAGTGTAGCGCCTGAGCCGTATGGTGGAACCCATGCAGCATTTGCCTTTACTACTTCCTCAACTGCCTTTACAAATCTGTCCTCCGGGAATACAGGCATCTCAAGTCTCTCACATGAATCCTTAAGACGCTGTGCATTTAAGTCAGGTCTGAAGCAGACAATTCTGCCATCCTCTGTTGTGTATGCCTTAAGTCCCTCGAAGCATGTCTGTGCATACTGGAATACTCCCGCACACTCATTAAGTGTCACTGTATGATCCTTTGTGAGCTGTCCATCGTCCCACTTTCCATCTTTATAATTAGAAACATAGCTGTAATCTGTTTCCTGGTAGCCAAAACTAAGGTTTGACCAATCGATATCCTTCTTTTCCATCTTTATATCCTCCGTTTCTTTACGGATCCGATATAACCTAGCGTTATCATATATCGGGTCTACTATCATTTATGCTCATTCTAGTACAATAGAAAAAAAATGTCTAGTACTATTTTTTTATAATAACCATAACTTAAGTTTCTATATAGCTTTTTTTACTATTATAAGATAAGGCCTGACTTTTTCTTACTTTTTTCAATAGCTGAATTAACCCTTCCAAACGGACGCCCAAGCAGCAGTCCGATCACAAGCGATATTGCTATAAATATAAGAAGAATCGCAAGATCCTTGCAATAATCAAAGCGGTACATGCCTCCCACGCACTCTCTTAGGGCATTCATGGCATAGTTAAACGGCATGAACTTATACAGTGCTCTGTACACCTGCGGCAGCACCTCAACCGGGAATGTGCCGCCTGCGCCTGCCACCTGAATGACCATAATGACTACTGCTACAGCCTGTCCCACATTGCCCAAGGCTGCTGTGAGTGAGTACATAAGAAGCGTGAATACAAGGCTTGTCAGCGCGCTTGCGCACCAGAAAAGGAACGGATGCCTGCACTGTATTCCGACAAAGAACAAATCACCGAGCACTGTCACAAGTGTCTGAATCTGGCCTATCACAAAAAATGTGATATATCTGCCAAAAAACTTATGTACGCTGTTTACTTTGCCAAGTGATTTTATATCGTCAGTGTCCTTTACCTTTGTTTTCACAAGTGCAACAGTTATAAGACCTCCCACCCACAGAGCCAGCACTGTGTAAAACGGTGCCATGGCTGAGCCATATGTGGATATCTCATATATCTTCTGCTCATCCATAGACAGCGGTGATGTCACAAACTGCGCAATGAGTGTCGGATCTGTCCGAAGCAGCTTTACAATCTCATTAAACTGCTCATCGTTTGACAAATTATCAAATCCTGATATAACATTCCGCAAACCATCTCTGATCTGCTGTACATACTGTCTGGTATTTACAATATCTGCATTTCCTGATTTAAGAACTGCCGAATAATCATCGAGTGCTTTTTGTATATCCGGGAAGCTGTTGTCCAAAGAACCAAGCATGGACTGTGTCTCAATAAGTGCATATTCTATATCATATACCGCTCCTGTGAGATTCGGTGATACACTATGGTCAAATGTATTTTTAAGTGTATCTATTGCAGACTTGGCACCTGACACATCGGCTTTTATTGATTCCTTAAGAAGCTTTAGCTTATCTGCCGTCAATTCAGTATCAGACTTAAGGTCTTTTATCTGTGTTTTAATGCTTTGGATATTTTTCCTGACAGCCTCTATCTGCGAGCTATCCACTCCCTTTAAGCCTTGAATGGCGGCAAGAGTATTCTCAGCAAGCTGTTCTACCGTATCAAAGCCTGCCACAGAAACAGATATATCCGCAGTATCGGCATCCGCTAATCCCGACGCATTTAAGAGCTGTATAGAGTTTTCCAGCACATCGAGCTGGCTGTTTATGTTTGATAAGCTTATGTCGACCATCTGTGTGATGGTTTGTGCTGTCTGCGCCCCCGAAAGCACCGATGACTGCATGCCGCTTACCGATGACTGTCCCCCATCAATCAGCCCCTGCACACTCGGAAGCAGTGACTGTGTCGAGCCTATCAGGCTGTCTGCTGAATCCGTGAGCATGGCAAATGTATCGAGCATGCCTGCATATGTAGAAAGAGTCGTATCCATATCCTTTAGCTTATCAACAACTGTTCCGGCCAGGTTATCGCCTGATTTACCGTCTCCCACTATGAGCTCTCCCGACTTTGACGCTATCTCCGTAATCGTGCTCACCATTGAAGAGTTTACAGACTGCTGCACCGTGGTCTTGACCTTTGAGGTTATCTTTGTTGCTATGGCATTTTTCTTGCTGTTTTCATAGTATTCTATCTGCGGATTGACCGGCTCACTGCTTAGGAAGCTAAGCATATCAGCTGAAAAATCCTTCGGCACTATAAATGCTGCATAGCACTTTCCACTATAAACATACTCCAGTGCCTCTTTACTGCTGTCTGTGAAAATCCAGCCAATTGCATCGTTTTCCTTCAGCCCCTTTATGACACTGTCTCCCATACATAGCTTTAAATCACCGACGCTCATCCCCTCATCCTCAGAATATACTGCTATGTGCATCTGTGATGTAGCTTCCTCTCCGTAAGGATCCCAGTTGGACATAATATTAAACCATGCGTACAAAGCCGGGATGATGCCAAGACCCATAATAATAACTATGGCAACCACATTTGTAGATATGCGTTTCAGGTCAGCCAGATATATTTGAAATATTTTTTTCATTGCTCGGCATCCTCCCCTGTACTTTGCTGCATCGTATCAAATTTCTGCTCCACTCTTTCGGCTATTTCCTGCACCCTGTCCTCAATCTGCACGACAGGACTCACACTCTGTGCATCACAGCCGCTTATCTCATTCATCTTCTCCTGCAGCTTATAGTCCACATACTCGACTCCGATTAAATACACTGCGATAGCAAACAGACTCACTATCCACAGCACAAGAAAAATGATTTTTGAGCTATCCGGCACAATCATCAGCAGAACAAGAAAAAAGAGCGGAATGATGTATATGCACCTTAATCCTATTTTTATCCGTTTTTGATTCTGCTCGTGAATGGTCTTTTCATATCCGACCAGCTTATCATACATCTCGCGCAGTCTCTTATCATCGGATAGCGGCTGCTCATTCACATTATTATTTGCATTATTATTTGCATTATTATTCATATCATTATCCATATTGGAATCTTTATTACTGTTTCTACCTGTATCCTGCATACTTTCCTTCCCGCTTTATAGCTTACGGCACATCAGAAGTACCATATTAATATGCCAATTATCAATTTATTAATTGTACATTTAACTATAGCATCTCAGTATCTTCCATACGCTTCTCTATAAAATGATTGAGTCTGATAAACGGCTTTCGTATCACAAGTCCTATCACCAAAGAGGCTGCGCCAAAAAGTAAAAGCGTGATATAACATTTGCCGAGTGTGTTTTCGTACATACCTCCTATACACTCCCTCATCGCATTTATCGCATATGGGAATGGGAAGAAAATATACACTGCCCTGAAAAATGCCGGCAGCGCCTCTATCGGATATGTGCCGCCGCTTCCTGCAATCTGAAGTACCATGACAACCACCGCCAGTGCCTTTCCTATATCACCAAAGGATATGGTCAGAGAATATATGAGCAGTGAAAATGTAAGGCTTGTCACTGCGCCTGTCACAATAAATGAAACCGGATGCACACACTGTATTTTAAGCAGGTATAAATCACCTAGCACAATGATAAAAGTCTGTACCTGTGACAGTAAAAAGAATGTCAGATATCTGCCAAAATAAAGCTGTGAAGGCTTTAGTTTCCCAACCCCCTTGGCATCCGCGTGAACCTTTACCAGCGAAACAAGTATAGTCATGCCCACCCATATGGCAAGTGTCGTGTAAAAAGGTGCTACTCCGGAGCCATAATTGGCTATCTCGTAGATATAATTATCTGATACCTGCACCGGCTCTGAAAAGAAGCTGCCAAGCTTTTCAGGATTCCCCGAAAGCAGATTCACTATGATATCAGCTTTTTCATCCTCAGAGGCTGCTTCAAGCCTGTTGAGTGTCGTATTTATCTTGTCAGATGCTGATTCTATAACTCCCTTAAGCTGTGTCATGCTCATATTGAGTGTATCAAGCGTACTGTCCACTCCGTCAAACACCTGCGCCATGGAGCCTGATGTCTGACTTAAATTGCCAAGTGTGGTCTGCATTGAATCAAGAACAGACGACATACTGCTTATCATGCCGTCCACCTGTGGCACTATCTGTGAGGTATATGTATCATTCACTGCTGACGCGGTCGATGAAAGAGCTGACATAACACTCTTAAGTGTTTCCTCAGAATTCTGTGTCTTTCCCGATAAATCCACAGACAGTGTACTTTCTATCATGCTCCTTGTCTGCTCCTTAACAAGCTCTATATTGGAAATAAGTGTGCCGACATGGGTATCGTCCATATCCGGCTTTATTTTGTTGATTTTGTCCTCAAGATTGTCAATTACCTTTCAAAGCATCCGCTGACTGTTTAATATTTTGCACATCACTTTGAATAGTATTTACATCCTGTGACAGATTTGCATCTGAAATCTGCTTTGATATATCATCAATCGAGCTCTTCACCTTTGCTAATGCCGATGTGATATCTGCACTAAAGCTGTCGAAGGATTGTCTGGTGGACTGCAGATCATTTTTACTCTCTTCAAGCCTGTCTGTGCCCTTTGCAAGCTTATCCTGCCCATCTTTGAGTGCTTCGCACGTTTCTTTAGACACCTGTGACAACGCCTTATTTCCGTCAATAAACGTATCTATCATGGCATCGTACTGCGCAAGACTCTCTGATACCGCTTCAAGCTTACCGGTCATCTGCCCCACAGCATCCTTTTCCTTCATGTCATCGGATATTACGTTGGTCTCCTTAAATACCTGCTCTGCAAGCACCTTTATAAACTGCTTATTAATACTTGCTGCACTGTCCGTTATCTTTGTCGCAACAGCATTTTTCTTGTCGTTGAGATAGTAGGTAATCCTTGGATTTTCAATATTGTCAGCTACACCATGATACATGCTGTAGGTAAACTGCTCATCTATGACAAGTGCAGAATAATATCTGCCCGACTTAACACCCTCAACAGCCTTTTCCTCTGATTTAACAAATTTCCAGCCTATAGTATCCTTTTGCTTTAATGACTCTACCACACCATCGCCCATATTGACAGTTTCGCTGTCATTCTTCGTCCAGCCTTTGTCAAGATTGACTACTGCAATTGCTATATTTCCGGTGTTGCCATACGGGTCCCAGTTGGCATAGATATTAAACCATGCATACAGCGCCGGCAGCACGCAAAGTCCAATAACTATAATGAGTACAAGCACATTTCGGAATATGCCGCACATATCTCTTTTAAAAATTCTTAAAATATCAGCCATGAATCATCCTCTTATATCCGGTGCTGTTTAAGCTCCCCAATAAAATACAATGAGCCAAATGCAACATTTTTCGTATCTCTTTTCAGGTGCTTTCTTATCTCATCAACTCCTGAAAGCTCTGTTGCCTCAACTCCCTCTTTTCTGATAAAATCAGCAAGGTGCGATGCCTGCAGTGCCCTGTCTGAATCCGGTGTCACTGTATAAAACTCCTCAGCAAGAGGTAAAATCTCACGTATCATGGCATCGTAGTCCTTATCAGCCATGACTCCCATGAAAAAGCAAAATTTCTCACCCGGATACATCTGCATGAGGCTCTCCCTAAGTGCATCAACTCCATTGCTGTTGTGTGCTCCGTCCACCAGCAGAAACGGCTCCTTTGATACTATCTCCATGCGTCCCGGCCACACAGCCTCTTCAAGTGCACTCTTTATCCTGTCATTCAGGTCTGTTTTCTCGCTCTTTGGCCCTGTCTTATCATATTGAATTTCGTATTCCGGCCCGCTATAGTGCTTTCCCAGCACATACCGCGCCGCAAGCTCTGCCGCTGCAGCATTCTCCCACTGAAATGTGCCACAAAGCCTCAGTGCGTAGCCGCTGCAGCGTGCTATATCGCTTTGCTCCACAGTAATTATCCGTGCATGCTTTTTTTGCGCTTCCTGCTCAATCACCTGCATGGCACGTTTATCCTGCTGTTCCACCACCACTGTGCTGTTTTCCTTTATGATACCGGCCTTCTCAGCCACTATATCCGCTATATCACTGCCAAGGATAGCCATATGGTCATAGCCTATCTTTGTAATAACGGCACATTGCGGTGTGCCGATTGCATTTGTTGAGTCAAGTCTGCCTCCGAGCCCTGTCTCAATGACCATATAATCGCACTGCTGCTCCTCAAAGTACAAAAGAGCCATGGCAAGGCAGTAGTCAAACATCGTAAGTCCTATGCCAAAATCTATATCAAGCAGATAGTTTCCAAGCCGTGTGACATCCTCCTTAGCTATCATACGCCCATCAACCGTGATGCGCTCCTCAAAATCCACCAGATGCGGTGATACAAACGTGCCTACCCTCATATGCTCTTTTTTTAATATACTAGAAAAAAAAGCGCACACCGAGCCCTTTCCATTGGTGCCTGCCACATGGATATACGGTATTATGCGCTTTTGCTTTCCTTTTTCTCTCAGCACCTTTATGACCTGTGCTGTCACCACCACTCCCGGCTCATTGCCGAAACGGCGTGTGTTTTCTATTTTGTTTAAAACCTGTGTGTAATCTAAATTTCCCATGCCATCATTATAATATATCCGGCCGATAAAATAAAGACCATATCCTTATACTGCTATAATAATGCCTCCGTCATTTGCATACATGCTTGAGATGCCGGCAGTATCCACAATGACAATCTTCTTAAATCTGGCAAGCTTCTCAAGGCATGCCTTCACATACTGTGCACGCTCCGGGCAGTTGCAGTGTGAAATTGCAAGAATCCTGTGCTCACAGTCCTTTGTGGCAGCCACAACATCCTCTACCATCTTGGCAAGTGCCCTCTTAATGCCTCTGGCCTGGCCAAGCTGCTGGATTGAACCCTCATCGGTTGAGCCCATGACAGGCTTTATATTTAAAGTGCTGGCCACAAAAGCCTTCAGGTTGCTTAATCGTCCTGCCTTTCTTAATGTATCAAGTGTCTCAAGCACAAAGAAGGTATTCATGGAAGAAATATACTCCTCGGTCTGCTTTACAACCTCATCAAATGAAAGTCCACTCTCTTCAAACTCCTGTACCTTCATGCCGATTAGTGTCTCGCCTATAGATGCTGAGCGGGAATTGAATACATAGATTTGCTTGCCACAGTCCTCATGCTCCTCGTTGTACAGATTGACTGCTAAAACAGCGCTGTTGTATGAGCCGCTGAGCTTGCCCGAAAGTGTGACAACATATACATGGTCAGCCTCTCCCTCAAAGGCCTGCATATATTCCTCAGGAGACGGGCATGACGACTTTGGTCCCTTTACACTCTCCTTTACTCTTCTTAAGAAATCATGCTGGTCAAAGCTCTCATCATCGCGGATTCTGTATCCGTCAACATCAAGCTCGAGTGCCACATTGCAAAAATGTCCATCCTTCTTAAGGCTATCTGTGAGCTCACCACAGCTATCTATTATAATCTTATACATATCTATTCCTCCTGCACTATATGATAATAAAAGTTTAAATTACTTTTTTAAAAGTTATTTCATTCCGTAGCAAGTAGTTTTCATTACTACGTCATATTAACACGAAAACTAAACTTATGCAAGAGGTTTCTGTATTTATTTTCCCATAATGGTTATCTGCCCTTTAATGGTACCCGAAAAAGGCCGTCACACAGTCGCTTAAGGCTTTCATGTCGCGTACTCCCATAAGCTCACAGGCTGAGTGCATTGCAAGAATAGGTATACCTATATCCACAGTCTTTACCGGCAGAAGCGTACCTGCAATCGAGCCCAGTGTGCTGCCGCCACGGCTGTCCGAACGATTCACAAAACGCTGGTAAGGTATGCCCTTTTCATCACACAGCTGACAGAGAATGGCGATAGCCTGTGCATCCGTAGCATACGACTGCGAACACGCCTGCTTGATACAAAAGCCTTTACCCATGACAGGCTTATTTGTGATATCCATCTTTTCCTTTTTATTAGGATGAAGCGCATGAGCCACATCAACAGACAAAAGCATGGCATCATATATGCTCTCATCTATTTCATTTTCTGAAAGGTCCATATTTCTTAAAATACGCCTGAGCATATCGTGAAGCATTATAGAGGCAGCGCCCTGCTTACTGTTACTTCCAATCTCCTCATGGTCAAAAAGCGCTATGATGTTTATTCCATCAGCTCTGTTTCCATCCTCTATCGCATCAAGAAGAGCCCTGCAGGATGACTGGTTGTCGATTCTCGGTGATGAAATCATGGTGTCATTCACACCGACAAAGCAAGGCTCCTCCACACAAAATGTATTGAGCTCAAAGTCTATGATATCGCTCTTTTCCACAGACAGCTCTCTAGCCAGAAAACTAAGGAAATAATCCGTGGTCATTTCATCCTCAGGTATTGAATCAAGCACCGGCATCAGATCCACCTGATTATTTATCTCGACTCCCTTATTCACATCCCTGTTCATATGGATGGCAAGATTTGGAATAATCATGACAGGCTTTTTAGACCTATATAGCACCATACGCGGATTGAACACATCCTCACTCTTTATAGCCACGCGCCCTGCCACTCCGAGAGGTCTGTCAAACCATGTGTTTAAAATCGGTCCTCCATACACCTCTACATTGACCTGTGCATATGAGATTGTCATAAAATCCGGATTTGGCTTTATGCGAAGATATGGATAGTCTGTGTGAGCTGCCGCTATTCGCACCATATCCTTTTTGTTGTAGCCGCTTCCTACAGTAAACGCAAACATGGTCGTATCATGATGATTTAAGACATACCTGCCACCGCGCACAAGCTTCCAGTTACCTGTATAATCTATCTCCTCAAATCCGTTTTCCAAAAGCTCCTGCTTTGCAGCCTTCACACACTCGCATGGTGAAACAGCCGCTTTTAGTAAATCAAATAATTTTTCCTGTTTCATGGATTGCCTCCTGTTTTTATTGCATAACGCATTTATTCTACCACGGACTTTACAATTATTCCAGTTGAACAGGCTTTATTTTTAAGGCTATTTTTATATCTATTTTTATGGCATAATCCGCAAATCTGATGTATGATATAATAATCGATAACTATTCAAAACCACTTAGAACAATCATTCGCTGTCACATACAATGTGGAAAATGAGGAGAAATTATGATATCAATTGAACTGACAGACACAAAGGACTTTATGAACAAGCTGCTTCGCACAGAAATCTTTGACAACTTCCTGCTCCAGGAGGCCGTCATCACAAAGGCAGCCTCATATGTCATAGATGGTCACCTGCAAAAGGGCTTTTACAGCTCCACAGAGCTTGAGGAAAATGGTATAGCTGGCTATAGCATACTCCCCTTTAGGATGCTTCGCACAAACTGCTTTGACCTGATAAAGGGCAGACAGACTCCATCGTCATTCAAGTTTGTCTTTCTGCTTTCACCTGAAAATATGGAGCACACCCTAAGCAGTCTGCACTCTGCTTTCACCGTGTCCGATATCAGTGGTTTTTTCATAAATATCAGGTATCAGAGCCAGCTTCTGACTCTGACAACCGGAATATCCTACAATATTTTTTCAGCGGATAAGACCTTAGACAGTGAATGGGATAAGCTTGTAATGAAATTTTTAGCAAATAATGACATAAACTTTAAAGAACTTTGACTTTATTGCTTTACATATTAAACCTGTTATGCTATTCTAACGTTAGTTGCGTAAGCAGCATTATTATTATTTGGAGGTACTTTCGATGAGCAAAGGTACAGTAAAATGGTTCAATAACCAAAAAGGTTACGGATTCATCACAGCCGAGGACGGAAAGGATGTATTCGTACATTTCTCAGG
>OHPZ01000315.1_pt1 | contig 23305 bp, 8 predicted proteins | sample 1577851 | NCBI WGS metagenome assembly OHPZ01 (sample SAMEA3879507, study PRJEB24766) | human gut metagenome | biome: human-associated habitat; feature: feces | place: USA | collected 1985/1987 | reverse complement strand
CTAAAGAATATAAGTGGACTGGTAATGCTTTGACTGAAGCTTTTGATAAAAATGGAAATGTATTGAAAGATAAGGACGGAAACTTCGTTGCTAAAGAAGAAGAAAATCAAGCTCCAGAAACAGGGGATAACCGTTCAAATATGCAGGCTTATCCAGCTGTTCAAAATAAGGCTATCACCATATCTTTGAAAGAAAAAAATAACGAAGGTAAGTGGGTAGCAGCAGAAAAAGTTAAGGCTATGTATGTAACTTTCGATAAGAAAGCTAACGCCGTTGAGTCTGCACCTTCAGAATGGAATGCTTGGAATTCATATAAATATGAAGGCCTGAACACAGTTGTTGAAGGTACAACCGCAACAATTAAAATTTCTCCTAACGAAGATCAGGAAATCATCAATGACTTCATTGGTTTCCGTGTATATGCTGTTAACTTGGACGGAACCTTGGTTGATCCGGACGGTCGTGCGTTCTATGTGAAATTAGGTGAGGCCGGTGTTGAAATTCCTTCTATCGAAACAAAAGTTATCGCAACTACAGTTGATGCAGAATCCGGTGCTGTAGAATTGAGCAAAGAAGATGTAGCTAAACTGAAAGGTCTGAAGATTGCTTCATACGAATGGGCTGCTGATGGTTTGGGAGATAAAGTTAATGGGGTAACTCATATAAAAGCTAATGGTTTCCAAGTAACATTGACTGCTGGTACAGCTGTAATTGCTACAGGTAGCGAAGGAGTAGATGGTATTTTAGAAGGAAAGCAGGACGTAACAATTCCTACAAACATTAACAAGGCTACAATTGTAACCAAGTTCAATGAAAACTTAGGTCTGGTATTGAATGATACTAAACTGAACGGTACATTGACTTTGAAGAATGCTGATGGATTTGTATTGGCTACAATAAAAGTTTCCGCAGAAAAAGTATTGCCTACAGCAGAACCTGCCGAACATAAATTCACAGCTAAGGACAACCAGATTGTAAACGGTGTTTATAACTGTTTCTTGATACCAAGTCAGTATGATATGAATGGTACTATTACTTGGGATGCTCAGAATGGATGGGGTGTAACAGGTACAGCTTCTGAAGGTACAATGAATATGGAAAATGTATTCAACGGATGGAAAAATGACTTTGATGGAAATAGTGTTACATCTGGATACCGTATTGTTCTTGCTAATACTAAGTATAATAATGATACTAAAGATTATACAGATGAGGCAGAATTCGGTAAGAATGTTACTATTACTAATAAATTAATTAACAGCGAAACCAAACATGCTACTGATGTAGAATACGTTTATGCAGGTGTAAGTGCTTATGTAGACAATAACAAAGTATTGATAAATCAAAATCATGCAGTTAAAGCATACGATTCATTCAATACTGTATACAATTGCTATATGCACAAACCGGTTCATACTTGGAGATGGATTGAAGCTGCTGATAAAGGTTATATCGTTAAGGATGGTATTTGGTATTCAGCTGATGGCAAAGTTTCTAAAGAAGATGAAATGCCTAAGACCAGTGCGGTTTATGCAGAAGAAAACTTTGAAGTAAATTGTGCCGATATCTTTGGTGTAAATACTTACAACAGTACTAAGTACGGTGTTGACATGACTAAACTGAATTTGAAAGAAATTCGTGTAGTTGACGCCAAGATTACAAGCAACGGTTCTAAGGATGAAGATTACTTTGTTCGTGATCATAGTCAAAATAGCCAAGATTGGGGTAATCAGACTATCAAGTTCCATAAGAACTCTGCTTCTACCAATCCGACAGCTGATGTGGCTTCTACATTGACAGTAGTTTATGTAGACATGTACGGTCACGTTCAGACAGCTGAAGTTGGATTCACTGTTAAGAAACAGTAATCATTAATCAAGAATAAGTCGTTTCTCAAGCGAGAGAAATACTTAGATATAATAAAAACTTTAAATTTATAAATGATAATCCCTGGCTTGTGAAAGTCGGGGATTATACTTTATAATCATTGTCGAAAATATAACATGAGAAAAATAAAATATTATCTATACCCTGTACTATTGGTCATTTGTTTATACTCCTGTTCTTCTACAGATGATGACAAACAGGAACCGCAACCACCAATAGAAATACCTGATGCAGACGAACTTGCTTCCATTGGAGTAGGATTGGTGGCGTATTATACATTTGATAATGAAACAGGTGATGACAGCTCTCCCAATCATTACGATGCAGCACTGATTAATCGTCCGGATATAATTTCTGACACTCCTTCGAACAAGGGAAAAGCTGTTTATCTGAAACAGGCGGAGAAACAGTATATCAACATACCTTATCAGCTTTTCAAGAACACCACTTATTCTGCAAGCATGTGGATCAAAGATTTTGGAGCAGGTATTCTTCTATCAGCTGTAAATATGGACAAGGCTCTGGACTATCCCTGCTTTGCCACCCGTACATCCAGTGGAAAATTTGAACTTTATTCCAATAACCGTGGAAAACCAAGCCTCTCCTATTCCTTCTCCTATCCGTTCAGCTCACTACAGGACGGAAAATGGCACATGGTTGCTTTCACTCATATTCCCAATGGTGACGGATCAAGTTGCGAGAAGAAATTATATGTGGACGGTAAGCTTGTAGCCAACTGTGAAGGAGTCTATGATATTCCAACTTCAATCAAAGTGCAGATCGGTGGTGACTGTGACGGACATTATACCAGTTCTTCCGCTGATATGAAACTTGACAATATCCGTATCTATGACCGTGTGCTGGAAGCGGAAGAGATAAACACTATTTATAACATAGAAAGAATACAGTAAAACATAAGAAAAGATGGATGAAGAACAAAGAAGGTTAAAACGCTATAAGTTGATGTTTGCTCGTTTTAACTGGATGGAGCAAAGATATCATACATGGATGAACTATTACTCCCTGTTTAATGGTGCTTTACTTGTTGCATATTGTACAATATTGGTGAGTACGGGGAAAATAGTGGAGGTGGAAGGGAATATTTCTAATAATGAATTTACAAATTTGGGTGCAAAGTTATTCTATCTAAATTGTACTTATTGGGATATTCTGACTGTTATAGCCATTTTAGGAGTTATAGCTAGCTACTGTTGGTATTTGTCTATGATTGGACACCGGAGTTGGTTGGAGAACTGGAGGAAAATATTGAAAAAAGAAGGGAATATGCCTTTTGAACACATATTATATGCGAAGACAAATAATGCTCAGAAACATCTTATCCACTTCCACTCCACTTATAAAATAACAATTGGCTTTATTGTATTTGTATTATTGGCTTGGATACTTATCGTAGGTTATTCATTACTGAATCATGATTTAAGTCCTTGCTTGTTTTTGGGAAGTTTGTGTATATGGGTAGCCTTTTTATTTTTAGAATATACACTTTGTCACTTTATAGGATCTGATGTAAGCAGTTTTAAAGCTAACGTTGACAATAGTAAGAATTCTGATAATAAAATTAATGGTAACCAGTATTGTACTTTAAGAATAGGCCTTGCTATTTTACTTTTCTATATAGGCGGAGAAATATGGTGGTGTATATTTAAACAAAATCATTCAGAGGTTCAATATCAAACAGAATTTAGTATACAGGAAGTTAATGAAAATGTGGAAATAAAAAATGATTCTATAGCATAATATATAAAAGGTGCCCCTAAAAATAAGAGAGAGGCTTAGAGACCGTAATTCAAATTGTGTCAATCCTTAACAAGTCTGATTATCTCAAATTTTACTTTCGGATAAATGTCTGAATATCAGATAAATTCAGAGTAGTATTAAACTAAGAAATAATAAACTAAAGGTTTGACACAGTTCTATTTACATAGCCAAAGCATTTGCAATTTACTAAGATTCCTACGAAGCACAATAGCCAACTAACTTGTTGTAAATTAGCTGGCTATTTTCACTCGTTCAGAATTATCTTTTTTTTGATCTGTTTCTTTAAATAATCTATTATCCTATTTTTATATCATATTTAAAATCTAAAATAGAGCCGCCCCTTTAAATCTGCCAAGCCACTGTAATCTTTAAAACTATGTTTTTGTGATTGAGGACCATAATTTTCAGCTTTACTAAATTTTGTTCCTACCGAAGGTATTGCATCCATAAATGATATATTACCTTTCGGATACTGAGGATTGGTATAATTATGCGAAGCTGGATATTTATTTTGGACTTTGGGAGTAAACAGATGCAAAGTCATATCTTCAGTAGCGGAATACAACTCAAAAGGAGTTTTACACTTCAATTTCATACCATATAAAAGCGCATAATATCCCTTGAACTCCGGATACTTCCAATCTTCACCTGTAATGGTATTGTTATACTTTTTATTCCAAAGTTCCAAACGTCCTCCCTTCATTCGGTTATTATAAACACGGTATGGACCTTTTGCCAATAAATCTGCTCCTAATATACCTTCATCCGGGAAATTAAAAGTGATTCCAGCCATTTCCATTTCATTCTTTGGACGATACGTATAATCTAATTGTAACAAACCAGACGCAAATATTGTCCATGTAAATTCATAAGCACGTTTCTTATTTGCATAAACATACTCCACATACAATTTAATCTTTTCTTCCTCTTGTTCCAACCGAATATCTTTACATTCTGTTTCACTGTCGCTTATCAATACAGGACCTTCTGCCAAAGGGCATATTTCGCCATCGATGTCTACGCCGTCTAGTAAGCCACTTCTTTTGTTTACCTTTATAATTCCCTTTGCCGTCTTTATTAAATAACAATCCTTCGATGGCAGCAACTCTACTTTTCCTGCCGAATGCTTGTCATTTGCCAAAATTCGATCTGCGACTATTTCAGGAGAGTGCAATTCAAAACTCCATGTAAACAATTCGTGATGCAAAGGATCCTGTACTGTCACATATAGAATATCATAATCATACCATTGAGAAGGCAAACTAAAATTCAATATTCCTTTATTTCCTGGAGTAATATCGGGAGCTAAAATCTTTCCTTTAAGAGAATCGCACTGGTAAGGAAACATCGAATTTATTTTCACCATCTTATAACTAAAATAACATTGATTGGCATTCGTAAAATTATATCGATTCTCTACCTGCAATGTTCCATCCCATTGGCATGTCAAAAACTTTTTTTCCAATTGTATTGGTGACCAAATTTCCTTAATTGTATAATAACTTCCTTCCTTTTCACGATATGGACCGACAATACCGTCCGCTCCATGATCTTTATCTGTATCCAAAATCCCACTCAAATCCGTTCTAACAATTCCCTGATCAGCAAAATCCCATAAGAACATACCCGCAGAAAGAGGATTTAATAACATTGCATTCCAATAATCATCCAATCCTGCTCCATGGCCTCCATCGTACAAACCATGCAACAATTCTGTTGGCATAAAAATATCACGGCCATTGAACATATTCTTAATTCCTGAATTATAATGTATATAATGTACAGTGTTTATGCCACTATGCAATCCCCATGGATGTAGCAGCGGACGTTTCTGTAGATCAAGTTCCCCAAAAATCGGATCCAAATCATAATTGAATCCCCCCTCATTTCCATTAGCCCAAAAAATAATGGATGGATGATTTAAGTCACGTTTAAGCAGTTCTTGAGCCAATATCGTACCCACCTGCGTATCGTAAGGAGGTTTTTGCCAAGAGCATAACTCATCAATGACATAAAGTCCCAATGAATCACAAACCTCAAGAAAATACTTATCAGGGGGATAATGTGACATTCGCACAGCATTCATATTCATGTCTTTTATCATCAGCGCATCATTTACATTGACCGTTTTAGGAACAGTTCTTCCTGTAGTTGGCCAAAAGCAATGTCGGTTTACCCCCTTAAACATAATCCGTTCTCCATTAATATACACTCCGTCACGTTCCTTCACCTCTATTGTTCTAAAACCTATTTTTTCTTCCATCGTATGTAATACGACATCCCCACTCTTTATACTGATCCTTGCCTTATATAGATTAGGGTACTCCGCTGACCAAGGTTGAACATTGTCCAAATGACCGGATAGCTTTATTATTTTATCAGAAATCTCTCCCGATGATATTTCACCTATTCTTGCATGTGTCTTTAAATCAAATATCTCTAACAAAGCATTTATCTTTTTATAAGTCTGGTCTAATATAACATTTACAGAAACGTCTCCATTGCAACGAGCATCAATAGCCACATACTCAATATGTTTTTGTGGTACAGCTTCTATATATACAGGACGGAATATGCCTCCCAACACCCAAAAGTCAGCATTTCTTTCTGCCTCATTTACACTTTTATTTGATGACATTTTGGAAACTTCTACCTCTAGTTGATTCTCTTCAGTATAAGATACCAAATCCGTTATTTCACGCTTGAAACGGTAGAATGCACCTTGGTGGATTTCCCCAGCCTGCTTCCCATTTACTTTTATTTTCGTATCAGTCATAGATCCATCAAACACAATGTACAGGCGTTTACTTTTCCACTTTTCAGGAAGGACGAATCGTGTTCTGTACAGTCCTTTTTCATTACCTTTGTCTACATCGTGGCCATAATTATATGTACCAAAGCCTTCCATTTCCCAACATGATGGTACACGTATCTTTGTCCACTTACCAGAATTTTGTCCTCCAGTACAATAAAAGTCCCATCTTACATTCTCATTTATATCCTGCCCCGATATATACATAATTTCTGTCTGCTGCGCCCAAGAAATATATTCAACCAAGAGCAAGGCAAAAAATAATAGCACAAATCTTTTCATATTCATTCGATTTTAATTATTATACATCACAGAAACCAATGTCACAATGGAACGTGCTGGGATAGTAATTTTCCCGCTTATTATACCTACAGGTTTCAAGTTTTCCTCCTCATGCTCAGATGTTCTATACTGCTGCCATTTCCGCATGACTAAGCCATCTTCGTCCACTGTGAAAGTCCGGTTTTCCTCTCCATAATTGATAACAACCATCACCATCGAACCGTTTATATTTCTATATGCAGTACACATCAATCCTTCTTGCTCTGTATCGCCATTTGGAATCAAATTCCCAAAATGGTCGTAAGCCGATACAGACAAACGTATTGCACCGGGCCTGACAAAACGACTATAATTTCCTAAGGCCCATAATAATTTAGAATCTTCGACCTTACCATTCACAAAAGTTGAGTCCGGATAAACACGAATCAGCCCATCTTTATAATCACCTGTAGCCACAGCCCTCCACCATTGCCAACTTTTTGCATTGGCATACACTACATCATGATGGATGATACGAGCCACATACAAAGCTGTTTTCATGGAACGATCAAATCCCTTTCCACCTCCAATCTCCGTATCATTTCTCATGATACAAACTTCTGACTGCCAAAATCCGACCTCATACTTTCGTAATGTATCCCTCAACTGACAACGGTAATCACGCAAATCTTGCAATGGCGTATTAGTCCAATAACTGTGCCCAGTCATCAACCTGCCTACATTGGGCACATCCCCCAAATAAGTTGCTGCACTATCCGGCGAGAAAAAGGACTGTATCTGATTTCCCCTTTGCCAATCGGTTTTTTGATTACTAAACATACAACGATAGTCAGAGGATTCATTTACCAAAATTTGAGTATTGAATCCACGGTTTATAAGTTCCAAACTCATCTGTCGTACAATTTTTGCCACTTCAGCATTAGTGGCAGGAGAGCCTTCTTGCTTGGGATCAGTCCAATTCCAACTACCATCCGGCTCGTTGAAAAGAGAAAGATAATTAAAATAGATACCCTCCTTTTTTTGCATCTCCTGCATTACTGTAGCCACAAAATCTGTAAATTTTGTATAACAGTCAGGCTTCAGATTTAATCTTCCTCCACGTCCTGCATTGTATGCCAGTCCATTTTGGGTATAATAAATCGGGGGAGAATTCAAAAATAACAAAAAATGATTTACTTTCCGTTCTTTTGCTAACTGGAGAAAATTCCGTTGTCCTTTTTGCTTATTCCAATCATAAGTTCCGTCCGCCTGCAGGAAACAGTCTGTACGAGTCCATGGAGAATTTATTTGGCTGGCTTCTCCTTGTTCCGCACTACCGGCTCCCAAGTTGAATCTCCAAAGAGACAATCCAATGCCTTTAGGGCATCCATTTAAATCATTATCTGTACTAAACAACCAGTCAGCCATACGCTTTTGTTTTTCTTCAGGCCATAAACCAACATATTGCATACTCCATGCATCAGAAGCCCCAAAATGCTCCATAATTTGTTGTGGTCGAGAAGTCTCAATATGATAATGTGACACTGTCTGTGCTTGTATATTCTCAATTCCCAAGTAATAGAGAACTAGTACTAAAATAATAAAAAAGTATTTTTTCATACAATTTCTTATATTACATACAGATTAATCTGTCAATTCTATTTTTATCTTTTGGTCTTTTACAATAATCTCGTATTCTCCATTTTCTAGGAATCGTTTTCCATCACTATTAACAAATCCGAAGTCACGTTCAAGGTCTATGTCGAAGACAAATTCTTTTGTTTCTCCTACCTTGATAACCTGCTTTTCAAAATATTTCAATTCCTTTTCCGGACGCGTAATGGAACAGTAAGGATCAGAAATAAACCAATGAACAGTTTCAGTCCCGTCACGATGGCCTACATTGGTAACAGCCACTCTAACAGACAATTTCTCCCCCCTCTTTACTTTTGTAGTTGACGGCTTGAGAAGTCCGTAACGAAAATCAGTATAACTCAACCCATATCCAAAAGAATATAACGGTTCACTGGTTATATCTTGGTATAATCCTTGGGTTCCACGGCGTCCACTCTTTCTTCGATTATAATAAATAGGAATCTGTCCTGTTGAATAAGGGAAAGTAATGGCTAACTTGCCCGAAGGATTTATTCGTCCAGAAAGGATTCCTGCCATTGCACGCGCGCCGGCTATTCCCGGTTGCCAAATTTCCAAAATAGCATCGCAGAGCGGTTCCAAACGATTTAATTCAAGCGGACGTCCACTACTTAACACTAGTATCACTGGTTTTCCAGCTTTTTTCACTTCATAAGCCAATTCTTCTTGAATTTGTGGTAAGGCAATTGATGAACGAGAAGCATTTTCACCGCTCCATTCTTTCTTCTCACCTAAACAAAGTACAACGACATCTGCCCATTGGGCCAAATTCAGTGCTTCATTAAAATTGGATTTGTCTTGCCCGTCTAATCTGCATCCTTCTGCATAACGTAATTCTGTATTTTGCGAAAATTCTTTCTTTAAGCCATTATATAACATCTCTACATCCTTACTTTTCCCATGTCCACACCAAGAGCCTAACAGGTCTTCATTGTTTTTAGCCATCGGACCTATTACGGCTATTTTATTTTTGCCAGCAATGGGTAATATATGATTATCATTCTTCAATAATACCATAGATTCCTCTGCCAATTGAGATGCTATTTCCATGCTATGCGAAAGGAGAAAACGTTGTTTCTCGGGAACGACCTGAGTATATGGATTTTCAAAAAGCCCCAAGTAAAACTTTAAGCGTAGCACTCGGCGAACCGCCTCGTCGATCTGCATTATTGATATATTTCCTTCCTCAACCAGTTCTTTCATGTGATGATCATAAGCGTGTGACATCATATCCATTTCGAGTCCACTATTGAAAGCACGTAACGCTGCATCTTTTTTATCCGGAGATAAACCCTGGGTCATCAATTGCTGTATAGCTCCCCAATCAGAAACGACAAAGCCCTCATGTCCCCAACGTTTCTTCAGAACTTCTGTCATAGTATAATAGTTGGCCGAACCTGGTATTCCACTTATGTTGTTAAATGAGCTCATCAATGTGGCGGCACCAGCTTTTACTCCCATTTCATAAGGTAACAAATAAGTATCCCATAATGTCTGCGCTGAGATTTCAGTATACACATAATCACGTCCTCCTTCAGACGCTCCATATCCGACATAATGCTTCAGGCAAGCTGCTACCTGATTGCCATCCGAAAGATTACTTCCTTGATAGCCATGTACAGCAGCAGCGGCAAACACTCCATTAGTATAAGGATCTTCTCCATATCCTTCTGCAACGCGTCCCCAACGTGGATCATGAGCCACATCAATCATGGGTGAAAACACCCACTCTACTCCTGACATGCGCGCCTCTTGTGCAGCTACAGCACATGCTTGCTTTACCAAGTCTGGATTCCAAGAACATGCCTGTGCTAATGAAATCGGATAAACAGTACGAAATCCGTGAATAACATCATAGCCGAAAATAATAGGAATACCTAAACGGGATTTTTCCACTGCTTTCTTCTGCATGTCATTTCGTAATTGAGGATTCATGTCAAAGTAAATCAACGAACCAATTTCAGCTGGAATATTTTCCACTTCTTCTCCTACATTATTTATGTTATTGTTTTGTCCCAACGTATATTGATTCAATTGCATAATTTTTTCTTCTAATGTCATACGAGAAATCAAATCATCTATACGTTTTTCAACGGGAACTGTTGCAACTTTATAAAGTGGTGTATCATTTTTGTCTTTTGCTGAAAGATGGCATGCTATTTCCAGCAAACACAATACACATATCAAGACTTTTTCCATTTGTGTATTACTAATAAATTATTTTTATGTTAAATAAATAGCAAAAATTTTGGTTTCTAAAACCATATTAATCCGCCTCCTTTTTTGCAGGTATTTATTAAATTTTATATTTCTGTATGAGATGCAATCAAGACCGTCTTGTCAAACGAGGAAATATTTAAATAAACACCTTCTTTTCAATTGGCACGAACTTTTCTGGGTAACCTTTGGCCGATTAACCGCATCAGTAATCGGCCTATTACGAACTTTACCAGTGATCATGGTATTTTGTCCATACGAATAAACAGCGATACATAACAAGCAGACTGTTCGTCGAAGTTTACTCTTACATTTGGCTTTGAGATGTTTTTTCACTTAAATGTACTATTTGCACTCATAGTATGTACTGATAGTATTATTGAATTTAATATCCACATTCTACTTATCAGCTTTTCGCTATCTTTGTCGCAGCAATTTTACTTTTCTTTTTCCTAGACATTTTCTCAATAGAACAATGATAGATAAATCAAACTACATTTTATGCAGTTGCTACAAACCTACCCAAAGTATCAATTGCACAATAGAACAAAGAAAAGACGACTTAACAAATCTCACAAAATTAAAGATCGGCCAGAGTCATATTATCACTCCAGCCGACCTAATTCAACCAAAGCTGGTATTATCCCTCAACAAACTTATTGTTCATTCGCACGTTGCACCAGCCACAATAGGCCAACCAGGATTTTGGTAAATTGGTGCTTCCTCAACATTTGCTCCATCCGGAGATGTAATCAAAAAATGCTGTACTGCAATCGGATCCAAATAATGCGCTTCAAAAAAATAAAAACCATTATAGAACTCGCTAGTAGAGTTTTTTCGGTTCGGCAATAAATAATTACCATAAGATGGAGAAGATACATTATTATTAGCCTCATTTGACTGATCATATTTTAAAAGAGATTCACCTGTTTCACTATCAATAAACAGACTTTCCATCGGACCAAAAATTTTTGCTCCCTTCAACTGAAAACCGTTCAACTGATCCATAGCCCTCCAGCGAATCAAGTCCATATAACGGAAGCCCTCACCTATAAATTCGCAGCGACGTTCACGACGGATGTTGTACAATATTGGGTCAATCAGCTGTCCATGAGAATAAGCTCCCCAGTCATTATCCTTTTCCTTATCCATAATAGTAGCAGCAATCGTCTTATTATAATCTTCTTCAACTCCAGCACGTCTACGTAATTTCCTCCAATATTTATCAAGTTTGGAATCATTCAGATTTCCATTTCTTAAATAAGAAGCTTCTATGTAATTAAGATAAGCTTCGCTTGCGCGATAAACAATAAATGCCGTTTGATCTTGCCCCAAAACTTGGTCGTTATAATCCATTGAATGCCCTTTCCCTTGAATATAGCCGGTAGAAGTTGAATTTTTCTGATCTGTAATGTATAAACGAGGAATATTCGGGAATATTTCCGGTATAGCTATATTTTCAGTAGCCTTCACATCTCCAGGTGCTTTCATAAATAATTTCCAACGCCAATCACGATCATTTTTTGTATCATTGATATAATCATCACCAGCATATCCACTATTTGCTGCATACCATGGCAAACCATTCTGCATCAAAAAAACTTTTTCAAACTGTGCTGTATATCCCGTATTACCTCCACTGTACATATAATGATTAAAATGATGCGTAGCATTTAGGTCTAAATTATAAGCACGATACATAATTACTTCCGGATAGATACTCGGATCATGAGAAGCAAACATATCATAATAGTCATTTGCACTTCCATCATCCGGTTTTGTCTCATTATTAGGCGTCAGTTCTATAACATCTGCAACCTGCGAAGCTGCATCCATTGCTGCATTCAAAAAATAATTGATTTCACTCTCAGCTGTACCTTCATCATTGGGGAATTGATAATTCTGACCATATTCTTTCTTCACACCCGGCCATCCTGGTCCGTTTGGGACCAAAGCTGTGCCTGCATGATATTTTTCCCATGTAGCTTCAAATAATGCAACGCGTGATTTCAATACTAGAGCTGCATTTTTAGTAATACGGGTTTTAGCCGGATTGTTTGTCGTCAGATCAATAGCCTTATCCAAATCTTGCAATATAAAGCGTGCCACCTCATTTCTGGGTTTGCGGACAGAAGCTGCAATCAGTTCTTCCATGTTATCAGCCATCGTGTTCTCTATAATCGGAAAGTCTCCTAATTTACGCAAACGGAAAAAATATTCCAAAGCACGAAGGAAATGTGCCTCACCCAAATACTGCTTAATATTTTCGGTAGAGCCGGAAATCTGCCCCTCCTCGTAACGGGGAGTAACTGTCTGAATAAAATAATTTAACGCATAAATATTTGTAAAATTCCATTTTCCATCTGTTTGCCCAACAGTCCATGTGCTCTGCAAATAGCGCTTATTCGTTCCCTGCTGATTATCTGTGGCATCATCATCCTTATATGGAGAGCCATTTTGATTACCGTAATGACTGGGAAGCATGCCTCCTTTATCATCACTGTCTTCTTTGTAATTATCATAATTAGCATAATAATTGTCGACATAAGCTCTTAATTGCTCTTCGGTCTGTAAATATTGATCCGGAGATACATCAGACAACGGCTCCTCATCCAAGAAATCATTACATGCAATCAAAGCAAATAAAGAAAAACACACAAATAGTCTGCTACCAACTGTCTTTAAATCACATCTTCTCATAATATATATTCTAATTAAAAGTTAACACTTAAGCCAAATGAATAAGTACGTGATAATGGATATACGGTACCACCCTGTTTACCGATTCCGACTGTTTCCGGATCCATTACATTACGCAATCCCGTAATTGTCCACAGATTCTCACCCGAAACATAGAATCTCAAATTTTGAAGTCCGATCTTTTGAACGATATGTTTAGGGAGTGTATACCCTAACTGCAAATTTTTCAGACGCATATAAGCTGCATTCTGTAAATAACGAGTCTGTGGCTTATGATTCTTATTACTGAATAGAGGACGAGGGTAATATCCGTCAACGTTAGCTCCTAAATTAGAAGACGTATTTTCCGCACGGAAATAATCCATATGCTCTTTAAATGAAGTAGACCACCACTGACCAGAACCTGTAACTCCCCAAAAGACCAAACTGTTTTCTCCAGGATCAAAATCACGTTTCAGCACTCCCTGCCAAAACATTGAGAAGTCCAGCCCTTTCCACTGAAAATCCAAAGTAATACCAGTACGAAAACGAGGTGTTTTGTTACCAAGTTTTTTTAAGTCACCATGGTCCTCCAATGTATTGCTTCCATTGTCAATCTTGCCATCACCATTTAAATCGGCATACATAATATCTCCAGCTTCCCATTTCGAACCAAGTGCAGTCTGTCCTCCATTCGGCAAAGAAGCTAAATGAGCATCCATCTCTTCTTGTGTCTTTGCAATGCCGATTGTTTCATACCCCCAAATGTTACCGATTAATTCACCTGCAATATAAGTGTTCAATGAATTAGTCGGATTGGCATAACGGTCTATACGGGTCTGATTATCGGAAATATTCAACTTTATACCATAACTGAAATCACCGATTCTATCTCTCCAGCCCAGTGATAATTCCCAGCCAAATGTTGTCAAGTCACAGTTATTGGTCACAGGAACATCTGTTCCCAAAATAGCTGGAAGTTCGATACCTGGCCCTACCATATCCCTTGTTTTCCGCCAAAAATAATCAAATGTTCCCGTCAAACGGTTATTAAATGCACCGAAATCAAAACCGATATTCGTTGTTCTGATTTTCTCCCATGTCAAAGTCGTAGAAACCAATCCCGGAACAGCAGCTATATTAGGACGTTCACCTCCCTGTAGCCATTTACCTTTGCTCGCACTGACGTCCATGATTTGATAAGTAGGATACCAACTATTGGTATTCTGATTGGCAAGTTCACCATAAGAACCTCTCAACTTAAACGTCCCAATGTAATCAGCCAAGTCGCCCCAAAAAGCTTCCCTCGCCATATTCCAACCCAAAGAGAAAGAAGGAGTCCAAACCCAACGGTTTTCTCTACGGTAACGTGATGAGCCATCATAACGCAGGTTAAATTCTGCCAAGTATTTCCCATCATAGTCATAATTAATACGTCCAAAAAATCCGGCAGTTCTCCAATTCTTATAAATGCCGTTTATTACATAATCTGACACATCAGTGGTTTGACCAAGAACCGGAAGATCCTGAGTTGTAAGCCCGGCACGCGTAGCCGTCACATCACGATAATTCATCATTTCCGCCTGAAATCCAGCCATTACTGTGAAATTGTGAATATCGGCAAGCGAAAAATTATAGTTAGAATACAACGTCGGATTCAAGTAAGTCCGCCTCAAAGTATATTCAGTCACCTTGTCTTTTGTCGGACCGGTAGTTACAATATAAGTTTCTTCCGGATTGTCTGCATAATGTGCATAAGTGGTCAGCTGATCTTCATGTGTCCAATTATTGTCTATCTTGAAATTCAGTTCACCAATAATATTCCAGTTCTTCAACGGAGTTGCCGTAAACCGGAACTGCTGGGAAATCATATCATTCTGTTCCTTGTGACGTCCACCATCCCGCATCGCTGAAATATAATTAATATCAGCCATCAGATAACCATTGGGGTCATATTTTGCACGGACCGGACGGGCACGCCGAAGAATATGATTATAAAAATCATCATACATTGAAGAAGGTCTTCCGTAATCAGTGCGCACATAACGGCTTGAATAATCAACTTTCAACCATTGGCTCACTTGAGCACTGAACTTTCCAGAAAAAGTATAACGGTCATAAGTATCCTGTCCATAACGCATGAATCCTTTCTGACCCATATAGTTTCCTGAAGCATAATATGTTACTTTATCCGTTCCACCACTTACACTGACATTATGTTCATGAGAGGGAGCCATGCTCTTATAATACTCATCCAACCAATCGATATTTGCTGTGGTATAGTCATAATTCCATTTGCCACCTGAACCTTCTCCCCAAATGATATCATCAGTCTTGCCGTCCATGTAATCCTTTACTTGCTGCATATAGGATGAATCAAATAGATGATTACCTGTATTGTTGAATTCCGCTTCATCAAATAAGTTAACAAATTCCCAAGAACTTGCCATTTCAGGCATATTCAATGGAGTCTGAAAACGTGCACTCATATTATAGCTAACTTGCGCACGTCCATTTTTACCACTTTTAGTTGTTACCAAAATAACACCAAATGGAGCACGAGAGCCATAAATAGAAGAGGCAGCGGCATCTTTCAAGACAGAGATACTTTCAATATCCTGAGGATTGATTGCACTAAGATCCCCCTCCATACCATCAATCAAGACCAACGGAGCACCACTTGTAAAACTTTTGTTATTAGCATCTTTACCTACAGTACCTGTACCACGAATATCAATCGATTTAGCCGCATTCAATTCACCTCCATTACCACTGTTGTCAATATTTAGTCCAGGTATCACTCCCTGTAAAGCCAATACAGCATTAGCGACTGGACGCGACTCAATATCCTCAGCCGTGGCCATGCCAACAGATCCTGTCAAGTTTACTTTCTTTTGAGTTCCGAAACCAACCACAACCACTTCATCCAATGTTTCGGAGTCTTCCATCATTGTTACCTTAAGCATGGTTCCAACTTTGGCTCGCAAAATCAAAGTCTTATAACCAATATAAGAAATCTCAAGCGATGCGTCAAGCTGAACTTTCAGCGTAAACTTTCCATCCAAATCCGTAACCGTACCATTGTTAGTCGTACCTTTTTCCCGTACATTCGCTCCGATAATTGGTTCTCCGCTCTCATCGCAGACAACTCCTATCACCTCAACAACCTGCTGATTTTTTTCAATACCAGTTCTATTCGAATCCGCTACAACCAACAGCGGATGACCAGCAATGAAACCTGAACAAAGCAGTAAAGCAAGTGCGATCCTTCGATTTTTCGTGTACAAATCTACTTTCATTGTTTTCCCATTTTTAATTAGACATTTTAAGATTAGTTTCAATTAACTTCATGTGTTTTTATTTTGAAAGTGAAGTATTCCTATCGTTTTTATGCACCCTATATGTATAACAGGCTACATAACAGTCAGACGGGGTATAATTTATATGTATGATGTTATTCCATCCAACTGTAATTTCACGAAACAAAATTAGAATGCTTTTTTTTTACGATAGATTATATAAATACAAAAAGAAAGGATGCAGCATACTTGAGAGGCATTTTCTACCTAGGTGTACTATTTGTATTCTTAATATGTACTGACAGTATTCATTGCATTGATCACTTATATACTATTTATAGAGTTTTTCATGTTTTTATCATTGCAGTTTATTATTTTTGCAAAACAAATTATTTTTATATGAAAGCACTATTCCATTACATACTCCTACTACTATTATTACTCTCATTGCCTTTACCCATTCAGTCTCAGGACACGCCTTTGTCTTTCGGTCACATGAATAGTGATAATGGTCTTTCACATAACAGGGTATCTTCAATATATCAAGATGAAAGAGGATTTATCTGGATAGGAACCCGAAATGGAATCAGTTTGTACAACGGAATCAAAATAGAAGTGTACAAACATGAAAGAAACAATTCAAACAGTCTGCTATCCAATGAAATAAAAGATATCGTAGGAGATAAAAAAGGAAATGTGTTTATTCAAACAAATAAAGGTCTTTCTCAATATAATATTAGTCAAAACAAGTTTACTACCATAACAACTCAACATGCCACTGCTGCATATTTTGAAAAATGGTTGTATTTTGCCGTTAAAGATAAAATTTATCGGTACGAGAATGACACTGTGAAAATGATAACTCAGCTGCCCGATGGTATAGAAATAACCAGCCTCTGTTTACATGGGGACTCTATATTGGCAGGAACGTCTCATAATGGTTTGTTTCTGCTTGAAAAAGAACGGAATATTTCCCATCTTCTTTCGTCCGGTCATATTTATAATATATTTAGAGATTCATCCGGCTGGTATTGGATTACAAGTTATGATGATTTGGGCATTTATATATTAAAAAATGGAATTTTTTCTAATTACAAGACTTCATCAGATCCATCTACAATAAATTCCAACATAACATATAGATGTTGTGAAGATAAAGAAGGAAATATTTGGATTGGAACTTTCCTTGGGTTGAGCAAATTTGATAAACATGCCCAGAAATTCATTAGGTATTATCAAGAAAACAATGGTTCTGACATATCTGTTTGGGGATTATGTTGCGACCATCAGGGTAATATATGGTTTGGAACATATTATTCAGGAGTAAGATTTTTTAATGCCTCTAAGCAGTCCTATAAAGAATATAATATTTCGTCTGTAGAGCAAAACAATATATTAAGCACACCTGCAATAGGAGAGATGCAGGAAGATAGTCGCAAAAATTTATGGATTTGTACTGAAGGTGGAGGGTTATGCAAATACGATTTGAATCATAAAACATTCCAATGGTATAAACATGATACCCTGCAAAATTCAATTTCAAACAATAATGTGAAATCTATTTATTATGACGCAAAAAGGGATGTACTCTGGATTGGTACCCATATGGGAGGGCTAAACAAATTAGATTTAAAAAACAACCAATTTGCTCATTACATGATGACAGAAGATAAATTCTCCATCTATTCCAATATCGTGATGGATATTGTTCCACATGGCGACAGTCTGCTCTTATCCACTCATAATGGAATTATGTTGTTCGAACCAGACAATGGGAATTTTCATCCCTTGTTCTCAAATAATGAATATTTTCAAAAAACAAGATATACTAGAGAATTGCTTGTAGATGACCAGTCAAATTTATGGATAGTAAATGACGGAAATGGCATAAGTTATTATAATTTTAAGACGAACGTCCTAACTTCATATAAGAAAAATCTCAAAGGGGCTAATGGAATCAGCAGCAATGAGATAAACAAGATTTATATGGATAGTGACAAACGTCTGTGGATATGTACTAATGAACATGGAATAGATATACTACATTGTGAAACGGGATCTTTTGAAAATTTCGATGTCAATAATGGTCTAGGGGGAAGTGTCGTTTATTCAATATGCGAACTTGCATCCAACAAATTTGCAATAACAACCGATGGGGGACTTTCAATCTTGGACTATTCTCAAAAGACAAGTGCCAACTATAGAAAAAAATACCAAATCCCCCTAACGGATATTAGCGAAAAATCTTTAATAAAAACTTCTACAGGAGAAGTCTTTATTGGTGGAATGAATAAAATAATTTCTTTTTGTGAAACAGATTTAAATGCCATACCAGCTTCTTATAATATTTATCCATACCGCTTATATGTGGACGGACAAGAGGTACATGTAGGAGACGGAACAAAGATCTTATCACAAGATTTGACAAGTACAAAAAAAATTACTTTGAATTCTAAATGCCAATCATTTAATATTGAATATGCCTCGACCAATTATTTACTCTACAACAGGGAGGAGCTTGTTTATAAATTGGAAGGATTCTCAAAAAACTGGTATAAAATAGATGAAAACAATTCTATTTCATTTACTAATATACCTCCAGGAGAATATACATTAGTAATAAAAGCTCTCCGCAAGTCCGATTCTTTATTCCCTTCATGTAAACTACAAATCGAAGTTTTACCTCCATTTTATAATACAATGTGGGCTTATTTCATTTATATTGTGTTTGGTGTCAGTGCTGTTATCATCTTCTTGCACATTTACAAAAATTGGATTAGGATGCAATCAGATTTGGAATATGAAAAGATGCACGCAGAAGAAACTAAACAACTTAATAGTGAAAGATTACGCTTCTACACGGATGTTTCACATGAATTCTGCACGCCATTGACTATAATTATTGGGCAAATAGAGATGTTACTTTTATCTCAAAAAATGGGAACCAGTATTTATAATACAATTTTAAATGTTCATAAAAGTTGTATCCAGTTAAAAGACTTGATATCAGAATTGCTTGACTTCCGCAAATTAGAGCAAGGATATATGTCCGTTAAGGCCGAGCAGCGTAATATTGTGAGTTTCTTGCATGATCATTGCCTGACATTCAAAAAATATGCAGACCGAATGCAGATAACGTATAAATTTATAAGTCCCTATGATGACATTCAGATATGGTATGATGAGAAACTGTTAAGAATGGTAATGAATAATCTCATCTCCAATGCCTTCAAGCATACTCCTATAAAAGGCAGGATTACTGTTTCTGTCCACAAACGTGAGAATGAAATCCTCATCGAAGTAACCGACTCCGGAAAGGGCATTGAAGAAGATCAGATTGACAAAATCTTCAACAAATTCTACCAAACAAAAAAAAAATCTTCAAATTCGATAAATTCGGGTATCGGCTTGGCTTTGAGCAAAGGTCTGGTAGAATTACATCACGGAAGGATTGAAGTCTACAGTGAGCCGAATGTAGAAACCACATTCATTGTATATTTAAAAATGGGAAAAGAGCATTTTAGCTTAAAAGAGATTGCTGAAGACAAAACCTCAGAAAGTTCGCAAGATTATACCCTTAAAGATAAAGACTGGAATTATCCCGCTTTACAATTACAGGCCAAAACAAACGAAACAGCTGTTTCATCTATTCCAAGCAGCAAGATAGTTGTGGTAGAGAATGACATAAATTTATGCAATATGCTTGTCCAGCTGTTTGAACCTTTTTATCAGGTGTATACTGCATACGATGGTAATATGGGATATGAATTGACAAAGCAAAAAAAACCGGATATCGTAGTCAGTGACACTATCATACCAGACATCTCCGGATTTGATTTATGTAAAAAAATAAAGGGAAACATAGAACTCTGCAATATTCCTGTCGTATTGTTAACCACCAGATCTGAATCTTATCTGGATGGGTTAAAAATTGGAGCTGACGATTGCATAAACAAACCTTTCGACATTGGTTTATTACTGGCACGCTGCAACAATATAGTCAGTAATCGGATCGTTTTATATGAGAAATTCTCCCAATCACCGCAAATAATCCATCACACAGTGGTAGATAATATAAGGGATAAGCAGTTTATAGACAAAGCTGTTATGATCGTTAAAGAATATATGTGCAACGAGAACTTTAATATCGACACTTTCGCAAGGGAATTGAACGTCAGTCGCACGAACTTGTTCAATAAGATTAAAAATATATCCAAGCAAACTCCTGCCGAGTTCATTTTATCAATCAGATTGAAGGAAGCCGCTCTTTTACTTAGGAATGAGCCATCGCTTAATATTTCGGAAATAGCAGAAAAAGTAGGTTTCAGTTCCTCCCAGTATTTCCGAAAATGTTTTAAGAACAAATTTCACATAACACCTATAGACTATCGAAAATATAATCAAGCAGACAATACCGAACAAGACAAAGAAGAATAAACATATTTGCATACACTATTGTATGGATTAGCCGCTTGAATTCTGTTTGCCTTTTTCTTGTACTTTTAAATATGCCCTAACATGGCATAATTGCTTATTTTTGTAACATTTTGCCTAAAGGGAATGTGCAATTAGTGAAAACATATAAAATTTAAAAGCATAGTAAATAAAATCGAGGTTGCCATCGTTCTGTTATTATAGAAAATACGCTTCATCATTGAGGCACAAAAAGTGTACAAGCTGATTTATATCTATAACATATTAGGCGCAGGAATAGAAAAGACGGAAAAATTATGGCGAAATGACATTAAATGAAAAATAATCGTTACCTTTGTCATGTTCGACAAAAAGCATACAAGCACGAATTGACTTACAGTCTAAATGTAAAACGCTGATTTACAAAAAAAATAAAATTGCATTTTTAAGTTTTTATTTACAAGGACAAAGATAGAATGAAAAAAGCGACTGATAAAGTATCTCAACTACTTGTATATTAATAAACTACATATACTTAGGGATATTCAGTAAATGTCATAAAAAAATAAGATGGCATATACAGATGATTTACTCCTACCATTTCATATGCCATTTTTATTGTATTCTTTCTCTCTGAGTTATAATCTTATCCGTTTTGGCATAATGTTTCGGAAGAAGCCTGGCAACTTCCTCTAATAGAGTCTTTATAATCCCGCTATGCGGCCTTTCTTCTGTCTGTTTTTGATCTTATCTATTATCTGTACGATATTTGTCATATGTATTCCGAAGAAAATCTACAGGATTTCTATCTTCCTGTTCCACATCTTTAGTCTTGAGAGTGAGTAATGTTATTTCTAAATACGAAACTGTTTTCAAACTGGATGTCTCTCTCTTGAAAGTTCATTTCTGAGAGCCTTTCTTAACTGTTCGTTCTTTGCTGTCCTTTCTTTGTGTATGAAGGAAGTAGATATCCCATTATGGTGATACAAGTAATTGTTTTTAATATTCATATTATAAAGATTTCAAATATCTTAGGGAAGATAAACATGAGGAGGAAGTAAAAGAAAACGTGTCCAATCTTTTCAATAGATTTCATACAATTGGGAGTATCATAACGATAGGTTGGATATGGATCAGCAATATGAATGGGCAATATAAAAAATGTATAATTTGCGTATTAAAGATTGATAATAATTAACTTTAGCCATATAAAAGCTGAAGATAATGAATGATGCCAATAGCAATAATATAGTGTCAAATATTTTAAAGCTTATCATATATACTCCATAGGAAGTTGGAGTGTTTATTTAAGGGGCAGCTTAGAATAAAAAAATTATCCCGAATATAAAAGCGCAGTCGTTTTGACCTTTGTTTTATTATTCCTATTTTTGTATTTATCAAGTCCTGTGGTGATCTGTAAAATATTGGACTGAGTGTTCTTGAAAAAGATCACTTACAGGACTTGATTCTTGTGATGTGGAGAAAAAAATGAAGGAGACCGGACTTTGTATGGTTCAGTCTCCTCTTTTTATTGGCTATTTCTTTCTTGATTTATATTTCCTACGTTCACATCCGAAAGTATTATGAGAGTAGGCATATTCAATTATTTCAGTAATATCATAATCCGGAATAAGCTCTTCGATGAATGATTTGGCTCTGTCTTTCTCTACTCCTGCCTTACATAGAACACCGGCATAAGACATCGTAGTATTATTCCTCCCATTGGCTATTGATTTTCCAGTCCAGATTTTCCCAAGAATACGGATTATACTATCATCGGAAACAACTTGTCTGCTCAGAGTGTTCAGGAATTTGGCTACATAAGAATCATCCTCGGTTATCATTTCATTTCCGGCTTCATCCTTTATTATGGTTTCTGTAACAGTTTCGGGTATAATTGGTTCAGGGGTGGATGGAATGAAGTGGAAAGGTTGAGGTTTCGGATTTTTCCATAGGTTCGGATCATAGCTCAAAAAATTACCTCTGGCCAAATCCACCGTACTCGTATCTCTCTCAGGACAATCAAAGAGTTCCAAAAGTTGATTATACAGGTCATAATGGTAAAGCGGCTCATAATTATCATGAAGAATAATCGCTTTATAACCCTTACCGCTCGGAGTGACATAATAGGCATAGATACATGGAAATCCTTGTAACCATTTTCCGAACTCATCCATTTTCTCCGGCTGAATATGGTCGAAGTCAAGAGCAGTAAATGAAGAGTAGTGTATAAGGTCGTTCCTGTTTTTGGTCTTGAAAGTTCCGTTCCATGTTACAGCCGGAAGTTTCATCTTGGCTTTCTCTT
>OHPZ01000296.1_pt1 | contig 24540 bp, 10 predicted proteins | sample 1577851 | NCBI WGS metagenome assembly OHPZ01 (sample SAMEA3879507, study PRJEB24766) | human gut metagenome | biome: human-associated habitat; feature: feces | place: USA | collected 1985/1987 | reverse complement strand
GAAGGGAAAGAGCTTTTCCAGGAAAAAAATTATGCAGCCGCCATACCTGCATTGAAAGCATTTGTAAAGCAAAAGCCAACAGCAAGTCTCCTTCAGGACGCAGAATATATGTTAGTCAGTTCAGCTTATGAACTGAAAGACAAAAACCGCATCGAGTTACTGCGCAAGTACCTCGACCATTATCCGGATACTCCCTACGCCAACCGAATCTATTCACTGCTGGCTTCCTGCTACTTCTACGAAGGGAAATATGATGAGGCCCTGGCACTCTTCAATTCTACCCGGCTCGATCTGCTGGGAAATGAAGAACGCGACGACCGCACCTACCAACTGGCAACCTGCTACATGAAGACTGATAATCTGAAAGAAGCCGCCATCTGGTTCGAAACGTTACGTGCCAGCAGCCCCAAATATGCAAAGGACTGTAGTTACTATCTCGCTTATATCCGCTACACTCAGAAGCGTTATGATGAAGCGTTGAAAGACTTCCTCCCTTTGCAGGACGACCCGAAGTACAAAGAACTCGTACCTTACTACATAGCAGAAATCTATGCTATCAAAAAGAACTATGATAAGGCGCAGATCGTAGCACAAAACTACCTGTCGGCCTATCCGAACAACGAGCACGCTGCCGAGATGTACCGCATTCTGGGAGACGCTTACTACCATTTCGGACAATATCACCAGGCAGTGGAAGCATTCACCGGCTATCTGGACAGAGATCACTCTGCTCCCCGCCGGGATGCACTTTATATGCTGGGACTCTCCTATTACCAGACAAAAGTCTACTCCAAAGCAGCCGAAATGCTGGGACAAGTGACGACCGCCAACGATGCCCTGACCCAGAATGCTTACCTGCACATGGGACTCTCTTACCTGCAACTGGCAGAAAAAAACAAGGCACGTATGGCTTTCGAACAGGCAGCCGCCTCCAACGCCAACCTGCAGATTAAGGAACAGGCCGCTTACAACTATGCACTTTGCCTGCACGAAACATCCTACTCCGCTTTCGGTGAATCGGTTACTGCTTTTGAAAAATTCCTCAATGAATTCCCGACTTCTCCGTATGCCGAGAAAGTAAGCAACTATCTGGTAGAAGTTTATATGAATACCCGCAGCTACGAAGCTGCTTTAAAGTCAATCGAACGGATCGCCAAGCCGAGTGCACAGATCATGGAAGCCAAACAAAAGATTCTCTTCCAACTGGGTACACAGTCATTTGCCAATGCCAATTTCGAACAGGCTCTCCAATATCTGAACCAGTCCATCGCCATCGGGCAGTACAACCGCCAAACAAAGGCGGACGCTTATTACTGGTGCGGAGAATCTTACTACCGCCTCAACCGGATGATGGAAGCCGCCCGCGATTTCAACGCTTATCTGCAACTGACCACGCAGCCCAATAATGAAATGTATGCGCTCGCCAACTACAACCTAGGATACATTGCTTTCCATCGTAAGGACTATACACAGGCAAGCAATTACTTCCAAAAGTATATCCAACTGGAAAAAGGCGAAAACAGAACAGCGCTTGCAGATGCCTACAACCGTATCGGAGACTGTCATCTGAATGTGCGCAACTTTGAAGAAGCCAAGCACTACTACTCGCAAGCCGAACAAATGAATACTCCTTCCGGCGATTACTCATTCTATCAGCTGGCACTGGTATCCGGTTTACAGAAAGACTATACCGGTAAGATCACTCTTCTGAACAGACTGGTCGGCAAATATCCTTCTTCTCCATACGCAGTGAATGCCATCTATGAGAAAGGACGTTCTTATGTACTGATGGATAACAACGGTCAAGCTATTACCTCTTTCAAGGAATTGCTGGAGAAATATCCCGAAAGCCCCGTCAGCCGGAAAGCTGCGGCTGAAATCGGTTTGCTGTATTATCAGAACGGCAACTTCGACCAGGCAATCAATGCGTACAAACAAGTGATTGAGAAATATCCGGGCAGCGAAGAAGCCCGCCTGGCAATGCGCGATATGAAATCTATCTATGTAGATTTGAACCGTATCGATGAATTTGCGGCTTTAGCCAATGCGATGCCGGGACACATCCGCTTTGACGCCAGCGAACAGGACTCACTTACGTATGCGGCTGCCGAAAAGATTTATGCACGTGGCAGAACAGAAGAAGCCAAGAGCAGCCTTAATAAATATCTGCAAACTTTCCCAGAAGGAGCATTTAGCCTGAATGCACATTATTACCTCTGCCAGATTGGAAATGAGCAGAAGAATTATGATATGGTGCTCCTCCACTCCGGAAAATTGCTTGAATATCCGAATAATCCATTCGCAGAAGAAGCGCTGATCATGCGTGCAGAAGTACAGTTCAACCAGCAACAGATGGCAGAAGCTCTGGCAAGCTACAAGATGCTGAAAGAAAAAGCTACCAATGTAGAACGCCGCCAGCTTGCCGAAACCGGTATCCTGCGCTGTGCCTTCCTGCTGAGAGACGACGTAGAAACGATTCACGCGGCTACCGATGTGCTGGCTGAAGCCAAGCTTAGTCCGGAACTGAAGAACGAAGCTCTTTATTATCGCGCAAAAGCTTATAAGAATCAGAAAGCGGACAAGAAAGCATTGGATGATTTCCGCGAACTGGCCAAGGATACCCGTAATTCTTATGGTGCCGAAGCTAAATATCAGGTTGCCCAGTCTCTTTATGACGCAAAAGAATATACGGCGGCAGAAAAAGAACTGCTCAACTACATCGAACAGAGTACGCCACACGCTTATTGGCTGGCACGCAGCTTTGTCCTCCTGTCGGACGTATATGTCGCTATGGGTAAAGACCTCGACGCACGCCAGTATCTGCTGAGCCTGCAACAGAATTACCAAGGCAATGACGATATCGAGAGCATGATTGAAGACAGACTAAAGAAACTAAACAAGTAAAGATTGAAAAGTATGAAACGAACTCTTTATATAGCAGGAGGCTTTACACTGGCATTTCTGATGCCGTTCAACCTTCAGGCACAGAATACTCAGCCGAAAGATACGACCATGAACCGCACGGTCGTCGTAGAACAGGAATATAATCCCGACATTCTGGATGCTTCCAAAGTGAATGTGCTGCCCAAAGTGGAAGAACCTACCGTCAGCAAAAAGGAAGTGGAATATGCCACTACTTTCTTCCCGGCTACCTCTATTCCTGCCGACCTAATGCGTCCCTATGTAGGAACGGAAGTGCAGCCCGGCAGCAAGCCCGGATATATACGCGCCGGATATGGAAACTACGGTAATCTGGATCTCCTTGCCAATTACCTGTTCCGTCTGTCGGACAGGGACAAGTTGAACGTCCGCTTTCAGATGGACGGAATGGATGGCAAACTGACTATGCCGGAAGCAGACACGAAATGGAACGCTTATTATTACCGTACCCGTGCGAATATCGATTATATCCACCAGTTCAACAAGGTAGATTTCAACATCGCCGCTAATTTCGGACTCAGCAATTTCAACCTTTCTCCGGTTCAGCCCGGCAAGCAGAAGTTTACTTCAGGAGACTTCCATCTGGGAGTAAAATCGACAGATGAAAATTATCCCATACAGTTCGAAGCGGAAACCAATCTGATGATGTACAACCGTCAGAACAATAACACTTTCTTTTTCAATGACAAAGTCGGAGAAACACAAGTGCATACCAAAGGATTGATCAGCGGCGCTATCAGCGACGAACAGAGCATCAACATCGGATTGGACATGCGTAATCTCATCTACAATAAAGACCTGAAACTTGCTGACGACCTCCAGGTATATGAGAACCGTACCACTCTGGCACTGAATCCGCATTATAAACTTAGCAGCGACAGCTGGAATCTGCGTGCAGGAGCCAATGTAGATCTCTCATTCGGCAGCGGTAAATCATTCCGCGTGTCTCCGGATGTAACAGCACAGTATATCTTCTCCGACAGCTACGTACTCTATGCGCAAGCTACCGGAGGCAAGCTGGTCAACGATTTCCGCAGACTGGAAACGATCTGTCCTTATGCCTTGCCGGTAGCCCCTATTCTTGATACATACGAACAGCTGAATGCAGCGATAGGATTTAAAGCGAGTCCTTATCCCGGATTATGGATCAATCTGTATGGCGGTTATCAGGATTTGAAAGACGATTTCTTTGAGGTACAGGAAGAAACATTTGTCAACTATGATCCCTCACTTGCCGGTGATGCTCAGGAAGGGAATTCCTCGTCTCCGGTCACAGCACATCAATATCTGAATCTGGAATTCAGCAATACCAACAACTTCTACGCCGGTATGAAGATCAGCTATGAATACAAAGACCTCATTGCATTGTCCGCTGCTGGAACTTACCGTAACTGGGATGCGAAAGAAAAATACAGCCTGTATATGAAACCCGCCTGCGAAATTAATTTCAGCGCAGACTTCCGCCCGATCACAGGACTGAATATCAATCTCGGTTACGATTATATCGGACGCACAAAGGTAGAAGGCATTAAAGCCGCAGCAGTCAGCGACCTGCATGCCGGAGCCAGCTATAATGTGTTCAAAGGAGTATCCGTGTATGCCCGGATTAATAATATCCTCAATAAGAAATACCAGTATTATCTGGGCTATCCTACAGAAGGTCTTAACTTCCTGGGAGGATTAAGCTTCAGCTTCTAGACAAGACATATTCTCCAAAGAGAAGAACCAATCAGATGCCCATCCTGTTATTGCCTATGTGCAACATAACAGGATGGGCTTTTTTATTGTTCCTTACAAAGCCTCCTTTTCCATCCCGTCTATAATTTTGTATCAAGGTCTACCCATTTGTTACAGATAGTGTTTCTAGCTATTTGTGCACCTAATTTGGTGAATATTGCACGTCCATTTTTCACATCACCCCTAATTTTGCATCATCATTAAAAGATAAATGAAGTTAACCTTATTGCACATAAGCAAAGGATATATTTAGAAACTGAAGAGAGAATAAAGAGAATAAAAGTCACCCCCAACCCGGTTGACCTAACTATAAACTAAATATATTATTAACCTATCAAATTAAACAGTATGAGAAACGCGCTCAATTTAAGATTCTGCTTTCTTGTTACGTTTCTTTTATTCATACCGTTGATGTATGCCTTGCCCCCAGAAGGTATCACAATTAAGGGTAGAGTAACGGATGAAACACTCAAAGAAGGCGTTCCCGGAGCTAATGTGACTGTGAAAGGCACGAGCATTGGGACAATCACAGACTTTGACGGTAACTTTACGATCGTCGCCCCAAGCAAAAAATCCGTATTGAACATTTCCTTTATCGGGTATGTAACTCAGGAAATCGTGGTCGGAGACAGAACAATCATCAATGTTTCCTTAAAAGAAGATGCACAGAACCTCGGTGAAGTGGAAGTTGTAGCTATCGCATACGGTAATCAGGACAAGCGCATGCTTACCAGTGCCGTCTCCTCCATTGACAACAAAGAGCTGATCAAATCTCCGGCAACAAGTATCACGAACCTCCTCGCAGGAGCACTGCCGGGTGTATCTTCCGTACAGACTACCGGACAGCCTGGTAAAGATGCTGCTGCCATCTACGTACGTGGTGTCGGTTCATTAAATGATTCACAATCCAAGCCCCTGGTTTTAGTAGACGGAATAGAACGTGAGTTTTCACAAATCGACCCGAACGAAATCGAAAGTATTTCAGTATTGAAAGACGCCTCTTCCACCGCTGTATTCGGAGTAAGAGGTGCTAATGGCGTTGTATTGATCACCACCCGAAGAGGTAAAGCAGGCAAAACGCAGATTTCCGCCAGCACCAAACTGGGTCTGCAACAACCCATCTCACTGGTAGAGCAGACCGGAAGTTACGAGTTTGCACGCTTCTGGAATATGAAGCAGGAGATGGACCACGTTACGAATCCTAAGTTATACTTCACTCCGGAACAGGTAGAAGCCTATCGCACCGGCTCAGACCCCATCATGTATCCCAGTATGGACTGGAAGAAGTATATTTTTAATAATATCTATCTTCAAAGCCAGAACAACCTAAATATCTCCGGCGGTAGCGATAATGTTCGATACTTCATCTCAGTAGGTTATACTTATCAGAACGGACTTCTGAAAGAACTTCCCGGACAAATGTACGACAATAACTATCGTTACAACCGCTATAACTACCGCGCCAATATCGATGCCAATCTGACCAAGACCACTTCGATGAAACTCGGTGTCGGTGGTGTTTTAGGTAAGATACAGGAACCGCGCAGCGTCGTTTCGGGTACAGGAGAAGACCAGAATCCTTGGGTAATCGCACAGATCTGGTCACATCCGTTTGCCGGACCGGGATTTATCAACGGAGTACGTACACTGATTCCTAAAGATATGGTTCCGCTGGGAGAAGTGATGCGTGACGGTATGTTCGTATTCTACGGACAAGGTTACAATCAAACGTATGACACGACATTGAATCTGGATTTGGACATCACACAGAAACTGGACTTTATCACTCCGGGACTGAGCGTTTCCGTGAAAGGTGCTTACGACAATAAATTCAAACTGGAAAAAGTACGTACGGGAGGCGCCATCGAAGCGCAGACTGTGTACTACAAATCATACTTTGACACCAACGGTACGATGTCGCAGACCGATCCCGACTACGATAAATCACTTATCTATGTACCCAGCGGCAGCGATACTCCGCTCACTTACTCGGAAAGCAGCGGACGCGGACAGAACTGGTATCTGGAAGGACGTATCAACTATGACCGTACATTCGGCGACCACAGAATATCCGGTCTGTTCCTTTACAATCAGTCGCGTAACTATTATCCGGACAGCTACACTTATCTGCCCCGTAACTACGTAGGATTGGTAGGACGTGCTACTTATGCCTATCAAAGTAAATATCTGCTCGACGTAAACGTCGGCTACAACGGTTCGGAGAACTTTGCTCCGGGCAGCACACGTTTCGGTGTATTCCCTTCCTTCTCTGCCGGATGGATCGCAACTGCCGAGAAGTTTATGGAAAACCAGAAAATCGTAGACTACCTAAAACTCAGAGCATCCTGGGGACGTGTAGGTAACGACAAGGGAGTAGACTCACGCTTTATGTACATGCCTGCCGTATGGGGATCATCGGGCAGTTACAGCTTCGGTGTGGACAATCCGATTTCCCAATCGGCAGCAGCCATCTCACGTATGGGTAACCCGGCAGTAACCTGGGAAACAGCCGACAAGCAGAACTACGGTATTGATCTTAAGTTCTTCAACAGCCGCCTGTCCGCTACCTTCGACTACTTTATCGAACACCGCACAGGCATTCTGATCTCTCCGGAATCGACCCCAAGCATCATCGCAACTGCACTGCCTAACCTGAACATTGGTAAGGTAGACAACCACGGTTACGAAGTTTCTCTCGGCTGGCGCGATAAGATCGGAAAGGATTTCACCTATAATGTGGATGCCAACGTCTCTTTCGCACGCAACAAAATCCTCTATATGGACGAAGTGCCCAAGCAATTCTCTTATATGAACCAGACCGGTGGCTCTACCGGACGCCAGACCGGAGTATACAACTACATCCGTCTCTATCAGTACAGCGACTTCATCACCGGAGCCGACGGCGAACTGACCTTAAAGCCGGAACTGCCTCAGCCTTATCAGAAGGTATATCCGGGTGACGCCATGTACGCCGACCTCAACGGAGACCACATCGTGGACGGTAATGACAAGAGCGTAGCAGGTTATGCTACCCGTCCGGAATACGTTTTCGGCATGAACATGGGATTCGACTGGAAAGGATTCAATTTCACCATGCAATGGGTGGGTTCCAAGAACGTTAACAGAATGTATGACATCGAATACCGTATCCCTTATACGAATGCCGGAAAGCGTGGTTTGCTGACTTACTTCTACGACGGTTGCTGGACTCCGGAAAACCAACTGGGAGCTGTTTATCCACGTCCATCAGAAGAATCGGAAAGCTGGAACTCCGAACCCTCTACCCTCTGGTTGGTGGATGCTTCCTATCTCCGCTTGAAGAGCCTGAGCTTCGGTTATACCATCACCGGAAAGAAATTCCTGAAGAAACTGGGCCTCAGCTCACTCGGATTAAACTTCAGCGGCTACAACCTGCTGACCTTCTCACCGCTTAAATATCTTGATCCGGAAAGTGATCCTAACCGATTCGGAGATTATCCGCTGATCAAAGTATATAGCTTCGGTTTAAATCTTAACTTCTAAAAAACGACTGTATGAATAGAATAATAAAAGGACTCGGAATAGCATTGGGTTGCGTACTGATAGCCTCCTCCTGTTCTGAAATCAGCTTCGGGGATAAATTTCTGGGCGACCAGCCTGAGAGTTCCGGAGCGACTACCGAAGAAATGTTCTCTTCGAAAATAAATGCCGAAAAGGTGCTGACCAAAGCATATACCGGATTACCTTATGGGCTACCGACCGGCTCTGACTACAAATTGGGTGTGAACATACTTGAATCAATCACAGACTTATGTTACAGTTTCCGTGACAATATCAGTGATGGGCCTGTCAAGCTCTATTACAACGGAGCACTCAGTGCCAACAACGTCCCAAAGAATTCTGCTTACCGTTATGGAAGCAAGTCTGACTGGACCACCATCCGTTACGCTTGGTTATATATCGAGAACGTAGAGAAAGTGCCCGACATGACAGCCAGCGAGAAAAGTGAACGGATCGCGGAAGCCAAAGTTTTGATCTCCCTCTGCTATTTCGAAATGCTGAGATATGTAGGCGGTGTGACATGGCTGGACCACTATGTAGACGTAAACGAGACAATGAATTTCCCCCGTATCACTTTTGCCGAAACGGTAGAGAAGATCGTAGGATTGCTCAACGAAGCCATCAACTCCAATCTGGCCTGGAAAGCCGAGAAAGCAGATGACGGACGTATGACCCTGGCAGGAGCGATGGCATTAAAGTTCAAGGTATTGCAATGGGCAGCCAGTCCGACTTTCAACTCAAACACCAAATGGCATCCGGAAGCAGACGAATATACCTGTTACGGAAATTACAGCGACCAACGATGGAAAGATGCCGCCGAAGCAGGCGCAGCCTTTTTCACAGAATTACAAAAACGGCACGAATACGAACTGATTCAACCTACGGAAGAGACGCACCGGGCAAGACGTCTGGCCTATCGTCAGTCCTACTACAACCGCGGCGGAACAGAAATATTAATCTCTACCCGTCAAGGATATGGCTCCGATGTTCACAGCAGCTTTATCGGCCAACGTTATTACAGCGGCCCTACATTGAACTATGTAGATATGTTTCCGTGGGAAGACGGAACTGATTTTCCGGCAAATTTCGACTGGAAGTCCCCCTCCAAGCAACCGTTCTTTACAAAAGGCGAAATGGTGCCCACCCGCGACCCGCGTCTGTATGAAAATGTAGCTTGTCCCGGAGACACCTACTGTAACGGAACAACCGCTCCTGTTTATATCAACCACGCCGACTACAAAGACGGTAGCGGATTCCTGATCATGAAGTACATTTTACAGGAAAACAACGACCGCGAAGGTCCGGTACAATGGTCACACACCCGTCTGGCGGAAATCATGCTGGGATATGCGGAAGTACTCAACGAAGTCAACGGACGCCCTACCGACGAAGCTTACAAAATGGTAAACGATGTACGAAAGAGAGTAGGTCTGCCGGAACTTTCCAAGACGATGAATCACGATCAGTTCCTCGAAGCCGTACTGAGAGAAAGAGCACTCGAATTAGGATTTGAAGAAGTACGCTGGTTCGACCTCGTTCGCAGAGACCGTCAGAGCGACTTCAAGAAGAAGTTGTACGGACTCAGAAGCAGAGGTAACGACCTGAACAATCCGACTGAGTTCACCTTCGAGAAGATCGAACTGGGAGACCATTACTGGGCTACCAACTGGGATACCAAGTGGTATCTGGCTCCGATTCCTCAGGAGGAAATCAACAAGCAATATGGAATGACCCAAAACCCGGGCTGGTAAATGACACGTTAACTAATATCGTTTGAACAATGAATAAAATAAATTATATATTAATCACTCTGCTCCTGGGAGGTTCGGTATCCCTGAATGCACAGACATCCAAAGCTGCTTCGGAAATGCAGCTGGCAGATACACTGAGCATCGGCTACCAGATGAACGTATCTTCCCGGACCAGCAGTTACTCTATCAACGGAGTCAATGCTTCCGCATTCGAAAAATCCCCGTACATAGATATCAGCAAAGCTTTGTATGGAAAAGTGGCAGGTCTGAATGTATATCAGGGTACAGGCTCGTCAGCCGATAACGTATCCACCCTCTCTATACACGGAAATGCCCCGCTAGTATTAATTGATGGTTTCCCACGTGATATCAGTGACATCACTTCGATGGAAATCGAATCATGCTACGTTCTGAAAGATGCGGCAGCCGCTGCTCTCTACGGTATGCGTGGTGCGAATGGAGTAGTACTGATCACGACTAAACGCGGAATAAGCAATGGTCTGAAGGTAAATGTGGACTATAATTTCGGTGTCAATACCCAATTCCGTTCTCCGGACTTCGCAGATGCCTATACGTATGCGAACGCTCTTAACACCGCATTAAGCGGAGACGGTCTGCCTGCACGCTACAATGCGCAGGAACTGGATGCTTTCCGGACAGGAATCTATCCGTATGATTATCCGAATGTAGACTGGTGGAATGAAACGCTGAACAACACAGGATTGACCCACAACCTGAAAATGTCTTTCAGCGGAGGTAGTGACAAATTCCGTTTTTACACGGTAGTTGACTATTACCGGGATCGCTCCATGTTGAAGAAAAACACGGAAGATACACGTTTCGACACTACACCTACAGACACACGTCTGACCGTACGTACCAATCTGGACGTAAAAGTGACGGAAAGCACATTGCTGAAAGCCGGCATTGTAGGCAGACTGAAAGAATTCAGAGGTACCCGCTATGGACGCAGCGCTATTTTCAACAAAATCTATGGCATTCCATCCGCTGCATTCCCCATTCGTTATGAGAATGGCATTTATGGAGGTAGTTCTGTGTACGGAACCGGTAATCCGGTAGCTCTGTTGAAAGACTACGGACACATCCGTAACGTATACGGAACACTACTCGCCGACCTGAGCATCCGTCAGGATTTAAGTGCGTTGACCAAAGGGCTGGCAGCCGAAGCATCCGTCTCTTTCGATAATATCGGAGGAATGAATGAAACCACCAATAAAGAGTATCGTTACATGAACAGCAATGCAAGTATCACCAGCGATGGTACACTGGTGACAACTCCTGCCATTTATGGTACAGACTCCGAAACACTGGGACATACACAGCCTTTCGAAAGGCTGATGCTACGCAGCGATTTCCAGGCAAAGGTGGATTATAACCGCACTTTTGGCAAACATCAGGTGGGAGGAGCATTGATTTATGATATGCAGTCTGTTGTCAAAAACGGCAGAAACAACTCTCAGAAGAATCAGTCTGTGCTGGTGAACGCCACATATACTTACGACAACCGTTACAGCCTCAATGCCGTATTCAACCGCTCGGGATCAGCTTACCTGCCCGACGGAGACAAATACTCGAACTATCCTGCCGTTTCTGCTGCATGGATCATCTCCAACGAAGCATTTATGGAAAAGGTGACACCGATCAATCTCTTTAAGATTCGCGCCTCTTACGGTCTGTCCGGATGGGACGGCAATCTGAGCCACGAACTATGGCGTCAGTCTTATGGCAGCGGCGGTGCCGGTTATAACTTCGGAGTGAATGCCGGAGGACAGTCCGGTGGCAGTGAAGGCGATCTGCCGGTTATCGGCCTGGTAGCGGAAAAATCACAGAAAGCGACTTTCGGATTTGATCTCGCTGCTTTTGATAATCGTTTGAATGCAACAGTAGAAGGTTTCTACGAAAAACGTTCGGATATACTTGTGTCAGGTGCCAATTCTACTTCCGGTATTATCGGTATCACAGTAGGTCAGGTGAACGAAGGAATCTATAAATACAAAGGAGTGGATGCTTCTTTGAGTTGGAATGATAAGATCGGTGATTTCCATTATGGCATTGGCGCAAGCATGTCATATCTGAACACAGAGGTAGTCAATGTAAATCAGGCATATCAGGAATACGACTACTTGTACACCAAGGGGAATCGTATCGGACAGATGTACGGTCTGGAAGCTATCGGCTTCTTCAACAGCCAGCAGGAAATCAACAACAGTCCGCTACAAACCTTCTCGAACGTAGCTCCCGGTGACGTGAAATACAAAGATCAGAATGGTGACAACCGCATCGACGAAAAAGACGTTGTGAAAATGTTCGGTTCATCTGTTCCACGCTTCTATTTCGGATTCAACCTGAACTTCTCGTACAAGAGACTGGAACTTTCCGCTGATTTCCAAGGCATGACAGGTATTACTGTTTCTCTGCTCAACAGTCCGCTTTATAGCCCACTGGTAAACAATGGCAATATCTCGAATACCTTCCTGAACGAAGAAATAAGCTGGACACCGGAGAATAAAGCCAATGCTACGATGCCAAGGCTAACAACCCAACAAAATCTGAACAACTATCGTGCGAGTTCACTTTGGTATCGCGACGGTTCATTCTTGAAACTGCGTAACCTATTGGTAGCTTATACTTTCCCGAAATCGCAAACTCGCTTTGCCGATCTGAAAGTATTCGTACAAGGTACCAATCTGTTCTCATTAGACAATATCCATTTTGCCGATCCGGAACAACTTGGCATCGCTTATCCGTCGACAAGAAGTTATTGGGCAGGTATCAAACTTAATTTTTAATGCAAAGTAACAAATGAACATTATGAGAACCAAATACATACTCTTAACCATTTTGTCTTCGTTGGTCTTTGCTTCATGCAACTACCTTGACTTTGATGAAACGAACAACCTGAAGACAAAAGAAGACATGTACAAGTATTTCGGTACAAGCAAATCAATGCTTACCCACGTATACTCATACATGCCGCAAGGCTACCAACTGTTTGCGACCTCCGGCGGAATTTTCACCGAAGACAGATATTCCATGCGCGACTGTGCCAGTGATGACGGCGAATTCGGAGCCTATGCAGATAATATCCAGAATACCAATAACGGTAACTGGTCGCCTATTAAAACTTATGACGATTCATGGACCCTGTATCGCGGTATACGTGCTGCCAACAGCTTTATAGCAGAGATTGCCCAAGTGGACTTCACACGCTACGAGCACGACGGACAATATACAAACTGGATGAAGCAGCTGAAATATTTCCCTTACGAAGCCAGAGTGCTGCGGGCACACTACTTCTTTGAACTGGCACGCCGCTACGGTGACATCGCCATGCCATTGGAAGTACTGACTGAAGAGGAAGCCAATACAATCGGCAAGACACCATTCAGCGAAGTTATCAGCTTCATTGTCAGTGAATGCGACGACGCTGCCAATAACTTGCCGGACAGCTATGTAAACGAACCGGGAGCAGAAATCGGCAGAGTGACCAAAGGCTTTGCAATGGCAGTAAAGTCAAAAGCACTGCTATATGCTGCCAGTAAGCTACATAATCCTTCTATGGATACCGAATTGTGGAAAAAGTCTGCCAAAGCAGCAATAGATATTATCAACACAGGGCTTTACTCTCTCGACCCCCAGGAGAGTGCCAACAACCTCGACTCAAAAGAAGTTGTACTGATGAGGATCAATGGTGATGATTCGGACTTCGAAATGTTTAATCTCCCGCTTCGCATGACTGCGGGAACACGCACTTCCAGTCTTATCCCATACAGCAATTACCCATCACAAAACCTTGTGGACGCATTCGAGACAGTCAACGGTTACAAAGTAACCCTAGAAAACACAGGATGGGTTTGCGAAGACCCTGCATTTGACCCGCAATCACCTTATGAGAATCGTGACAAACGTTTCTACCGCGCTATTCTTGCCAACGGAATGTCGTTTAAAGACTACACCATTGAAACCTTCAAAGGTGGCGCCGACGACGGAATCGTATCACAAGGCGGTTCACCGACAGGATACTTCCTGCGCAAGTACATTCAGGAAGCTACCAGCTTTGAACCGGGTAAAGAAGCTGTCAGCAAGCATCATTGGGTGATTTACCGCTATGCGGAAACATTACTAACGTATGCGGAATCTATGGTCAACGCTTTCAATGATGTCAATTACACAGATGAGACTTATAAGTATTCTGCTCTGTGGGCCATCAATGAAGTGAGAAAGAATGCCGATATGCCGTTGATTCCTTCCATGGGAAAAGATGAATTCATGGAACGCCTGTACAATGAATGGCGTGTAGAGTTTGCTTTCGAAGATCATCGTTTCTGGGATGTACGGAGATGGAAGATTGCCGATACTACCCAGCGGGAACTATACGGAGTAAAGATCGAGAAGCAGGCGGACGGTACGTTCAACTTCTACAAGAACCTTTACGAAACCCGTAACTGGAGAGATTGCATGTATCTGTATCCGATCCCTCAAAGCGAACTATACAAGAATACAAACTTAAATCCTCAAAACACAGGATGGTAATTAATTGTCTAATCTAATATTTAAAAGATATATGAAAAAGTTATATAGCAACACGTTAATGCAACTGATTCTTGCACTGTGCACATTCAGTTTTGTAGCATGCCAGGAGTTCGACATCGACTCACAGCCGGAAGGCCCTCTCAATATCCAGATAGATGCTCTGGAGTCTTACACTGCTTTGGCAACTTCTCCAAGCAATGTAGTTTTCAACATCAGCTCCAACACTCCCTGGACGATCGAAAGCGACCAGCAGTGGTGCAAGCCGACTCCTTCGATGAGTGCAGCCAGTTCACTGGTGTCGGAGATTGTGGTGACAATGGAAAACAATACAGGAAAGAAAGCACGTACAGCCAAACTGACTATCAAGGCAGAAGGCGTTGAAGGCACCAAGGTAGTTACTATCGAGCAGGCTTCGAAAGAAGACCTGGTGGTGGTTCCTTACGATGAACTGGTACCGACAGAAGGCGGCAGCATTACCTTTACCATTGCTTCCAACAAAGCTTGGGAAATCATTCCTTCCACCGCTTTCCTTTCCAATATCGACAAAACATCCGGTACAGGTAATGAAGATGCCATAGCAGAAACCGTAACTGTGACGCTGCCTGCCAATGCAGGCGCCAAGAGAGCAGGCACGCTGACTGTAAAAACTGAGTTTGAAGAATACACCTTTACCATTACTCAAAATGGAGTGATCATTGAACTGGAAGAAGATCCCGAAAGTACAACAATCAGCATGCCCGGAACAGGCAGTGGTATGGAAAAGACTGTACTGATTCGCGCAAACAAAGAATGGAAAGTTGAAGTTCCTAAGGAATATCAGAGTTGGCTGAAAGCTGAGGCACTGAGTGAAACAGAGTTGAAAGTAACGACAACAACGACTAATAATCTGATGGTAAACCGTGTCGGCCACATCATTATGAAGACCAAAGAAGTCATCGACGGATTTGACGGCATTACGTTCGACATCAGTCAAGGTACTGCTTTCTGGAAAGAAGGAGGAGCAGATAACTATGTTGTGGATGAGGAAACCGGTTACATGACACTCTATGGCAGTGGAATAGTCACCAACTATTTATTCAAAAAAGGACGTCTCGCATTCGATTTCGAATCTATCAATTTAACCGGAGAAGATTGGATTGAGTTTAATATGTGGCCCAACTCAGGAAATACAAACTTCCATTTGCATTTCTACGCAAATAAAGAAAGTAACTTCACTTGTGGAGGTTCAGGCTTAAACTGGACTCAGAAAACATTTACCTGGACATCGGAACAAACGAATGTAGTGAAGAAGATTGAATTCCTTGTTGTCAACAAAGAAGAAGGTTCGAACGCATTAGTTCTTAAACTGATTATTGATGGTGTTGAGGTTGCCGTATTAGATAATAACATAACCGATCCTTATGCAACCGAACCGGGAGCACCTGTATACTTCAGGATGCATACCACAAATAAAGCTTCCAATTTCACCGTGAAGTCTATCACATGGGAACCAGTAGAATAATAACCGAACCCTAAAATTCAAGAGTATGAGATTAAATATCAGAAAATCAATAATTACAGGCATTTCTCTCGCTACATTGCTACCTGCATTCTCTTTATTGCAGAGTTGCGATGACAGTGAAGCAGAGAAATGGGTAGACCTGCGCTATAGAGTAGAAGACTCCTATCTGGTTGAAGCGAAAAATCCGGAACCAGTCTCCTTCCAGGTCAAGTCAACTGACCCGTGGGAAGTATTCGGAAAATATGATTGGTACACCATCTCACCCAGTACAGGTGAGGCAGGTGAGACCTACACCGTAACTGTTACCTGCAAAGAAAACACTGAATTGGACGACCGTATAGACACACTCAACATTAAAAGTGACTACTGGACCGGAAAAAGATTCGTTCTGACCCAGAAAGGTACTGCTTACCTGAATGTAGAAGGCGTGGATATGATCGACCAGGAAGGAAACAGCGAAACATTCAGCGTACTCAGCAATCAGAAATGGACTGCTAAAGTAACAGACGGTGATATTTGGCTCTCCATCCAATCCGGAGCATCGGGCGAAATGAACGGAGAAATTACTGTCACCGCTTCACCGAATACAGGCGAACAACGTACCGGTATTGTAACCATCTATGACCGACACGGGAAAATAGCCAGAGAAGTACAATGTATACAAGACGGTGTATTGCTGACACCAGATACACCGGAAAACGGTAAGTGGTTTGCTATGTATGAACAGGCTCAGCAACTCACCATCCACGTAGAATCGAATGCAGAATGGGAAGTATCCAAAGAAAACGAAGCGGATGATACCTGGTATCACTTCGAAAAGACTTCATTCGACGGTTCTGCCGACATCGTGATTAACGTAGACGCACACGAAGGCTCTTCTGTCCGTACCGGAATTATCGTACTGAGCACCAAAGCTGCCGAAGGCGCTACTCCGCTTATGAAGACAATCAAGATTAAACAAGCGAATCCACAAAGACCTGTGGTTACTGAAGTAAACAGATCCATCAGCGGTGCTTACTACGGACCGGGTGGTTTAATGCCGGGTCATTACAGCTTCTATTGGGAACCGCTTGGCGACGCCAGTCTGACTACTTTCTTCTCTTGGAGCGGAAAAGCATTTGACGGAGGAGACGTAGAACTTCGCTTCCATATTCTGAGCAAACGGACTCAATTAAGTACAAGACCGTGGAACGGTGACGTATACAATGAGAACAGCGGCCGTGATGTAGATACCAGCAAGCCAAACGTATTATCATTCGAGATACGCGAAGCTATAGATGCCAATGATCCAACTCAATCATGGATTTACTCGGAATGGATTCTCAACGGTACAGTCATAGGAAAAGCAACCAGCGACGGTGTGATAGACGCTAATGGTACAAGTGATACTTACAAAGTACCATTCTCGGATACCAAAGATGGTGGTAATTTCTCGATGACAATTTCTGGCGGCAGTGCCACACTGACTAAATGGGAATACATCGCTCCACTAGTATGGGGAGACTAATTCTCTAAGGATAGTGATTGCCTGAACTCCCCCAATCAGGCAATCGCTTCTAACAAACTCAAAAATCAATAAAAAGAAAAGAGTATGATGAAAAGAAAAATATTACTTATACTGAACATGGCAATCATCGGATTTTCCACTGCTGCCTGTTCGGATGATGAGACCAATTACATCACTCCGGAAAAGAAATATCCGCTCACTGATTTTGCCGTAGCAGTAAATAATGTGTCAGCGAATACGACTTCCTATTATCATGGGAAGATAGACCAGACAACCCACAGAGTGGAAATCGGTACGATCGAGGATGCCAATACCATCACCGGCGTAGACTATACGCTAATGAGCGATGGAGCCACCATCTCACCGGACCCGGCAACATTTGTACACAACTGGAAAAAAGAGCAGACAGTGACCGTCACCACCGAAGACAATCAAACAACGACCTATACTATCGTACTGACCAAGTTTGACGACACCATGAAGGACGTTCTCTTCATGGACGAGTTCGATGTGGACGGCAATCCGGACCCGACCAAATGGGTACTCTGCCAGAAAGCAGGCTCCGACTGGAACGACGAAATGTCCGAAAGTTATGACCAGGCTTACGTAAAAGACGGCAGACTTATACTGAAAGCCGAAAAAATAGGTGATGAATACAAAGCCGGCGGTATCGAAACGCAAGGTAAGTTTGACTTCACCTTCGGACGGGTGGAAGTAAAAGCCAAAATCACCAGTTACCCCAATGGCGCATTCCCCGCTATCTGGATGATGCCGAAGAAATATATCTATGACGGATGGCCGAATTGCGGAGAAATCGATATCATGGAACATGTGAAACAGGAATCCGCGATCCATCATACGATACATACTCACTACACGTATGATTTGAACATCAAAGATCCGTCCAACACCGCACAAGTAACTTGCAATTATCAGGATTGGAACATCTACGCTTTAGAATGGAGCGAAGACAAACTGACTTTCTTCGTCAATGGACAGGAGACTTTCTCTTACTCAAACCTGAAACTGGAGAATGAAGCAGAAATGAAGCAATGGCCGTTCACAAAAGATTCTTCATTCTATCTCATCCTGAACATGGGATTAGGAGGAGACAGACCGGGCTCATGGGCAGGTCCTATCGATGATGCCAACTTACCTGCCATCATGGAAATTGACTGGGTAAAAATAACCAAGTTAGATAAATAGGTTTTAAGGTAGGAGCCAAGGTTTTTAGGAACTTCTAAAGAAGGAGGAATGGAAGTATAGAGACTATTCAAAACTTTCATTCCTCTATTTGTTTTCGGGTATTAAATCTTTTTTACTTATTAAACATGAAACATGTATTATACGCATTATTAACGGCTGTAAGCATTTTATTCACTAGTTGCGGACCCTCTTCTAATACCAACAACCCACAGGTGCCCAATGTGCCTCAACCGCAGCCTCAGCCCCAACCGGAAGTCACCCAGAAAGTAGTTATCGGCTACCTTGCGCTTGACGACTGGGAGTTTGAAAGTTTATTTCCTACGATAGAATGGAAATATCTGACGCATATCAATGCCAGCTTTGCAAGAGTAAAAGCAGACGGCACTCTAAACATTAATCCTGTCCGGAAGAGAATTGAAAGTGTACGTGAAACGGCTCACAAGCATAATGTCAAGATTCTGATATCTTTGGCTAAGAACAGTCCGGGAGAATTCACTACCGCCATCAATGATCCGAAAGCCAGAAAAGAACTGATACAGCAGATTATTGCATTCACTAAAGAATATAAACTGGACGGCTTCGACATCGATTATGAGGAATATGACAACTGGGATAAGAATTTCCCCTCATTATTGGTTTTTGCCAGAGGTTTATACCTGGCAAAAGAGAAAAATATGCTGATGACCTGTGCCGTCAACAGCCGCTGGCTTAATTACGGAACCGAATGGGAGCAATACTTCGACTATATCAACCTGATGAGTTATGACCGGGGAGCGTTTACCGATAAACCGGTCCAGCATGCTTCATACGATGACTTTGTGAAAGACCTCAAATACTGGAATGAACAATGTCGGGCATCCAAAAGTAAAATAGTGGGAGGACTTCCTTTTTATGGATATTCCTGGGAGGAAAGTCTGCAAGGCGCAGTGGATGACGTTCGTGGAATCCGCTATAGCGGCATACTCAAACATCTTGGAAATGAAGCAGCGGACAAGGATAATATAGGCAAGACTTATTATAACGGCCGCCCTACTATAGCCAACAAATGTAAGTTCATCAAAGAAAACGACTATGCCGGCGTGATGATCTGGCAATTATTCCAAGATGCCCACAATGATAACTATGACTTAAAGCTCATAAACGTTGTAGGCAGAGAAATGATGGAATAGACGAGATATACCGCTTTCTCTTATGCAGAAGACCCTATCCTGTTGTGCTTTTCACCTATTGTTATCAGATTTTTAATAGGAGATCTTCATCGTTCCACTCGAGTGATCTGATCTCATCACTAGAGTGAACAGATTTCTCCACTCTAGTGGCAAGATCGTTTCACCCGGGTGGAACGATGAAGATGTCGGTAAGAAAACATAAGTATATAGGCTTGATATGGCAAAGATATAAGGTATCCGAGCTACAAAGTACCTATTATTTGAAACTGATATATGAGATATTAACCCTCAAAAGGCAGACAGTTTTACCTACTTACGCAAGGAAAGGGAATGAGAGATGAGCAAAAAAGGAGGAGAGATAAGCTAAATTGAAGGCATTTTGCGTAGAAAACAATGAGAGATACCTTATAGAAGAAGTATCTCTCATTGTATATCACACTGATTATATGCTATTTACCTCATATAGAATGAGAGTATGAGACTAATATTTATTTTTTTATTTCTAGTATATGTTCCTAAGTCCAAGTTATCAATGCGATTTACTTATCCTGCTTCCTATAAGCGGAAGGAATCTCTCCTTTAATAGACTTGAAAACCTTACTGAAATAACGCAAAGAAGAGAAGCCGACCACTTCGGAGATTTCAGTAATGTTCATGGTAGTAGTAGTAAGTAACACGATTGACTGCTCAATGCGCTGCTTATTCACATAGTCTACAATCCCCATACCCGTGATGGCCTTCACTTTATTGAATAATAACGAACGACTGATACACATATTAGTAGCTATAAACGCAACATCCAGATCCGGATTACTCATATTATCCGCAATCAATGTATTCAATTTCAGCAGGAAAGTCTCATCCGCATTACTAAAGCTCACTTCCTTATGCGTCAAGAGCTTATCATCTTTATATCTTGCCCGTATCTGTTCGCGCTGCCTCAACTGATTATGAATCAATGCCAGCAAACCGTCTATTTCGAAAGGTTTCGGCAAAAAGGCGTCCGCTCCAGTCTTATAACCGGTATACATATTCTGAGAATTATGATAGGCGGTCAATAAGACAAAAGGAATATGGCTGATATCCAGATTAGTCTTCACTTCCCGGCAAAGTTCAAACCCATTCATCCGGGGCATCATGACATCACTGATGATAATATCCGGCAATCGGTCTTTGATCTGTTCCAATCCCTCTTTCCCATCCTTGGCAACATATACACGGGCAAAATAATTACTCAGCGTTTCTTTCAGATAACTTCGCAGTTCGGGAGTATCTTCGACCACCATCACTGAATATTTTTTCAGGAAGGTATAATCGATTCTATCCGGTTCATTCACTTCCACGCCTGTAGCTGCTTCCACAGAAGCCGGTTCCAGCTGTCCGCAAGTATCCGTGAATAAGGGTAGTTCAAAATAAAAGATGGCCCCTTTTCCCGCTGCATTCGAAGCGCCCACTCTTCCTTTATGGTGTGTGATGAGACTCTTCGCATAGGATAATCCGATGCCGCTTCCTCCTTTTTCATGTCCCCCCTGATAGAAACTGGAGAAAAGAGAGTCTGTGTCTACCATATTCAGTCCCATCCCTTCATCCCTGACAGAGATCCGAACCCAGTCTTTCTCTTGTGACAAGGTGGTAATCAGTGTAGTAGTGGTGCCCGATTCGCTAAACTTCAACGCATTCATCAGGAAGTTAGAAAGAACGAACTCGCACTTATTCTGATCGAAAGGTACCTCTTTTATCTGTTCGTCCAACTCATATTCGAGTCTGATACCTTTCACATGAAACTCATTGATGAACTTATCTCCGACAGAGCGCACCCACTCATTCAAAGGATGCGGCAATATATGCAGCATATCTTTTCCTTCTTCCAGTTTCCTTACATCAAGTACCATATCAATAATATTCTTCATCTGATATGCCTGCTTATAGATCGGGACCAACAACTTTTCCACATCCTGCTTGTCCGACTCCTGATTGATAATACGCTTCAATGGTGCACAAATCAGTGTAAGAGGAGTGCGAAGTTCATGACTGATGTTCGTCAGGAAATTAATCTTTTCTTCATACATCTTATTTTTCAGACGCATAATCTCCCGCTTCTGTTTGGCTTTCTTCTTGCGATAGAAGTAGTAGACAATGCTATAAGCCACTGCTCCCAACAATATATATAATCCCACATAGAACCAACCGGTCTTCCACCAAGGCGGAGTAACCACAACATGCAGAATGGGTTGTTTCATACTCCACCCTCCGTCACGGGTATAATAAGAAGCGGTAATCGTATACTCCCCTATCGGCAGATAATTGATAACCAAAGAGTTTGAATTGGAACTCGCCAATTCCTGATCGAGCCCCTCTATATTGAAACGAAAGAAATTCTTGCGGAACACATCGCTTTCATTCAGCAGAACTTTCAGTTGCAGGGAAGAAAAGTTCCAGGGAATCTGAATTGTTTCAGCCGCTTCCTGCGGCTCTTCGGATAACGAGACAGGCAGACCGTTTAATAATACATCCAGCAGTTCGACCGTATAATCCTCATCTGTATCAAAATGAACGGCAGAGTTTATCACCGTCATGCCTGTAGTTCCACCGACAAAAACATCTCCGTTTTTGGCCAGAAGAGTAGCATGAAAGATGAATTCGTTAGGCAAAACTCCATCTACTTCCTCCAAGGTAGTAAAATTATGGGTACGGGAAGAATAAACAAATAAATGACGTCTCGTTCCTATCCAGATTCGATATTGATTATCGGCAACAACAGAAGCTACATCCTGAAACAGGCTTGTATTTATCAGTTCACTCTTCCCTGTCCGTGGATCATAACGTACCAAACCTTCGGTAGAAGCCAACCAAAAAATACCATCCTGATCCATAGAGGCGTCATTGATAGTGTATTGTCCTTGATAAATCGTCCGGAAAGTCCCTTCCGAAGAATCATACTCACAAATATTCTTCAGATCGGAAAGGTATGTCTTTGCACCTTTCGTAGCTATTATCAGTGGAGAATGACGCTCGTACTCTTCTCCCATAGTAGCCACTATATCAAACTTACAGGTGACCATATCATATATAAAAATATGCTGGGCACTGAAAAGAATTTTAGTCTTCGTTATCCGCTGGATATTAACAGAAAAACCATTGATACAGGTCTGATCATTCATTTCCTTGTCAATCAGCACAAAGGGACGTATCTGCCCCGTTTGCTTATGAAAGATAAAGAGTCCTTTATTAAAGGAGAAGAACAACAGTTCGTCAGGAGTATATTCCACAATGGAAACAACTTTCTCATATTTGGTGGCAGGATAATGTTTGAAGGTACCCGATACCGGATCAAACCGGTTGATACCTCCCCCATCGGTTCCCACCCAGACTATTCCGTCACTATCCTGAAAGAAACTATTAATAGTCTGGTTGCTTAATCCGTACAGATTGCCAAAAGGAACGTTCTGATAAGAACAGGCATACACATTCTTTATACCAATCAACCCTCTTCTGATACTGCCTGCCCACATATTATTGGCCGGGTCCAGATAGAGGCGGTATATAGTATTTGCTGGAAAGGAATGAACATCATCCTGTTTTTGTTGAATATTAGTAAATGAGAAATCATCTAAAGAGATTATATTGATTCCACCACCATCAGTGGCTACCCAAAGCTGATTATCTCTCTCCATGATATCATGAATGACATCATACGTCAAAGGAGAATTTGACGCCGTAAAGTGTTTTATCAACTGGTCTCCCTGATAGCAATACAGTCCGTTACCATAAACACTTACCCACAGACGCTTGTAGGAGTCCAGATAGATACTGGTATAGTTATTTTCTGTAAACGACTCTATTTTCTTCACTTCATACGTCTTCATATTAAAGGAATATATGCCGTGCCAACGTGAATTGAGCAGGATATTCTCTTCATCATAACGTATCATCTGCCAAAAGGGATTGTAATAAACAGGGTCTTGCGCATAATACAAAGGTTCCAGCTTATTAGTGGCATAGACATATTTGTATATAGCTCCTGATCCTCCCAGTAAGATTCCTCCTTCAACCAATAAATAGGAAGCAACATAGATCGGTTTACCATTATTCGATAAAGTTCTGAAACTATCACTCCCTCTGTCGTAAAGGCAAATGCCATTCATCGTAGCTACCCATAGATTGCATAAAGAGTCCTCGGCGATAAAAGTGATATTGTTGGAAGGGAGCGTTCTTTCATCTCCCGGCCGATGCAGATATTGCTTCAGATGGTCACGGTCATAACAATTCAAACCGGATTCCGTACCAATCCAAAGATACCCCCGATGATCATTCAGAACACATTGTACTTTCGACTGTGAGAGTCCTTCCTTTATTCCGAGTTGTTTGTAATAATAATAAGGAGACTGGCTCAATATAGGTTGTGCAATACCTACAAAGAAAAACAATAGATATATTTTAAATAGAATCTTTCTCATAAATAGCCACATAATACTGTACAAAGGTGTAAATATAGGAAATTCCATTTAAATAAAACTGTTTTATATTAATTTCCCCTTAATTATAGAACATTTCTTTAATAATACTTGCACATACAAAAGAAATGCAGATTTACTCAAAACCTATTTTTTTCCAAAAAAATATTAGTTTCTCCTT
>OHPZ01000277.1_pt1 | contig 25354 bp, 28 predicted proteins | sample 1577851 | NCBI WGS metagenome assembly OHPZ01 (sample SAMEA3879507, study PRJEB24766) | human gut metagenome | biome: human-associated habitat; feature: feces | place: USA | collected 1985/1987 | reverse complement strand
TTCATCAAGGTTAATGGTTTCATCAAGAAGTGAAAGGAACTGGTATTTGTTGTTGTCGAATTTATTTTGGCAATCTTCAAAAAATTCTGCCAAAGAGAGCTACTTATGTGTTATCATGTAGGTATATCTCCTTTAGGTGGATTGGTTGATAGTTTCTCGCAACTCTATTTTACCATAAATCTTGAGGAGATATTTTATTTTAACAACAAAAAATGCCGTATTTATGCGGCTTATGGCGTTTTGCAAACGCCTAAGTTCATAAAAAGAATGAAGAGTATAATGTTATCCCAACAGATGCACAAATTTATGTATGTAATTCAGAACAGCATGATTGTTTGGGAAAAATGACAGGAAGTGTATGTCTGACAAATAAAGTTTTGGCATGTAAGGGAAAAATTTATCCTTGTAATATAAAGCAATGTCTTAGATGTAAAAAATATTTTATTTCCCCGAGAGATTTTTATTCTAATATTTCTTTACCAGACAATTATACATATATTGAGCCTGCAAATAAAGTTGTGTCAATTAGTCCGCATGATTTTATAGTAAGAGTAAATACTAATAGGTGTACTTCTGGTGGACACAGACTGAAAGATATAAAGTGCAGCGTTCCGTTGGTGTTATTCTCAGGCGGGGTAAGAAGAGTAGAAGTACCTGCAGCATATTGTTATGTATGTGATAAATACTATATTCTAGATGAAGATTATAGGATGTTGAAGAAAAAAGGTGTAGTACTTTGCCATATTGATGAAAAGGAAGAATTGGTGAAAGATTACGATTATGATGACTGCGATTTTGAATTAAATAAGGAGTCACTGTTACATAAAATTTGATATAATGTAAGTGCAACAGATAATCTTTTATGTTCTAAGCGTTGGTATATTCTAGAGTCAGCGGTGGAATTTGAGATTTTGACAAGAGAAGAGATTTGTTCTCATCTAGATTATCTTATACATCGAAGTAAACATCCCATTACAAAGGCGGTGCTTGCCCCTATGAAAGCAGTGAAAAAGATGCTTGTATTAATGGAGATTCATTTGGACGCATCCATAGATAAGCTGGATAATCTGGCGATGGATGTGCAGCTTGATAAGGAAAAGCATATGGAGAATGCGAAAGCGCAGAAACAGACAGAGCCGGAGAGGGCAGAAGCTGAGCGAGTAGAAGCAGAGGTTGTATATGCACCAATGGTCGCTGAGCCACAGGAGTATCAGTATAATGCAGATGCATTTGAGGCTAGAGGTGTGGATGAGGTGAAGCAGGAAGCGGCACATAAGGAAGCACCGAAGGTAAGAGACGATAAAGCCAGATAAATGCGAGGACGTGGGAGAGATCCTGCGTCCTTTTTTAATGCGGATATGTTGCAATACTAAACATTAATTCGATATACAAGGGATGATTATTGGACAGTATAAAGTACTATAAGGATCATAAATGATCATAAATGATAGAATCTGCTCTGGCATTTTCAATGAGATCAAGGTTTGGATACTCTTTGACAATGGATACAAGATTCTGCTTTGTATACCAGCTGTCACAAAGTATGATAACATTTTTTTGTGATGAAAATTCAGGCATGACATGACGTACCATGGATGCAGCAAGCTCAAGCTTTGATTCTTTTTTCTGCCACATGCGGTATCCTAACGGCACCGCAAGATATGATATTTTATCACGATTCCACACGGGCACACATAACATCAGACTTACAAAACAGTGTCCATTAAGATAATTACAGCCATTATGCGTTGCATGATCAAACAGCTTTGATACATTTTCAAATTTTGTACCAAATTTGGAGATTATTGTATCATCAATGCAAAGAAACACCGGCTGTGATTTAAGCTGTTCCGGAATAAGGTGCAGTGCCATTTTGGCAGTTACATTCATAAATCTTGAATAATCAGCTTTGGCATAAGAGCAGGCATGATAAAAAGTATTCAGGGATTTTTCTGTTATCACGGCAAGAAAATGCTGGTACAGGAATCTGATTGAATGAGCTGACTCCAATGCGAGTATTTAAAGTACTAGTAAAAATAATGTTTCTGCCGTAGGAACAGAAAAAGTTGCATAATATTCAAAAAATATTTATGAAGTCTACCAATTAATGAGTTTTCATTGTATAATGTCTTTGTCGTACAGGTTCACTTTCCTTTTTAATGTTTTTGTGCAAATTCATTATACATCAGAAAGCCCTGTACAATTTTTTTTATGAAAAAAGTTGTAAATTGGTGTTTTATAATTAACTCATAACCACAAGAGAAGGTGCTTTTAATGGCTATCATAAAATAATTCGACAAAAGATCTGGTATGTGAGTAACAAATCGAAAGTTGAAGGAGAACTGGCGATGGATGGAAAAAGTCGGGTTTTCAGACCTGAGGCTGAAAAAATTTGGCATGAAGATTATCAATGTGAATATTACAGGGGAGTTATCATAGATGGTGAAGACAATATTGTGGAACGTTGCGCTAAAATGCACCCCAACTATACAGCAGCTTTTAGTGATGCTGTAGAAAAAATGTCAGTCAGTCCTTTATATTCACGACAGACAAGCCCTGATATGAAGAAAAAACTGGAAGAATATAAAGCTAAAAAAGCACTAGAGAAAAAAAGGAAAACTAACGTTATTTTTGATCCGAGAGAACGGAATGAGTGGAAGTATATTTATGATTCCTGCAGAGGAAATTTATATCGGTTTAGGTATTTAAATCAGGAAGAAACAGCTTCTGTATTCCTTTCAAGAAAAGGGCATCCTATATTAGGTGAAATATTATCGCGGAATGGCGAAGCTGATTTGGCATTTTACAGTAGCAGAATTAAGAATGAGTATGACATTGAAAATCTACCAGGACATAAGGATATTTGGAAGATTTTGTCTGTTACAAATATTTCTAAAAATAAAAATGGGGATAGCGAAGTGACAATTAATTATCTTGAGTTTAGTAACTTGACCAAAGATTTTAAAAAAAGAGAAAAAACCAAAACAATTGTCATTAAGAGAAAATGGAATTTCTATAATGAACTTATGGATTTCTTAGTCGAAATGTAAAGTTGCATGGGACGCATTGTTGGAGTACTGTGTGAGGAAAGTGAATCTATGTAAGGTGGTGTGTGTAATGGATTATTATGATGGACTATCAGAAAAGGAAATACATTATATTGATGAAGCAAGGATAATCGGTAGAACGGAAGGAAATAGTAAAAGATTAAGTGATTTGATCACATAGCCTTTAATAATAAATTCTTTTAATACTCGATTTGCCCAAATGCGGAACATCGTAGCCTTTTTAGAATTAACACGGTATCCGACAGCAATAATGGCATCCAGATTGTAATAGCTTGTATTGTACCGCTTGCCGTCTGCCGCAGTTGTTTCCATTTTGGAAACAACTGCTTCTTCCTGCAATTCGCCGGATGTAAAAATATTTTTCAAATGTTTTGAAATAGCCGCCTTTTGCACTTCAAATAATTCTGCCATCTTTGCCTGCGTCAGCCACAAGTTTTCCTGATATAAAAGGATTTCAACCCGAACTTCACCATTATCGGTTTTATAAAACAGGATTTCCCTTGTTTCATAAGGAGTTAGCCCATATTCTTCGTTCATATCCATTCCCTTCCTTTCCTATCAGAACATACTATAATTAACGAGCCATTTGAGTTTCTTTCAAAATAATAAATATCACTTGCTTTTATTTCTTTTTTTGCACCCAAGTAATTTCTATATATTATTTGAGTTGGCTCCAAATGAATATACCAGACGTCAAACATTATGCTTAAAATATACCATAATAAACAAAAAATAACTATACCAACATTTAAGTAAATCTTTGCATCCCCACTAACATTTGATGGAATAGATAATAACACTGTAAAAAACACTGCAATCACGAAAAGAAAATAAGAAATCTTTTTCTTAGAGAAATAGGTTCTTCCCATCTCATCCTTTTTATATTTTACATTTCCTAACAATTTAGGAACGATAATTTTTATAAGAGTAAAAATTATTACATATGTGAATGCTCTAATTCCAATCCATATATAGTCCACAGATCAAACCTCCTATCAACATACTAAAAACAAGCATACATACAATAAAACCAAGCATGCAACTAATAATCCCTGATATCCATAGCGCAGGATATATTTTTCGACTTTTTCGTGTGATAATAGAAATCACGATTCCAATAAACGAGAATAATGGTCCCAAAAATATAACATCAATATAGGTATACTGCTGCATTCACGATTGCCTGCACCTTTTTTCCGTACCCTGGAATTAAAGCTTTCTTAACAGCTCGCTTGGCTTTTCCTGTTGTTCTTGCCTTTATTGATTTCTTTATACTCGGTGTTCTCATTCCAAACTTCATCTTAATCGCCTCCGTTGTTTCAAAAAACGCTCCTGCTGCCAAGTACATGATCAAATTCATCAAGAACATCCGTCATCAGTCCCTTATCAATCCGACTTTTACACTCTGCAATCAGCACAGCCGGGATTCCATAAAATGCTTCAGAATTTCAAATTCATGGTGCAATCCATCCGTCCATACCGGACCTACTGTATGAATAATATATTTTGCCTTTAGGTTATATGCACCAGTGACAGCAATATCACCTCTTGCAATTTTGCCGATATTCGCTCTTTCTGCGAGAAGCTTTTCCTTTCCTGCTGCCTCATATATTGCTAAGTCCGTGCCACTTACACATATCGGATTTGGATTAGCAGTATTTACGATTGCATCTGCTTTTACCTTTGTTATATCGTTGCGAACAATCTTAAATGGCATTGTGGCGCCTCCTTATCCATGCCTGTATTACTTTAACAGCTTCCTTATCTGCTTATCCGTTGCCTCCGGATACATCTCATGCATATAATCTACAATCTGCTTCCATGAATCCTGCGGACAATCCTTATAACAGGAAGTCACATAATCGTATCCATAGATATGCTCAATAGATGAATACACTGCCACATCCCATCCATATTCAATACCTCTTTTATTCACTCTCTTCTTAAAATCGCAGTTGCACAGATATGTCTGCATCATAAGATTCGTTATTGCACCATCAAATCCCTTTTCTCCATCCTTACCAAATCCAGCTTGTTTTTTCAATTCATTTGAATAAATCTCTGAATCAGCATTATCTTCCATAAAATTGACCATTATCTTTTTATGCTTATTAGGCGCTTTTCCATCATCATATAATGCATCAAAATCATATCCATCCCGGCGATAATTAGCAAATACAGGAAGCCACTTTTTTGATATAAATCCTGCCTTCTTATCAAAGAACTTTCCATAGACGATATCATGCCGCCTTGCTATAATAGCCCGCCACATCCACGGATCAATCTCCGGATTATCACTCCACCAGTACTCTGGAACAGTTCTTTCTTCAAGTGAAAACCCATCTATGTCATTCTTAAATAATGGTAAAAAGCCAAATTCATTTATATACTTGATTGCTTCATCTACAGAATGGATGCAATCCGGGTTGTCCCACTTCATGCCATGCATAATCCATTCACCTGATTCGTTTCCCATAATATGTGTACCTCATTACTTAGCGTACTTGTCAATCCAATTTTCGCCATCATATTCATCAATCTGTTTTACTAATCTCGTAAGATAATCTTGTAACCTACTATCTTCTTCACTTGCATACCACACATTTGCCCGTCCAAATCCATAAGCCCAACCATTTGATTTTCTTGGGACTTCCCATTGTACCTTTCTTGATCTGAGCCCTGCAGGAAGTAAGATACAATCAGATGAGTTTGCAATTGCATTGTAATATTGTATATCTTCTGGAGCAAACACTGCCTCTTGATAATGTCTGAAAACTGTAGCATGTTTATACCATCCCACGACCGTCGTAAACTTATGTGCCGGATGCTTTGCACAATAAACAACAAGCACATCATCTACTGATTCTTCTTTTTTTAATAGTTCACAACCTGCAATATTCTCAATCCGCATTTGATTGACATCTTTACCATTATGTGATTTTGTCTCAAAAAATCCCAGACAATATAAGCCTTCCCTACCCTCCATATTCACTGGTGTAAAATTATATTTTTCATGGGCATCTCCTGTCTCATCAACATAGCTTCCACCATTTAACGGAGTATCCTTTCCATCTTCATTTCCTCGATACTCCTTCATCCACGCTATGTTACAAAAAAGTATTCTCATCATATCAACCTTCTTTTCCCTTTGAAAATGGACTCAAGTCGATAAACAGTTTCTTCAATCCGCTTGTGTCCTTGAACTCCTTGAATAAATACTCCAGAAGTTCTTCCTGCCTTGCCTGCCCTAATGTAAGCCGGTAAAGAGACAGAATCTTTATCAGCCTTTCATAATTAACCTCATCCTTACTCATAGGATACATTGGCACAAGCCTTTCTATTTTAACACTCTGATTTTTTCCGAAACACCAGAATGGTACAAGCTCTGACTGGTCATTCTGCTTTTCCGCTTTAGCAGCCTCAAACATTTCTGTCCATATGTCTCGCTTAAATGTGATACCATCTGCCTTACCATATTTATCAGCAACATTCTGTCTTATTGCCAGACACTTAAATCTATTGATTCTGCCTTCCCTTTGTTCCAAGTCGATGGGATTACTTGGAAGATTCCAGTGCATAATCACTCGGCAGTAATTATGAAAATCCAGTCCTTCCTGTCCGATTGATGTTGTGGCAAGCACAAATGGACGCATTGGTGAGTTAAAGGCATTTCTGATATTTTCTTTACGCATGACTACCTTGGAATTATCTCCTGCATCCTTTGTAAATCCAACTGCATAACTCGACCTTATTCGACATCCATCACTCTTCCTGTCAGCTCCATTAATACGCTTTTTGAAATCAGGATAAGTATCAGCGATATAGGTGGCTGTATGTATTTTCAATGAATCCATCATCATGTCATGCACGATCTGATACTGATTTCCATCCGACTGAAAACCTGCTGTTTCTTTCAGCATATGGATATATTCATCAATCATTGCCTGAAAACAGCCATCTTTACAGTATTTAAGTACATTCTGCCAGTGGGAATTATCATCTCTGCATCTGCCATAAGCAAGATCAATGATAGCTGTTGACTCCGACAAATTGAAATTATTGACAAATACCTTTGCAAGCGATGTTGCTCTGGCTGTGCTTCTTCCATTAGAACGATAAATGCATATTGCTGGCGAACCCAGTACCATATTTACCAATGTTTCCAGAAGATTCTCCGGCTTTCTTCCAAGATGAATCTCCTCCGGGGCATCCAAATAACTTCTTAGCTTATCAATATGAGCAATAAAGCCCTTATTTCTCTTATCCTTTGAACTGCTTCTGACCTCAGATGTTGTATCCTCTTCGTCTGTATTCATTTCCCACACAATATCCTCTATCCAATGCTTTGCATAGACGACTCCATCCATGAGCATCGGTGCAAGATAATACCACCTGGCATCTTCCTTATTGTTACCCGAATCACCATACTTTTCTTCGATTATCGCAAGCTTCTCTTTCAGTTTCAGCCGTACAGATTTCTCTATTACTTCTAGTGATTCATGATTATTCAATGACTCAATCGGTAAATACATATCAGAAAGTTTCTTTGAAGGATAAAGCAGTGCAAACAGGCTCATGCCTCTTACTTCTCCATTTGAAACATTAAACCTGAGCCTTGCCACCGGGTATCGTCTCGAACCTTCCGCAAAATACCCCGTATTCTTCTTATCCTGATTCTTTATCTGATGTACCAGTTTTCCAACTGTAAGTCTTTCCGCCTCATAGGAAACAAGCGCACCTATCATTCGTGGAACCATCTCCCATGCAGAAAATACAAGTATTTTTGAAAAGCCTTTGCTGTTTTTATATGCTCCCTGCATCTCATAATATGGCAATGCTGGAGGAATCCACAGATATTTTTCTGCACCGCCGGTAAATGCTTTTTCTTTCAGTGCCTCAAGCCTTGCATTGGTTTTCGGCAGTTCATCATATTTATTGATTTTATTGCGATTCAGCCACAAGAGACTTTGTTCTCTTTCACTTCCAAATTCATCCGGATATTTTGTATAATATTTTTCAATCTGCTCTTTAATCTTATATTTCTTCATAAAGGACATAAGATACGGACAGCTCTTTGCATAATCTACCGGTAAAGAATGATTTGAATCCGTTTTTGACAGCAATCGTGACATCTGTATATAGGAGTTTATGTCATTTTCATCTATCTGCAAATGATGCTTCACGCTGCTGTCATCCGTATAATCACCGGAATCCATGACAGATATACGCTCTGTCCTGCTGACTCCCTGATACATGGCATTTTCTGCCAGCTCCTTCATACGGATAATTGCACTGTCCCCTGCCTTCAACTCACTTAGAGCATGTGAATAATTCTTCCACACTTCCTTGAATTTAATGTCTTTGACTTCATCATCAAAAAGGAAGTTCATAACCTGAAAAAACTCTGCATAATGCTCATCAAGCTGATTTTCATCTATCTCTTCAAGGGTAGAATACAATTTATATGGTGTAGCCGACAACAGAAGTACCCTTGTATCATGTCCACTAAGGAAACTGTGTGCAAGAATACCAAGCTCACTGTCATCGGATGACAAAAGAAACTTAAATCTCTGAAACTCATCCATGATTACTAGATCCGGCTCAAGCATAGATACACTGATTCTCGCAAACATCACACGAAGCTTATTCATCACATAGTAATTGGAATATGTAAGCTGTTTATTGTATCTTCTTTCATGCAAATGATTAAGCAGCATGTCCCTTATACTTTCATACTCCTGATAATTAATGATATTATCTATCACATTTTGTGGATAGACACCCTTTGTCATATTTTCGCATTCTGCCACACGATTTTCAAAGTTCCATTTTGCCCATCCATCCCATGCTTTTACAGCATCCATTATCATAAATTTTTCAAGAGATGCTGCATGACCTTTAAAGTCTGGCATTCTCCTTAAAATTGCATACATCAGTGCTCTTTCCTGCACACTTCCGCCTCCGGAGGTCATACGGAAAGATGTTTCCGGTGTAAGGGGGATAAGCTGTATATAGCCTTCCTTTATCTGCGGATCATTCTCTTGCTCGGTAATCTTTAAATGCTGCATAGACAATCTTGTATCTGATACTGAACCGATGGCATTCTTTCCTGTTACATCAAGCTTTCTGATATTCTGATTTGCTATGTTCTGATTAGAGCAGATGTAAATTACCTTAAACAGCTCATCTTTCTCTTCTATTCTAAGCCTTGCTGTCTTTACAATTGCTCCTCTAGCAATAAGAGTTTTTCCCATACCCACTTCATCTGCTACAAGCACACGATTCTGATTATGACGAAACAGATAATCCACTCTCTCAACAGTCGCTCTTTGAAAATCCTTCAGACCAGAGAGGGTACGCTTTTCAATTTCATCTATATTAAATTGTGACATAACATCACCTCGTTATCTTCTGATTTTCAAAGTATTACAAAAAGTCTCATACAGTTCACGGAACTCATCCGGTATAATATCCTTATCTGTAACCATCTTAAGCACATATCCAATGTCTTTTATTCTTTCCGGTTCTTCTACAGATGTTTTTAACATCTTTTCATAGAGTGCCGGCATTGCATCACTCGAATTGGCAAAAAAGCCGGATTCTCCCATCTGCTTTCCTTCTAGCATAGATGCTACATAATCATCGCCAAGTACAAAAGCAATATATTCCACAAATGATGCCCTGTCTTTTACTACGCTGTTTACTGCAGCACTTTCTCTGTCATCCGGGAAACCGCTTGTAGGGATCATAATAATTCTGCGGATTGTATCATCACCTGATTTTGCCGTAATCTCATAGAACTCAGATAACTGCAATATCTCAAGTTCTGAAAACTCTATATGTTCTGACAATGTCTGCTCCTGCTTTGAATTAAATGGTGATACTGTAACCTCACTATCAGATTCAATATCGCTAAACTCAACCTCTATCTTGTACTTTCCAGCATTCTCATTATCCTCTTGAATTACAGCCTGCCTTTTCACACGGCACAATTCCTTGATTTTCTGCTCCAGCAGATTTCTATTGTCATTTTCTGTTTCCAAAACAGCATCCGCTACTGTAACCTGCTCAAATGGATTCTTTGCATCTCCTACCGGTCCACAGAATATATCCTCTAAGAATTTATCCCCATTCAGATACATATTCTTTGTACCAAGCCACAGCATCATTTCAACATTTTTATTAATTGCAGAATAGGAAGCATTCATGGAACCAAGATACAGGTCAACATCTGAATATTTCCTTCTCAGATAAATTTTTGCATGAATATCCTGTTTCTTTTTATCCGTAAGCTCATCTGAGATTTCATCCTCACCATCTATAATCTCATCCTTTAATGCATAGATGGTAAAATTATTTACATCTGATGCTTTAAGTTTTCCAAGCTCGGAACGTCTGGTAACAAGTGTTCTCTTACAGTCTGACAACGCCCTGTCTGTAAGGTTAAAATCAGCAACCACACTTTCTGATAAAAATGGAGACATCACTACAAGCTCGTTAAATGTTGAATTAGCATTTCCTCTTTCCTTGCAGAATAGAATATCATCCTGCATCCGGTAAGCACTTTTTCCAATGCCAAGCGGAAGCACTTCAAAATTCTCGCCAAATATTTTACTATCAAGTGAAAAGGATATATCCTTAATGTCTGTACATAATCCACGAATCAAATTTCTTTTCTTCCCGGCATTATTGCTGGTATTATGCACATTCGTTACAAGATAATCCAGAAAATCACAGATAGGTTGAGTCTTTTTCTTCTGTCTGACATTTTTACTGCTATCCATTGCGAAGCTGATATCCCAGCTCCTGTCAAAAGTCAGATTACTGCTCATTACCACAAAACGATATTTTTTATCTCCATCAGCGTTTACATATGCTAACATCCATGTTTTCGGATGAAATGACGGATATCGACCAAGCTGTCTATCTTTTGGCAGTGCAACCTCTACTACCATTTTCTCTAATAAAATAGACAGTGCAGTCGTTTTTGTTGGTACTTTAATCTGTCCTGCTTCACAAAACAGCACGATTTTATCTGACACCTTCTGCAATGCATTCAGCATACCAATTGGATTTTGCATAAGCTTACTATCTGTTTCTTCAGATAATCCAAGGCATATCGCCACAGCTGTGAGTGCTTCCAGGTCAAGTGAATATGTAGTGCCTACTGCTCTGTCCAATCTATATCCGTCCGGAGGCATCAAAATACCGCTGTAATCCGTTCTATCTCGGTTTGAATCCGGTCTAAACATCAGCACTCACCTCCCCGGCATAGATGTCATTCACAATTCTTCTGGCATTTAAGAATCTATAATCAAGCATTCCACCGCCTACCCATTTTGAATGATCAAATTCCTTTGTTCTGCTTAGCTTTGCTCTGGCTGTTCCTTTCAGGCTTCGTTCCCTCTTACGAATCAGTTCATCAGCCATATCAATATCTAATGCCATAAATGCAGCTTGTATCCCACACAGAAAGCTCTTTGCCCTTGGATTGATCAACTGCAATTCTTCAAACACAGCATCCAGATTGACTGTTGCATTATGCCTGATATCAAGAAGTAACCTGCTCCATTCATCATTTGCGTATGTATTCTCGCCTTCCGAAAGCATGACATTGTATCTTACTCTTGCCATGTACACCAGATTATTAAAATCGCAGGCAAGCTTCATCATATATGCCAGCTTTTCACTTACTTTTTCCGATAGTTCAGCCGTTAAAGAAGCAAAATCATCATATTCATTCAAATCAATACGATTTTTCAACACATATTCCAAAAGAGACCTTTTCGTTGACTTCTGAATCTGCTTATCCAGATAGAAAGCTTCCTCCTGCGTCAGCTCTATTGTAAGGTTGTCTCTCCAATCATCATGATAAATCGGAAGATTCCAGAATCTAATATTGCCAATATCTCCTGCATCCGAATCATCCTTATCATTTTCCTCTGCATCATCATTCCTGTTTCCCAACCGGCTGACGGACTTCTGTTCTTTTAGCTTTACCGCCAATGAAACATACTCCGGTATAGACAGACCATAATCACAGAATATTCCAAAGGTACGAATTCCGTTCCAATAGATATCTGATGGTCTTCTTGCTACCCAGCCCTTTGGCAATACACGGGTTCCAATAACACCTTCTGCCTTGGGATCTGCTTCTAACAATCTGATGCCACAATCTTTTTCAGCAGAATCTATAGCCCTTAAAACTCTATTTGCATCCTTTCCATACCTGCCATCAACAGCTTCTCTTAACACATATGGAACAATAAGGAAGTACTTTGCTCTGGTCTGGATGGTAGATGTTCCAGGAAAGAAATAGTTGGCAAAAGCATCACGAATAATGCCGATTCCAAGTTCATCGACTGCTCCCTGTTCACTCAGAAGGTTGATCACATCTAATGCCTTCTGCCGATCTTCTTTTGAAAAATCTATCCATCCTAACTGCATATTTTCACTTCCTACTTCAATGTGATTTGTCACTTTTACTCTTCTGTCGAGTTTAACGTTCTTTATAACAGAAAGCTCTCCATTTCTTTTTGAATCCATGTCATAATTATACCACCATTTACATCTCTTTAACAATCGCAATGCCATAGGTTTTCTCAAACTTTATCATTTACCTTGTCTGTGATTTTGTCATACAGTCTGCCTGCACTCATCGGCTCTCCTCTTCTCCCTGTCAGCTTCTATCTCATAAAATGAGCCATCATAAGAAAGGCATTTTCTTTTGCTTCTCTCTTATGATGGCTCTAGCTTAGCATGTTGCGAGTGCCAAAGTCTGCCCTCGCAACGCGAATCTTTGTTCTGTGTTACAATAAAACTACTAAAAAATGGCTAAGTCTTTTTTCATTGCCTTGTAGCCAATTAATACTGTCCAAACATATGCACAGGTTTTTGGAATCATCAGCATGCCGATCATCGGAATTACATCAGCCAGCAGTACAACCGGAATATAGAATGCAAAGCTCAGGACGATTGTCAGCCACATCCAACGAAAAGAGCTATCGTTATTTTCTTTTGCACTTTTATAGAATAAAACTATGATAATTAATCCCATCAGTGCAAACGGAATATTTCGGTAGATTCCCCATGAAAGCGGAGCATCTGCACTGAGCCAGGCATTCTGAGGCATCATACACAAAACAATTCTTAATCCTGCAAGACTATAAATAGCTGCTGTAGCTGCTTTATAGCCTTTAATCTGATAACGCTCACGCCATATATGATAGAGAACGACATAAAAAATAGTCATGGTGACAGAGGTAATCCACTTGCCTAACCCAAGCTGTACAGTAAAGTTCTCAAGACCGGTTGTACAAAGCGCTGCTGCACGAGGGACCAGATGAAATGCATCTCCACCTCCTAAAATAACTGCCATAATTCCAAACATGGTAAACTGACGGTTTCCTTTGCTTTTTCGAATCATTAAAATTCCGATTGTGATTACCGAAAACAAATATACGGTATCAAATATAGTTTCTACAATTGCCTGCATAATAAAAATCCTTTCTTAGGTACATCTTTAAACGCATAAGTGAACAACGTTCATTTTGTTGCAAAAATTTTCCCACACTCTAATGTGGGAGAAATTTAATATAATGTTTTATTAATCAACATCAATATCGAAGACGGATTATAATCCTGACGAATCATTGATACTAATATTAAAGAAAATAATATATCTGCAAACTGCTTTTCCGTGAATTGTTCATCAAATACATCTGGACGAATCTTAGGATCATTCTTTAAAATATCACACAATCCATTAAGAATATGCCCCCATGTCTGCAGCATTTTCTTCTTTCCATCCGTTTTTTCATCCTTCATAAATCCAAGCGAATGCAGAGAAAAGAAGCCCGGAAATTGCTCATTTCCATATTCCAGTCTTTTATAAATCCATGAGATACAGGCAGCAACATCGTTAAATGCCTGCTCATCCTCAGGGTTAAAAAAGATTTCACGCCAAATACTCTCAATTGTATCCCCAAGCAAATCGGCCTTGGATTCATAGTAATTGTAGATTGTCCCCGCCGAAACAGAACATCGAGATGCAACAGCTCGTATGCTTACAGCAGTCCATCCGTTTTCTTTGATTAGCTCTCTGCTTGCAGCTAATATGTCTTCTTTTGAAGTTGCAAGATGGTTCACGAATTCACTCCTTTTCAATGTAATGTCATTTAGCTATTTCATTAAATGAACAATGTTCACGTTGAAAATATACACCGTTCATTTTATTTTGTCAATAACTTTTTTAGGAAGCCCTGATACATTTATTTGACTTCAATAAAAATGGTGTATGCCATACTCACTAAGTATAACATACACCATTAATATTTAATTATTTTCTATATTTATCATCACCTGACAACCATCATCCGTCCATACTTTAAGAACAGCCGGCTCCTTCGATTTGACATCCTTCCATCGAACTGCTGCCAGAGCGCTTCCATCAAATGTTGTTACTGAATCAGAAAAATAGTCCTCCTCACTAGAAGGATTAGCTGTACCAAATCCTTCCAGCACACCATTTCCTACAACACTAGCATGAAGCAGTCTTTTTTCAGCTTCCTGTGAATTAATTGTGCCATTATCATCTACAAGCCATATCTTGATATATGCTATATTCCTCTCATTCTCAGTTACACGACACACTTTTAGCTTTGTTACTGATTTTGCTGTAGAAAGCTCATATTCACCCAGTTTCCTATCTTTCTGATATGCAACTGCCTTTAAAGTTCCCGGTTCATATGGCACTTCATAAGATGCTGTAAAATGATTTTCTCTTCCTACCGGTTTTCTTCCAAGCAATTTATCATTCAGAAAAAGCTCTACTTCATCACCTGATGAATAAACATCCACATTTGCCGTTGTCCCTTCAAAGCCCTTCCATGTCCAGCTGCTGATGTTATCCTTAAACATCCATGCAGTTTTACCTGCTGTCTGTCCTGCGTGTTCAAGTCTCTCGACCGCAATATATGGTTTATCTGTCAGACCATACACTATTTCCCTGAAATAGCTGATTGGTCTTCGATTTCCAATCAAATCAATATCTCCGATATATCCCAATCTCTCAGGATAGATGCTTGTGAAATTGGCATTTCCATCATAATGAAATATTCCCACCCCAGCTTCACCTATATAGTCGTATCCTGTCCATGTAAAGTCTCCAATCACGTGTGGATAAGCTTCAACAAGCTTCCAGAGATTTTCTATGTCAGCCGGATATGTTTCAGTACCGAGAACTGTTTTTGCAGGATGCAGTTCATGCTCCAGCTCATATCTTCCACTTAAATAGTTGAGTCCTGTTATATCACAGCTTTGCGAACATTCTTCAAGTGCTTCTGAAACAAGCGGATGCTTTGCAAAAAACTCTCCTTTTTCGCCCGACATCAGACTCATAAAACTGTTTAATGCATTGCTTCCTCCACCGCTTCCACTTCCATGTGAATCCATTCCAAATTTTTCTGCAACATCCCTCATAATAACGCCAAGACGCCTGCCTGCACAGTTTAATCCATTCAATGCATTCGTTGTATATCTGGTATTATCGAGCTCATGAAATTTATTGCATAGTATTCTGTTTATCCAAGCTCCCTGCTTAGTTCCAGCTTCCTGTATCTCATTTCCAACTGAATAAATAACAACTGATGGATGATTATAGTCTTTTTCAACCATATGATTAATCCACTGATTATATTCATCTTCAAAAATATCAGAGAAATCATATGTATTTTTTTCCTTGTCCCACATATCCGTCAGCTCATCCATAACCAACATTCCAATATGATCACACGCATCAAGCATTGCTCTGCTCATTGGGTGATGTGCACTTCTTATTGCATTAAAACCCGCTTCCTTCAATCTCTTGCAACGGTACCATTCTGCCTCCTTAAATGTCTCAGCACCTATCACGCCATTATCATGATGTATACAGGTTCCTCGAAGCTTAACTGTCTCACCATTTATCTGCAATCCATGTACAGGATCAAGCGCCAATACTCGGATTCCAAAATTAGAAACTGCTTCATCACATATTTCATCATCAAACCTTGTCGTTATATGACACTCATATAAAGCTGGCTGTGCCGGACTCCATTTCTTTGGTTGTTCAATCGGTATTTGTACACGCACTGTCTGCATTTGCTCTGAACGAAATACTACTCTCTGTGTATTCGATGCAGCTTTCTGTCCATCTTTTTTTATTTCAATCAGACATTCTGCCTCTAATCCATGTCCAATAATGTTTTTCAACTGTGCACACACCTCTAAAACCGCCATGTCATCATTCACTGACAATGTCGTAATACGCAGCTTATCATGTGAAATATATACACCTTTTCCTGTCCACAGATTGACATCTCTGTAAATTCCTGAGCCTGAATACCATCTGCTGTTAGGCTGTTTACTGTTATCGACATCTATTCTTATAATATTCTCATGCTCATAGCTTATCCATGGCTTTAAGTCAACCGAAAACCCCATATATCCATTACGATTCACTGCCGCAAGAGCTCCATTTATCCAGACTCTTGCAATTCCATAAATTCCCTCAAATTCCAGAAATACATCCTGCGTTTTCCACTCATTTTGAGCCATAAAAGCTTTTTCGTATGTATACACACCTCCGGGATAAAAGCCACTCTGTGCTCCGGAAGGACAGTCCTTATCTCTTTTTTCACGAATCATTGCATCGTGAGGGAGTGTAACAGCAACTGCATCACTGTTCCCGTAAAAGGCTTTTAATCTGTCAGCCTGATCAGCTTTTTCAAATGTCCAGTCCTCATTAAATTTCTGACACTGCATACTTCATTCCTCTTTCAATCTGTTAGTCTGCTTTTTCTGCTCTTTCCATGTCAATTCTCTTATTTTCCTTTTCCACCTTCATTAAACCAAGAAGAATAGTAATTACGACACCAAGAATTACAGGTATTGTGATATACATACTGAAAATCATATTTGTAGCTGCTGCGGTCTGAGTTGCAGCTTTTCCGGCATATCCTGCTGCATGCAATAGCCAGCCTACAGCCGCAGTACCAATTCCACCACCAACTTTTACTCCAAGTGATGAACAGCTAAACATCATTCCATCAATATGTACCCCTTTCGTACGATAGGTATATCCGCTGATTTCAGCAATCAGGGCATTTAATGTTCCCGACATTGTTCCGGCAAATGTTCCTTTAAGGAACATAAAAAGTAACATCATTGGTAAATTCTTCTGCATCGCAAAAATAATTAGAAATATTCCTAAAATATCACTGATTACATATCCCCAGAAATTAACCTTTTGCATGCTTCCGGTCTTCTTTACAAGAATCGGAGTAAAAATAAGTGCAATTATTACAGGGAACATCTTCATCATTGAGAACAGTCCAAGTAATGAACCATTTCCAAGTACATGTTTCATAAAATAAATAGCTGAGCCTGTTGTAAGATTACTCATGAAATAATAAACAATATAAATTGCTACGATTAAAATATAGTATTTGTTACTTATAAGTAACTTCAAAGACTCAACAAAACCTATTTTGTCATCCTTCGGTTTTTGTGTATCCTCAACTGCTGCACTAGCACTACCTTCTTCCGGTAACTCCTTAACACACAGGCAGCTTATTGTGTTGACAACAAGTCCGATTACACCACATATAACAGCAACCATACGCCATCCTGATGCTCCACCGCCAAAGGCATCAACTGCACCTGTTACTGCAAATCCCATTACAATATTTGTGACAACTGCAAACATGAAACGTATTGATCCAAGCTGAACCCTTTCATTCTTGTTTCTGGTAATAAGAGCTGATAATGCTGAATATGCTATTCCGTTTGCTGTATAAAAGATAGCATTGAGTGCTGTATAAAATGCGAAGAAATACGCATATTGTGCAGTTTCACTCATTCCACCCGGAATTGAAAACAACAGCACCAGACAAAGTGATACGCCTATCTGTGCATACAGCATCCATGGTCTTGCCTTTCCAAGCTTTGACTTAGTGCGATCGATTAAATTTCCAAATATCACATCTGAAATTCCATCAAGAAATTTCGATACCAGCATTAAAGTTCCAATAATTCCTGTGTTAAGCCCCATTGTATCAGATAAATATAAAAGGACAAAGCTTGATACAAGTCCATAGCTGGTATTTGAAGCCAGGTCTCCTGCTCCATACGCTATCTTCTGATACCATTTCAGGTATTTCTTTTCTGTTTCCTGCATAATAAATGCAACCTCCTTTTTCCTGTTAACAATAATAGTTTGTATTGTATTTTTCATAAACGCTTATGTTTTGTATACTGTTACTTTAATAAATTATTGCTTACAATTCTATAACATATGTGATAAAATATCAGTTGGTTTTTATCATATTCGTGGATAAGGAGAAAAATATACCATTATGACCTCATCATATACTGTCAAAAATATCATAGAGCAGGATAATATAAACAGTACAATCAATTCATACATCAAAATACTTACACCAATACAGTTCACACTCGAAACATGTAACAGAGCTAACGATGACAAATATCTAAATTTTTTAATGACCTCACCACGTGAAAATGCATTTTACAGCTTCAAAACAGAAAAGGAAATCAATCATTTTAATATGAGGCCTCCACATATTCATGATTTTTACGAACTTCTTATTGTATTGGATGGCGAAATCCATCAGCTGATTGAAAAGACTGATTTTGTGTTCCACAGTGGAAGCTGTTGCCTGATGAACCACAATATAGTACACAAAGAAATTTTTTCTTCCGATGCAACTCTTTTGTTTATCGGAATGTCAAAAGAGCTTGTCCAACAGCTTTCAGAAGATGAACCAAAAGTTTATTTTCCGGATATAGAAAGACCCGGCCATAACCCTATTCTTAGATTTCTTTCAGATAATCTCGATAATCCTGACACAAAGGAATATCTTGATTTTATGCCATCGCTAAACAACAAAGACTGGCACCATACTCTCCACGCCATAACTGACAATATACTTCGTGCCATTATGTATCCAAAGCTTGGTTCTACTTATGTCATCAAAGGAATGCTTTTAGAATTGTTTGATTATCTGTCCAATCCAGAACACTTTCATTTCACGCCCGTCCATGTAGAAGCAGACAATGATTTTCTTCTTTTCACACACATAAGTCACATTTTAGAGGACACCAATGGACGCATTACACGTTCTGAGCTTGAACAATTATTAAATTACAGTGGAAATTATTTAAACTCTATAGTTAAGAAATATACAAATTCATGCCTATTCGATTACAGTCAGACTTTCTGTATGAAAAGAGCGGCTGCTCTCCTGCTTGAAACGACCGCTTCTATATCTGAAATTATGGATGAACTGCATTTTACGAATACAACACATTTTTATAAGTGCTTCAAAGAACATTATCATATGACACCGAAGCAATATAGGATTTCAATGAAAATAAAACTTGTGCCATAGTTGCAAAATGTTCCTCATCCTGTATCCTTCAGCCAGATTTTTTGTGAATATTCAAGTTTTCCCTCTAATCCTTTACTGATTTCTTTCTCCAGCCCCTTACTCTGACCTTCTTCAATTTCCTGTAATTGATCTGTGGAATATCGCACCTTATCCAATATATCCTTGTCCATAAAATCGTTATACCTTATCTTCCAATTATTACACAAGCTACTCTTCTATTTTGCGAATGGCATCTATGGTATTTTTATACTCCTTTTGTACATTCCCATATAATGCCTCGTATCCATCGAGTTCTCTTCCACGTAGCTTCTCTGTCAGCTCCTCGCTGACTTTATACAGTCTGTCAAAGCCCAGATTCAGACAAAGTCCCTTTAGTGTATGCGCTGCGCGAAAAGCTTCTTCCGCGTTCTGCTCCTGTATAGCCTTTTCCAGATTTGAATAACTGGGATCATCCAGAAATTTTAGGGCAAATCTTTTAACCATTTCTTCACTGCCCATTCTTCCTATTACTCCTTCGAAATCGGCTTCCATACTCTCATAACATTCTTTTACTGTCATCATTCTGCTATTCCTCTCTATTTCATTTTTCTTGTTGCCTTATTACTTCCGATAAAATCGACAGCAGCTTATCAACCTGGAAAAGAAAAAGCATTTATTAATACTTAATCCTAAAATAATCCAAATACGCTTTATACTTGTCCTGCGCGGTCAGGCAGGTATCTGTCAGATATCCTTTTTCGTTGTCCCATTCCTTCAATCCACGATAATAAAACATTTTCAAATTATCCTCAATGATAAACGGAACAATATTGTATTTTAGACACTCTTTAAACATAGTCAATCTGCCCACACGACCGTTTCCGTCCTGGAACGGGTGAATCCGTTCAAACTTCACATGAAAGTCCAGAATATCCTCAAATTTCTTTTCTTCTTTGGCATTGTATTCCGCCAGCAATGCCTTCATTTTATCGGCAACTTCTTCCGGAAGGGCTGTATCCCTGCCACCGACTTCATTCGGAAGTTTCTTATAATCACCAACAGCAAACCAATCTTTTCTGGAACCGCTGGTGCCATTCTTCAAAACCAAGTGAAGTTCTTTGATGAATTTCTCCGTCAAAGCTGCTTTTGCATGATCAATAATCATGTCGATACAACGAAAGTGATTTGCCGTTTCAATCACATCATCCACATTCAGCACTTCTTTTTCTACGCCAATAGTATTGGTTTCAAAGATATATCTGGTTTGATCATGTGTCAGACGGCTTCCTTCCATATGGTTGGAGTTGTATGTCAAATCAATCTGTGTCTTATTGTATATTCCACCGGAATATTTACTTGCCTTTTGCTCTTTCAGAATATCCAACAGCGTAATCGGTTCTTCTTTTCTTTTGTTAATGCGCTCAGGTTTCTCTGCGTTTTCAGGAAGGTTCCATGTCTTACCTGTAAGAAATGCACCGTTCACACGCCCCTTAGCACAGTAATTTCTAACACTGCGCTCTGACATATTCCATTTTTTTGCTATTTCAGCAACTGAAAGATATCGCATCTATTATCCTCCGCCATAAATTATATTAAATAACCTTGTTAATCTATTATATAGTATACCACATTATCGGCAAAAACATCAGTATATTTTAATCTAAATTATTATATTTTTGCCGTTAAAAATCTATTTCTCAAGTCAGAAAGCCGGACTGTCAAGCGGCTGTTTCATATATTGCGGGATACAAGAAATCTGTTTTAATAGCGTTGACAAATGTGTAAAATGAAACGCTACATTGAATGCTGTGCAAAAGTCACCTCGAAAATCGTTCCCCCGGTCTTGCCTGATTTAATACAAATACTGCCATCATGGACTCTAACGATTTCATGGACAAGAGCAAGTCCGAGTCCTACGCCACCCAGCTCCCGGCTTCTGGATTTATCCACACGGAAGAATGGCTCGAACACTCTCTCCCTAAGCTCCTTTGGTATTCCGCTTCCCGTATCTTCTACAGACAGATAAACATGCTTGTTTCTCTGATATGCGGTTACTGTAACCTGTCCAAGCGGATGATTATATTTGATGGCATTCTCAACCAGATTGTATACAAGCCTGTAAATAAGGATATCACTGCCTATCATAGTGGCATCCTCACATTTTCCAATCAGCTTTATATTTTTTTCCTGTGCAAGAGGCTCGAGGTCTGCCAAAACCTCTTCAACAATAGCATCCAATATAATTTTATCATCCCTTCCCACCGTCTGAAGCTCACTCATGTCAAGAAGAGTCTTTACCATCCTGTTTAATTTATCATTTTGTTCCGTAACCATTTTTATGGTCTGCAAAGTGTCTGCATCATTTCCAGGGTGAGAGGCAGAATTATATAAATCAAGCTGTACCTGCATTAACGCTAATGGAGTACGCAGCTCATGTGCTGCATTTGCAGTAAACTGTCTCTGTATCTCAAATGCTTCCGACAGACGCTCAAGCATCTTATTATAAGAAATACCCAGCTGATTCAGTTCCTTAACATTGTTTTCCTCTATTCTTGAATCAGACAGATTCTGAGCCTGTACCTCTTCAATTTTATCTGAAAACTCCCTGATTGGTCTGAGTGCATGCCCGCTTATAAAATAAGTGACGACACCTCCCAAAAGCGCCAGCAAAACCGTGATTATCAGACTGTTTCTTTTATAGTCGGCCTTATTATTGTACACCTGAACCGAAAATTCATCCGCAAACTCATCCCACTTATCGTCCGGTATGCTGATATATATTTCATCTGATTTGTTTCCTTTTTCATCCCCCTGTGACTCTACCGCATCCTTAAGAGAATCGATGTAATACACACCATTTTTATAGACAAACATAGTCAGGCAGCCACATATAATAGCAATACACAATGTAGTAATGCACGTAAGTCTCCACTGTAACGACATTCTTTTCATCTGTCAGACTCCTCCCGTATTTTATAGCCTTCACCTACCTTGTTCAAAATGGGATCATATCCCAGCTTCGCCTTAAGCTTTTTTCTAAGTGAAGACATATGTACCCTGATTGCTCCGCTAAAGCTGTCTGCCGTGGCATCCCACACATGCTCTATCAGCTCCTCCTGGCTCACCGGTCTGCCTATATTGATAAGTAAATATTCCAAAATACCATTCTCTTTTCTTGTCAGTGGAACCGGCTCTCCCTTTGCATATGCCTCGCGTTTAATCGTATCAAACTTTATTTCTCCGCATTTAAGACATATATCATTCTGTACAAATTTCCTTCTTGTCAGGCTTCTGATACGTGCCTCAAGCTCCTGCAGATGGAATGGTTTTTCCATGTAATCATTTGCTCCTGCATCCAGTCCCTCTACCTTATCAGCAATCTGACCTCTTGCAGATAATATCAAAACCTTAGTTTCATCATTGTATTTTCTAAGCTCCTTAAGAAGCTCCATGCCATCCATCCCCGGCAGATTCAAATCCAAAACTATCAGATCATAATTTTCCGACAGTATACATTCAAGAGCCTCTTTCCCATCATAACAGGTATCCACCTCATAACCGGCGGCATACAGACTCTTTGCAACCATATCACATATTTGTTTCTCATCCTCAACAATTAATAATCTCAAAATGTTCTCCTGCTTCTTAACAATAATTTTACAACCTATATTGTATAATACCAAAGTCAGCTGGTCAACAATACAACAAAAAAGGAGCAACATTATGTTGAAATACCAAAAAACATGTCAAATCATTCTGCTTATTCTTGGTGTATCCATGGTAAGCTATGGTGCAGTCAGAGGTGAGGCAGCTACCGTGCTTGGTAAAGCAATAAAACTATGTCTGGAGTGTGTCGGAATTGGATAAGAAAAAGAAATTACTATCAAAAAAGCTGGCAAAAATACGTGGATGGATACAGGCCGCAGCAACGCTGCTGACCAATATTCATATTCCGAATTTATTTAAGGGTAAAATATATCAGGGCAATGCAAAAACAGTATGCGTACCCGGATTAAACTGCTACTCCTGCCCTGCCGCGACAGGAGCCTGTCCAATAGGGGCATTTCAGGCAGTCGTCGGATCATCAAGATTTAAGTTTTCATACTACATAACCGGATTTTTTATTTTACTCGGTGTAACTCTCGGCAGATTTATATGTGGTTTTTTGTGCCCATTTGGATGGTTTCAGGATTTACTTCACAAAATACCCGGAAAGAAATTATCCACCGCCAAACTAAAGCCTCTTAGGTACCTAAAATATGTCATTCTTATTGTTTTCGTTATACTTCTTCCGATGCTTATAACGAACTCTATAGGAATGGGAGACCCGTTCTTCTGCAAATATATCTGTCCTCAGGGTGTTTTAGAGGGTGCTATACCGTTATCTATTGGAAATGCTGCTATCCGTTCTGCGCTGGGAAAGCTTTTTTCTTTCAAGTGTATGATTTTAATTGCAGTGATTGTACTAAGTATCTTATTTTACAGGCCCTTCTGTAAATGGATTTGTCCACTTGGAGCAATCTACTCGTTATTTAATAAGGTCAGCCTGCTCAAAATCACCGTTGATAGCAGCAAATGTGTCGGATGCGGTCAATGCTCAAAGGCATGTAAGATGGATGTGGATGTGTGTAAGACACCGGATCACCCCGAGTGCATACGCTGCGGTGCCTGCATAAAGGCCTGTCCGAAGGACGCCATCTGCTACCGGTTTATGGGAAAATCATGTCAAAAAAATGACAACAGATAACTATTAAACATTTTACTATTATTTTAAAGGAGAAATTACTCATGAAAAACAAATTATCATTTATTTCTATTTTTACACTCTGCATAGCATTATCACTTACAGCATGCGGTGGAAAGCAATCTTCCAACACAGATTCTAAGAACACTCAGACTGAAGCCGGCTCAGAAACATCCGGCAAATCAGATTCCAGGCTTGATGATTTATATCAGCAGGAAAATCAGCTTTTTGCAGATCACGCTGATGTGTGGAACAAGGCATTTGGCATGATGAACAAAAGTGACGCCGATCCAAACGGAAATTATGCTGATTATCTTGCCGGTACCGTAGAATCAAACAAGGATTCATTCACAGACGATGAGCTTAAAACACTTAATGAGGATATTGAAACCATACGAAAAATCGAGGAACAGATAGCAGAGCTTGAAAACAAAAATAAATCATCAGACGATAACAAGAAGGACAGCTCTAAAGCCTCATCTGTATTCAGTGATTTTTCCGGTGAGGATTTTGATGGAAATAAGGTGGATGACAGCCTGTTTTCCGGTAATGCAGTAACAGTCGTCAATTTCTGGTTTACCGGCTGCAAACCATGTGTCGCTGAGTTATCCAAGCTTAACGAATTAAATGATGCTATCAAATCAATGGGCGGAGAAGTTGTTGGCATCAACACTGAGACCTTCGATGGCAATAAAACAGCCATCAAAGAGGCTGCCTCTGTTCTTGAAAGCCAGGGTGTCAAATATCGTAATCTGTCAATTGACTCTTCTAGCGCTGCCGGTAAATATGCCTCAGAAATCATGGCATTTCCAACAACTATACTTGTTGACAGAAATGGCAATATTGTAGGCGAACCAATGCTCGGCGGAATTGATAACAAGGACAACTATGATGCCCTTATGAAGCAGATTCAGTCTGTGGTTGATGCAGACAGCACAAATAAATAGATGTCTAATCGAGTAGGAGGCGGTGACTAACCGCCGTCCTCTCACACCACCGTGCGTACCGTTCGGTACACGGCGGTTTCAATAGTTGACGTGCACTGACTGATAGGCTGTGGCTAAATCATAAAAGCCCCAGTTTATCAGTCTTTCTTTTGTTAGGGCTCTTTT
>OHPZ01000206.1_pt1 | contig 30233 bp, 23 predicted proteins | sample 1577851 | NCBI WGS metagenome assembly OHPZ01 (sample SAMEA3879507, study PRJEB24766) | human gut metagenome | biome: human-associated habitat; feature: feces | place: USA | collected 1985/1987 | reverse complement strand
ATAGAGAAGTCATTATTATTAATGGTTGTTTCTACTGCTTATATTTTCTATGCGCAAAAAGATGATGTATCACGTTTAACTTTAGGTTTTACATGTGTATTTGATGCAATGTTTACTTATATTGTACATTGTGTGATGAAACCAATTGTAAGACGTAGAAGAAAGAATAATAAAAAGTCTCTTATCGTGATTACAGAGTCTGAATTTATTGATTCTATTACAGAGAATAAGAAAATATTTGGTTTGGATGAATACCAGAGTGTTGGTTTTGCGGTTCTGGATAAGAATATGGAAGGTCAGAAATCAAATGGCTGGTCTATTGTGGCGTCTCAGGATACTGTTATAGATTACGTATTAAGACAATGGATGGATGAAGCTTTAGTGATTCTTCCTAGGGAAGATGTTTTCTCTACTTCTTTAGTTAAAGATTTGGCTGAAATGGGACTCGCTGTTCATGTGGAAATCAGTGAATATAACTCATTAAAGGGATATCGTAAGCAGTTTGAAAGAATGGGTGAAAACCAGGTATTAACTGTTAGTATGAATTCTATTAATGAATATGATTGGATTGCCAAGAGAATACTAGATATTCTTGGTGGTTTAGTTGGCTGTGTGATTACTCTTATTTTAACTATCTTCTTAGGCCCAGCTATCTTTATTGCTTCTCCAGGACCAATCTTCTTTAAACAGAAGAGAGTTGGTAGAAATGGTAAAGTGTTCAATATGTATAAATTTAGAAGTATGTATATGGATGCTGAAGAGCGTAAGAAAGAGCTTATGGCTCAAAATAGAGTTAAAGATGGTATGATGTTCAAACTTGAATATGACCCTCGTATTATTGGTTGTAAAAAGAAAGCCGATGGTACTATTAAGAAGGGTGTTGGTAATTTCATTAGAGATTGGTCTCTTGATGAATTCCCACAGTTCTTTAATGTATTAAAGGGTGATATGAGTTTAGTAGGTACTAGACCCCCTACTCTTGATGAATGGAATAAGTATGAATTACGTCATAGAGCACGTCTTGCATTTAAGCCAGGTATTACAGGTTTATGGCAGGTAAGTGGTAGAAGTAATATCACTGACTTTGAAGAAATCGCAAGATTAGATAAAGAATATATCAAGAACTGGAGATTCAGTCATGATATTCAGATTCTATTGAAGACAGTACAGGTTGTTTTCAAAAAAGAAGGATCAATGTAAAGGAGTTATGAATATGCCATCAGTAAAGATTATTATTGCGACACATAAGAAGTATCGTATGCCTGATGATGAGATGTATATTCCTGTACAGGTTGGTGCAGAAGGTAAGGATGATCTTGGATATACACGCGATAATACAGGTGATAATATTTCTAATTTGAATTCACAGTATTGTGAATTGACAGGATTATATTGGGCTTGGAAGAACCTAGATGCAGATTATGTTGGTTTAGCACATTATCGTAGACATTTTAGAGTAAAGAACAAGACAAAGGATCCTTTTGATTGTGTACTTACTTCTAAGGAAGCAGAAGAACTATTAAAGGATAATGATATTCTAGTTACTAAGAGACGTAATTATTATATTGAAACAATCTATGATCATTATGTTCATACACTTTATCCTGAACCATTAGATGAAACAAGAAAGATTATTGAAGAGAAGTGTCCAGAATATTTACCTGCTTTTGATAAGCATATGAAAGGTAAAACAATGCATGCTTTTAATATGTTTGTGATGAAGAAAGAATATTTTGATGCTTATTGTGAATGGTTATTTGATATTCTATTTGAACTTACTAAAAGATTTGAAGGTACCGAATATAATAGCTTCCATGCACGTTATCCAGGTAGAATTAGTGAAGTACTATTAGATGTTTGGATGAATGAGAACGGTTATGCCTACAAAGAAGTTCCATTTGTATATATGGAAAAGATCAATATGTTTAAAAAGGGAATGGGATTCTTAAAGGCTAAGTTCTTACATAAGAAGTATGGGGAGAGTTTTTAATGAGTTTATTTAAGAAAATAGTAACACTTGTACTCGCAATGAGTTTAATGACTGGATGTTCTTTGACTAATAATGCAGATTCACAAAAAGTATTTAATTTTGCGGATTCTGGTTATGTGACATCTTTAGATGCATCAAAGGCTATTGATGAAACATCTACAAATGTGATTCAGGCATTTGGTGATGGATTATATGCTTATAATGTAAAAAGTAAATTAAAGCCAGCTATTGCGAAGAGTAAAAAAGTAAGTGATGATGGTAAAACATATACTTTTGAAATCAGAAAGAACGTGAAGTGGTCTAATGGAGATCCAGTGACTGCAGAAGACTTTGTTTATGCATGGAAGAGAGCCTTATCTATGCGTTCTGAAGCATCTAAGCTATTGACATCTTATGGTGCTGCGATTGCAGGTGCTGATGATATTTATAATGGTTTAAAGCCTGCAGATACTTTAGGTGTTTATGTAAAGAATAAGAAATTAGTTGTACATCTTCAATATAAGACTACACGTTTTATGGATTTGGTGACTCAGCCTGTCTTCTTTCCATTAAATCAGAAGTTTGTGGAAGAACATGGAGACAAGTATGCGACTTCTCCTAAGACATTATTATCATGTGGGACATATATGGTATCTTCTATTTCTAAAGATAAGATTGTATTAAAAAAGAATAAGACATGTTATTTCGCCAAGAAATCAAATATTGATCAAGTGAATATGCTTTTTGGAATCAATAATGATGAGAAAATCAGATTATTTGATGAAGGTAAGATTGATTTTGCATCAGTAACTGGTGAAAAAGCGAAGAAATATGATGAAAAAGATTCAAGCACTGCAGATAATGATAGTGTTATGTGGGATTTAGTGCCTAATTTCAAGGACCAGTATTTATCAGACTTAAGAGTACGTGAAGCAATGTCTTCATTACTAAGAAGAAATAAATATAATAAAAATGTGTTGAATGATGGAACTGAAAAGGCTGAAGGCTTACTTCCTATGGGTATTTGTTTCAACTCACAGAAGCAGTTTATGAGAGATGCCTCTAAATATAAGTTGAAACACAACAAAAAAGAAGCAAAGAAATCTTTATCTAAGCTTCTTAAAGAGTATAAGTTAAAGAATTTTACTTTTACTTTAACTTATACAAAAGAATATCCACAATCAAAGATTATTGCGAGTGAAATTAAAAAAGACCTTGAATCAACTAAACAATTTAAGGTGTATTTAAAAGAAGTGAATACTGTGGATTATGAACAGGCAGAATTATCTTTATTGCGTGTTAAAGGTACATGTAATGATGCTTATGATTACTTAGCCCCTCTTGCAGTTAATAATCAAGGTATTAATCATTATTGTAGTAATGAATTTAATAACTTCTTTACAGCTGCAGTCAATGCACAAAGTCAGGATGAACGTTATTATGCATTCTTAAATGCAGAAAGAGTCGCAATGCGTGACTATGCACTTATTCCTGTGATTCATCAGGGACAGAGATACGTAATTAATGTGAGTGTCACTGGTCTTATTTGTAATTTTAGTGGCGCACCATATAGTTTTAGATATATGAGTATGCATTAATTGAGGGGGTATTCAATGATCAATAAAGTAAAGACATTTATACAGAAGTTAACGACAACACAAATGGGTTTAGTTGTTTTGGCTATCTATTATTTTACATTATTCTTAGATATCACTACTTTAAGCTTTAGCTTTTCTAAAGCAGCTACTTTATGTAAGCTTTTGAGATATATTTGTTATGTATATTTCTTGTTGATAATATGCAAAAAAGTCAAGACTTTAGACTTAAAGAGTTATATAAACAAAATTAAGAATTTTGATAAGAAACAGTACTTTGTGGCAGGAGTTGTATTACTCGTATTATTTAGTATTGTGATGAATTTATTACTCACTAAAAATAAAGCTTGGGTTTTCTTATTATTTACACTTATTTATGCAAGCTGTTTTGATTTTGAAGACGTATTAAATACAATCTTCTCTGCACAGTTTATTTCATTAATTCTTATTACGACATTAAGTTCATTTGGACTTATGCATGATTATGTCAATATGAGAGCTGATGGGACAATGAGACATTCTTTAGGATTTGGTTATCCTACTTATTTATCTCAGTTCGTCCTATTTATGATTCTCTATTATTCATATAAGAAGAACTTTAAGATCAGTCCTGAAAAGCTAGGCTTATATCAGCTTCTTATTGTATTTTCTTATTTCTTAACAGATTCTAGAACAGAAATGTTGATATCAGAATGTGTTCTTATTGGCATCTTTATGAATTCTGTAGGTATTCTTGATAAATTCAAAAATGTAGTAGAATTCTTTAAAAAAGCCTATGCGACTTGCTTTCCATTATTCCCAATTGGAAGCTATATTCTGGTGATGTTATATGGATTCATCTTTAACACAATGAATGTGAATAGTATTATCTTCAAGATTGCACAGAAATTCAATCATATATTCTCAAATAGACTTTATCAGACATTCTATGATTTTAAACGTTATGGTTTAAGTTTATTTGGTTCAAATATTGATTTAGTTGGTTATTTCCTAACTAAAGAGAATGAGGGGACTATTATTAGAAGTAACTTCATTGATAATGAATATATGAGAATCTTATTTGAAAATGGATGGATCTTCTTTATCGCATTCTTTGCGATTATTTCAATAGTGATCTGGCATCTTTATAAAACTAAGAAAGATGGATTACTATTTATTTCATTTGTGATTACAACATCTAGTTTAATAAATCCTAGATTATTTACTATCACAGTTTCAGTTATCAGTTTTATGATTATTCCAGTATTACATAATTTACTATTTAACCAAGGAGGACACTTAGATGAGTAAATATGATTATCTAGTAGTAGGATCAGGTCTTTATGGCGCTATTTTTGCGCATGAAGCCAATAAGAGAGGAAAGAAGGTTCTTGTCATTGATAAGAGACCTAATATTGCCGGAAACATCTATACAGAAGAAGTAGAAGGCATCAATGTACATAAGTATGGTGCACATATTTTCCATACAAATAATAAGGAAGTATGGCAGTATATTACTCAGTTTGCAGAGTTTAATAGATTTACTAACTCACCTGTTGCAAACTATAAGGGAGAACTTTATTCTCTTCCATTCAATATGTATACATTCAATAAGATGTGGGGAGTAGTGACTCCAGAAGAAGCAGCTGCCAAGATTGAAGAACAGAGACAGGAAATCAAGGGAGAACCAAAGAACCTTGAAGAACAGGCTATCTCATTAGTTGGTAGAGATATCTATGAAAAGCTCATTAAAGGCTATACAGAAAAACAATGGGGAAGACCATGTAATGAACTTCCATCATTCATCATCAAGAGATTACCAGTAAGACTTACTTTTGATAATAACTACTTCAATGCGTTATATCAGGGTATTCCAATGGGTGGATATACAAAGATGGTAGAAAACATGCTTGAAGGTATTGAAGTAAGATTGAATACAGATTATCTAGAAAACAAGGAAGAACTAGATAGCTTAGCGGATAAGGTTGTTTATACAGGACCTATCGATGCATACTTCAACTATAAGCTAGGAACACTAGAATACAGATCAGTCAGATTTGAAACAGAAGTATTAGATAAGCCAAATTTCCAGGGAAATGCGGCAGTAAACTATACAGATGCCCAGACACCTTGGACAAGAATCATTGAACATAAATGGTTTGAATTCGGTACACAGCCAAAGACTGTCATCAGTAGAGAATACAGCTCTGAATGGAAGCTAGGAGATGAACCATACTATCCAGTCAATGATGAAAAGAATGGTGCCTTATATTCAGAATATAAGAAGCTAGGAGAAGCAGAAACTAAAGTGATCTTTGGTGGAAGACTTGGAGAATATAAGTATTACGATATGGATGCAGTTATTGCAGCTGCATTAGACAGAGTTAAAAAGGAATTTAATTAATCATTAAGGCAAAGATTTAAGATCTTTGCCTTAATACAAATGGAGGCTTATTATGAAGAGTGTATTGATTATTGGAATGACACCTAATCCTGGTGGCATAGAAAGCTTTTTAATGACATACTATAGAAAATTAAAAGACACCTTTAAAATAGATTTCCTTACTACATTTGAGACATGTGCTTACAGTCAGGAGATTCTAGATAATAATTCTAGAATTTATACAATTAAATCAAGTCAGTTTAAACAAGCTAAAGAATTTAAACAGGAATTGACTTATTTCTTTCAACATCATCATTATGATATCATCTGGTTTAATGCCTGTGATTTAGGTAATTTTGGTTTATTGAAATATGCACAGTTATGTTCTCCTGAAAAAGTGATTGTACATGCACACAATAATGATTTCATGATGAAAGGTAAGAAAGCACTCTTCTATAAGTTCATGCATTATAAGAATAAAAAGAAAGTAAAACAGTATGCCACTGATTACTGGGCCTGCTCAGAACTTGCGGGAGAATTCTTCTTTGAAGATGATGTAAGACAAAGTTCTCGTTATCATGTCATTAATAATGCGATAGATACAGATCGTTTTAAATATGATAGAGAGGTCAGAGCAGCTTATCGTAAAGATCTCCACGCTGAAGATAAGATTGTCGTAATGAATACTGCAAGATTCACTTATCAAAAGAACCAGTTATTCCTGATTGATATCTTTGAGGAATTAAAGAACAGGGATGATCGTTTTGAACTCGTATTAGTAGGTGATGGTGAATTAAGAGGTGAGCTTGAACAGAAGATTTCTGACTTGAATCTTACTGATAGTGTACAGCTATTAGGTTTACGTAGTGATATCCCAGAATTACTATCAGCGGCTGATATATTCCTTTTCCCTTCTCGTTTTGAAGGGTTTGGTATATCATTATTAGAAGCTCAGGCTTCTGGACTGTTATCCTTTACTTCCAAGACAGTTGTCCCGGAAAGTGTAGGGATTACAGATTTACTTACATATATTTCATTAGATGAATCTCCTGTAGAATGGGCAGATGTGATTTATAGTCAATTTACTTCAAGAGACATTGATAGAAATAAATATACGGATATCATCAAAGAAAAAGGATTTGATATCGATACAGAAGCTAAGAGATTAAAATCCTACTTAGATGATTAAAGAAAGGAAAACAGTTATGAAAAAATATTATTTACAGGTCACAATTGATTCTAATCTTGATGCCAGTACAAAAGCTGTTCAGGATTGTAATAAGATTCTTCATCAGAATGGTTATGAACCATTTGAAATTAATCTTTTCAAATCAGGAAACAAGTATATCAAGAAGGTACATAACTTCTTAGCCTTCAATCACTTAAATAAGATTGATGAAGGTGCTTTACTTGTAGTACCTCATCCTCTTTATGTGAATAAGAAATATATTGATATCTTAGAGAAGGTAAAACAGAAGAAGCATATTAAGCTAGCTTTTCTTATTCATGACTTAGATTCATTAAGAAAGCTATTCTTAAATGCTCAGGATGATTTTGAATATATGGATCATAAGATGTATGACATCTCTGACTATATTATTGCGCATAACGATTGTATGATTGATTATTTAGTCACACAGGGAGTAAACAGAGAAAAGATTCATAATCTTCATATCTTTGACTATTTATGTGAATCAAATAATACAATCAAGTTTGATCGTTCAGTAAGTATTGCAGGTAACCTAGATGAAAAGAAGAGTAACTATCTTGCAAAGCTAAAGGATATTAAAGCAGTTCATTTTGATTTATATGGTGTACATTTAAATGAAGATATTCTTGCATCTAATATTACTTATCATGGTGCTTTCCCACCTGATGAAATCAATAACCAGTTATATAGTGGTTTTGGTTTAGTATGGGATGGAAGTTCTATTGAAAAATGTGATGGTAATACAGGAGAGTACTTAAAATATAATAACCCTCATAAATTATCTTTATATCTAGTATCTGGCATTCCAGTAGTGATCTGGAAGGAAGCTGCAGAAGCTAAATTTGTAGAAGAACATGGCTTAGGTATCACAGTCAACTCTTTAGATGAACTTGGAGAAAAATTTGCAAGTCTAAGTGAAGAAGAATACTTCGAAATGGTTAAAAATGTCGCAGTTGTTTCTAATAGACTTAAAAATGGATATTACCTAACTCAGGCAATCAAAGAAATTGAAGAGGCTTAAAGCCTCTTTTTCTTCTTTAACTCTTATTATTTTTGATTTATAATTATTGCGGTTTGTAACAAGGAAAGAGAGGTTTTGTATGAAAAAACAGAAATCACTTAAGTTGAATTTCATTATGAATGCATTACTTACAATGTCTTCATTCATATTTCCACTTATTACATTCCCATATGTATCGAGAGTATTAGGGCCTACAGGAACAGGTCAGGTTAACTTTGCGACATCATTGATTACTTATTTCTCAATGTTTGCACAGTTAGGTATTCCGACATATGGTATCAAAGTATGTGCACAGGTAAGAGATGATCATGAAAAACTCACAAGAACAACACAAGAATTATTAATTATAAATCTTGTCATGACTGTAATCTCTTATGTTGCGTTTATTATTGCGTTATTCGCAGTTCCAAAGCTTGCATCTGATAAGATGTTGTATGTGATTACTAGTAGTACTATCCTACTTACTACAATAGGTATGGAATGGCTCTATAAAGCTTTAGAACAGTATACATATATCACTATTCGTTCTATTATCTTTAAGTTTATTGGACTTATTGCGATGTTCTTGCTAGTTCGTTCAAAGAACGATTATGTCATGTATGCGGGTATTACAGTATTTGCGGCAAGTGCTTCATTTATTCTTAACTTATTAAATGCCCACAAGTATATTGGTTTAAAACCAGTTGGACATTATAATTTCAAGAGACATTTCAAGCCAGTCGCTATCTTCTTTGCGATGAGCTGTGCAACTACAATCTATACTAATCTAGATTCAGTTATGTTAGGTTTCATGGCTACTAATGCAGATGTTGGTTACTATGGTGCAGCTGTTAAGATTAAGAATATTTTAGTATCTATCGTTACTTCACTAGGTACTGTATTACTTCCTAGAGCGGCTTATTATATTGAACACCAGCAGATGGATGAATTTAAGAAACTAAGTAGAAAAGCATTAAATTTTGTATTCATTATTGCATCACCAATGATGATCTATTTCATTCTCTTCGCAAAACAGGGTATCTTCTTTTTATCAGGTGATGCCTTTGCGCCAGCAGTTGTACCTATGCAGCTTATCATGCCTACCCTACTCCTTATTGGTATTACAAATATCTTGGGTATTCAGATTCTTGTACCATTAGGATATGAAAAAGCAGTACTCGTATCTGAAATAGTTGGTGCAGTGATTGACTTAGTGGTTAATGCATTATTGATTCCAGTGTATCAATCAAGTGGTGCTGCAATTGGTACATTACTTGCAGAATTTGCGGTTATGGTCGTACAGTGTATTGCGTTAAAGAATGAAATCAAAACAGCCTTTAGTGATATTAAATACTTAAAGATTATTCTTGCGATTATTCTTGCATCCCTTGCATCATGCTGGGTAACAGTACTTAACCTTCATGTATTTATTACACTCGTTATTTCAGCTATCTTGTTCTTTGGTGTATATGGCATTGTACTCATTATCATGAAAGAGAAGCTAGTGATTGAAATATTGACACAAATCTTTAATAAACTAAAACACAAAAGCGCATAAGGGAGAGGCTACATAAGGAAGTAGCTTTTCCCTTTTGCTTTGTAGTCAGCCGGAATGATTGAATTTGTAGGAAAATCAATTAGAGTGGGTAGACGGATGAATAACATTTGCGACAGAGCCATAGAAATCGTAAATTAAGCTATAATTTACAGCTAAACTAAAAGCGACGGCAAGGGAGATCACCTTCTCTCTGCCGCCGTTATTTTAATCGTTATCTTCATCGTTAGACCAACCAGATATAATGTGCAACTCTCCAGAATCTATATCCATTGCTATATTATCTCCCATTCGAATCAATAAATCTCCATCGGAATCTATTGCCATATTATCAGAGATTGAACGAGCAAAATCGCCATCTTCATAATCAAAAAAATATTTATCCATAAATAGTATCTCCTTCCTGATTGTTAATCTAAATATAGTTTCATTTTTTCATATGAATTAACCGTATTATCATCGTAGGTATTAAAATCCTCTGAAAATGTATTAAGACTTCCAGCTGGACTTATAACGATTTTTGTCATTTTTAAATAATTGTCATAGTATACCTTTAACACGGAGTATGCTTCTTCATACTTTTTCGGTGGTTCTTTTAACTGTTTCATTAAATTGGTAACTTCGGATTGATTGGCTTCAATTTCAGAGATACTGTTGCTGAAATTTTCATCTGCAAATAGCTCAGAAAGTGCATCATTAAAATCATCGACAAACTTTCCGTTTCTCATAGTATATTGGTCTGTTTCACTATTCTGTTCTTCATAAATAGCATTGTACCACACGCTCTTAATAAGGTTTCCAGCATTTTCCGCTTTGGCGACTCCATCAATCATTGTAAAACATACTGTTTTCATATTTGAATAATATTTCAGTTCCTTTGCCTTTTGCAAAATGCCAATTCCTAATGCACTGACAACAATCAGAGCAAACACAATTATGGATATAATTGTGCCTTTGTTTTTTTCTGCTTTTGTTTAACAGCAGAATTACAACGTGGACATACAGTTGCTTTTTCACTGATTGTTTCCTCACATTTCGGACAAGTTGTTAATCCCATTCCAATATCCTCTTTTCTTCTGATTCGTCAAAGTACCCGTTTTGTTGGCAAATCTGATGTATTGTGTCAGCAAAAATTGACCTTGATTTTTATTTTTGTCGGTATTACAATTTTTTCTTTTCTATGTATATCTCTAGGACTGCTGTCCATAAAAAATTATCATTGCAAAAATCTACTTTTTTTGAACTTTGGCAGTTGTTCTATTAAAGCATTTATTTCATCGTCGTTTACTTCCACATCAACATAAACGACAATATCAGCAATATCACAACCAACCCAACCTACTCGTTCGAGTTCTATTACTCCTACTTGTTCGAATTTTGTTACTCCGCCAAGCTCATTACAAATGTAATATTCATCTGCATCAACCTTATTTATAAATTCTGTATTATGCTTTATTCCAAATTTCAATATATCTATTGCCCTGTGTTTATATTTCCCCAAGTGTTCTAATGCATATCTTAAACAATTATTTATTATCGGGTTAATCAAATCAAATGTAATAGAATCAACTTGCTTTTCTCTCTTCGCACGGTTTCCTAATATATATTCATATGATCTTATTTCAAATATTGAGCTGAACAAAGTATCGTTATCTAACATTATTTCTAAATATTCACTTCGGCTAAAAATAGTATAATCTGAAATATAGAAACCGAGCCCAAAAAACATATAGTAAGAATCATAAATATCATTGAACAGTTCTGCATCATTCATACTTGCAACAAGACGAGCAAACGCAATACTATTATCAAAGTTTATCCAAGTTATGCCGGAATCTTTTTTGAATTTAAAGTAGTTAGAATCCCCTTTGAGTTTTATTCCATATTCTTCGTAAAGGTATCTGACACCATTAACCGAATGATATTCAACAATATAATCAAGGAATGTTTTTCCAAATTCGTCTGATTGAGTAAGGATTGATTCTCCATTCTTTGCAAGTAAAATATTGAATTCTTCTTTATATAGTTTCGGATCATCAAGGTATGCATAATATCTGAAGCCTTTGTTAAATGGCACATTATCTCTTTCTACCGGCAATTTATATGCATCTTCATCTAATAATCTTGCTAACGAAACACCAAATATTTTTTCAAGAGGAATAATAAAATCATATTTCAGCGGTCGTTTGTCTTTTAACATTTTTGAAAAATTCGATTTTTCCTTATTTGCAAATTTATATGCGTCTTGTCCATTGATTCCTAATTCGTGTGCAATATCAACCAGCAAGTGACTATACATCTTTATCCCTTTTAATTCCATATAATGGTCAATATTATTCTTCAAATTTCCCATAAGTTTACCTCCATAATTTTTATCTATTTATAGTGTACAACAAGTGCAAAGAAAATAGTAGTCATTTAAGACAACTTTTGTTGTCTGTTTTGACTTTGGTTAAAAGCCACGGAAAAAAGTATATCGTCAAATTTGACTACTATTTCCCAAACAAAAAAACAATAACGGGCAGGGGCAGAGATGATGCACAAGTGAGCAATTATGTTTATTTGGCTCTTTCATTTTTATCTAAACTAAATAGTATATTGTTAAAAAAGCAAAGCGAGTTACTCACCTTGAGGCTTTCACGCCTGAATTGCTACATGAATTTATTGAGAAAATCGTTGCGTATGCACCCGAATACAAGGACGAAACGCGCTATCAGGAAGTGGCAATCTACTACAATGGTGTTGGCACGACAACTGAAGAAATGGAAGAACACATCAGCAAAAAAAGCCTTTCTTAAAGGCAAATACGCTTTTTGACTTATAAAACAATAAAGGGTATACTTTTAATGTAATGACTTATGAATATGAATGGTGTAAAATAATTATATTCATATGAAGGAGGAAAACAGAGATATGCCTGATAAACAGAGAATCGGTATTTTAGGAGCTGGTACTTGGGGTATGGCTCTTGCAAGAATGCTGGCTAATTGTGATAAGGAAGTAACAGTGTGGTCTGCCCTTCCACAGGAAGTGGAACAGTTAAGCACAACACATACACATCCAAAACTTCCTGGTGTTGATTTTCCTGAAACTATTCGTTATACAACAGATATAGAAGAAGCATGTACTAATCAGAATATTATTATGTTTGCGGTACCTTCTGTATTTGTAAGAAGCACAGCTGAAAAGGCTAAACCTTACATTAAAGACAATCAGATTATTGTGGATGTTGCGAAAGGTATTGAAGCAGATACATTCATGACTTTAACTGAAGTCATTGAAGATGTACTTGATAATGACACATTACATCTTGTCGCATTATCTGGTCCTACTCATGCAGAAGAAGTGGCAAGAGGATTACCTACTGCCATAGTATCTGCATGTAAGAATCTAGATGCGGCTAAATATGTACAGAAGTTCTTCAGTAGTCCTTTTATGCGTGTGTATACAAATAACGATGTAAAAGGAATTGAAATCTGTGGTGCATTAAAGAATATTATTGCGTTAGCTGCTGGTATTTCTGGTGGCTTAGGTTATGGTGATAATGCCCGTGCAGCTTTAATTACAAGAGGTCTTGCAGAAATGGAGAGACTTGGTGGTAGAATTGGCTGTACACCACATACATTTAGTGGTTTAACTGGTATGGGTGACTTGATTGTGACTTGTACAAGTGAATTCAGTAGAAACAACCAGGCAGGTCATTTGATTGGTGAAGGTAAGACACCGGCAGAGGCAGTTAAGGAAGTAGGAATGGTTGTAGAAGGTATTAATGCATTACCTGCAGCTGTTCAGCTTGCAGAAACTTATAAAGTGGATATGCCTATTGTAATGACTGTCAATAAAATCGTTAATGAAGGCTTGAATCCAAAGAATGCAGTTAATGCATTATTACAGAGAGATTTAAAATCAGAAACACCTCTTCCATCTATTAATGATGTATTTGAAGAGTCAGTATTAAGAAAGACGAGGAAAAGTGGAATGAAGAGAGTTATTACTTATGGGACTTTTGACTTATTACATTACGGTCATATTAACCTATTAAGAAGAGCTAAAGAATTAGGTGATTACTTAATCGTTGGTTTATCAACAGATGAATTCAACTGGAATGAAAAACAGAAGAAGTGTTACTTTACTTATGAACAGAGAAAACAGTTACTAGAATCAGTTAGATATGTAGATTTAGTTATTCCTGAATGTGCATGGGATCAGAAACGTAAAGATGTTCATGAATATCATGTTGATACATTTGTCATGGGAGATGACTGGAAAGGTCAGTTTGACTTCTTAGAAGAAGAAGGTGCAGAAGTAGTATACTTACCTAGAACTCCTGAAATCAGTACAACTAGAATCAAAAAAGACTTGAATAAATAGTCATATTTTACTCGTTTATGAAGATGATATGTAATTTTTGTGTAATTATGACCTTAAAGGTTTTCATTTTTTCATTTACGAGTATAATGACGAATGAACCGAATATTAGGAGGTAGTTATGAAGTTTATTACATCACGTGCCTTGATCCTAGGTATCCAGGCTGTTGTATCTGCAGTGCTTGCATTCTTCGTAGTTAAGATTGGAATCTTACCTACAAAGTATTTAATGGCAGCATTCGCAGTATTAGTAGTATTATGGCTATTGATGTTCTTATTATCAAAGCCATCAAAGAAGAAAAAAGTTGCAAGACCTTTAATTGGTAAAATAGTGTCTCTTTTATTAAGTATCGCAATGGTATTTGGTACTAGTAAGATTATCAAAGGTGACTCATTCCTTTCCTCTCTTACTAATGTAGGTACTGAAACAACTACTTATTCTTTAGTAGTATTAAAAAGCAGTGGTTATAAGAATGTTTCTTCATTAAAAGGAAAAACAATCGATTACTACGCAAACGATAAAAAGAAAGCGATGCAGGTAAAAGAAAAACTACAGAAGCAGATCAGTTTCCATGGTAATGGTGAAGATGATAATGCGAAGCTTGCATCAGACTTATATAGTGGTGATTGTGATGCAATCCTATTAAATGAAAGCTATCGTGAAATGATCAAAGAAACTTATAGTAACTTTGAATCAAAGACTAAAGTATTATGGCAGGAAAAGATTGTAGAAGAAGTAGAAAATACTGCTTCTGATGTTAATGTAACTAAGAAGCCATTCGTATGTTATATTAGTGGTGTTGACTCTCGTGGTGGTGTAAATGAAAACAGCCGTTCAGACGTTAACCTATTAGTAACTATTAATCCAAACAATGGTCAGATGTTAATGACAAGTATTCCTAGAGACTATTATGTAAAACTTGCAAACTGTGGCAAGAAAGATAAATTAACTCATTCTGCTTTATATGGTGGAACAGAAAACAGTATAAAGACTATTGAAGATTTCTTAGACATCAACATTGATTTCTATGCAAGAGTTGATTTCCAGTCAGTTATCCAGTTAGTTGATGCATTAGGTGGTATTGATATTTATTCTGATAAGGCATTTATTCCTTATACAGACCATGGTATTAAGATTCCTAAGGGCAATGTACATATGGATGGACGTATGGCCCTTGCATTCGCAAGAGAACGTTATACTTACCAGTCTGGTGACCAGCATAGAACTGAAAACCAGCAGGCAGTATTACAGGCTATTATCAAGAAAGCAGTTTCTCCAAAGATTTTAACTAACTACAGTGAAATCTTAGATTCTATCAAAGATACATTTACTACTAATATGCCATCTTCAAGTATCAGAGCTTTAGTTAATAAGCAGTTAGATGACAACATTAAATGGGATTTCCAGAAATCATTCCTTAAGGGTGAAGGTGTGATGCAGACTGGTGGTTACTCAATGCCTAAGACTAGGTTGTGGTATAGTATCCCAGATGAAGACAGTATTGAATTAAATTCTAAATACATCAACGCTATGTGTGATGGTAAGAAGATTGATACTGAAAAGAAAATCTTTGATGTAGAAAAAGCTGAACAAGAAGCTAAAGAAGCTGAAAAGAAAACAAACTAATTAAGTGACGGGGGTTGTATGACCCTCGTTTTATTTTGGATATTATGGTATTATTGAAGAGACGAAAGAAGGACATCAATATGAAATATGATTATCTAGTAGTAGGATCAGGTCTTTATGGCGCAATCTTTGCGCATGAAGCCAATAAGAGAGGAAAGAAGGTTCTTGTCATTGATAAGAGACCTAATATTGCCGGAAACATCTATACAGAAGAAGTAGAAGGCATCAATGTACATAAGTATGGTGCACATATTTTCCATACAAATAATAAGGAAGTATGGCAGTATATTACTCAGTTTGCAGAGTTTAATAGATTTACTAACTCACCTGTTGCAAACTATAAGGGAGAACTTTATTCTCTTCCATTCAATATGTATACATTCAATAAGATGTGGGGAGTAGTGACTCCAGAAGAAGCAGCTGCCAAGATTGAAGAACAGAGACAGGAAATCAAGGGAGAACCAAAGAACCTTGAAGAACAGGCTATCTCATTAGTTGGTAGAGATATCTATGAAAAGCTCATTAAAGGCTATACAGAAAAACAATGGGGAAGACCATGTAATGAACTTCCATCATTCATCATCAAGAGATTACCAGTAAGACTTACTTTTGATAATAACTACTTCAATGCGTTATATCAGGGTATTCCAATGGGTGGATATACAAAGATGGTAGAAAACATGCTTGAAGGTATTGAAGTAAGATTGAATACAGATTATCTAGAAAACAAGGAAGAACTAGATAGCTTAGCGGATAAGGTTGTTTATACAGGACCTATCGATGCATACTTCAACTATAAGCTAGGAACACTAGAATACAGATCAGTCAGATTTGAAACAGAAGTATTAGATAAGCCAAATTTCCAGGGAAATGCGGCAGTAAACTATACAGATGCCCAGACACCTTGGACAAGAATCATTGAACATAAATGGTTTGAATTCGGTACACAGCCAAAGACTGTCATCAGTAGAGAATACAGCTCTGAATGGAAGCTAGGAGATGAACCATACTATCCAGTCAATGATGAAAAGAATGGTGCCTTATATGCAGAATATAAGAAGCTAGGCGAAGCAGAAACTAAAGTGATCTTTGGTGGAAGACTAGGAGAATATAAGTATTATGATATGGATGCAGTTATCGCAGCTGCACTAGCTAAAGTAAAAGAGGTATTTGAATAATGAAGAATTTAATATCTATTATTATTCCTGTATATCGTGGAAAACCTGTTTATTTCAATAAGACAATCGAAAGCTGTCTTAATCAGACTTATGATTATGTAGAAGTGATTATTATTGATAATGGATGTAATGATGCGTTGCAGAATACTTTAAGTGAATTAAATACAAAAGAGAATGTGACAGTTGTAAAGAATTCTAAGAGCGGTGTATGTTCTGGTAGAAACTTAGGTGTAAAAACAGCTAAGGGAGACTATATCATGTTCTTAGATGCAGATGACTGGATTGAAAGTAATGCCTGTGAAATACTATTAGATCATGCAGTAGAAGCAGATGCAGATTGTGTAATCTGCAACTATAGTAGAGACTATAGTGATCATAGTGAAAAGATGCTTCACTATATTAGAGATACAATGTATAAGGGCTGGAAGGATTATTTAAAGGATCTATTAAATGTCCAGGCAGGTGTAGGATTCTGTTGGGGTAAACTCATTAAAGCTTCTACTATTGAAAATGTATTATTAAATGAAGAATTAAGCTTAGCTGAAGATGCAGAATATTGTGCACGTGCCTCACAGAACTGGAATATTATTGTAGGTGACGAACATCCTTTAGTTCATTATATATTCAATGATCAATCTGCAGTACGTAAGTTTGATACAGCTTATGCAGATAAATTCCTCTTATCTATGAAAGCAGTAGAAGAAGACTTAAAAGATGTCATGGCAGAAGATAAGAATATAGAAACATTATTCTATAACTTTGTAAGTTATCATGTATTACTTATTCTAGTGAATTATTGTGCACATCCACAAAATAAAGATCAAGCGATGTCTTCTTTAAATACATTAATGAAGAATGATTTATTTAAACGTGCTGTAAAGAACTCTAACTATAATGGTATGTCTATGACACGTAAAGTACCATTATGGTTCTTAAAACATAAAATGAATAGATTCGCATTACTTGTAGGACAAGTAAGACAGAAACAGTTTTCTAAGAGTAAATAAGGAGTAAGTTATGAAAGTACTAGTATTTGGAATTACAGATAATCCAGGTGGTATGGAAGCTGTTATTATGAACTACTATCGCCATCTAGATCGTACATGTGTACAATTTGATTTCTTATGTAATACTGAAGTAGTTGCACATGAACAAGAAATATTAAGCTTAGGTGGTACTATTTATCGTATTCCTGCAAGAAGTAAGGATAGAAAAGCTTTCTCTGAAGCTTTAGAAAACTTCTTTAAGACTCATGCTTCTGAATATAAAGCTATCTGGTTTAATACATGTTCGCTTGCGAATATTGATTACTTAAAGAAGGCTAAACAATATGGCATCCCTACACGTATTATTCATTGTCATAATGCGGCTAATGGAGATAGCTTCTTAAGAGGATGTTTACATAAGTTCAATAGAACACAGATTAGAAAATATGCGACAGACTTTTGGACATGTTCAGAAGATGCGAATGAATGGTTCTTTGGGAAGAATGCCGTATTACCTAACTATAAATTGATTAATAATGCGGTAGATGTGAACTTCTTTAAACCAAATGAAGAAATCAGACAATCTATAAGAGAAGAACTTCATGCAGGTGATAAGATTGTATTAGGTCATACAGGGAGATTCCATTTCCAGAAGAATCATCCCTATCTATTAAAGATATTTAATGAGTTGGATCATAGATATCCTGGTAAGTATATGTTGATACTTATTGGAGATGGTGAAGATAAAGAAACACTTAAAAATCAGGTTAAAGAATATGGTATTGAAGATGATGTCAAATTCTTAGGTATTAAGAGTAATGTGAGTGATTATATTCAGGCTATGGATCAATATATCTTCCCTTCTCGTTTTGAAGGCTTAAGTGTCGCTTTATTAGAAGCAGAAGCCAATGGATTACCATGCATGATCTCTGATACTATTTCTCTAGCCTCTATTGTGAATGACAATGTGAAGATGCTTCCTATTACGGATGAAGCAGTAAACAAGTGGGTAGAAGCAATCGAAGAAGCATCTCATCAATCTAAGCATTTTAATATCGAAGCATTTGAAAAACGTAATCTAGAAATAAATACAGAAGCTAAGAAGATGCAAGATTTCTTCTTATCACTATAAACCTTCGTGAGAAGGTTTTTTAATCTCTAAATATAGCTTTTTATACTTATATATGTCATTTTATGTTACATTGGATGATTCTTTGTGTGAAATTATGTTAATATATTCTCATACTATATAAGAGGAAGGGAGATATATATGAACAAAAAGTTGATTACAAGTTTTGTAAGTGCAGCGCTTGTTTGTTCGATGGGCATGTCTGGTGTAAGCGCAGTAACTCCAGTACCAACTATGCATAACAACAATCAAGTCACTGCAACATCATTGAGTCGTTCTGTAGCTGATTACAAGAAGATTGAAGGCATTAACGATCAGACTGTATTAGGCGCAGATTTTACTCATTACCAGCAGGATTTGGAATGGGGTAAAACGTATTACAATTACAAGAGCGTCAAAATTGATAACCTATTTAAGTTTGTACAGGGACAGGGAATTAATACGATTTCTGTCAAGGTTGCAGTTAATCCGGACACAGCAAGTGATAAAACTAAATGTTATACACTAGATAGTGCTATCAAAACAATTAAAGCAGCTAAAGAAGCAGGCTTAAAAACAAACATCACATTATTCTATTCTGATGATGTTACTTATGCAAATAGTCAGCAATTACCTGCAGGATGGACTCAGGATAATGCGGTAGAAAAGGCAACAGACTATACTAAGGAAGTACTTAATACTTTAAGTAAGAATGATGCTTTACCTACTATGATGACTATTGGAAATGAAGTGAATTATAATTTCCTTGGTTTAACTGAAGGCGGAGGATGGGATGGCTTTGTCGCAATGGCTACCATCTCTAAACTTATTAATGAAAAAGGTGTTAAAACAGCTTTAAGTTTTGCAGCACCTGATGATGCTGAAGGTATTCAGTATGTGATTGAAAAGCTAGGTTATGCAGGCGTAGACTATAGCTATTTAGGTGTTAATCTTTATGCTGATCGTAATGGTATTAATGATTATGTTAAAACATTACGTGCTACAGTAAAAGAAAAGGCAGCAGATAAGCAATTAATTGTTTCTAACATCAAGTTCCCACGTAAGAATGAAGATGAAACAGCATCTACTGAAACACAGGCAGACAGCATTTATAATTTATTAAGTGCTTCTATTAGTGATAGTAATGCAGGTGGTTTAATTTATGATGAAGCTGAATATGTAGGAAGCTGGAATGGTTTCTTTAATGAACAGGGACTTGCACAGACTTCTCTTGCAGTATTTGGTTTTGCACAGGGTTGGAATATTGATATTGATTCATACAGAGATCCTTATGAATATGGTGATGATACTGGTTTAAAGGAAAAGAATGTCACTATTAATAAGATTTCTAATATGTCTGAATCTACAATCAGAGGTGTAGATGTTGGATCATATGTAGCACTTACTAATGCAGGTGTTAAATATTATGATTATGATGGCAAAGAACAGCCATTAATGAAAATCTTAAAGGATAATGGTGTTAACTATATCCGTTTAAGAATCTGGAATGATCCATACAATGAAAAAGGTGAAACATACGGTGGTGGAGATAGCACTGTAGATAATGGATTAAAGATTGGTAAAGAAGCAACTAAGTATGGTATGAAGGTGCTTGTTGACTTCCATTATTCTGATTTCTGGGCAGATCCTGCAAAACAGATTCTACCAAAAGCATGGCAGAAGGATGCTAACGATCCAGATAAGATGTGTGAAAATATCCATGACTTCACTAAAGATACTTTACAGAAATTTAAAGATGCAGGTGTTGATGTAGGTATGGTACAGGTTGGTAATGAAATTACCAAAGGTATGGCTGGTATTCATAATAAAGACAGTAATAATTCTGTTTGGAAAAATGAATCTCAGTATTCTGTATTAGACCGTTATTTAAATGCAGGTTCTAAAGCAGTACGTGAAATTCTTCCAGATGCTTTAGTTACATTACATATTGAAACACCTAATCGTCAAATCTATTCTATGATCATGGATGCATGGGAAAAAGGAAATGTAGACTATGATGTTTTAGGTTCTTCTTATTACCCATTCTGGTGGAATACACCTGATATGTTAAGGGATGTACAGACTCTTGCAAAAGAAAGAGGAAAGCTATTTGCGGTTATGGAAACTGCATGGATTAACAGCTATGAAGATGGTGATGGTACACCAAACTCTATCGGTTCTGATTATGGACTTTATCAGTATGAAATTGGTCCTCAGGGTCAGGTAGATGAATTAACTGATATGTATAAGGTTCTTACTGAACAGGATAACGGTTTAGGTGGCTTCTATTGGGAGCCAGGATGGATTCCAGTGAAAGCCGGATGGACTAACTGGGAGTACAATAAAGAAGTTGCTGATAAGTATGGTACTGGATGGGCTTCTAAGGGTGCTGTAGGTTATGCACCAGATGATGAAATGTATTATAATGGTCAGCCTTCATGGGGTGGATCAAGCTGGGATAACGCAACATTATTTGATATCCAGGGTAATGCACTACAGTCATTAAAGTTCTATAAAGATACAGTGTCTTTAGGTAAGGTTCAGACTACAAGAATCAATATCGTGAATAAAGAAAAAGAAGTTCTTAAGACTGAATATGTAAATGTAAATGTTGGTGATACAAAGACAATTACACTTCCAAAAGTTTATGATTATTATGCACCAAAAGGTAACTATAACTACATAGTAAAAGGTGATACTGATGGGGTTAAGACAGTTACAGTCACTTATAATCATTCTACAGAAGCTAATTTAGTTGAAGTGGATGGTGAATTATACTTAATGCAGGATGATGAAGTTTTACACGAAACAACTCTTGCACAGGTAAACAAAAAAGGTACTTGGTATTATGTGGAAGATGGTAAAGTCAACAAAGATTTCAATGGCTTATTCCAGTATGGTAATGACTGGTACTATATTGAAAAAGGTGCAGTTAATTCTGATTATACAGGACTAGCTCAGTATAATGATCAGTGGTTCTATATTGAAAAAGGTAAGCTTAACTGGGATTATACAGGCCTTGCACAGTACAATAATTATTGGTTCTATGTAGAAAAGGGACGTTTAAACTGGAACTATTCAGGTATTGTAGAATACAATAATCAGTGGTTCTATGTTCAAAAAGGTCGTTTAAACTGGAACTATTCCGGATTAGGTCAGTCTAGTAATGAATGGTATTATATTGTACGTGGACGTGTTAACTGGAATTATACAGGACTAGCTCAGTATAATGATCAGTGGTTCTACATTGAAAAAGGTAAGCTTAACTGGAATTATACAGGTCTTGCTCAATACAAGGATTATTGGTTCTATGTTGAAAATGGTCGTTTAAACTGGAATTATACAGGACTGGTTCAAAAAGGTAATGAATGGTTCTATGTAGAAAACGGTCGTTTAAACTGGAACTATACAGGCCTTGCACAGTACAATAATTAGTGGTTCTATATTGGAAAAGGACGATTAGACTGGAATTATACAGGTATTGCATATCACGATAATCAGCGTTTCTATATTATTAATGGACGCTTAGACTGGAATTATTCAGGTCGTGTTCGTTATAAAGGTAAAAAATACACTGTAAAGAACGGTAGAGTTCTATAACTATAAAATACACTAAAATAAAAGACAGTATGCTTAAATTTTTGCATACTGCCTTTTGTCTACTTAATATTATCAAATAAATTTGAAGAATAAACACCTTCATCAATTAACTTCTTAAATGATTCTTTTACAACAGGTGCATCTTCTTTATATGTTACACCAAACCATGAATCCTGTACTTCTAATACCTTAACACTTAATTTGTTTTCTCTTAGAAGTTCACCAATATAGATAGGTAATAAGTATTCATCCTTAAGTGGATCCTTGATGTTTTCAAAGAATTCTACAAAACCATCTTTTAAAGTATTTACGAATTCAGGAGTTAATCCCCAGAAATTCATAGATACATTTACGTTAGGATCAATTTCTTTATCTCCTACACGTGCACCAGTAGAAGTCTTTTCAATATTCTTAGTTTCTTCTACATCAGTTAAGTATCCTTCTTCATTCACTGCACAGATACCTCTTGTTACACCACCATTATCACTTAAAGTATTCTTTAAGATAAATCCTGCCATCGCAAGATGATCTGGTTTTTCAGGTGTATAGTCTAATAAGAAATCATGAATCTGTACAAATGCTTCCTTACCATAATAGTCATCTGCATTAATAACTGCGAATGGTTCATGAATTAAACCATCACATGCAAGTACTGCCTGTCCAGTACCCCAAGGCTTAGTACGTCCCTCAGGACATTCAATTCCTTCTGGTAATGCCTTTAAATCCTGAAATGCATAAGCAATCTCTACATCATACTTCTTAGCGACTTCTTCAATACGATTCCCAATAACTTCTCTGAAGTCTTCTTCAATATCCTTACGGATAATAAAGATAATTTTGTTGAAACCAGCGGCAATAGCATCATGGATTGAATAATCCATAATAATTTCACCATTAGGTCCAACTGGTTCTAACTGCTTGATTCCTCCACCAAAACGTGAACCAATACCAGCAGCCATAATTACTAAAGCTGTATTCATAATAATCCTCCGTCAAACATGATAACTATATTATACAACGAAAGTTATGTAATAGATATGTAATTAAAAAAACTCAGGATAATTCCTGAGTTATATTAGATAGTGAAGTCTACACAAGCTCTTACTTCCGCATTTTCCTTTGCGATTTTCGCAACAGCTAAATGTCTAGGATCATTTGCATAACTTGACAAATCTTCCATATTATCAAATTCCATAACTAATGAAACATCATATGTTTCATTAGGATTTTCATTTCTCCCAACATGTAAAGAACGGATACCATCAATCTGTCCTACAAGTCCCTTTAATCCTTCTACAAACTGATTCTGTAGATCTTCTGTACCTTCTTTAAATTTCCATACAACAACGTGCTGAATCATTTTTTATTCCTCCTTCATTAATTCATTCACTATAGGCATAAGTTCCATCTGTGTAATTGTTTCAATAAGCCCTGCATCTACGACTTTAGTAATTGCAGGGTCCATTGGTAAACGACATACAGTAGAAATATTAAACTTTTTTGCAATTTCATCTATATGACTCTCACCAAATAAATAATGTTTATTTCCACAATCAGGACAGATATAGTAACTCATATTCTCAACAAGACCTAAAATAGGAATATTCATCATTTGTGCCATATTCACTGATTTCTCTACAACCATGCTGACAAGTTCCTGTGGTGAAGACACCGTAATAATACCATCTACAGGAAGAGATTGGAAGACTGTAAGAGGAACATCTCCAGTTCCTGGAGGCATATCGACAAATAAATAATCTAATTCACCCCAATAGACATCAGTCCAGAACTGAGTCACTGTATTAGATATTAAGCTTCCTCTCCATACAACAGGATCAGTAGGATTATCCAACATTAAGTTTAAAGAAACAATCTTAATACCTGTACGTGTTTCAGCAGGAATAATACCCTTATCATTTCCATAAAGTTTCTCAGTTAAACCAAAAGCCTGAGGAATAGAAGGTCCTGTAATATCCGCATCTAGAATACCTACATTATACCCAATACGGTTCATCATGACTGCAAGTAGTGATGTCATTAAACTTTTACCTACACCACCCTTACCACTTGTAACTGCAATAACATGTTTAATATGGGAATTCTTATTTAAATCTTTATGAAGATCTTTATTAAAATACTTATCATATTCACCCATTTTATTCACCTCATCTACTATTATACATGAAATTGAATAAAAAATGCTGATTAACGAATTGAATAACCAGCATACATGGTGATGGCAAATAAGATTAACACACAAATAATCTTAGATACTGCCCAAGCAATTTCGTATCTCATTGTTCCGTCTCCTTTTATATACTTAGTATAGAATAATAAGAGATATACAAATATCATCATAAGGAGAAGAATAAATGAATATTAAGTAAAAAAAAACTAGAGAAATGAATCTCTAGCTTACAATCAATGAGTGGCAGATAGAAGTATAGTTCCTATAATCATAACAGCAACTAATTTTGAACCTAACCAATACAAATTGTACTTCATATCCATCACCCTTTCTTTTTCTATACTCAGTATAGTAAAGAAAGGGTTAAGAAGAAATCACACTCACATTAAGTGTTCGTAAGTATTACTTTAAGAAACGTTTGATCCACTTCATTTTATCATCAGTGAGTGGATAATATCTAAATGGTAAATCAATACGTGTACTCTTATGTAATACAGAACGACGATGAGAGAATGTCTCAAAAGTAAACTTACCATGATAATAACCAATACCACTTGCACCTACACCACCAAATGGGAGTGTATTAGTCGCAAAATGACTCACTGTATCATTAATACATGCATCACCAAAGCTACATAAATCTAAAATCTTATTGGCATGATATGAATCATTAGAGAATAAATAGAGGGCAAGAGGCTTATCATGACTATTAATATATTGAATCGCTTCTTCAATTCTATTGTATTCTACGAGTGGAAGAATAGGTCCAAAGATTTCTTCTTCCATTAAAGGATTATCAAAATCTACATCATTCACAATAGTAGGTGCAATCTTTAAATGTTCTTCATCCACTTCTCCACCAATAAGAATATCCTGATTCTCTAAGAGCTTCTTTAAACGATCAAATTGTTCTTTATTGATGATCTTACATAAGTTTTCACTTTCTAATGGATGTTCACCAAAGAATTTCTTAATATATTCAGAAGCATAATCAATAAAGGCTGCTTTCATACTATCCTTAATTAATATATAATCAGGCGCAATACAAGTCTGACCAGCATTCAAGAACTTACCAAATATAATACGTTTTGCTGCAATCTCCATAGGAATCATATCAGTTAAAATAGCAGGAGACTTACCACCTAATTCTAATGTGACAGGTGTTAATGTTTCTGCTGCCTTCATATAGATTTCTTTTCCTGCTTTCTTACCACCAGTAAAGAAAATATAATCAAAAGGTAAATCCACAAGTTCCTTAGAAATCTCTAAACCACCCTCAGCACAATAGGCATGTCCTTTATCAAAACATGTATCAATGAGCTGCGCTACAATAGCGGAAGTATGTGGTGTCTGTTCACTTGGTTTCACTATTGCACAGTTACCTGCTGCAATAGTACCAATAAGTGGTTCTATCGCAAGTAGGAATGGATAGTTCCAAGGAGAAATAATAAGTGTAACACCATAAGGTTCATAAATCGTATAAGAACGAGAAAAGAACTGATGAAGAGGTGTCTTTACCTTTTCCTTCTTTACCCATTTCTTAATATTCTTTAATGTATATGTACAGGCTTCAAGAGTGAGTCCTATTTCTGTCATATAGGATTCCCCTCTAGATTTACCTAAATCTTTCTCTAAAGCATCTTCTATTAAGTCCATATGGTCTTTAATCCATAGCTTAACACGTTTTATTGCATCTATTCTTAAACTTACATCTCTAGTCATTAATGTGTCATAATACGTTTTTTGGTCATTAAAAATCTTTTCTAAATCCATATCTATCACTTCCTTCTTTAGTATTCTAGTACCTTTCACATTCTAATACAACAGACGAATATAATTCACATAATTCAAAAAACATACTAGATATAATACATGAATTCAATGTGAATAAGATAAGAAATTTATGTGTTTATTTTGGGATTGTAATGGCACTCAAGATAGTTTTTATTATGTAGATTTATAGAATTCCCCGGTGTGTCAACTAGAATACAAAATCACTTAAAACGTGCACTTTGTTCTTACGGTTTCAAAACTTTAAAAATATTCAACTTTTTAAAGTGAACATCTTAATGTGAGGACTTACAACCCTATCATTGACAAGGTTGTAGAAATTTGTTAAAGTTTTAAAGTAAAAGCAATGAACAGAAGAGACTAAAGTGAAATGCATAGAGAACTTATGGCTGGTGTAAATAAGTGTGAAGCTTTAGAAAGATGGTCTGGGAGCTGTTATCTCTAATAGGGATAACCGTAACTCGCGTTAAGAGATTGAGTGACACGTAAGTGTAAAAAAGGTGGTACCGCGATAATTTCGTCCTTTATTAAGGACGTTTTTTTATTTTCAGGAGGAAAAATATGAAAGATCCAAAAGATTTCTATTTAACAACCGCAATTACTTATACTTCAGGTAAACCTCATATCGGTAATACTTATGAAATTGTATTAAGTGATGCAATCTGCCGTGCTAAGAGACAGCAGGGCTATAATGTACGTTTTCAGACAGGTACAGATGAACACGGACAGAAAATTGAATTAAAGGCTAAAGAAGCTGGAATTGAACCAAAGGAATATGTAGATAAAGTTGCTGGAGAAGTAAAACGTATCTGGGATATGATGGATGTCACTTATGATAAGTTCATCCGTACTACAGATGAATATCATGAAAAACAGGTACAGAAGATCTTCAAGAAGTTACATGACAAAGGGGATATTTATTTAGGTCATTATGAAGGTAAATACTGTACTGCATGTGAATCATTCTTTACAGAATCTCAGTTAGTAGATGGTAAATGTCCTGACTGTGGTGGAGAAGTGCATGATGCTAAAGAAGAAGCATACTTCTTTAAATTATCTAAATATCAGGATCGTTTAATGCAGTATTATAATGATCATCCAGAATTTATTCAGCCTGAATCAAGAAAGAATGAAATGGTCAATAACTTCTTAAAACCAGGTTTACAGGATTTATGTGTATCAAGAACATCATTTACTTGGTCAATCCCTGTAGATTTCGATCCAAAGCATGTTGTATATGTATGGATTGATGCATTAGTTAACTATATTACTGGTTTGGGTTATGACTTAGATGGTCATAGTGATCCATTGTTTGATAGATATTGGCCTGCAGATGTACATGTTATTGGTAAGGATATCGTTAGATTCCATACTATTTACTGGCCAATCATCTTAATGGCATTAGATTTACCTCTACCAAAACAGGTATTTGGTCATCCTTGGTTATTAATGGGTGATTCTAAGATGTCTAAACATTTAGGTAACGTTATTTATGCAGATGACTTAGTAGACCTATTTGGTGTAGATGCTGTAAGATACTACTTATTACATGAAATTCCATATGATAACGATGGTTCAATTACTTGGGACTTATTAGTAGAACGTATTAATAGTGATCTTGCTAATATCTTAGGTAACTTAGTAAACAGAACAATCGCTATGTGTAATAAATACTTTGATGGTGTTGTTACTAATAAAAATGTATGTGAACCAGTAGATGATGAATTAAAATCAATCGCACTCGCAATGCCAGGAAAGACTATTAAGTTAGAAAATGAATTCAAGCTTGCTAAGGCTTTAGATGAAATCTATGTATTATTAAGACGTACGAATAAGTATATTGATGATACTATGCCTTGGGCTCTTGCTAAGGATGAAACTAAGAAAGATCGTCTTGCTACAGTACTTTATAACTTAGTAGAAGCTATCAGATTCTCAGCTATCGCATTAGAACCATTCATTCCTGGTACTTCTAAGAAAATCTTAGATATGATTAATACAGATGAAAGAGATATGATGAAGTTGGATACTTTTGGTTCATATAAATCAGGTACTAAAGTGACTGATCATCCAGAAGTATTATTCGCAAGATTAGATCCTAAAGAAGTAGCTAAACAGGTAGAAAAGTTAACTCCTGCTAAGCCAGTTGTTCCAGAAAAGAAGGATGAAACATCTGAAATCACTATTGATGATTTTGCTAAGGTAGAATTAGTTGTTGGTGAAGTAAAGAAATGTGAAAAGCATCCTAAAGCAGATCGTCTTCTTGTATCACAGATTGATATTGGTGGAGAAGTAAGACAGATTGTTTCAGGTATCGCAGATAGCTATTCACCAGAAGATATGCCTGGTAAGAAGGTAATTGTTGTAAAGAACTTAAAACCAGCTAAATTAAGAGGTGTAGAATCTCAGGGTATGATTCTTGCAGGTGGAACTAAGAAATCTATTAAAGTATTAGAAACAGATTTACCAGCAGGTACAAAAATCAGCTAACATGAAAAGAGTGAACTTCAAATGTTCACTCTTTTAAATGTGTGCCGGGCATGGCACTAATTCAGTCGGAGATAAACTGACCACAGGTAGTTACCGCCAAGTGTAGTGAACCACAAGCCGATACCATAAAGGTAGGAGTGAAGGAAGTGGTATAGCGATTCCTTTGAGCGTACGAACAGAAACTTGATATAAGGCTAAATGGTGGATAAGGTTGCATTACAAACCGAAGTCCTAAAGGTAAACGTAAAACCAAGAGAGTAAATCAAGACGTTGTGAAGGAAACAGGATTAGTGAATTACCCCGGGAGGCCTCACAGGCAATGAAGTCCAATATCTTTAAAATCAGTGATGGTAAGTTGTGCGATAAAAAGCTTACTGTGAGGAGTCAGCTGAGGTCATAGTAGGTGTCTCACCAACACTAAAGGACCTAATGTTTATATGATGTCACTCATCATAAAGCAATGTCTAGATAGTTCGAAATTGGAAACATCTCATAATTAGAAAACGTAATTCTATAGAGATGAAGGAAGAGGGAACGTTTCTAGATAAATCTACAATATGAAAAGGAGAACACAGACATGAGATTAATTGATGAAATATTGAGTGATTCAAATATTGATAGGGCAATTTTACAGGTCAAGAGAAACAAAGGTGTATCTGGAGTCGATAAGATGACAGTAGATGAACTTGATGAATATTTCTATAAGCATAGAAGAGAAATTAGATACTCTATACTTAATAAGAAATATAAGCCCCAATCAGTCAAGAGAGTTTATATTCCAAAGCCTAATGGCAAGAAAAGACCATTAGGTATACCTACGGTTGTAGATAGAGTTATTCAACAGGCCGTTGCACAGATATTGATGAAGAAATTAGATTCTTCATTCAGTGAATTCAGTTATGGATTCAGACCAAGAAGAAGTGCACAGATAGCTGTACTGAAGACTCTAGAATACATTAATGAAGGCTATGACTGGGTTATAGACTTAGATATTGAAGCATATTTTGACACAGTAAATCATGACAAGTTAATCTCAATACTTAGAGAAAAGAATGTGAATGACTCAACAACATTACATCTTATTCGAAAGTTCATGCAGGCAGGTATTATGGAAGATGGTTTAGCAAAACCCTCTAGAATCGGCCTACAGCAAGGAGGCCCGTTGTCTCCAATTCTGTCTAACGCCTATCTAGATAAGTTTGACAA
>OHPZ01000198.1_pt1 | contig 30695 bp, 26 predicted proteins | sample 1577851 | NCBI WGS metagenome assembly OHPZ01 (sample SAMEA3879507, study PRJEB24766) | human gut metagenome | biome: human-associated habitat; feature: feces | place: USA | collected 1985/1987 | reverse complement strand
CCAGGTAGAAAAGCTTGCTGAAGAAAACAAGCCCAAAATTATCATCGCCGGTGCTTCCGCTTATTCTTTACATATTGACTTCAAGCGTTTCAGCGAAATTGCGAAGAAAGTCGGCGCTTACCTGATGGTCGATATGGCGCACTATGCGGGGCTCGTTGCCGCCGGAGTTTATCCGAGTCCTTTCCCTTACGCCGATATCGTGACGACCACGACCCACAAGACGCTGCGCGGACCGAGAGGCGGCATGATCCTGGCAAGCAAGGAGTCTGCTGACAAGTTCAACTTCAACAAAGCCATCTTCCCCGGCATCCAGGGCGGCCCTCTGATGCATGTCATCGCTGCCAAGGCAGTCTGCTTCGAGGAAGCATTAAGCGACGACTTTAAAGTATATCAGAAGAATATCGTGGACAATGCCCAGGCACTGTGCAAGGGTCTGATGAGCCGTGATATCAAGATCGTATCCGGCGGCACCGACAACCACCTGATGCTCATTGACCTGCGGGACGAGGAGTGCACCGGCAAGGACTTGGAGCAGCGTCTGGACAGCGTACACATCACCGCCAACAAGAACACCGTCCCCGGCGAGACCCGCAGCCCCTTTGTGACCTCTGGCGTGCGTCTGGGCACCCCGGCTGTCACCACCCGCGGCATGGGCGCAGCCGAGATGCAGGTGATCGCGGACTGCATTGCAGACTGCATCTGGCACTATGAGGAAAAGAAGGACGAGATCAGCGAGCGCGTCCTGCGCCTGACCCGGGAGTTCCCACTGTACCAGTAAAAGCAACGTGTAAATAACAAGGCATCCGTAGCAAGCATACAGGGCTGCGGATGCCTTTTGTTACAAAAAAGGAGAAAAACGATGGAAAGCTTAGGCCTTTTGCATCTGTATTACGGCGACGGCAAGGGCAAGACCACAGCCGCCATGGGGCTTGCCCTGCGGGCACTGGGCAGCGGAAAACGTGTGGTCATCGTGCAGTTTTTAAAGGGCGGGCAGAGCGGCGAGATCCCGCTGCTGGAGCAGCTGGGCGCCACCGTTTACCGGGGCAAGGCCGGGCAGAAATTCGTCTTTCAGATGAACGAAGCCGAAAAGGCCGCTACCCGCGCTTTACAGAACAAAAATCTTGCGGCGGCGCTGGCGCAGCCCTGTGATCTGCTGGTGCTGGACGAAGCCGGCAGCGCGTGGGAACTGGATATGGTGGACAAAGACCTGCTGCAGCAGGCGGTGCTGCACCGCCCCGCCGGGCAGGAATGCGTCCTGACCGCCCACGCAGCCCCCGGGTGGATGCTGGACGCCGCAGATTACCTCACAGAGATGTGCTGCCGCCGCCACCCTTACCAGAAGGGCATCGCTGCACGGAAAGGCGTGGAGTATTAAGGTTATAGCAAAAGGAGTTGTTGCGCATAATGCAACAGCTCCTTTTGTAGTTTCAGGTATCCCAGAACGCTGCCAGCGCCATTTCCAGCGCGGCGGTACCGGGCAGATACCGGATGTGCTGCCAGTGCGGCGGGAACAGGCGGGCGGTGTCGGGCTGCGCAAAGCGGTCGTCCAAAAGCAGCACCACGCCTTTGTCCTGCGGGGTGCGCACCACCCGCCCGGCGGCTTGCAGTACCTTGTTCATGCCCGGGTAGCGGTAGGCGTAGTCGAAGCCGCAGCCGGACTGCTCCTCGTAATACCGGCGCAGCATCTCCTGCCGGGGGTTCACCTGCGGCAGACCCACCCCTACGATGGCGCACCCGATGAGCCGGTCACCCACAAGGTCTACGCCCTCGCCGAAGATGCCGCCCATCACGGCAAAGCCCAGCAGCGTTTTGGCGGGGTGGGGCACAAACTGCGCCAGAAACTCCGCACGCCCGGCATCGTCCAAGCTACGCTGCTGCACAAGGGTGGGAATATCCGGCCAGCGGGCGGCAAAGGCTTCGTACACCTGCTGCAAATAGGCGTAGCTGGGGAAAAACGCCAGATAATTGCCGGTCTTGCCCTTTGCCAGCGCCGCCAGCGCATCGACTACGGCGGGCACACTGGCTTCCCGCTGACGGTAGCGGGTGGAGATGCCCGGCAGGCAGAACAGCCCCAGATTTTCCGGCGGGAAGGGGCTGGGCAGCGCCACCGCCCGGGCATCGGCGCAGCCCAGTACGCTGCGGTAAAAGGCAGGCGGGGTCAATGTGGCACTGAACAGCGCCGCGCTGCGCCCTGCCGCCAGACTGGCGTCCACAAAAGGTGCGGGGTCTAAGCAGAGCAGATGCAGCTCCAGCTCGCTGCCCCGGGCGGTAAGCTGGGTGACAAAATGGCTGTCGTACCGGTCGGCGGCGCGGGCGATATCCTGCAAGGCAAAGTAGAGCTCCAGCAGCTGGGCGTGGGCGGGGTCCTCGGGGTTTTGTTCCAGCCAGTCTTGTAACGGGGTGTGCACCGCCCGCAGCGCAGCGGGCAAAGCGGCGGGCAGCTGCTGCAAAAACACGGTGCCGTCCCGGGCGTACAGTGGCTGCGGCAGGGCAAAATCCGGCGCAGCTTCAGCGGGTAAAAGGCTCACCTGCGTAGGCTCGGTTTCCCCGGCGGGCTCTGCACCTGTGCGGGGCGCAGCCTGTGCGCAGGCCTTGCGCGCCGCCAGAAAGACTTTGTCTGCTTTGGTCAGCGCGGTTTTCAGGCTGCTTTTGCCCTTGCCCAGCGCCCGCTTTGCCTCGGTCAGGCTGCTTTTGGCAAACTGCGCCGAGTACATGGCACGGGCTCTGTCCGGCAGGTTGTGTGCTTCGTCAATGAGGAACAGCCAGTCCCCGGCGGCATCGAAAAAGCGCTTGAGGTGCACCACCGGGTCAAACAGATAGTTGTAGTCCCCGATGACCACATCGCACCACTCGCTCAAGTCCAGCCCCAGCTCAAAGGGACACACTGAGAACTGCCGAGCGGTGTCCGCCAGCGCGGCACGGCTGAAACTGCCGCTGCCGTCCAGCAGAGCCGCCAGCGCGTCCTTGCGGCGGTCGTAGTAGCCGTTGGCAAAGGGACATACTTCCGGCAGGCAGGCGGGGTGCCCCTCGGCGTCCGGGTGCAGGCAGGCTTTTTCCTTGGCGGTCAGGGTCACGCTGCGCAAGGCGAGACCGGGCTGGGCGGTACGCAGCCGCGCCACCGCGTCCTCGGCGGCGGCTTGGGTGGTGTTGCGGGCGGTCAGATAGAACAGTTTTGCGCCGCAGCCCTCGCCCATGGCTTTCAGGGCAGGGAAGAGGGCGCTCATAGTCTTGCCGATGCCGGTAGGTGCCTGACAAAAAACGCGGGTGCCGCCCTTGCGGTCGGCGCTTTTCCCGGCGCGGCAGGCGCGGTACACTTCACCCGCCAGCGCCCGCTGCCCGGGGCGGTACTCCGCAAAGGGGAATTGCAGCGCCGCAAGGCTCTGGCTGCGCCGGGTGTCCCAGTCCAGCTGCTGCTGCGCCCACGGGGCGTACTGCGTTAAAAGTTGCTGCAAAAACTGCTCCAGCTGCTGCTGAGTGAACTGCCGGGTAAAGCGCTGAATCTGGTCGGTATCGACCTGATAATAGGTCAGCCGCACGGCAAGCGCATCCAGTCCCTGCTGGCTACTGAAAATGGCGGCATATACCATGCCCTGCGCCCAGTGGCAGGGGTTCAGCTCCTCGGTGATCTCCTCGTAGGGAACAGTGGTGGTCTTGATCTCGTCAATGGTCACAGTGCCGTTTTCGTCGGTGAAAATGCCGTCTGCCCGGCCTTCCAGTGTAAAGGCGATGCCGCAGGCTTCCCGCTCCGCGCTGAGGAACACCTCAGCCTGATAGCCCTCCCCGGCGGCCTTTTGCAGCTTGCGGTGGATGCGTGCGCCCTCGTTGGCGCGGTCAAAGCCGGCAAAGCGGCTGTCGATGCTGCCGGTGCGCAGCAAAAACTCCACCAGCTGCCGGATGGGCAGATGGATGCTTGCCAAAGCGTTTCACCTCCGTTTTTTCGTTATCCTACCCCGAACAGTTCCATGCACTGGGCGGCTGCGGCATCCACCTGTGCAAAGTCCACGGCGGTGCGGTAGTAGGTCTCCAGTTCGTCATGGCAGCTTTTTGCCTGCGCCATCAGGGCACAGGCATGTTCCAGCAGCTCGGCGGCGGCGCGCTCGTTGAAACGTAGCCGTGCCCGGCAGGCGGAAAGGTTCTCCCTATCCACAAAGCGGCTGCACCGCACGGTCTGCGCCGCAGACAGCCGCACCGGATGCCAGCGGTTGTCGGTCAGGAACGCCAGCCGCAGGGAGGGAATGATAATGTGGTCGATTTTATCCTCCGGGTGCATGGCGCAGGGGCAGGTGATGATGTGGTAGCCCCGCGCCAGCGCCTCGGCGCGGATGAGTTCCAGCAGCAGGCGGGAGACTGCCCCGTAGTCGTCCCGGAAGAGGATGCATTTGTCTGCCAGTGCCTGCACCGTGCCCTGATAGAACACCTCGCCCTTGGGCGTGATGGCCGAGAGCAGCCGCAGCTCTTCAGAGCCCATCTCCTCGGTGCGGGGCAACAGGCGGATGCACAGCCGCTTGACGTAGCGGCGCACTTTTTCAAAGTTGGCGCTGCACGCTTCGGCGCGGCGGCTGTCCAGCAGCAGACTGCCCGCCGAGGCCACATACCGCGCCGCCCGGCTGCGCAGCAGCTGGTTGCGGGCAAACAGGGCGGTCACCTCGTCCTTGTGGGGGTGCAGGGCATCGGCGTCAATGGTGTGGTACAAACTCAGCACCCGCTCGTCTGCGCCGGGGGCTTCCGGTTCCACCACATGGGGCGCGGTGGCGTCGATGATGGCGCGTTTCTGCCGCAGGAACACTACCCCATCCAGACTGTCGGGGTCGCTGGCGCAGTGGATGCGCTGGATGGGTTCGCCTTTATCCTGTGCGGCGCGCGCCAGCCGCTTCATCAGGGTAGACTTGCCGCAGCCCGGCCCGCTTTTGAGCAGCACCAGCTGCATCCCGGGCTCCCGGCGCAGCGGCGCAAAGTAGCCCTTGAACCCGGCGGGCGTTGTAGCGCCCAAAAAGAAATCCACAGAAGGATGCACGGAACTTTCCATACAAAAACACCTCACTTTTGCTTTACAGTATGCAAAAGCGGCGCGGTTGGTTCCTGTCCTTATTTATGATAGGTATGCTCGCACACGGCGGCAATGGTGTCCCGCAGTACGGTAAAGTCCGCAAAGGCTTCAGGCTTGTTCTGGGGTTGACGCAGCAGGGCGGCGGGGTGGAAGGTGCCCATGAACAAAATGCCACCCTTCTCAATGATCTGTCCGTGCTCCCGGGTGACGGAAAAATCCTGCCGGATCATCCGCTGGGCGGCAACACGCCCAAGGCAGACCACGATCTTGGGATGAAGCAGCCGGAACTGCTCCCGCAGCCACGGCATACAGGCTTCGCTCTCGGCGGGCAGCGGGTCGCGGTTCTGGGGCGGGCGGCACTTGACGATGTTGGCAATATAGCAGTTCTTTTTGCGGTCAAGGTCGATGGCAAACAGGTATTTGTCCAGCAGCTGGCCGCTGCGCCCCACAAAGGGCAGACCCTGCTCGTCCTCGCTCTGGCCGGGGCCCTCGCCCACAAACAGCACCTCGGCGTCCGGCACGCCCTGCCCGAACACCACGTTCGTCCGGGTGGCGCACAGCTCGCACCGGGTGCAGGCAAGGCATTCAGCCTTTAAAGTATCCATATCCATGGAGAACATCTCCTTTAAAACTGGTATGATATTTTATTCACAAATCAAATGGCGGTTTCTCCCCTAAAATATAGCACAAAAACACAATTTTGTCTTGAACTTTTTGCCGTCTGTGCTAGAATAAAGAAGAAAGGCATCCTTGTGTCCAACAGACACGGGAGCAAATTTTGGAAAGCATTTTCGGAGGTAATCACAATGGCTGATATGTTTGCACCGCTGGTAGCACAGCTGAAGGCAAATCCCAAGACGATCGTGTTCACCGAGGGCAATGACCCCCGCATTCTGGAGGCCGCAAGCAAGCTGCTGGCCGAGGGCGTGCTGAAGGTCGTTATGGTGGGCAACGAGGCAGAGTGCAAGGCTGCTGCCGCCGCCGGTAACTTTGATATTTCCGCTGCCGAGATCATCGACCCGGAGAACTACGCCGGTTTCGATGAGATGGTCAGCACCATGGTGGAGCTGCGCAAGGGCAAGCAGTCCGCTGAGGAGTGCACCGCACTGCTGAAGAAGTCCAACTACTTCGGCACCATGCTGGTGAAGATGGGCAAGGCAGACTGCCTGCTGGGCGGCGCTACCTACTCCACCGCCGACACCATCCGTCCCGCTCTGCAGCTGGTCAAGACCAAGAAGGGCGCACATCTGGTGAGCTCTTGCTTTATTCTGGACCGCGACTGCGGCGAAGAGGGGCTGAAGCGCATTGCCATGGGCGACTGCGCTGTCAACATTGATTACACCGATACCGTCGATAAGGCTACCGGCGAGGTCAAGATCTCTGCTGCTTCCAAGCTGGCAGAGGTGGCTGTGGAGACTGCCCGCACCGCAAAGCTGTTCGGCATCGACCCGAAGGTGGCTGTGCTGAGCTTCTCCACCAAGGGCTCCGGCAAGGGCGGCACCGTGGCACTGAGCCACGATGCTACCATCAAGGCACAGGAGATGGATCCCGAGCTGGCTGTGGACGGCGAGCTGCAGTTTGACGCAGCCGTTGCTCCCGAGGTCGCACAGGTCAAGTGCAAGGGCAGCAAGGTGGCTGGTCAGGCCAACACCTTCATCTTCCCCTGCATCGAGGCCGGCAACATCGGCTATAAGATCGCACAGCGTCTGGGTGGCTACGCTGCCTACGGCCCCATCCTGCAGGGTCTGAACGCACCCATCAACGACCTGTCCCGCGGCTGCAACGCAGACGAGGTGTACAAGATGAGCCTGATCACCGCTTGCCAGTCCTAAACAGTTTTAGCACAAACGAGGAGAAGCCTTCGGGCTTCTCCTTTTTGTTTTGCCCCCTCTTGCAATCCGGCGGGGTTTATGGTACAATATCTTAGCATCCACAAGGATGTGTCGGACAGCGCCTGCTGCGTGGTTCGGCATACGGATGCGGGTCCTGTACGATGGGCTCGCTGTGAACCAGGTCAGGTGGGGAACCAAGCAGCCTTAAGCAGTGCGTTCGTGCGTTTCAGTAAGCCTGCATCCGTATGCCGAGTTACGCAAGGCGGGGACAAAACCCCGTCGAGCGCTGTCCTTTTATTTTTGCCGCAAAGGCCGGGAAAGGGGAGAGATCGCCATGTATCGTGCACTTTACCGCAAATGGAGACCCCAGCGGTTTGAGGACGTGGTGGGTCAGCGTGCTATCGTGACCGCCCTGAAAAACCAGATCACCGCAGGGCGCGTGGGCCATGCGTATCTGTTTACCGGCGTGCGCGGCACCGGCAAGACCACCTGCGCCAAAATTTTTGCAAAGGCGGTCAACTGTCTGCACCCGGTAAATGGCGACCCCTGCGGGGAGTGCGAGATCTGCAAGGGCATCGACAACGGCAGCCTGCTGGACGTGGTGGAGATGGACGCAGCCTCCAACAACGGCGTGGACGATATCCGCGACCTGCGGGACGAGACCGCCTACACCCCCAGCGCCTGTCAGTATAAGGTGTATATCATCGACGAGGTGCACATGCTGTCCACAGCGGCCTTTAATGCGCTGCTGAAAACGCTGGAAGAGCCGCCCGCACATGTCATCTTCATTCTGGCGACAACCGAGATCCAGAAAGTGCCCGCCACCATCCTCTCCCGCTGCCAGCGGTACGATTTTACCCGCATCGGGCCGGAGGATATCGCCCGGCGGGTGGAGTATATCGCCGGGGAAGAAAAGCTGGAGCTGACCTCCGACGGCGCGGAACTGATCGCCCGTCTGGCCGATGGTGCGCTGCGCGATGCGCTGTCCATTCTGGACACCTGCGCCGGTGTCACTGCAAAGATCGACGCAGACGTGGTGCGCCGCATGGCGGGTGTGACCGACCGCAGCTACCTGTTCCATATTTCTGACGCCTTGGAAGCGCAGGACGCCGCCGCCGCGCTGGCACAGCTGGCGCAGCTGCGGCAGCAGTCGGTGGACGTAAAACGTCTAACTGAGGAACTGATCGCCCACTACCGCGCCCTGATGCTGGCGGCGCTGCCCGGCGGGCAGGCGCTGCTGTCCGGTGTTTCGCCGGAGGAAGAGGCGCTGTACCTGCAAAAAGGCCCGGAGATGGGGCAGCGGGAAGCCATCCGCGCCATCCGCACGTTAGGTACGGCGCTGGAACACATGACCCGTGGCAGCGACCAGCGCATCGAGCTGGAACTGGCACTGTTCAGCCTGTCCGAGCCGCCCCAGCAGATGCAGGCGGTAACGGTACAGGCAGCCCCTGCCCGCACGGCACAGTCGGAAGCACCCCGTCCCTTTGCGGCAGCGGTGCAGCCCTTTGCCAGCGCCCCGGTGCAGCCCGCACCGGCAGCAACTGCACCCCAGACCCCGGCAGCAGTAGCAGAACCTGCCCCTGCCGTGCAGCAGACCCCTCCGCAGCTTGCCGCGCAGGAAGCAACGCCCGCCCCTGCGGAGGAGCTGCCGCCCATGCCAGAGGAACCGCCGGTACAGCAGAGCGATGCCGCCCTGCCGTGGGACGAGCCTGCCCCGCAGGCACCGCCGCCGGAGGAGCCGGAGCCGGTCAGTCAGCCGGAGCAGCCCGCCCCTGCAGAACCCGCGCAGTCGGCTCCTGCAGCAGAGGAACCGCCTGCCCCGGTGCAGGAGCACCCTGCCGACCCGGTGCTGACAAAGCCCCGCAGCGTGGCGCAGCAGGGCACGAACCCCTTCCCGTACTGGGGACAGATCGTGCAGAAGCTGGAAGGCATCGACCCCATGCTGTATATGTATCTGCGCAAGTCCAAGGCTTACTTTGACGGCACCCGCGTGCTGATCGACGGCGGCAAGACCTTCCGGGATTTTATCCGGGTGAACAAGGACAGTCAGAAGCTGATCAAAAAGCTGATCGCCGAGGTATCCGGCGTGCCGGTGCCCATCGGCCCTTACGAGCCCAAAACAGCCGGAAAGACCGCCTCTAACGCGGAGCAGTCCCTTCTGGCGCTGGAAAAACTGGGGTTAGAGGTCAGCATTGAGGATACCGCCCGCAAAAAGCGATAAAAATTGTTTATAATAAAGGAGAATACCATTATGAAAGCAAGAATGCCCGCAGGCTACGGCCGCCCCGATATGAATGCCCTGATGCGTCAGGCTCAGAAGATGCAGGAGGACATGAAGAGCAAGCAGGCCGAGCTGGAAGCCGCCGAGTACACCGGCAGCGCCGCTGGTGAGATGGTGACTGTGAAGATGAACGGCAAGCACGAGGTGCTGTCCATCACCATCAAGCCCGAGGCCGTGGACCCGGATGACATCGAGATGCTGGAAGACATGGTGGCTGCTGCCATCAACGCCACCGTGAAGCAGGTGGATGAGACCGCCGAGGCCGAGATGGGCAAGCTGACCGGCGGCCTGAACATTCCGGGTCTCTGAGCCGGGAAGGGGAGATACCATGGACTACACTGCCGCACCGCTGGAAAAGCTGATCGAGGAGTTCGGCAAGTTTCAGGGCGTGGGTCGCAAGGGCGCTACCCGCATGGCCTATCAGGTGCTGAGTATGTCGGACAAGGACGCTGCGGCGCTGGCTGATGCCATCCGCAGTGCGCACACCCGGCTGCATCGGTGCCGCATCTGCCAGAACTTTACGGACGCTGACCTGTGCCCGGTGTGCGCCAGCGCCAAGCGGGACACCTCGGTGATCTGCGTGGTGGAAAAGCCCCGGGACGTGCAGGCTTTTGAGCGCACCCGGGAGTATAACGGCCTGTACCATGTGCTGCACGGTCTGCTGGACCCGCTGGCCGGTGTGGGTGCAGAGCAGCTCACCGTCAAGGAACTGCTGGCGCGGCTGAAGGACGACACGGTGAAGGAGGTCATCATGGCCATGAACCCCACCGTGGAGGGCGAGGCTACCGCCATGTATCTGGCAAAGCTCATCAAGCCGCTGGGCATCCGGGTCACCCGGCTGGCCTCCGGTCTGCCGGTGGGTGCCAGCCTGGAATACGCGGACGAGACCACCCTGTACCGGGCACTTTCCGGCCGGGGAGAGCTGTAAATCTGTAAAAATTTACAATTCTGTCAGAAACAGCCCTTGCATTACCCTGAAAAAATGGTATACTGAAACAATAAACGGGACGGAGAAAGGAGGCGCGCAGCATGGCACCCACAAAGGAGCGCCCGGCGACCAAGAGCATCGCCACCAACCGCGAAGCGCGCCACGAGTATTTTGTTCTGGAAGCGCTGGAGACCGGTGTGGAGCTCAAAGGCACCGAGGTGAAAAGCCTGCGGGCCGGCGGGGTCAACCTGAAGGACAGCTGGGTAGATATTGAAAACGGCGAGCTTCTGGTAAAGGGGATGCACATCAGCCCCTACGACCACGGCAATCTGTTCAATCAGGATCCTATGCGTGTCCGGCGGCTTCTGGCGCACAAAAGTGAGATCCGGCGTCTGCACCAGCAGTGCAAGCTGCAGGGCTATACGCTGGTGCCGCTCTCGCTTTATTTCAAGCATGGCCGCGTAAAAATGGAAGTGGGCCTGTGCAAAGGCAAAAAGCTGTACGACAAGCGTGCCGATGCCGCCCAGCGCGATGCAAAGCGCTCCATTGACCGGGCTGTGAAGTCCAACGGCAAGTATTATTAAGCATTCCAATTGCAGACTGCGGCTCACCGCAGAAAACCAAGCTTTCCGCACATCGCAAGATGTGCTTTATATGGGGGCGTAAAGGTTTCGACGGGGGGAGCAAGGTCTGGGCAGCGGGTAGCAGCGGGGGAACTGCTCTATAACTCCTCCAAAAAAATTAACTGACAACAATAATTATCAGTTGCTCGCAGCCTGAGTGCTGCGCGTTCCGCCCACTCTTGTGTCGTGTGGGGTCGGGGCGTCCTTTAGACACAGCACCTGAACGGACCTAAGCTTTGCGGACCGGCAGGAACTCATGAAGCTACCAAAGCGCTAGCCTGACGATCGGCGTGGCGCGGCGGGAATGTTGTAGATCGCCTGCACCCGGAGACACCTACACTGAGCTCTTTTCGGACATGGGTTCGACTCCCATCGCCTCCACCAACTGAAAGGGCGAGGGTATTTGGTACTGTTATTTTCGGACAGTATCGGATACTCTCGCCTTTATTTTTGTTGCTGATATGATTCTTCAAATTGATTTGGGGTTTGCTGTTTAAGACATTCATGCGGTCGGTAATCGTTATAAAAATCAATATATTCTGATAGACTTTCCTCTAATTCGGAGACAGTTTCATAAAAATGAAATTTGAACTGTTCTTTTTTAAGCGAAGCAAAGAAAGATTCCGCCACAGCATTATCAAGTGGATTGCCTATATTGGAAAAGGATTGGTGTATATTAAAGTCAAGAAGTAGTTGACGAAAGCTGAATGCGGTATACTGTGCGCCTTGGTCACTATGAAATGTTAACCCTTGCGGATGGTTCCGATTTTGATAGGCCAATTTGAATGTGTGGATCGTGAGTTCTGCATCGGCGAATTCGGCAACGGCATGTGAAACGACTTTTCGAGAAAATAGGTCGATAATAACACAGACATATGCGATGGAAGTGTTTACCTTAACATAGGTGATGTCACTGACCCAAATGCTGTTTGGTTTTTCAACGATAAAATTTTGCTTTACGAGATTGGGACGATAAGTATAGTGCCGCTGAAAAGTAGCATTCTCTGGAAGTGCTTGTTTACGTTTTAATCCGTGCTCTTTCATGAGCCGCACAATACGTTTTGTGCTAACAGCATAGCCTTGCTCCATCAATTTTGCGCGAATCTTTTTTGCACCGAAACGGTAATCGCTTTTCTGGAAGATGATAGCGATTTTTTCTTTCAAAAGCGTATCTTCTACATCTAGTTGCTTTTCAATCAGTGCACTTTTCTGTCTATTTATGTAAGTGGATTTTGAAAGCTTCAGCAAACGGCAAAGTGTGTAGAGACTGTATTCTGACTTTAAGGCATCAATAATTTGCACCTTGTTGTCTATGGACAAATCAAGAGCAGCAAGAGATTTTTGATAGATGGAATTTTCATTTTCCAAGGTTGCAACATGGCGTTGAAGCGTTGCAAGATCGCGTTTAGAAATGTTTGAAACTTTTGCTTCTTCGCTCCATTGGTATAAGATACTGCGAGAAATATGGAACTGGGCACAGAGATCAGAGGTACTTGTGCCACTGTTGTATAGCTGGACAACCTTATTCCGAAAATCTGCAGAGTAGGTCATAATATTCTCCTTTATAGTCTAAAATGCCATTATTATCCCATAAAGGAGATAAGATGTAAAGAGATGGTCTTGACAATAGAGGATATATCCGCTATACTGAATATGAGATAAATCCACTATTCAAAGGGAGTGCAGCCGTGCAGGAATATGAAATTGAATTCTACGATAAAGCCGATGGCTCCGAGCCAGCCAAAGAGTTTATCCTAAGTCTGGATAAGAAAATGCAAGCCAAAGTTTTGCGTACCGTTGCGTTGCTCCGCGAGGAGGGGCCATTTTTAAGGGAACCGTATTCCAAAGCACTGGATGATGGAATTTTTGAGATTCGTACCAAGTTTGGGTCGGATATTACCCGCGTGCTGTATTTCTTCGTGGTTGGTAAAAAGGTGATCCTCACAAATGGATTTATCAAGAAGACCCAAAAAACACCTGCTTCAGAGATCACACTGGCAAAACAATATCGCGCAGATTATCTTGCCCGAAAGGAGAATTCCAAATGACAAACTTCAACGATTTTTTGAATGAGCAGATGAAAGACCCTGAATTCAAGGCCGAATGGGACGCACTTGACCCGGAATTTTCCGTGATTGAAGCCATGCTCAAGGCCCGCAAAGAAAGCGGTTTGACCCAGAAGCAACTTTCGGAGCGCACGGGTATTGCACAGACCGACATCAGCAAACTGGAACGCGGCAATGCAAACCCGTCTCTTCGTACCTTGCAGCGGCTTGCTGCCGGGATGGGAATGAAGGTTAAAATTGAATTTGTTCCTGCATCTGCAAAATGATTTAGTGATGGATGCGTTTCGGTAAAATAGAAAGCACAATAGTGACGCTATGCAGCGATATTTTCAAGCACGCGTTCGTCCGGCGTTGCAGTCCGTCCACCAACACAAAAGCCACCTGAAAACTTACGTTTTTCAGGTGGCTTTTGCTATATCTGCTATACCTGCTATTCTGTTACGCCAGATCCGGCAGGATATCCGACCACAGAGCCTGCTCCTGCCGCAAGGCATCAAAGCAGCAGTCCAGATACATTTTGTTGACCGCGGCAAAAATGGTGCTGCGCAGCAGCAGACGCTCGTCGTTGAGCGTAGTCTCCGGCTGGGCTGTCTTGCCGCCGAACACCACGGAAAGACTAGTCTCTAACTCCTCGCAGAAGATATCGTAGGCTGTCCCGGCGGAGCAGTGCTCCCGCTGCATTTTGAACAGAGTGTCGATGTTTTCAATCGAGAGCACGGTCTTGGAAACTGCAATGTACATCAGGGATGCGATCTGGTCCCGGGTGTATTTTTTGCGGATGGGGTGATCCACCACCCCTTTTTTGACGTAGTTGCTTACCATAGATGGGGTCAGCTCCACCCCGCAGAAGCTGCGGAAGTAGCCGTTGACGAACTGCACCGTCTGGTCCAGATACAGCCCTACCGAGGGAAGATCGTTGTACCGGGGCAGGGCAAAGCCCGCAGCACACGCCGCAACGCGGAGTTTGGTTTCAGCTTTCATAGTATCTTGTTCCGTTCATGCTCCTGCACTTTTTGCAAGCAGGAACGTTGTTTTTGTGCAAAGGCAAGGCAATTGCTTTCCGCAAAAGCACATCTGCCTGTGAAATAGTATACCGCATTTTGGAAAATTGGTCAACGGGCAATGAAAACTTTGTAAAAGAATTTGAGAAAACAGTTGACAGGGTTTTGAAAAACTGCTATGATGGTCACGGACAAAGGAATGACTGCGGCGTGCGCCGCTTGAAAATGGAGAAAAATATGAAAAGCAAAATCGTTGTAGATTCCTCTGCAAATGTGTACGAGCTCCCCGATGTAGGGTTTGCCTGTGTGCCGCTGAAGATCCTGACCGACGAGCAGGAGTATGTGGACACCGCAGAGGTGGATGCTCCCGCGCTGGCCGAGATGCTGCGCACCTATAAGGGACGTACCAGCACCTCCTGCCCCAATATCTCGGACTGGCTCACCGCCTACGAGGGCGCAGACGAGGTGTATGTTGTAACCATTACCGGTACGCTGTCCGGTGCCTATAACGCTGCACTGCTGGCGGGCGAGGAATACGAGCAGAGCCACGAGGGCGCGCGGGTCTTTGTGCTGGACAGCCTGTCTACTGGTGCGGAGTCCCGGCTGCTGGTGGAGCGTTTGGCGGCGCTGATCAAGGCCGGCAAGCCCTTTGACACCGTGTGCGAGGAGATCCGGGCGTACCATGAGCACACCCATCTGCTGTTTGCGTTGGAATCTCTGGCAAACCTTGCCCGCAATGGCCGCGTGAAGCCCGCTGTGGCTGCTGTGGCGCGGATGCTGGGCATCCGGGTCATCGGGCAGGCCAGCGATGCCGGTGATCTGGAGGTTCTTTGCAAGACCCGCGGCGAGCACGGCGCACTGGAGCGCATGGTGCTGGAAATGAAGGCGCACGGCCTGACCAACGGCCGGGTGCACATCGACCACTGCTGCAATGCTGCCGCTGCGGAGCGGCTGAAGCACATGGTCCATGCGGTGTTCCCGGAGGCCAAGGTGGAGGTAGGCAGCTGCGGCGCGCTGTGCAGCTACTACGCGGAGCACGGCGGCCTGATGGTGGGCTACGAGGACAACGAAGCCCCCACCGTCTGAGCGGAAAATATATAATAGAATCTTGGTTCACCGGGGCATCTGCGGACGCTCCGGTGAACTTTTTTATAAGGAATAAAGGCGGCCGGCACGCCGGTGTATCCGACACCAAAAGCTTGCAAAGGGGGAAAAACCGCGTTATACTTAACCGTATTATAGAGGTAAGCTAGGGTGTATCTGAAAAGTCGAAAATTTAGTCTATTTCTACAAACACAGCTGGATTTTGCGTTAAACAGTCTTGAAATCCACAAAGGATTCCTGCGGCTATTTGCCTTAAATCCCGCTTGTGCTTGCGAAATATTCGTCATTTTCTTTGTTTTCAGATACACCTTAACACGGAAAGGGGAGATGGTATGCTGTTCCGTTTGCCGATCGTCAAATTTTTCAACCGCATCCTCAACCGCATCACGGTCACGGTGGTGCTGGTGGCGCTGCAGCTTGCATGGCTGGCGTGGGTGTTTTTTGCCCTCACCACCGGCGCGGCGCGGGTGTGGGTCACCGGGGTGCTCAACGGGTTAAGCCTGCTGATCATTCTGTATCTGGTGCGCAAGGACGAAAACAGCGCCTATAAGGTGGGCTGGATCGCCCTCATCGGGCTGTTGCCGCTGCTGGGCGGGGCACTGTATCTGGCCTTTGGCAACAAGCGGCCCTCCCGCCGTCTGCGCAGCAAAATGCAGGCGGTGGAGCAGGCGCACCGGGCAGACCGCGCTCAGCAGCCCGGACAGACCGCCGGGCTGGGCGATGAAAACCGGGGCGTGAGCCGTTACCTGACCCAATACGGCTGCTACCCCGCATGGCAGAACACCACCGCCCGGTATTTTTCCTGCGGTGAGGCCATGTACCCGGCACTGCTGGCCGACCTTGAAAAGGCGGAAAAGAGCATCTTTTTGGAGTTTTTTATCGTCAGTCAGGGCAAGATGTGGCAGGGCGTAGAGGATGTTCTGCGGCGCAAAGCGGCGCAGGGGGTGGACGTGCGGCTGATCTACGATGACTTCGGCAGCCTGCTGGGTCTGCCCAAGGACTTTGTGGTGCGCATGGAGCGGGCGCATATCCGCTGCATTCCCTTTAACCCGGTGGTGCCGCTGCTCTCGCTGGTGATGAACCACCGCGACCACCGCAAGATCGTGGTGATAGACGGCAAAGTAGCCTACACCGGCGGCATCAATCTGGCCGATGAATATATCAACGCGATCACCCGCTTCGGCTACTGGAAGGACGCGGGTCTGCGCATCGAGGGCGCTGCGGTGTGGAACTTTACCGTAATGTTTCTGGATTTCTGGAATGCCTTCCGGCCCTTTGAGCAGGATTACAGCACCTTCCGTCCGCAGCTTGCGGTGCTGCCCGCCAGCGATGGAGTAGTACAGCCCTACGCAGACAGCCCGCTGGACGAAGAGCCGGTGGCAGAAACGGTCTATCTGGACATTCTGGCACAATCACAGCAGTACGTTTATTTTTATACGCCCTACCTTGCCATCGGCGAGGAGATGCTGGACGCGCTGCGCAACGCCGCCAAGCGCGGGGTGGATGTGCGGCTGGTGCTGCCGGGCATCCCGGACAAAAAGCTGGTGTTCCGGCTGAGCCGCTCGTACTATCTGCCCCTGCTGCGGGCGGGGGTGCGCATCTACGAGTATACCCCGGGCTTTCTCCACGCCAAGTGCTGCGTCAGCGATGACCGCGCGGCGGTGGTGGGCAGCATCAATATGGACTACCGCAGTATGTTTCTGCACTTCGAGTGCGGGGTGCTGCTGCTGCAAAACAGCCAGGTGCTGACCCTGCGGGACGATGTGCGCCGCACCCTGTACCAGTGCCGGGAGGTGCAGTGCGCGGACTGCCGTACCGGTCTGGTGGGTACGGTGCTGGACAGCGTGCTGCGGCTGTTAAGCCCGCTGATGTAAACATCTGCTCATAAAACCCGCGCGGCGGGGCACACTAGCTCCAAAGCCTGCGTCTGCAATGCAGGCACGGAAAGGGAGCGTATGTGACGATATGAAACAGGCATCGCGTTGGTTTTTGTGCTGCACGCTGGCGGCAGCACTGACATTGACCGGCTGTGGCGGGGGAAACTCCGGCAGCAGCTCCGGTTCTGTGAGCGGCAGCACCTCTGTGGGCAGCAGTGCAGCGCAAAGCGCGGCGTGGCGCACCGGGCTGGGGGTCCTGACCGAGACGACCGGCACAGACCGTGCGGGCAACATCCACACCGTAGCGGCTGCCGTGCTGCTGGATGCAGACGGCAAGCTGGCCGGAGTGACACTGGACGAGCTGGAGCTTTCAGTCAGTGCGGACAGCACCGGCAAAGTGACCACCCCCACCGACACCCGCACCAAGCGCCAGAAGGGCAAGGACTACCCACTGGCAGAGGTGTCCGGCCTGAAAAAGGGCTGGGCAGAGCAGGCAGATGCCTTTGGCAGCTGGCTTGAGGGCAAGACTCCGGACGAAGTGAAGAAGCTGAAAACGGATGCGGACGGCAAGCCAACAGATGCAGACCTTCTCTCCGGCTGCACCATCGCGGTGGACCGTTACCGGGATGCTGTCGTCCGCGCCTGCGAGAATGCGCAGGTGCTGGGCGCTGCCCGAGGCGATACGGTCAAACTGGGCGTAGAAGTGGCAGAAATGCCGCAGGGGCTTATGGGCACAGACGACAAGGACGCACAGGTGCAGGCTAAGATCACGCTGGCGGTGGTGACCATGGACGAGAACGCCCGGGTGACCAGCGCTATCGGCGATATGACCGAGCCAGAGCTGACCGTCAGCGCGGATGGTACTGTATCTGCCCCGCGTGAGCCGGTGTACACCAAAAACGAGCTGGGCGACCGCTACGGAATGCGCAGCGCAAGCGCGTTAGGCAAGGAATGGTACGAGCACAGCGCAGGCTGGTGCGGCTACCTGAAGGGCAAAAACGCCGTGGAGATCGGCAAGCTCTCCACAGACGGCACGGATGCCGACCTGAAGGCGCTGTGCACCATCTCAGTTACCGACCTGCAAAAAGCGGCGCTGAAGGCCATGGCGGAGCAGTAATCATAAAAACAGGATGTCCCTCTGCACAAAAAGTGCAGGGGGATTTTTTATGGATACCCCCTCAGGCGCAAAGCCAGAAGGGGTATGCACACTTTCCCACAAAAAGCGGGCTTACAGGCGGGGCAAAGCAGTGCATTGTGCAAAAAATAAAGGTTTCCTCTTGCAAAACGGCGACAAACGCGCTATTCTATAACCACAGTTTACCACTTTAGCATGGTAAAATGGTAAATCGAGAGGGAAGCGGGACGCAGAACGTCCCCTATGGGAGGAAAAAGATATGAAACTCAAGCGTATTGCAAGTGCATTTCTGGCCGGTGCTCTGGCACTGAGCCTTGCAGCCTGCGGCGGCAGTGCATCCACCTCTGCTGCGGCATCTGCTTCCGGCAGCGCAGCCGGTTCGACTTCTTCCGCAGCGGGCAGCGATCTGGACTACATCAAGGGCAAGGGCAAAATGGTCATCGGCTATACCGTGTACGAGCCCATGAACTACACCGACGCCGACGGCAACTTTACCGGCTTTGATACCGAACTTGCCACTGCTGTGTGCGCAAAGCTGGGCGTAGAGCCGGAGTTCGTGGAGATCAACTGGGACACCAAGGTGGTGGAGCTGGACGCCAAGAGCATCGACTGCATCTGGAACGGCATGACCCTGACCGAGGATATCATGGCCAACACCGCCACCACCAAGGCTTACGCCAAGAACGCACAGGTCGTGGTGGTAAAGGAGGGCACAGCCTATACCTCCACCGCCGACCTTGCCGGTAAGACCGTGGTGGCCGAGGCTGGTTCTGCCGGTGAAGCCGCCATTCAGGGCGACGAGAACCTTGCCAAGGCAGACTACATTTCCAAGAGCGTGCAGACCGACTGCCTGATGGAGGTTGCTGCCGGTACGGCAGATGCCGCTGTGCTGGATCTGACCCTTGCCAACGCCATGATCGGGGAAGGCACCGACTACGCCGGTCTGAAGATCGTGGACGAACTGAATGCCGAGGAGTACGGCGTGGCCTTCCGCAAGGGCAGTGATGCCGCCGCCGCAGTGGACGCCGCCTTTGACGAACTGAAGGCTGACGGCACCATGCAGGCACTGGCCGAGAAGTACGAGCTGGCGCTGGCCGACTGAGCCGGGCGTAAAACAAAACGATAGATGGGTGTGTTTTTGTGTCTGTGATCCTTGGGCGCCTTTCCGGCGCGTTCCTGCTCAACTGTGAGCTGTTTGCCCTTACGCTGCTGTTTGCGCTGCCGCTGGGGCTGGTGGTGGCCTTTGGCTCCATGAGCCGGTGCAGGCTGCTTTCCGGTGCGGTAAAGACCTTTGTCTGGGTCATCCGCGGTACGCCGCTGATGCTGCAGATCATCGTCATTTATCTGGGCCCCGGTCTGCTGGGCATGAATAATCCGTGGCCCTCCGGCTCCGGCGGGCGCATGGTGGCGGCGGTGGTGGCCTTTGCCATCAACTACGCCTGCTATTTTTCCGAGATCTACCGCGGCGGCATCGAGGCGGTGCCTAAAGGGCAGACCGAAGCCGGGCAGGTGCTGGGCATGACCCGCACGCAGATCTTTTTCAAGGTCACTCTACTACAGGTGGTCAAGCGCATCCTGCCGCCCATGGGCAACGAGATCATCACCCTTGTCAAGGACACCTCGCTGGCAAACACCATCGCCAACAAGGAGATCATCATGATGGCCAAGGAGTACAGCGCAAAGGGCTTGATCTGGCCGCTGTTCTCCACGGCGCTGTTCTTCCTTGTGTTCGTAGGTGCGCTCACCCTGTTGTTCAACTGGGCTGAAAAGAAACTGGATTATTTCCGCTGCTGAGGAGGTTTTTAAGAATATGGCATTACTGGAGGCCTCCGGCATTGGCAAAAATTTCGGAGATACAAAGGTCTTAAAGGACATTTCTCTTACCTTAGAGCAGGGCGAGGCGCTGGCCATCATCGGCTCGTCCGGCTCCGGCAAGACCACCCTGCTGCGCTGCCTGAACTTTCTGGAGCGGCCGGACACCGGCTGCATCCGGGTGAACGGCGAGACCATGTGGGACGCCGCCGACCCCGCCACCCAGCGGGAGAGAGAGATCCGCAAAAAGCGACTGCACTTCGGGCTGGTGTTCCAGAACTTCAACCTCTTCCCGCAGTATACCGCCTTGCAGAACGTGATGCTGGCAGGGGAGCTGCTGGCAAAGGAGCGCCCGGACTACCGCGCCAACAAAAAGGCGGTGCACGCCCAGCTGGAACAGCAGGCGCGGGAACTGCTGGCGCAGATGGGGCTTTCGGAGCGGGCAGACCACTACCCGCACCAGCTTTCCGGCGGGCAGCAGCAGCGGGTGGCCATTGCCCGGGCGCTGGCGCTGCACCCGGACATCCTCTGCTTTGACGAGCCCACCAGCGCCCTTGACCCGGAACTGACCGGCGAGGTGCTGCGGGTGCTGCGGGAGCTGGCCGACCGTAAGACCACCATGATCATCGTGACCCACGAGATGCACTTTGCCCGGGATGTGGCCGACCGCATCCTGTTTATGGACGGCGGCGTGGTGGTGGAGGAAGGCCCTGCAAAGCAGCTGATCGACCACCCGCGGGAACAGCGCACCAAACAGTTTCTGGCACACTACGCGGAATGGGCAAAATCACCAATTCTTTGGGCAAAAAAATGGAAATGTTGATGCAAACCAAGTCTTGTAAAACCGGCGCTGCTCCGCTATAATACCACTCATGAATCCTTACAACGTCCTGCCGCTTTTCCGGCAGGGCGTTTTTCACGGCAAAAATGCGAACATCCATCTTTTTTGTGTGGGCAGGAGGTATATTTCCATGACCAAAGATATGACGCAGGGCAGCCCGCTGAAGCTGCTGCTTGCCTTTGCTGTGCCGCTGATGCTGGGCAGCCTGTTCCAGCAGTTCTACAATCTGGCCGATACCATCATCGTGGGGCGGTTCGTGGGCGTGGAAGCACTGGCGGCGGTAGGCAGTGTGGGCGGTTTGAACTATCTGGTGCTGGGCTTTGTCAACGGCATTGCCTGTGGCTTTTCCATCCCCATCTCATGGACCTTCGGCGCCCACGACCACCACGAGATGCGCCGCTACACCGCCAATACCGTGTGGCTGTCCATCGCTTTTGCCACGGTGCTCACCATCGTTACGGTGGCTATGACCCGTCTGGTGCTGGTGTGGACGAACACCCCGGCCGATATCATCGACCTTGCGGATATCTATATCCGCACCATTTTTGCAGGCATCCCCTTCACGCTGCTTTATAATGTGACCAGCGCCCTGATGCGTGCACTGGGCGACAGCAAGCGCCCGCTGTATTTCCTGCTGGTGGCCAGCGTGCTGAACATCGGGCTGGACCTTGCCTGCATCATCCTGTTCAACATGGGCGTGTTCGGCGCGGCTTTTGCCACCGTGTTCAGTCAGGCTGTGGCAGGCATCGGCAGCCTTATTTACATCATGCGCCACTACCCGGAACTGCGCTGGAATAAGGAAGAAGGGCGCATCAGCGCTCCGCACTGCGCAAAGCTTTGCGCCATGGGCCTCCCCATGGGTCTGCAGTGCAGTATTACTGCCATCGGCAGCGTGGTGCTGCAGGGCGCGGTGAACGGTCTGGGCAGCGATATCGTAGCCGCGCAGACCGCCGGCGGCAAGGCTGCGCAGTTCCTCAGCGTGCCGCTGGAGAGCATCGGCACCGCCATGACCACCTACACCAGCCAGAATATGGGCGCTAAGGATCTGGGCCGCGTGAACCGCGGCGTGAACACCGCACTGGGCATCGGCTGCGTGTACAGCGTGGCCTCCTTCCTCATCCTGCGCGTGCTGGACAAGCCCCTGATCGGCCTGTTCCTGGACGCAGGCGAGACCGCCATTATGGCCAATGCGCAGGAGTTCATCTTCTGGAACAGCGTGTTCTACATCCCGCTGGCAGTGCTTATCATCTACCGCTACACCATTCAGGGTCTGGGTCACTCCGGCCTTGCCATGTTTGCCGGTGTGGCTGAGATGATCGCCCGCGCCATGGTGGGCTTCTGGTTCGTGCCGCTGTGGGGCTACTTTGCCGCCTGCATCGCAAGCCCGGTGGCATGGCTCTTTGCCTGCTTCTTCCTGATTCCGGCCTATTTTGTGGTGTTCCGCAGACTGCAAAAGGAAAAGCAGCAGGAAGCCGCCGCAAAGGTGCAGTAAGGGTTCATAAAAAATGCTTTTTCTTTTCGCCCTTTCATGCTATAATAAAAATTAAATACGGCTTTTGCCGTAACAGGGCAGGGGTTATAAGTCTTTGAAAAGCTGTCGCCGCAGGCGACTGATGAGGGTGCTGTTGCCAAGAAATACCCCTCATCCGGTGCTGTGCGCCACCTTCCCCCAAGGGGTGAAGGCTAAGGGGACGGCTGTTTTCGGGATGAATAGCCGCACTGCCGGGGCAATGCCCGCAATTGCGGCGGGCGGGAAAATACAAAAAAGAGAGGCGAATCGAGATGTTGGATATGATCAAATGCAGCACCGGCGGTGCGTACTATGCGCGCGGAGAGTGGGTGCCCGCAGATGGCAATGCACCCGCAGCACTGGCAGCAAAGGGCTTTGATGCCGCTGCCGTTGCCGCGGCTAAGACCGGTACCATGGCCTACAATATTATGCAGGCACACAACACCAGCGGCGATGCCGAGAACCTGAAGATCAAGTTTGATGCCATGGCAAGCCATGACATCACCTTTGTGGGCATCATCCAGACCGCCCGTGCTTCCGGGCTGGAAAAGTTCCCCATTCCTTATGTGCTCACCAACTGCCACAACAGCCTGTGTGCTGTGGGCGGCACTATCAACGAGGACGACCACCGCTTTGGCCTGTCCGCTGCCAAAAAGTACGGCGGTATCTTTGTGCCCCCGCACATGGCAGTCATCCACCAGTATATGCGCGAGCGCTTTGCCGGCTGCGGCAAAATGATCCTTGGCTCGGACTCCCACACACGCTACGGCGCACTGGGCACCATGGCTATCGGTGAAGGCGGCGGCGAGCTGGCAAAGCAGCTGCTGGGCCGCACTTATGATGTTGCCCGCCCGGGCGTGGTGGCTATCTACCTGACCGGCAGTCTGCCGGCTGGCTGCGGCCCCCACGATGTAGCCATTGCCCTTGTGGGCAAGCTGTTCAAGAGCGGCTACGTCAAAAACAAGGTTATGGAGTTCGTGGGCCCCGGCATTGCTTCCCTGCGGCAGGATACCCGCAACGCCATTGATGCCATGACCACCGAGACCACCTGTCTGTCCTCCATCTGGGAGACCGACGAAGTTACCCAGCGTTTTCTGGCAGTGCATGGCCGTGCAGCAGACTATAAAAAGCTGACACCGGCTGACCTTGCCTACTACGATGGCGTGGTGGAAGTGGATCTTTCTGCCATCCGTCCCATGATCGCCCTGCCCATGCACCCCTCCAACGCCTTTACTATCGAGGAGCTGAACGCAAATCTGGAGGACATCCTCCACGCCTGCGAGCAGGATGTGCAGAAGCTGATCGGCCGCAAGGACGTGCAGCTGGATCTGTGCAGCAAGATCGAAAATGGCAAGCTGCGGGTAGATCAGGGCGTTATTGCAGGCTGCGCAGGCGGTCTGTACGACAGCATCTACGAGGCTGCTTCCATCCTCAAGGGTCATACCGGCGGCTGCGGCGACTACGCCTTGAGCGTTTACCCCGGCAGTCAGCCCATCATGATGGAACTGGTGCGCACCGGCGTCATTGGCGAGTTGATGGCTAGCGGCGCTACCATCCGCACCGCCTTCTGCGGCCCCTGCTTCGGCGCAGGCGATGTGCCCGCCAACGGTGCACTGTCCATCCGTCACACCACCCGCAACTTCCCCAGCCGCGAGGGCTCCAAGCCCGGCAGCGGCCAGCTGTCCGGTGTGGCACTGATGGATGCCCGCAGCATTGCAGCCACCACCGCAAACGGCGGTATCCTGACTCCTGCCACCGACGTTGATTACGATCCCACCGTGCCGGAGTACCAGTACGATGCTTCCAGCTACGACACCCGCGTGTATCAGGGCTTTGGCAAAGGCGATTACGACGCCCTGCTCAAGTTCGGCCCCAACATCAAGGACTGGCCGGAGATCGCACCGCTGGGCGACAACCTGCTGCTGAAGGTGGCTTCTTATATCACCGATCCCGTCACCACCACCGATGAGCTGATCCCCTCCGGTGAGACCTCTTCTTACCGCTCTAATCCCCTGGGTCTGGCCGAGTTCACCCTCAGCCGCAAGGACCCGGAGTATGTGGGCCGCGCCAAGGCTGTGCAGGCCGAAGAGAACGCCCGCCGCGCCGGTGCAGGGGACGCTGCTCTGCTGGCAAAGGTGAACGCCGTGCCCGGCTGCGAGCAGCTGAACTGGAATGATATCCAGATCGCCTCTACCATCTTTGCGGTCAAGCCCGGCGATGGCTCTGCCCGCGAGCAGGCCGCCAGCTGCCAGCGTGTGCTGGGTGCCGGTGCCAATATCGTAACCGAGTACGCCACCAAGCGTTACCGCTCTAACCTGATCAACTGGGGCATGTTGCCCCTGCAGCTGGCAGGTGCCACCCCCTTTGGTCTGGGGGATTATGTGCTCATCCCCAATGTGCGGGAGGCACTCAAGGGCGACCTGCAGAACATCAAGGCCTATGTTCTGGGCGATACCGTCAAGGAGTTTGAGCTGTACATGGCTCCGCTCACCACCGACGAGCGCCAGATCCTGGCTGACGGCTGCCTGATCAATTTCTATAAGCACTAAGGAAGTAACCCGCTATGTCCTGTGACTTGCATATCCATTCCACCTGCTCCGACGGTGCTGTGCCCATCGAGCGGCTGGCACCCATCGCTGCCCGCACCGGGCTGCACGCCATCGCCCTTTCGGACCACGACACCCTGCTCAGCGCCCAGTACGCCTATGCCCACACCGGGCAGGACGGGGTAGAGCTGATCCCCGCCGTGGAGCTGACCGGCTACGACTTTGAGCGCCAGCACCGGGTGCACCTGCTGTGCTACTACCCGGACGTGGACTGCCCGGCGCTGCGGGAACACTGCGCCATCATGAAGGAGCGCCGCAACGCCTGCGCTTTGCAGAGCGCAAAGGAGCTGGAACAGCTGTACCCGCAGTTTACCACCGACCTTGCATGGGAGACTACAAAGGCCAGCGGGGTGCTGTTCAAAAGCGGGCTGATGCAGGCACTGGAACTGCTGGGTCTGACCGATGGCAGCATCTACGGCGAGACCTACCACAAGCTGTTCGGGTGGAACCCCCGGGGCATCGTGCTGCACTCGCCGGAGTATCTGCCGGTGCGGCAGGTGCTGGCTACCGCCAAGGCAAGCGGCGGCGCGGTGGTGTTTGCCCACCCCACGGTGTATAAAAGTATGCCCCTGCTGCGCGAGCTGGCAGCAGAGGGCGCAGTGGACGGCATTGAAGTGTACCATCCCAGCAACAGCCCGGAGGACAGCGCCGAGTGCCTTGCCCTGTGCAAACAGTACGGCCTTGTGGCTACTGCGGGCACGGACTTCCATGGCCGCAACCACAAGCACCCCCACCCCATCGGCACCTGCACCGCACCGGACGAAGCCGCAGCGCAGCTGCGCGCCATCGCCGAAAAACGTAAAAGAGAGAGGACGTAAAGACTATGAGCAAGGAATTTTCCTTCCCGAACAAGGGTACCTGCTCCAAGCAGACCAACTTTGTGCTGAACGATGACCACACCATTGCTTCCATTGAGGTCGTCGGCGGCTGCAACGGCAACCTGAAGGGCATCTGCCAGCTGCTTACCGGCATGAAGGCAGAGGACGCCATTGCCCGTCTGGACGGCACGTTGTGCGGCTTCCGCAGCACCAGCTGCCCGGACCAGATCGCAAAGAACCTGAAAAAGGCTCTGGAAGAGATGAACTAAAATCCACCGGAGAGCCGCTGCACAGAACCTTGTGCGGCGGCTCTCTTTTTGTATGGGAAGATTTGCTTAGAGAAACCCTCTCAGTCAAAGCCTTGCGGCTTTGCCAGATTCCCCCTTTTGTCACCTACGGTGACATCTTCCCCCGGTGCGGGGGAAGTCTGCCCTCTCAGGGGGAGCTTTTAAGTATCTCTTACGGTCAGCGCTGATAAAGCTCTCCCTTCGGGAGAGCTGGCGCGAAGCGCCTGAGAGGGTTTACTTTATGTCACAATTTGTACGCATTTCCAGCAAATAAGGGCGGATGTAAAAAAACTATACACCGGGCAAAGTTTGTTTGTTGTTCCGGTTCACTTTGCGGGGTATACTGTTGCCATAGAGAACAGCACGATGAAGGCTGTGAAACGAAAATATGGAAGCAGGGAGGCTTTTTTATGTACTATTCCAGTGGCAATTATGAAGCTTTTGCACACCCCAAAAAGCCGGAGGGCGTGGATCATAAATCCGCTTATATCATCGGCTCCGGTCTGGCTGCGCTGACCGCTGCCTGCTATCTGGTGCGCGATGGCCAGATGAAGGGCGAGCACGTCCATGTGTTTGAAAAGAACGCACTGGCCGGCGGCGCCTGCGATGGCTACAAGTACGATATCGGCTATGTGATGCGCGGCGGCCGCGAGATGGACAACCACTTCGAGGTCATGTGGGATCTGCTGCACTCCATCCCGTCTCTGGAGACCGAGGGTGCCAGTGTGCTGGACGAGTACTACTGGCTGAACAAGGAGGATCCCAACTTTTCCTTGTGCCGTGCCACCGTCAACCGCGGCGAGGATGCTCACACCGATGGCAAATTCGGCCTGTCCGATAAGGGTGCCATGGAGATCATGAAGCTGTTCTTTACCCCGGACGAGCAGCTGCAGGATAAAAAGATCACCGATTTCTTCGATGACGAGGTGCTCAACTCCAACTTCTGGATGTACTGGCGCACCATGTTCGCCTTCGAGAACTGGCACAGCGCTCTGGAGATGAAGCTGTACCTCAAGCGCTATATCCACCACATCGGCGGTCTGCCGGACTTTACCGCCCTGCGCTTTACCCGCTATAATCAGTACGAATCCATCATCCTGCCCATGGTGCGCTATCTGGAAGGCTTTGGCGTGCAGTTCCACTACAACACCAAGGTCACGGATGTGAAGTTTGATATCCAGAAGGGCCGCAAGCTGGCAAGCTCTGTCACCGTGGAGCACGAGGGCGAGACTTCTAACATCGACCTGACCGAGAACGATCTGCTGTTCATCACCAACGGCGGCTGCGTGGAAAGCTGCACCGTGGGTGCACAGGATAAGGCCACCGGCTTTGACCCCACCATCCAGCCCGGCAACGGCTGGGATCTGTGGAAGAAGATCGCCGCACAGGACCCCTCCTTCGGTCACCCGGAAAAGTTCTGCTCCGAGCCGGAACTGAGCAACTGGGAGAGCGCCACCATCACCACGCTGGACGACAAAATCCCTCAGTATATCCGCAAGATCTGCAAGCGCGACCCCTTCAGCGGCCATACCGTCACCGGCGGCATCGTCACCGTCAAGGACTCCAGCTGGCTGCTCAGCTGGACGCTGAACCGTCAGCAGCAGTTCAAGGATCAGCCCAAGAATCAGCTGTGCGTCTGGGTGTACGGCCTGTTCAGCGATAAGCCCGGCGATTACGTCAAGAAGCCCATGCGCGACTGCACAGGCCGCGAGATCTGCATGGAGTGGCTGTACCACATCGGCGTGCCGGAGGATCAGATCGCGGAACTGGCAGAGCACAGCGCCAACACCGTGCCTGTGATGATGCCCTATATCGACGCCTTCTTCATGCCCCGTGCCATGGGCGACCGTCCCGATGTTGTGCCCGAGGGTGCTGTGAACTTTGCCTTCCTCGGTCAGTTTGCCGAGACCGCCCGCGATACCATCTTTACCACCGAGTACTCCATGCGCACCGGTATGGAGGCTGTGTACACCCTGCTGAACATCGACCGCGGCGTGCCCGAGGTCTGGGGCAGCACCTACGATGTGCGCGCTCTGATCGATGCCACCGTGAAGCTGCGCGACGGCAAGAAGATCACCGACATGGATCTGCCGCTGATCCCGCGTCTGGCTCTGAAGGAAGCTTTGAAGAAGATCGAGGGCACCGACCTTGAGAAGTTCCTCAAGGAGTATAACGCTATCTGATATTTCCCTCTCCTCCGATAGATCCGGCAACGGGTCAACACCCCCCTAAAAAAGACCTCTCCGCTGCTCTGCGACAGGGCACGGGAAGGTCTTTTTTGCATGGGATTTGTGTAAAAATGGTACAATATATGTTAAAATAAAGCGGAACGTGAAAATAATTTGTGCCAAAAGAATGATTTTGGCTTGTCTGCGGCGGCGTTCTGTGCTATGCTAGAGCTATTGAAAGGGCAGGAGGGAAGAGCCTGCCTCAAATGCGATACGCCAAAGATAAAAGGAGGTCGTTTTCCTGTGAAACAACTTATTTCCCGTCGCAGCTTTTTAAAGGCTGCTGGTGTGACCGCTGCCGCTGCATCCATGGCCATCGGTGCGCCTGCCGCATCGGCCTGCTGGTATGGTGACAAGTCTGACGTTACCATCCTGTACACCAACGATGTCCATACCTACATCGACAAGCAGAGCCCCAAGCTGACCTACGCTGCCATTGCCGACCTGAAGCAGAGCTATCAGAACGCCGGCAAGGATGTGCTGCTGGTGGATGCAGGCGACCATGTGCAGGGCACCGCCTACGGCTCCATGGACGAGGGTGCTTCCATCATCAAGCTGATGAACGCTGCCGGTTACGATGTCGCCACCCCCGGCAACCACGAGTTTGACTACGGCATGGACCGTGCCAAGGCCTTCATGAAGGAAGCCGATTTCCCGTACCTGTCCTGTAACTGGGTAGACCTGCGCACTACGCTGCGTGTGCTGCCCTCCGTCAAGGTGTTCGTGCGCGGCGGCAGACGCATCGCCTTTGTGGGCGTGACCACCCCCGAGACCTTTACCAAGTCCACCCCGGCCTACTTTATGGATAAGGCACAGCGCAAGTACATCTACGATATTCAGGGCGGCGAGGACGGCAAAAAGCTCTATGACGCCGTGCAGAAGGCCATTGATAAGGCAAAGCTTCTGGCAGATGTGGTCATCGGTCTGGGCCATCTGGGCGTAGACCCCTCTTCCTCTCCGTGGACCAGTGAGGAAGTCATTGCCCACACCAGCGGCTTTGACGCCTTTATCGACGGCCACTCCCATACCGTAATGGAGAACAAGCAGGTGCAGGATGCTTCCGGCAAGGCTGTCACCCTGACCCAGACCGGTTCTTACTTTGCCAATGTTGGCGAGATGACCATCGCTGCGGACGGCACCATTACCACCAAACTCATCCCCACCCACGAGGGCATGGACGCAGGCATCGCCGCCATGCAGACTGGCTGGGTGAACACCGTGGACGATATGCTGGGCGAGAAGATCGCTGTGGGCGACAGCGATTTCTACGTCTCTGACCCCGCCACTGGCAAGCGCCGCATCCGCTCTGCCGAGACCAACCTCGGCGACTTTGTGGCTGACGGCATCTACACCTACTTCAACGAGGTGGAAAAGCTGCACTGTGATGTGGCCATCATGAACGGCGGCGGCATCCGCGCCGATGTGCCCGCAGGCGACTGGACCTTCAAGACCTGCAAGCAGGTCAGCCCCTTTGGCAACGTGGCCTGCCTGATGTCGGTCACCGGCAAGCAGATCCAGGACGCTTTGGAGTTTGCAGCCCGCTTTGCAGGCAAGGACGGCAAGGAGAACGGCGGCTTCCTGCAGGTGGCCGGTGCTACCTACGAGATCCACACCGATATCCCCAACACTGTGCAGACCGACGAGAAGAACGTCTGGATCGGCAGCGCCACCGGCACCCCGCGCGTGCAGAACGTGAAGATCTACGATAAGGCTTCCGGCAGCTATCTGCCGCTGGACCCGGGCGCTACTTACGCACTGGCCGGCATGAACTACACCCTGCGCAATCTGGGCGATGGCTTTGCCATGTTTGACGGCGCAGAACTAATCAAGGACTATGTGTCCGAGGATTATCTGGTGATGTCTACCTACGCCATGACCTTTGACGGCGCAGATGCTGCGGGTCTGCCGCACCTGTCCAGCGCCAACAGCCCGCTGGCCGCATACCCCGGCTACCTGCTCAACTACGAGCAGCCCTACGGCGCAGGCCGCATCACCATTCTGTAAAAGAAAGCCCTATCAGGGCAGGTCAACTGTATAGCAAAAACCGGGCAGTCTGCGGGCTGCCCGGTTTTTTGTGCAGTACGAACGATTGGAAATGCGCTCCGCTATCCCATTTTCACGGGGAGGGCTGCAATGGTTAAATGGTGGTCTGAATTGCAAATGCAGTTGACCGTTACGACCCCACTGGTGAAAAGGAGATTCAGAAAAGCCCGCAGGCTTTTCTGAATCTCGAGTAAAAAACTAATTCCGCTAATTATGCGCAGAGCGAACGCGGAGCGCATTCTAAATCGTCCCGCCCCGGCAGGGGTGACTCTTCAAAAGTTCCCTATGACCCACAGGGGTTTTGAAGAGTCATGAACAAAAAGCAAAGAAAACTGCGTTTTCAGGTCATGACTCTTCATCTTGAAGAGTGAGCTTTTGAACATAGATGCGTTTCTTTTTCGTCACTCTTCAAAAATCCAAAGTAGTAATAGAGTTATGACTCTTCAAGTTTTGAAGAGCCACCAACTCGCTGTTCAGCCGGAGAGCTTCAGCTGATGGTTCATGTTCAGGATATCGGCACAGACGGCAGCTTCTTCCAGCTCTGATCTGTACCAGTAAGTTTTTTGATCAGGCTGTTTCCCGATACGCAGTACCTTCAAATCCAGCGCGATGCGTGCCCTGCGGATGGTACTGTCCGAGATATCCCGCTCGGCGCA
>OHPZ01000096.1_pt1 | contig 46166 bp, 28 predicted proteins | sample 1577851 | NCBI WGS metagenome assembly OHPZ01 (sample SAMEA3879507, study PRJEB24766) | human gut metagenome | biome: human-associated habitat; feature: feces | place: USA | collected 1985/1987 | reverse complement strand
CTCTTCGTCGAACAGCCACGGCACACGGTAGCTTGTGGATCCGTGCAGACGGCTGTGGGTAGACATCAGTCCAAATGCGCACCATCTCTTGTACAGATCCGGTGTTGCGGTGCTCTCGAATCCGGAGATATCATGGCTCCAGAAGGAGAAACCGGACAAGCCGAAGGACAAGCCTGCACGAAGCGTACCCAGCAGACCCGTGTTCGTAGTTGCAGCATCACCGCCCCAATGCAATGGATAACGCTGGGAACCAGCCCATGCGGCACGTGCCCACATTATATTCTCGTTGTGCAACTTCTTGGTTATCTCGGACACTGCCATATCATAACGCACTGGATAGAGGTTATGCTCATACCATCCGCTCTTGCCGGAAGCGTAAATACCATTCAGTGGAGCAGCCTCGCCAAAGTCTACTTTAATGGCACTGACACCGATATTCAGCAATCCCGCCAGTTTGTCCTGATACCACTTTACTGTTTCCGGATTGGAAAAATCAAGCACCACATCTTCGTAGGGAAGTTCACCATTTCCATTTTTCACATACATGTCTTTCTCTATCAGTTCAGAGAAATAACGGTTTTTAGGAGTGAAATAAGGCAACTGCCACAAACATACATGGAAACCTTGTGACCTCAAATCCTTCAACATCTGCTGTGGATTCTGGAAACGGTTCTCGGAGAATTTATAGTCACACTGCCAGTCCACATCAAACCAGCCGGTATCGAAATGGATAACATCGCACGGATACTTGTTCTTACGGATATTGGCCGCTACATCATAACCTTCCTTTTCACTGAAATAGGTAATACGGCTCATCCACGTACCGAAAGACCACAAGGGGGGCATGCCCGGCTTTCCTACCAAATCGGTGTACTCGTCCAGAATATCTTTCGGCTCGCCGAAGAAAACGAACAAATCCAGGTTCTCGTCACCCATGAACATTTTGTTCAGCCCAATATAGGTAGCACCAAAATCACAAGTCACGGGAGCGGATGTATGCATAAACATACCATATCCCCGGTTACTCATAAAGAAAGGAATCGGTTTGTACATTTGGTCCGTCTCAGGCCCTTGTGGGTCTGTAACGAACAAGTTCACCTTCTGTCCGGCCTTGTTCAGCCCAGTGGCAGACTCTCCGCAACCAAAAATCATTTCATCTGCAGTCAAGGTAAATACCGGATTGATGCGGCGAGCATTGTCGCTTCCCCGCTTCACAAAACAGAACGGCGTATATTTTACCTGCGTAGAGTCCGCGTCGCTCAAAGCGGCAGTCTGGCTCAAGATACGTCCGGCTTTATCCTTCAAGACGATTCTCCAAGGATTCTTGTTAATCTGAATGGTTCCATAGTCGCTGGAATAGATAATCTTGTCATTCGTCTCGGTAACTTTCCAGCTTCCATCCCTGCCCGGTTCCTTTGCCAACATGATGGAAGCGGCAGGTTTGGGTTCCACCGGGGTCGTTAGCATACGGATACGTACCGTACGCGGAGTTACAAAGTCAATCTTGAATTTGAGGTTAGGGTCATTTTCATAGGCAGTGAAGGGGAAATCGAGCATTCTCATTTTACGGGGCTGTGCACCGTTGGTATTGAAGGCTTGGCGGGGCATCAGATGCCCGCGTTTCCAATTCACCAGCCCTTCACCCGACTTGGCATCGAATGACTCCAGGTGATCTGCAAAAAACAAGGTATTACTCAAGTCACGGAAATCGGTACTCATGTCCAGAGGTTGGTTCATCAAATACGAAGTACCGTCATTGACATGTGGCTGTGCCAACAGATTGCCACCGGCAAACAACAGCATCGCCACTGCTAAAAGTTCTTTCTTCATACTATTAGGATTTAAATGATCTCGCCTGCAAATGTATTTTTCTTAAAGGAAACACAGATGCCTTAAAAATGTCTTTTAATATCCGGTTTTGTTTCATAGAACCCATATAGGGCCATTGGAAACAAAATGCATACTATTTTTCACCAAACGGAGGATATCATCCCACACGAATACGCAAATCTTTCCTTGCTCGTTCGAAGGATTATATTTAAGTTTGCAGTTACAATATTGTTAATCCTTCTAATAAAGAAAATACATGAAACAACTGCTCCTATTCCTTATATGCAACCTGGCCTTCCTCCTTACTGTTCAAGGTAACTCAGCGGAAATCCCGCCGGCTGTCATGTTCAAGCAGCTCTCTACAACAGAAGGACTCTCCAACAACAGTGTCCGAAGCATCTACAGAGACAATAGGGGATTCCTCTGGGTGGGGACAGAATCAGGACTCAACAAATACGACGGCTACTCCTTCCAGCAGTATTACCAGAACAACTCCGACCTGCCGGACGATGCCATCAGCGAAATTTTCGAAGGACCGGACGACAATGTATGGATAAGGACTTCCAGCGGCTACAGTATCTATAATTATAAGACCGGTAAATTCGACAATGACTATAAACCCATACTCGATGGGCTGCAAATCCCCAGTAAAAACATTCTGAGGATGGGAAAAACATCCAAGAATGAGTTTTGGGCCTACGACTATTCCAAACTTTACATACGAAGCATGGACAACAGCTCCATCAAAGCCTATCCACTGGCAGTTGAAAAGATTTCAAACCTCTATATAGGTGTCCAGTTCATTTATATAATGTACTCCAACGGTACCCTATACAGTATCAGCAAGCAGACTTCCGAAGTCAAGGAAATAGCCATTCCCACCATCTATAGACCTTTGCTGGAGAATCATGAGCCACACATTTACATAGACCAAAACGAAAGCCTATGGGTATACACCTTCCAAAACAGCCTACTTTTGCACAAGAACAGTTTTACACAGCAATGGGAGGACATCAGCCTGAACAATAACACTCACATACAGTACAATCGCGTGCAACGCATCCTCGACCTGGGAGACGGCAACGTATGGATACTTACCAGCCATATGGGGCTGTTCGTTTACAACACCCTGACCAAATCGCTTACCAACTTGGTGCACAATCCATTGAAACCGCACACCATTGCCAGCAACAATCTGAATACCATTTACCGGGACAAAGACGGAACCATATACATAGGGAATTTCAAACACGGTATTTCCTATTATAGCCCCATGTCCCAAATCATACTATGCAACAAATCCCTGGAATATGATGATATCCTGACCTTCTGCGAAGACACCAGCCAGGAATACATTTACTACGGAACAGACGGTACGGGACTAATCCGACGTTCACTAGTGACCGATTCATACGAAAAGATAGCAACTCCCGCCAATATTGTAGTCGACTTATCCATCGACTCCAAAAACCGCCTATGGATAGGCACCTTCCAGAAAGGACTGCTATGCTACTCGAAAGGGCAAATCAAACAATACACAGTAAGTAACAGCCAGCTTCTCGAGAACAATGTGTATACAGTAAAGGTAGACAAACACGGATACATCTGGATAGGTACCATGAAAGGATACATACAGAGGTTAAATCCGGAAACCGGGCAGTTTGACACCATCTTGTACCGTCCGGGAGAATTCTTTGTCCGAGATATGTACTATGATAAAGACAGTACCCTTTACGTAGCGACCAAAGGAGGACTCATTATCATCGATACGGAAACCCAAGCCTATAATATCTACGCCGAAGCCGGCCGCTTCAAGGAGAACAATATGCTCACTGTCTATAAGGACAGCCGGGACCTTCTTTGGATAGGACATCCACACGGACTGAGTATATGGAACCAGAAGAACGACTCCATCTACTTCCTTGACCAGAAAAACGGACTTGCCGCCAACCTCGTCAGAGCCGTCACGGAAGACAACAACAACCAGATGTGGATTGGTACCGGCAACGGCATCTCACGAATCAAAATAACAAACGGTACATACGCCATCGTGAACTACTCCGTAAGCGACGGACTGATATGCAACGATACTAATGTCCACGCCATCCTCAAACTGCAGAACGGCAATATACTGATAGGCACGCCACAAGGTTACCAGACTATCATTCCACAAGACATCCTGACCACAAGTTATGATGCCAATATTTACCTTACCGGTATTGAGCTCAAATCCGGAATGACCCATCCGGACATCCTGAACGGCAGCTCACTTGAATGTGCACAACATCTTTCCTTCACTGAAAAGGAAAATTCATTCACTCTGTCCTTCTCTGCCCTCGACCTGGTGGAAACGGATAAGATAAAATATGCCTATAAGATTCATTCCAACTGGATTTATGCTGAAAACAACAAAGTAAACCTATCCATGCTGACTGCCGGAAACTATACTTTATCCGTCAAGGCATGCAACTCACAAGGCATATGGAGCCCCAACGTCAAGGAACTGAAAATAAAGATACTCCCTCCTTGGTGGCGCACTTGGTGGGCTTATACCATATATAGCGGTATCGTTTTGTGCATCCTTCTGTCCATTATCCGCAATCTGCGCTTACGCCAAAAGCAGAAACAAATCATGCAGGCCATCGAGGTGGAAAATGAAAGGCAGCAGAAAATCAACAATATGAAACTGCAGTTCTTTGCCAACATAAGTCACGAACTGCGGACCCCCTTGTCACTTATCATCAATCCGCTTGAAGAGTTTTTCGTAGACCATCCCGAATATCGTAAAGGCATTCTGGATATGGTCAAACAAAATGCCGACTATCTGCTGGAACTGATTAACCAACTGCTGGATTTCAGAAAGCTGGATGCCAAGGCTGAAACCCTGAAATGCAAACATGACAACATCCTTATCATTCTGAGTGAAATATTCCACTCTTTCGATCCGATAGCACAGAAACGGAACATCAGCTATAGCCTTACCGCTCCACAACATTCTGTATTCATGGATTTTGACTATGACAAGATACGCAAGATATGCACAAATATCCTGTCAAATGCATTCAAGTTCACTCCCAATAAAGGAAGCATCTCACTGGATATTGCCGTAAGAGGCACAAATCTGGAACTGACCTTTACCGACACCGGTTGCGGCATAGAGGATGAAGCCAAGGAGAAAATATTCCAAAGATTCTATCAGTCGGGCAAAAACCAGTCGAACAACGGAGGCAGCGGCATTGGACTGCACATTGTTTCCGAATACGTAAAGATGCATCAGGGTACTGTCTGTGTCAGGGATAACCAGCCTTGTGGTTCTGTATTCCTGATTGCCCTACCCCTACACCAGAACAGTAATGAAACCAAAAACGGAGAACCGGTCGAAGGACCGGAAATAAAAGAAGAATCCCATCCATTCACCATACTACTCGTAGATGACAACTACGACTTCTTGAAATTTCTCTCTGAAAGTCTTGCCAGGCAGTATCATGTATTAAAAGCCACAAACGGAAAACATGCACTGAATGTACTGGAAAAGGAAGATATTGATTTAGTGGTCAGTGACATCATGATGCCCGAGATGGATGGTCTGGAACTATGTTCAACCATCAAGAATGACATACGCTACTCCCATATCCCCATTATCCTCCTGACAGCTAAGGCAAGTGAAGAACACCAATTGGAAGGGCTTAGCGTTGGCGCAGACGACTATATCACCAAGCCTTTCAATATGGAAGTCCTCAAGCTGCGCATCAACAAGATTATCGAGATGAACGTCAAACGTCAGGAAATATTCAATCAGGACATTAAAATCGAGCCAAGCCGTATCACCATCACTCCCCTTGACCAGCAGCTGGTGGAAAAAGCTATCCAGATTGTAGAGGACAATATCAGCGAAACCGAGTTTTCCGTCGAGGAGCTTGCCAGCAGCCTGAATATATCACGCAGCTATTTCTACAAGAAAATGATTAAGATAACGGGAAAGAAACCCATCGAATTCATCAGGACCATCCGTATGAAACGTGCACAACAACTCTTGACAGAAAGCCAGATGCAAGTTTCGGAAATTGCATATACCTTGGGGTATAACTCCCCCAAGATATTCTCCAAACATTTTAAAGAAGAGTTCAACATCAGCCCATCCGAATTTATAAGGCAGCAGGCTGAATAGAAACATTATTTTGACATCAAAGCATCCAACGAAGACACCAACGCCACCAAAGCAGCACTCCAATTAATGGCTATTTCATTGGAAGCATACGAACCTTCCACATCTGCATAAGACTCATCCGGCAGATTGGAAGGATAGGGTACACCGTCTTGTTGGCCAGGATTGGGACCGCCAACAAGGAAACCGGGAAGAGGTGCCTCTATATCATCCGATGCAGAAAGACGATGGTGCGGATACAGAGGACTTTTCATCCCGAAACCGGTGACATAACAATATCCCGTGGCATTCTTTCCTAAAATGTAGTCCATATTGCGGTAGGCGTTCGTCAGGTACGACTTCTCACCCGTAAGCAAATAGGCGCAAACCAGTGAAGTGGCTTGGTTAGCACACCCTTCGGCAAGGCATCCCCAAAAGAAATCTTTGGCATCGTTGCCGTAAGGAGCGTGGAAAGGAGAGCGGTCAGCACCCCGCACAGCCTCGGCAGCATAGTCCAGTAGCAGGTCTTTCATGGCATTTGCCAACTCCACGTCTTCACCCTGATATTCCCTGCCCGGTTGCAGCCAGGCAAACACGCCCAACGCAGTGGTATTGCCCCAGGAAGGAGTCTTATATGCGGTGGGGAGATGCTTCTTCACTTGTTCCCGGTAAACGGTCTTTCCCGTAGCAAGATAGAGCTCGGAAGCCGCCCAGAAGAATTCGTCATCAGCACTGCGATCACCATAAGCTCCCGTAACTACGGCAGGTTGATATTGCTTGTTGAGAAGATCCTGATGATAGAGTGCCTGCGGATGTGCTTCTGCCCAGGCATAAGCACGTTCGGCAGCCTGCAAAGCCACTTCCGAAAAGCCAGGATAATCCTCTTCGTAAGGAGCAAACAACACGGAAGCCTGCGCTAAAGCCGCAGCATAGTCCAATGCCGCCGTTACTGATTTCTGAACTACATAACGGGGCTGCTTACACTCCGTAGGCTTGATAAATCCCTCGAACGAAGGGGTAGTCAGCTTGTGGTAGACTCCTCCGTCGGCAGGGTCTTGCATGGTCAGCATCCATTTCAGGTTATAGTACATCTCGTCCAGCAAATCGGGCGTGTGGTTTCCGCTTTCCGGGATGTTCACCCGTTGACGGATAAAATAGTCAGGAAAGCGGGCATAAATCGCCTGCATCAATCCGATGGAATAAGCGGAGTTCACAATGTACTTGTTATAATCTCCGGCATCATACCATCCTCCCGGAGAAGAAATCACCGCTCCCGCCTTACGTTCCGGCCCGGCAGCATTGGGATGTACCAGCACCTTGTCATCTGGATGGCCTGCCGGACGGCTCCACCGACCCGCATAAGTCGCTTCGATGGGCATACCCGTACGTTGGTAATAGAAAGACTTCAAAGCGGCATCGGCCAAAGGGGACAGCACCTTTTCCTTTACTTCGAATGCCACTGAATCGCCGTTAACCAACAGAAGATATCTTCCCGGTACCGTGATGTCACTGAAATCCAATATTGTCCTGCTCTTATCCGACCAAGCGGATGAAGCGGTATATCCGGGTTTGCCGGAAAGTAGCCGATTGCCCGTGGCTGCATCTACTATGGTAAATTCACGTACCTCACCGGCATTCACCACAGCTACTTTTTCCTGCTGGGGATAATACCCTAACTGATTCAAACGTACAGTTTCTGAAGGATGCCCTAAAGTGGCCATTCCTCCCAGAACTGTAAACAGACATGTAGTTATATTCATATCATTATTTTAAGAAATTATCTATTTTCCAGCATTCGTATCTTCTTCCCAACCAATGAATTTGTCAAGTTTAATATCCTGGATTTTGATCAGCCTGACTAATTGCTGCATTCGTTAGTATTTCTTGGGTAGGAATAGGATAAAGCATACGATTTGAGTCAAAGGAAAATGTTCTCGGTGTACATGGCTCACCATCAGTATTATATCTTTGCCCATTATTCTGAGGATATTCGCATTCTAAGAACTCTTTAGCCATCTCTGACCGACACAGATCGTACCAGAAGGAATATTCTGCCAAGAATTCGTGGCGCCGTTCAATCGTCAAAGCTACCTTCCATACATCTGAAGTATAACCTTTATCTACTCTATATTGAGTATAATATGCCTTTGCATCAGGCACTTCTATTGTCGAATGGTTAAATTCAAACGGGAAATTATCAATTGGGCTTCTACCAACCTCCATATTTCCCCAAGCACGGTCACGAATCATCTTAATCTGATTCCACCCTTCCGAGGAATCTGCTCCTTCCGTTTGAAAACAACATTCTGCATAATTCAACAAAACAGCTGCATATCTTAAATGAAAAGCTGAAATCGGAGTATAAACAGGATTACCAGCCTTACCCTTCCACAACTTAATGGAATAATTATTAGGCATATTTTCAGAGCCTACAAAATCACCTTCACGACCTTCAGTGGCTCCTATCACTTCGCCAGTGTAAGGTTGCGTTTCCCCCTTACAAACAATGGAATATTGTCTTCTCTTGTCACCCGGTTCAAAAGAACGAGCAAACTCATGTGAAATATACAAAGCACCCCAGCCACCATATTCAGAAGCTGCTGTAAGATAAGTTCCCCACCAAATATCATCCGTAGTACTGTTTGCACTCCAATCCAAATTACCCCAATGCAGGAAAGAAACCTCCCACACACTTTCTTTACTCCAATAATTATCAAACTGGTGAATTTCACCATAACAAGGAGTCAACTCATAAGGACCATGATCTATAATATCTTTCAACAGTGCTTTGGCTGATGTAAAGTCTTTCTTATACATATAAGTCAGAGCCTCATAAGACATAGCCATGCCTTTTGTTATACGCCCATAATCTCCATTTTCAGGTATCCAGTCTAAATGTTCCGCAGCATAACTCAAATCAGATATAATGAAATCATAAGTTTCATCCAATGATTCTGCACGAGGTTTTGAAGGAGTATTTACATATGTTTCTCCCTCTTTCAACATCGGGACCCTACCGAAATTTTGTGCTAAGTAATAATACCAATATCCCCTAATAGCACGTGCTTGTGCCTCTATCTTATCTTTTCCCGTCTGCCCCTCAGCAAAGATAGCAACTTCTGCTTCTTTCAATTGTTCCAGAAAAGTATTTGCACGACTAATAGCACGATAGGCATACTGCCAGGCTACCTTAAACATATCTTTATCTGCCAACCATGCATGACGCGTGAATTCATTATCCCATCCATCAGCTTGACAGTCCAAAGCCGGATAGTTGGAAAATGCCAAATGAGGTTTTATATTCCAGTTTTTTTCAATATCCTCAGAACCGGTAGAAAGAGGCAGAAAAGTATCATACAGACCATTTAACCCCTGATTCACAAAATCTTCGGAAGTAAACATGATTTCTGGTTGTAAGATATCATAATGATCTACATCCAGAAAATCTTCACCACAAGAGTTCATTGCAAACAAAGAAGATAGCCCCAGCATCCATATATATATCTTTTTCATAACTATTTATTTTAATCGGTGAAAAAATTTAGAATTGTACGCTAAGCCCAAAAGCATAAGTTCTAGGGAATGGATAACGACCTGCATCAAAACCAGTTCGTAACACATTGGAATCTCCTACTTCCGGATCCCCATATTTATAACCGGTAATCGTTGCTAGATTTTCTACACTGACATAGACGCGTGCACTCTCCATTCTCAATGGTTTCACCCATTTTTTTGGAAAAGTATATCCAATCTGTATATTCGAGATTCGTAAGAAATCACCATTCTTAATAAAAGCGTCAGATATACGTACGTTGTGATTCCCGTCTGTACGAGTCAAACGCGTATATTTAGAACTTTGATTCTCTGGTGTCCATGCATTTTTCATACAATCAGCCAAACAATTCTGATAACCGCCCGAAGCTGCATACACAGAAGTCAAGTTAGCATAAGAATAAGACAATATATCTTGCCCAAGCACACCATACATATAAAGCGTAAAATCCCATCCTTTATAGCCGGCAGTCAAATTTAGTCCATAGTTCAAAGTCGGGTAACCATCACCTAAAATTGTCTTATCTTCATCACTGATATAACCATCGCCATTGACATCAATATATTTCCAGTCACCAGGCTTAGTCTCAGCAGTCTGATAAACAGTAATTTCACCATTAGTTTTTTCAGCAGCTTGCTTGTTTAAAGCATCTATTTCTGATTGATTCTGAAAAATTCCCACCACTTTATGACCATAAAAGGAACCTACCGGATGTCCATTTTTAGTGATTGAATAGTTTGTCCAATAATAACCATCATCCACTCCGCCAGAATGGAATATGTCATCACCTACTTCAATAGCTTTATTTTTCAAAGTAGAACCGTTCAATGTTGCTCCGAAAGTCCAGTCTCCAATTTCTTTAGTGTAATTAATTGCAAACTCAAAACCACTATTACGAATATGCCCTGCATTAGTATAAATACTGGTATATCCGGTTGAAGGACGAAGATTTCTATAAAGCAGTAAATCTTTAGCATCTCTTACAAAATAATCAAGTGTAATATTCAAGCTATTGTCAAAGAAACCCAAATCCAGACCAATATTTGTCTGTTCGTTCGTCTCCCACTTCAAGTTCGTATCGATTTCCGCAACTTTAGCCAAACCGGCACCTGATACATAATTTCCACCATTCAAATAATAGAACATAATACGGTCCGGAGAAACCTGATTGACAGAAAGGCTGGTTGCCGAGCCTGAGTTACCAGTCTGCCCCCATCCTACTCTCAATTTCAAGTTGCTGAAAATATTCAGATCTTTAATAAACTTTTCTTCCGAAGCTCTCCATGCAAAAGAAGCAGATGGGAAAGTACCGAAACGATTTCCCGCACCAAACTTGGAAGAACCATCACGACGAACAGTAGCAGTAACCAGATACCGGTCCATAAATGAATAGTTCACTCTACCATACCAAGATACATAGCGTACCGGGGTATTAAATCCACCTCCACCCGTTATAGTACTTGCATCCTTAGTTAAATTTATCTGACGAATGGTTTCTGCAACCATATTCTGTGCAGAAGCATTCAAATTCGAACTTTTATAATCGCTTACCGAATATCCACCCATCAAATTTAAGTGATGCCTTTTAACATTCAAATCATATGTAAAATAAGACTCCAGCCCAATGGAATTACCGTCAGAAGAACTCATACTAAATGAATCAGGGCGGTCCTTGTCCAAATAGGTTCTATTATTATAAGGGGTATAGTTATCATACACACTTTCATAATGATTAAAACTTCCGACAGCCCTGAACGTCAATCCTTTCAAAACATCTATGTCTAAAGTCCCACTCGTAACAACACGATTATATTTATTCAGATAATCTGCTGTCATAGCCGCTGCGTAAGGATTATCTTGTGACTTATTGACATCACCATTACCTTCTTGTTTGAAGTACCCCCAAGTCCCGTCAGGATATTGCACCGGCACATTAATCAGATTACCATTGTCATCCACATCATCCATTGTCGGAATGGTTTTTGCATAAGTAAACAAATTACCACCTCCAGTCTTTTCTGCGTGAACATAAGCTACGCTTACACCTGCACGAATAAAATCCTTCACTTTATGAGTTACATTGACTCTTGCAGAAAATCTTTTAAAATAAGAGTTCACAATGATACCCTCATTATCCAGATAACCGAGTGACAAGCGTGACTGTGTTTTCTCGGAACCGCCCGATACCGATAAGTTATAATTTTGCTGCAACGCAGTCCTTGACATTACATCCTGCCAATCTATACTATTCAATCTATTGGTAAACTCCGGATTTTCCCATGCTTTATTGGTAAAAACTGCATTATCATTCGCTTTAGCAATGCGCATACCAGTCACAAATTCAGCAGCATTGGCTACATCCAGTTTCTGACTTAATGTCTGCAAACCGAAATTTGCCGTAAACTTTAAGCTTGTATGCCCTTTAGTACCTGGTTTAGTGGTAATAAGAATAACCCCATTGGCACCCTGCGAGCCATAAATAGCGGTAGCTGAAGCATCTTTTAGAATTTCAATGGATTCCACATCTGCTGGATTTAGAAAATCGACACTAGTACCTACTTGTACACCATCCACTACATAAAGCGGATCTGCCGATCCATTGACCGTAGCCACACCACGGATACGTATAGAAACACCACCCTCTGGGTCACCCGAAGTACGCATAACCGATACTCCAGCAGCAGCTCCCTGCAAGCCTTGTCCCAAACTTACAGGATTACGTTTCATCATCTCCTCCGACTTGACAGAGGTCACTGAACCGGTTACGTCAGTTTTCTTCACTGTACCATAACCTACTACGACAACTTCTTCCAACGTCTCAGCATCTTCTTTTAATATTATCTTATAATCTTTTCTTCCTGGAATAAGTTTGATTTCCTGGGTTATATAGCCAATATAAGATATCTGTAGTACTCCCGTTTCAGGAACATCCAATGAAAAATTACCATCAATATCACTTATCATTCCTACAGTGGAACCTTTAACCAGTACATTAGCACCGATAATAGGTTCTCCATTCACATCCGTAATGTTACCCTTGATTTTCACTGTTGATTGCTGTGCTTCCATAACAGACGGTGCTTCAAGAGCTGTACCCCAATTAGCATAAGCTTCATGACTTATACCCAAAGACATAAATATGGCAAAGCCTGCGATTTTAAAGTTAACTTTGTTCTTCATAAGAAATAATTTTAGGTTTAACGTGTATATAATGACCGACAATACATCATAACAATATGATTACAGTAAAACCGCTCACTTGCTAGACAATAAGGTAATGAAACTGATGGCCGGCAAGTGTACCCGTACCTGCCCATTCTCCACCTTCACAGCAGTTTCCTTCATGCAGTCCTTTGTATTGGTCACATAGACTTTCAGTTCCTTCACTTCTGCAGGGATACCGGAGATGACAGCCTCGCAATCCGCCCCATTATTGACCATATGGACGGCATATTCTCCGCGCACCATATTTCCGAAAGCCGCACAGTTTACATTTTTCTTGCTGCTACTGACTGGAATAGCCAAGGCATCGGCCGGAGTGGAGGCCAGCTGCTTAATGTTCCAGAAACGTTGTGTAGGACGCAAAGGACCTTTGGAGCCATAAATGCCGTCTCCCCACAACAACGAATAGTCTGAAGTGAGCTGCCACTGCAAGATGGACAGTGGTTGGCAAATAGCACAAATACGCGTATACAGATTGATTTCATAAAGTGCAAACGTCGACTCATTGAATATCTCGGCATAACCATGAGCAGCGGCATCCGTACTACCCTCACCAACCAAGAGTGGTACATTAATCGCTTTGGCAGCATCCGCCCACTTCCTTAACGTAACATCATCACAACCACGCCATGAATGGAAAGAAACTGCACCAATATACTTATGAGTCTCAGGATTGTTCAAAGCAGGAAGGATGAAATCAAAAGTCGTAGCATCCGAATTGTCGCCAAGCAGCATACGGGTAGGAAGATTCAACCCTGCCAGATAAGCACCGAATTCCTGAATGAAATCTGCATGCTCCTGCGGCGTGTGAAGGACATCAATACCCAAATCCGATTCGTTGAACGAGAACATGGAGAACTCAATACCATAATGCTGTTTAGCATACAACAGATAATCTGCCATGGATTTATAAATCTTCTCCTTTTTCCGGCTATCCAGACGATAAGCAATGACACCACCTTGACGGGCATAACTTGCAGGACCTCCGTCAATGGCCCATGCAGGCGGAAACCAACAGCTTAGTATTACCGGCATTCCCATCGCCTTCAAGCGCTTTGCCATGAGGAGACTTTCCTCCACCCGCTTGTTCAGTCCCCCATTCTGTGCCACGGCAATAGGATCGGATTCTTCTTCGGGTTGCCACAATCTCCACGGAAATTCCACACGGCCATAAGCTACGCGCAAATTTTCCAGACAGTAATCTATCACTTTAGGGTCGGCAGCAGGATTCTGCAGGCGGAAATTCCCTCCAAAGCCTGCAAACAAACTTCCCGGATTCTGCATATCCAATGTAATTTCCGCGTCACTGTGATCTATCACTCCGGAAGCATGCAGTTCCATAGACAATGCTGTTCTCCCAGCCTTTTTCAGAATCGACATCAGCGAGATATACACAACAGTACCGGTAGACTCTTTTTCAACCGTGGCCTTTACAGACTTATTGAACTTGAATTCCAACTTCCTATTGGCCGAAGTAACGGTCAGCTTCCTGCCACTTGTCCTTACTTTGGCATCAACGTAGTTTTCCGGACTTAAAGCAATACAGTAATAGGCTGTCTGGTTCAAAGTAGTGTCCGACAGCGCATCAATAGAAATCTCCACCAAGCCTTTTCCCTTATCAGTCACTTTCTGATGGAACTTTACACCTCGCAGAGTAGTCGTCACTTCCTGCATATCCCCCTCACGATGGAAAACGGGACGGACCTGCTTCTCCTTTCCAGTAATCTCCATATCTCCTTTCAAGGTTCCGACACGCAGGGATGACTCAAAGTCTATCAATTCACCGTCTACACGGACACCCGTGATATTGCTCCATGCCATCACTTCCGTCTGGGCAGAAAGCGGCAGAGATAATATACCACACAGCAATACAACTATTCCAAACTGGAAAATTCGTAAATTCTTCATAATATCAAATCTATAAAAGGTTGTCATTTCAGTCTGGTATCAATCTCAAACCCCATACGGCTGTTATGATAGGGACAATTCCACATACTTGCTTTAGGCTCCTTGTAGCGGGGAGTTCCATCTTCCAGCACCGTTCTGAACCATTCACCATACTCCTTGTCTATCATCCGTGATTTGATGAAGTTCCAAGTGCGGACGGCACTGTCCAAATAAGATTGTTCACCAGTCAGTTGCCAGGCATTGATACAACCGACCACAGTTTCCGCCTGGCACCACCAGGAAGCATCCTTCCTGATTTTGTCCTTATGCCGTTCGTACATCATGGCGCCCATCGGATTGATGCCCTCTTTCAAGGAGGCGTCTGCAAGTTCCAATGCTACCTTCCTGCACCTCCCGATAACCTCCGGGTCACCCAGAGCCTCTGCAGCTTCCGTCAGCAACCAGGAAGTTTCGATGTCATGCCCGTAAGAGTCGATGTCATCCAGATTGTTCCAATTCGAATCACAGTACAATATCAGGTGATGTGTTTGTGGATTGTAGAGCTTGGTTATTATCAAATCTATTACTTTTGTAAGACGTTCGCGTAGGCCATTATCCTTCCATACTTTATATAAAGCTGTGTATGCCTCCAATACGTGGATATGGGTATTCATTGTTTTGGTGGCAACGCCATCTCCATCATATCCCAGCTTTTGGGGAACTCCCCATTCGCGGGTGAAAGATTCTATATAACCATCGTTTACGGGGTCTTTGATTCTGCTCTCCATGGTCCGGTAAAGTTCTATGGCTTTTTGCAGGCTTTCATTGTTGCCCGTTGCTCTAAAATGTTCGGACAAACCGTAGATAGCATAAGAACAGCCATAAGTCTGCTTGTCCGTATTTAGGGGAGTACCGTCTGCTTTTATCAGCCAATATACACCTCCATACTGCGGATCGATAAAGTGGTCGATAAAATAGCGTTGCGCCCTATCAGCCAGTTTGCGGTAGGCAGCATCGCCATACATCCGATAGGCGGTTGAAAAAGTCCAGAGGATGCGGGAATTCAGTACGCCTCCTTTGGGAGCATCCGCTATCGGGGCACCGTCACGTCCCAATGAACCGTAAAAACCTCCTGAAGGGTCCACGCTGTATTTTTCCCAAAAAGAGAGGATGCTATTTTTCAGGTCCGCAGTAATTTCATCATGCAAAGCCTTGCAAAGTCCGGATTGTGCCCTTACAGAAGAAGCAACCAACAATAGGATTGTCATGAATAGGAAAATGAAAAGATGTTTTTTCATACGTAACAAATTTAAGTGGTTGACAATGTAGTATCGCAAAATTAAGGTTTTCTTTTATTCAACTTCTTTCTGTCTCTCTTTTTCAAGAGGCATAATTGTAGCCAAAAAAGGAATCATTTGAATACTTTTCTTAAAAAGGAGCTAAATAAATACTATATAGGAAAGATAGAAACCCCTTCAGAGGCTTTCATGTCTTGCGAATTTTAAGTAGGTTTGTGACATGCTTTAACAAATGATATCATGAACAGCCCCATAACCGACTTAATATGCTACTGGATGCTTTTTCTAAGCATCCTGCTCCCCTATAATACCTATGCCAGTCCCACAGAGCAAAGCATTGTCATGTTCAGACAGCTATCGACAACAGAAGGGCTTTCAAACAATAGTATCAACAGCTTGTGCCGTGACAGTAGAGGTTTCTTATGGGTCGGTACCACTTCTGGCCTGAACCGTTATGATTCCTATACTTTCCAGCAATACTATCAAGACACGGATAACCTGCCGGATAACAGCATTACCGACATTTTTGAAGACTGGAAAGGAAACATATGGGTGGCTGCCACACAAGGCTACGCCATATATGACTATCAAACCGGTAAGTTCAATAAAAATAGTGAAGCGATACTCCGGCAGCTCAACATTGCCTGCGATACCATTCCCCGGGTGGGGACAGACCGTAGGAAAAAATATCTATGGGCCTATGACAAAAGCAAGATATATCTCCACGACCACCAACAGAATATCACAAAGATATATCCTCTGGCAGATACTTACATGACAAGGCTTTTTGTCACAGATGAGCATGTATATTCCATCTACAACAGCGGAAAACTGTATGTTACGGATATCAATTCATCGCTTACGCAGGAAATATCCATCCCTTTCCAATATAAAAGATATCTGGAAAAACATCTTCCCAGAGTATATATTGACAACAATGGAGGTATATGGGTCTATACATTCCAAAACAGCCTGCTGCTATATAAAAAGAACATGCAGACAGCGTGGGAAGAAATAAAGCTACCCATCCATACCGAACAATTCAACAGGATACGTAATATAGCAGAAGACAGTAACGGAAATATCTGGCTCATCACCAGCCACCTCGGAGGATTCATCTACCAGCCCCAGTCCGGTAGTTTGACTAACTTCTCCCATGAGCCACTCAAATCCCATACCATAGCAAGCAATAATCTCAGTGCCATCCACATTGACCAAGAAGGTATTATATGGATAGGAAATTTCAAACACGGAATATCTTACTATGCTCCCCAATCACAAGTATTTCTGAACCAGAAACTATGGCAATACAACGATATGCTTTCATTCTGTGAAGATTCTCTCTCCATCTGGTATGGCACAGACGGAGGTGGACTCATGCGCCAATCTCTAAATGCTACCATACCGGAACAAGTCTCCACACCTGCTAATGTCATTGTAACCATTAAAAAAGACAGTAAACATAGGCTATGGCTGGGTAGTTTTCAAAATGGACTGATTTGTTATGACCAGGGAAAAGTCACCCAATATACCAACGAAAACAGTGAACTACTGGGGAATGACATCTATGGTATACAAGAAGATAAGAATGGAGATATTCTGATAGGTATGCTGGATGGATGTATACAAAAACTAGATGTAAAAAAACAAAAGTTTTATACCATCCTTGACATGCAGAACCAGCTGAACATCAGAGAACTGTTGTACACAAACAATGACACGCTATACGCTGCCACTTCATTGGGGCTGATGGCAGTCAATACAGAAAGCGGTAAACACCGATTCATTCGCCACAATACCCAAAACAGCCAGCCTCTGAAAAGACTGAACCTAAACACCATCTACAAGGACAGCCGCAACATTCTCTGGATGGGAGGCAGTACAGGATTGGCTTATTGGGACCTCCATACAGACAGTATCTTCTACATCGACCACAGCAGCGGACTACCCGCTAACATGGTGACCGCCATCAACGAAGACAACAACAAGCAAATATGGGTAGGAACCTGCAATGGCATTACCCGTATCAACTTGTCACAAAAGCCACTATCTATCACAAATTACGATGTATACGACGGCATCACTGCCAACGACGTCAATGAACGCGCCTTGTACAAACTGAAGAACGGCAGTATACTAGTAGGGACTCCCAACGGGTATACTACTATCATTCCACAAGAAATAGTCCATAGTACCTATAATGCCAAAGTATATCTGACCGGTATAGAGCCTAAATATTTCCCCTTATCCGAAATGTTGAACGGAAAGTCTCCGGAGTGTGCCACCGAGGTGGTCATGGAAGAGGGGATACCTTCCTTCCAGTTACATTTTTCCACACTTGATTTCATAGAACCCCGAAAGGTACGCTATGCCTACCGCATCAAAGGACAGCTGTCCGGCTGGAACCATACCACCAATAACCAAATAGAATTTTCAATGCTCACCCCAGGTAGATACGAACTTCAGGTAAAAGCATGTAACTCGGAATACATGTGGTCGCCCAACATCAAGACAATCACCATCAGGATATTGCCACCTTGGTACAAGACATGGTGGGCTTATCTTTCATATCTGCTCATCACCACCCTGGCCGGATGGCGAAGCATTGCCTATTTCTATTCAAGGCGTAAACAGAGAGCCACTCTGAAAGTCATAGAACAAAAAAACGAACGCCAACAAAAGATTACGGACATGAAGATGCAATTCTTCGCCAATGTAAGCCATGAGTTAAGAACGCCATTATCTCTGATTATCAATCCACTTGAAGAGTTTTTGAATAAATATCCCCAATATAAGAACACCTTGTTGTATACTGCCCAAAACAATGCCCGCTACTTGCTGGAACTCATCAATCAGCTACTTGATTTCCGGAAACTGGATGCCAGTGGGGAAGCCATGCACTACATTCATGGAGACATCGTGAGCCTTGTAAAAGACCAGTTCCAGGCCTTCGAAAGTGCTGCCCGTAAACGAGAAATCAGTTACCGGATTATAAGCCAGCAACCTAGTATACAGATGGACTTTGACTATGACAAGGTACGGAAAATCGTGATGAACATACTCTCCAATGCTTTCAAGTTCACCGAGAACAAGGGAAGTATAGAAATCAGAATCAACATTGTTGGCAGTAATGTCGTCATGCAATTCTGTGATACCGGTTGCGGAATAGACGCCGCACAACAGAAGAAGATATTCCAATGTTTCTACCAGGCGGAACATCAGGAAAACACACAGGGAGGAAGCGGGATAGGCCTATATCTCGTAGCCGAATATGTAAAAATGCACAAAGGCAACATCCAAGTTTTCACCAATGTTCCCCAAGGCAGCATCTTTACCATCAGTCTGCCCATACATGCAACCATCCCTCCACAAATGCAGGAGGAGCAAACCGACCAGACAGAAATGCAACAACCCGTACCAGCATTCTCCAATATAGGTGAACAGAACTATACCATTCTAATCGTAGATGATAACTACGATTTTCTTGATTTCCTAAGTGCCTGCCTCTCCACTAGCTACAATGTACTGAAAGCTACCAATGGTCAGGAAGCCTTGGAAATACTGAAGACAGAGAATGTGGATATTGTCATCAGCGACGTCATGATGCCTAAAATGAACGGACTGGAATTGTGCACGGCCATAAAAAGTGACCTTTGTATCTCGCATATTCCCATCATTCTTCTCACTGCCAAAGCCAGTGAAGAATATCAGCTGGAGGGCCTCAATATGGGAGCGGATGATTATATCACCAAGCCCTTCAATATGGAAGTACTGAAACTTCGCATCAGCAAATTTATAGAGAGCAGTCTGAAAAAGCACGAGCTCTTCAACCAACAAATCAAGATAGAACCCAGTCGTCTCACAATTACCTCCCTCGACCGGCAGTTTGTGGAAAAAGCCATTGCTATTGTGGAAGACAACATCAATAACGTCGGATTCTCCGTAGAAGAACTGGCTGCGCAACTGAATATCTCGCGCGGCTACCTCTACAAGAAGATGGTGAAAATTACCGGAAAAACATCTCTGGAATTCATACGGATTGTACGGATGAAAAGGGCACAACAACTGCTGGCTGAAAGCCAGTTGCAAGTAGCAGAGATAGCCTATAAACTTGGCTACAACTCTCCTAAAATCTTTACCAAGCACTTCAAGGAAGAGTTCGGCATGAGCCCCTCCGAGTTCATGCGAAAGCATACGAAACGACAGAAAAATGTAGTAAACTATATTTCAGAAGTTTAGTCACAGCTTTCAAACCAATATCAACCCCTAAAATATAGGTAAACATCAGAAAAAGACACATTTTATAACGTTATTAGCTACAAACAAAAACCATCCGTTTCCCAATTAGTCCGTATATTAGTGGAAAATTCTATAACTCAAAAATAGATACTATGAGAAAGAGACATTTTCTATTTGCATCAGCTTTAGCACTGCTCTGCAGTAGCGGTGCGCTGCATGCGCAAGACTTCAAGCTGACATCCTCCGGTTATTTCAAGAACCAGGGAGTCGACGTCATGGCTTTTGATGACATCTATCCCGAAGGACACCAGGGAGGGGTATGCATCATCATGAACGGACACCGTGTGGCAACAAACGGAGACATCCGCCTGGAAGCCACGCCCGGACAATGGCAGCCCGTACCGAAACAGCTCGACCGGAAGCTCGGTGACAACAGCATCACCGCCACGCTGTGCTATCCTGACTCCTCACGCCATCTCACCGGATTCAACCCGATGATTTACCCGGACCTCCACCTTATATATACGGTAAACGTGGAAAGCAAAGGTAAAAACATAGAGGTGACCGTAGACCTTGACCGCCCCATTCCCCAGGAATTCATCGGAAAAGTGGGCTTCAACCTTGAATTCTTCCCGGGTTCCCTCTTCGGCAAGCCCTGGATTATGGACGGTCAGAGCGGCATCTTCCCGCAACAACCCAACTCTCCCCTAATGACAACCCAACCCAACTATCTGCATACGGGAAATTATCATGACGGCAAGCAATCGCTGGCAGACATGGACAAACTGATAGGAAAAGGTTACAGCCCGATTGTGGCCGACGACATCATCAGCGAACCTTATGCCAAAGGCCGTAAGTTTACCTCCCGCCCCGACGACCCTTACAACAAAGTAACCATCGAATCATTGAGTGGTGACCTACAACTGTTTGACGGGCGTATGAACCACAATAACGGCTGGTTCGTACTGCGCAGCAACATAAAACCGGGTGTCACCAAAGGGGCCGTCAAATGGATTATCACTCCGAACGTAGTGGCCGACTGGATGTATCAGCCGGTTATCCAGACTTCACAGATAGGTTATCATCCCGCCCAGGACAAGGAAGCCGTCATCGAAATGGATATACGTGACAATAGAAAGGAAACGGCACAAATCATCCGCATTGACGCAGACGGCGAGAAAGTGGTCAAGAACGTCACTCCTGCCAATTGGGGCAAGTTCCTGAGATACAACTATCTGAAGGTGGACTTCACGGATGTGAAGGAACCGGGACTCTACAAGATTAAATACGATACCTCCGTATCCCCTATCTTCCGCATCGACAATGACGTATATGCCCGCGGCGTATGGCAGCCCGTACTGGAATACTTCCTTCCCGTACAGATGTGCCACATGCGCGTCAACGAAAAATACCGCGTATGGCACGACTGCTGCCACATGGACGATGCCCAGATGGCACCGGCACACAATCATATCGACGGCTACGACCAGAAAGAGGGCCTGTCCAAGTTCAAACCGGGTGAAGTGGTTCCCGGAGTGAACATAGGCGGCTGGCACGATGCCGGAGACTTTGACCTCCGCATCGAATCCCAAGCCGGAGAATCCTATATCCTGGCACTGGCCTACGAAGCTTTCCACCCGAATCTCGACGTGACTTCCATCGACCAGATAAACCGTGTGACGGAAATCCACCAGCCCGACGGTAAGAATGACCTGCTGCAACAAGTAGAGAACGGCGCCCTTACGGTAGTCAACGGCTACCTGGCACTGGGACGTCTCTACCGGGGAATCATCTGCAACGACCTTCGCCAATACGTACTTCTGGGTGATGCCGCCGCCATGACGGACGGAAAAATCGGTAATGAAGACGACCGCTGGATATTTACGGAGGATAACCCCGGACGGGAACTGTCGACAGCCGCCCAACTTGCTGCCGTATCACGCGTATTGAAAGGCTTCAATGATACATTGAGTGTACATTGTCTCGACATTGCCCGCAAAGTATATGCTTCTACCGAAAGCGGCAACAACAGAGCCTTGTTCCCCAAAGTGCAGGCAGCCGTAGAGCTGTACCTCACCACGGGCGAACAACCCTATATGGACTTCATCCTGGACAATCAGGCGCTCATCATCAAGCAGATAGGCCGCATTGGCTGGTACACGGCACGCGTAGAACAACAGTTTGCACAGATGAAGAACAAGAAAGCCAAAGCCTTCTCTACCGCTTTCCGCAAAGCTCTGGCCGGATACAAACAAGAACTGGACAAGCAAGTGCATGAAACTCCTTATGGCGTTCCCTACCGTCCGAACATCTGGGGTGCAGGCTGGGATATACAGCGTTTCGGCTTCCAGCACTACTTCCTGACAACCGCCTATCCGGAAATATTCCCGAAAACACCGGTATTCAATGCCCTCAACTTCATTCTCGGATGCCACCCGGGCTCCAACCAGGCTTCCTTCGCCTCGGGTGTCGGCGCACAATCAGCCACTGTAGGCTACGGACTGAACCGCGCAGACTGGTCGTACATTCCCGGTGGAGTCATTTCCGGTACGGCGCTTATCCGTCCCGACTTCCCGGAACTCCTGACGTTCCCGTTCCTCTGGCAACAGACTGAGTATGTGTTGGGAGGAGGTTCGTCCCACTATATGTTCCTGGTACTTGCAGCAGAACAGTTGCTGAAACAATAAGAAAGACAGAGGGGGAACAAAACCCTCTGGATATTTTCTTTTAGGCGCGGATTACACGGAATTCACGGATTTAGTTTACTGCATCCGTGAATTCCGCGTAACCCGCGCCCAATATTATAGTATAATGAAAGTGTTTATATACTTTTCACTCTTTCACCAATTATCCGTCCGGAATGGAATAGTGGGCAGTTCGTTCCCGCCAATCATTGTACCGACCTGGAAATCACGGAAACAATAGCGCACGGCAACAGGACGGGACACCTTCTCCGAAGAAATCACGACCTCATTCGTCTGCCAGTGCAGCCATACTTTGTCGGCAGGATGGAACACACGGTCCTCACCCGCCACTTCGAAACCGCGAAGGTCATAGTTGCGACAGATACCCATTTCCAAATGGTCGAAGGAAACCCATGCTTCACTGCCTTTAGCAGTCCATGACTTATATTGTGGGCCGAAACAGTGTATCTGCTTCAATCCATAGGTAAGGTTCAATGCCAGATAGCTCAAGCGTTGACCTACCTTTGTCTTGTTGCGGGGATGGATATTGTATATCTCATAAGGCTCTACAAGGTCGTTTGTAGAAATCATGGCACTGTTCGGAATCAGGCTTTGGGCACGGAATTGCGCTTCACGTAGGTAAGCAGCTTTCTCTTGCTGGGTACCTCCATAGGCGTACGGCGCTATTTCGGCAAAGTAGAAAGGCAATTCGCCCAGTCCCCATTCTTTGCGCCACAGCTGCACCATATCGGCCAGACGCTCGGCGTATGTTTCATGACGGCCTACGTTAGACTCGCCTTGATACCAGATGAATCCCTTTATGGTATAGTTCTGAAGCGGCTTCAGCATGGCATTGTACATCAGCATGGGGCGGTGCATGGGGTGCAGGCGTTCGATGGAATCGGGGTTGAGGGAAATGTCCGGATAGTTTTCCAGCAACTCCCGGCTTATCCAACCTTCCACAGTGGCTCCACCGTAGGCACTGCTGATGATACCCACGGGAATACGGAGGGCACGGCTCAGTGAAGTTGCGAAATAGTAAGCTGTTGCACTGAAATCGGGTGCGGTCTCGATGGAGGAGAGGTTCCAACTACCTTCGCAGTCTGTTTGCGGTTCATACGTCTGATGCTTGGGAACGGTGAACATGCGCACACCCTTATTTTCGGCAGAAGCTATGATATCATCCACCCCATTCATGATGCAACAGCCGGCAAAACCTTTCAAGGGCATTTCCATATTACTCTGACCGGAAGTAAGCCATACTTCACCGATTAGGACATTCTTCAACGTAGTTTTTTCTCCGTCATCAAAAGTTATCTCATAAGGCGTGTATCCTGCTGCCGGAGTTTTCACGGCAAGCAGCCAACGTCCGTCCTTATCGGCACGGCAAGTGGAGGTTTGTCCGTTCCACGAAGGCGTGACGCGTACTTCGGCTTTCGGTGCAGCCGTTCCCCACAGTTTCACTTCAGTCTGCTGCTGCAGTATCATGTTGTCGCCTACCAGTGCAGGCAGTTTTACTTTAGCGCCCAGCGAGGCGGCACAGCATAATAGAATCAATGCAAGAGTCTTACTTTTCATGGTATATTTGTGTTTAATACTATACTCGGAATCAATAACGTGAGCAAAAATAAGGCTTTTTTGCTCACGTTCTCCGTTTCATGTGCAAAAAGTGGGTGTTTTTGCACATGTGCTCAAACAAAATTATACATAGATGTATTATACATTGATGTATAATTTGTATATTTGTCATTAAATCAAGAACAGAAAGCTTATGAAATCACCTTTTCAATACGGCACACTGGTTGATAAAGAAAGTTTCGTCAATCGGGTAGAAGAACGAAAGCAACTGAAAGAATTGCTTGGATCGGGCATCAACGTAATGCTTATTTCACCGCGCCGATGGGGAAAATCGTCGCTTGTAAAAGTAGCTATGGACGAACTGACACAAGAAGACAAGCATATCCGTGTCTGCTTCATTGATGCATTCAGCATCAAGACGGAAGCTGAATTCTACCGCATCTTTGCGCGAGAAGTCATTTCTTGCGCCGCCTCCACCCTTGAAAAGAGGCTTGAAGATGTGAAACAGTTTCTTAAAGCCGTTTCTCCCAGTATCACATTGAAGAGCGACCCAACCGATACCCTCTCCTTTGACCTGAAATTGGAACTGGAAGAAAAAAGTGTCATGGAGATACTGGAACTACCCGAAAAGATAGCAGCTGCCAAAGGCATACACCTGATTGTCTGCATCGACGAGTTCCAACAACTGGCACTACTACCCGGCTACAAAAGTATGGAGGGAAAAATGCGCTCTGCCTGGCAGAAGCAGCAACAAGTTTCCTATTGCTTTTACGGAAGCAAGCGGCATATGATGATGGACATCTTCAACAATTCTTCTAACCCCTTCTACCGCTTCGGACAAGTACTGTTCCTGCAAAAGATAAAGAAAGAGGAATGGGTGCCCTTCATCGTCAATGCCTTCCACCGGACGAACAAAGAAATCAGCGAACAGCAAGCAGAACAACTGTGCGACATCGTGAAATGCCATTCGTGGTATTTGCAACAGTTGTGCTATTTCATCTGGAGCGGTACGTCTGAAAAAGTGACAGATGAGATTATCGAAATCCGTACCCGCCAACTGATAGACACCAACATGCCTATGTTCATGAACGACACCGAGAACCTGACTGCTGCCCAAACTGCCATGCTTCGTGCTGTAGCCGATGGTGAATACCGCTTCAACTCCATCCCCGTAGTGCGGAAATATGAATTGGGCAGTGCACAGACCATCACACGCAACAAGCGTATGCTGACAGAACGTGATTTCATTGAGAAAGAAGGAAACAAGTATGCTTTCTCCGACCCTATATTCGAGCTTTGGTTCAGAAGGGAGTATTGCTAAATGCGAGAAAGGGCGTGAGCAGGAAGTGATGCTTCCTGCTCACGCCAACAACTAAAGTTTCATAGACATTAAAATACTTCTTCCTTGCAACTCATATATAGCAGACTCTATTAAGACCATCTTAGTACTTATTCCACTCCTACACAAATTACCTACCCTATGACTATCAGACAACCTTTGCCCTTGGGAATCTATATATTCAGTATGTACATATACATCTGCATCTTTCAAATCTGATAAAGAATATTCCAGTTCAATAGATGCATGCATTTTCTCCGTTATCGCAAGCGGATTAAAAGGCTTACAACTATGTGCATGATTCGCTTTCGTAAACTCATTTAGTAACTTAGAATGAGAAAGACTAATATGAGTATTTGTTATTACTGCATTTTGCCAGTTCTTATTTACATAAGTAACCATAATCCGTATCACATCATTTCTGATTATTCCATTACAAGCAATCAATGCTATTCTTGTTTTCCTCTCTATATAGTTACGATAAAACGGAATCCCAGTAACAATAGCTGATACGGTTAGAGAAATGATAGAGATTATCAAAGATGCTGTTTCCATATGGTATACCTTTTGATAGTAGAACAAGCTAACAACTCATTCCTCGATTATAGTTTTAAAGTTTCTCCAACCTACAGCAGTATAATATGCTTCATAACAACCTTTAGGTACATATAACGTTGCATCGTTGTAAATATCTGAAGCAAATCCACAATCAGGAGGAGTAATCGCTTTGCAATGAATTTCCTTAACATTGATACAGCTCTGGTAATTAAAACATCTAGCTTGTTTTAAACTAGAACCTAATATGATTTTTTCCAAAGAAGTACAATCTTCAAATGTTCCATTACCAATATAGGTAACATTATCGGGAATACTTATTATTTTTAAACTTGAACAGAGACCAAAAACAGAGTCCTCAATATATGTTACAGATTCAGGTATTACTATTTCTTTTAAAGATGGACAATTAAAAAATAGACTTCTATATAATCGAATAATCCCATTGGGCAAATTGATATATTCCAAAGACATACAACGTTCAAATGTACCTTCTCCAATTATTTTTATTGAATTCGGTAGATTCATTTCCTGCAAAAGAGAGCATCCTGCAAAACACCATTCGCCAATAGCAGTTATATTATCAAATAGCTTAATGTTTATAAGTTTATCACAATCTTCAAAAGAAGCATTTCCTATCTTAACCACAGAATGAGGTAACAGAATTTCTTTAAGAGATTTACATTTACGGAACATACAATCTCCAACCACATTGTTTTTTGCAATCCCCACTTCATATCTATCATATTCAGGATAACAAAAAATTTCCCCTCCTTCTACAATGTTAGAACTAGTGAGATCTAAATATTCAAGAATACCATCTGTTTCTTTTTCAACATAATCTACACCAGCCATTTCCCTAATAAGTTTGATATCTGACCCATTAATGTCACCTTTAAGAATAAGTTTTCTTATCTTTAAATAATCAACATTCAACTTTTCTATTTCTTTTTTTAAAGAGCCAGCTGTTTCCAACTTTAATTCTAAAATATCTTTCTGAACCTGGACAATCTTCAACGTATCTGCCATAGATTTATCATTCTTATCATAATAGATAATTTCAGCTTCCCTCTTGTCATAAGTTTCATTCGGGGCAATCGTATAATAAAGCGTATGGCTGGAAACACTTCTCGTTACAGTTGCGGTAATCCAATCTACCTGCGGCATTTTCACATCAAAGTCAAAATTACTGTTTAGTTCTACTGCAATTTGTTCTCCTTTATCAGAAACGGTATATTCATTCTTAGTTAGCAATAAAATACCTCCTCCTGTCTGATACACCTTCAAGACTTCCTCCAATTCACCGCTTCGGAAGATGATTTCTCCTTCGCGCTTGTCATATTCCTCGCTCTTGCTGATGTAAAACTTCCGCACAGTTCTATCCATGTCAGTCCTTGTAGCAGATTCGTGCATTTGATTATGTCCTTTGTCGCCCATAATTATTTGCCCGGAGCCAGAACCTTCACGTATCCAGCTTTGGTATTGCTTAGGAATAACAACTTCATAAGTAACATTTGCTTTTACCTCTACCTGGATTTCTCCTCCGTTCTTATCTACTTCAAACTTTGCAGTAGTCAGAGTAATAGCATCTTTCTGTTTCTGCGTTACTACAATACTCTTAGTCAAGTCACCGGCTGTCAAGTTCAATACCACATTACGGTCATCAACTCCTTCATTTCTTGCCACTCTAACCGATACTTGGTTTTCTCCAGCTTTGCCTTTATTAGGGAACACCGCACACCAACTGACATCACCGCCTGACTGTGAAACATCTATCGACCAATCTTTATTGGTTGTAAAAGAAAGAATCGCTTCGCCACTATCCGAAGTGAAATCCAAGCTTTTAGTAAAGTAAATCTCACTATCAGGGTTAGGGATAATCTCTGCCGGAGCATCATCATCCGAACAACTGCTCAAAGCGGTCAACAGGCACAAGACTGCCATTGAGTACAACAAACGCACATAGATGGAACTTTTAGAATTCACTTTAAATAGAATCATAACCAGATAGTATTAGTCCTCGCGTTCCTCCGAGAATATAAAAAAAGACAGCGTGGAACTGCGTGCTATTCATCGTCTTTGAAGGTCCTAGGAAAACCCGATACACAAATGAACAAACAGCAGACCCACGCCGAAACCAGCGTAGGAATCGTCTGTACCATTCTTGTGTATCTTGAAAATTTCCTAGGTTCTCAAAGACAAGAATGAAGCACAACGCTTCTTACAATATCATTTCACAAAACATTGAAGCTAAGGACACTTCCTTGCTTCGATGGCAAATTTAACGATAAAGAATGAAAACAAGAAAAAGATTGGAAAGTATTTTTAAGGCTGATACCTACAGAAGATAAATATGATTTTGTCATTCTGACACTTTGTATTTTCTATCGCACGAGAATCCCGTATTTCCGACCGATTATCCACACAGAAAGAAATACGAGAGCGAAAATCCATAAGTGTCAAGTTATAAGCATTATACCAAAACGAACGTCCTTCCAATAAATCGAAATCACACCTCCGAAAGCCCTGATACACCGAAAATGCAAAAGCAAAAGAACGTTTTACTAAAACAGAGTAACCGTTTTACTAAAACGCAATACCCCTTTTAGTAAAAAGCAATCACCCTTTTAGCTTAAAGGTGTAGCCAATTTCTGCATAAAAGCCCTACAAAAGCGGAAGAATATGCAAGAAGAACGCATCTTTATGACCCCAATATCCACAATATATCCTAAATTCGTCCTTCTGCCCAACCATGTGCGGCAGAGAAATCTACAGAAACATTACTTTTTGTCAAAAATATAAGGATATTACTGCCTTTCAGCACCTTTTATAACAACCCATGCAGTTCCCACGCCCACACATGCCGTATTCCTTCATTGGATGGCAGACAGAAATCATCAAGCGAAACAACCAGTTTCTCATAATTATCTTGTATCGACTCCAACGAAGCATACTCACGACGCATCGTCTGCTCGTCAACCAACATATAAGTGGATTGCAGATAAACCGTGCGGTCGCCTTTCCGTGCCACGAAATCCACTTCCTTCTCTTTGGCACATCCGGTATAGACATCATAGCCTGCCCTGAGTAACTCCAGATAGACAAGATTCTCCAGTTTATAACCCACACCATAGGCTGTTCCGGGATAGAGGAAATTCTTAAAGGCAAGGTCGTTGATGTAATATTTCGCCGTACCGGACAGTATTTCCTTTCCGCGCAAGTCAAAGCGTTCACAACGATACGCCAAGAACGAGTCTTCGATATAGCCTATGTAGGCAGCCACAGCATCATAGCTCGTCTTCCGGCCCTGGCTCTTGAAATAGTTCACGATGTTGCCGATGGACACTAAATTAGAGGCATTGCCTACAAGAAACGCAAAAAGGTCCTCAAGCAGTCGGGGGTCACGTATGCTGTAGCGTTGGATGATGTCCTTCAGCAAGATGGTGTCCTTCAAGGCAGACAAGTAATTGCGCTGCACCTCCTGCTTTTCGGGCAAGACAAAAAGTTCCGGGATTCCGCCCGTATTCATATAGCCCATATAGCTCTCACGGTTCTGTTCCAGATGCCTTATCTCTGTATACTCCTGATAGCTGAAGGGATATATCGGAAATTGGACGTATCGCCCGGAAAGCAGCGTGGCAAGCTCACCGGACAGCATCCGTGAGTTGGAGCCACTGATAAAGAGCTCGTACTCCTCGGTATAGTCCTGCGAATAAGAATTGACCGACTTTTCCCATTCTTCGATGAGCTGCACTTCGTCGATGAAAATATATATCCTTCCCTGAGGGTGCAGTTCGCTTTTATAAAGCGCCACCAACTCTTCCAAATCCTTGTGAATCTTCAAGAAAGCAAAGTCGCTCAGTTCCCGGTTGATGAACAAGGTGTTCTGCGGAGGGACACCGTTTCTTATCAGTTCCCTTGCTATCTGTCTCAACACATAACTTTTTCCGGTACGCCGCTGACCGATAAGCACCTTTACAAGACGATTACCTACGTAGTCCATGATTCTGCCGGTATAAGCTACCCGCATGAAACCGAAGTCAAAATCTCCTTCTGTCCAGAGATTGTACTTCCTAAGTATATCCATTCTTTCGTCCATAACCTAAACTTTAGTTGCAAAGATAACAATTTTCGGTTATAAACGGACATTTCCATCAATTCTTTCGTCCATAACCTAAAAAGTTTGCAAAAAAGGCAAGAATTTCGATTATAAACGAAAGATTCATTTAGACAAGCAAGGAGGATACTTCCTTTCCGCATCCCCCTTTATCGGCCGGATATTCCCTCTATAGAATCATCATTATTGCATCTATACTTCCACCGCGCTGCATCTATACTTCCACCGTGCTGCATCTATAGATGCAGCAAATCCCTTAACCTATCCTAATAATGCTGCTTATTGTCACCTATTTAGAAGCGAAATCATTATATTTGCGCCCATATATGCCAATACGTTGACTAAGCGATGGCAAAACAGCTTGTAAAAAACAAAACTGAATAATAACGAATTTCATCCGAATGAAACAGTACAAAACCGTAAACAACCTTGTAGGCTGGATTACCTTCCTCATTGCAGCGACGGTCTACTGCATGACCATCGAACCTACTGCAAGCTTTTGGGACTGCCCGGAGTTCATCACCACCGGCTATAAGCTGGAAGTAGGACACCCGCCCGGCGCACCGTTCTTCATGCTGGTAGCCAACCTATTCTCACAATTTGCTTCCGATGCCTCCACCGTTGCCAAGATGGTGAACTACATGAGCGCGCTGATGAGCGGCGCATGTATCCTGTTCCTTTTCTGGAGCATCACGCACCTGGTACGCAAACTTGTGGTGACAGACGAAAACAATATCACACGCGGACAGATGGTCACCATCATGGGTAGCGGTCTGGTGGGCGCACTTGCCTACACGTTCAGCGATACCTTCTGGTTCAGCGCTGTGGAAGGCGAGGTGTATGCCTTCTCCTCACTGTTCACTGCCGTCGTATTCTGGCTCATACTGAAATGGGAGGACGTTGCCAACGAGCCTCACAGTGACCGCTGGCTGATTCTTATCGCCTACCTGACCGGTCTGAGTATCGGCGTGCACTTGCTGAACCTGCTCTGCCTGCCCGCCATCGTACTGGTGTATTACTACAAGAAGGTGCCCAATGCCAACGCAAAAGGTTCCCTGCTGGCATTGCTCGCTTCGGGCATACTGGTAGCAGCCGTACTCTACGGCATCGTGCCGGGTATCGTGAAAGTGGGCGGCTGGTTCGAACTGCTCTTCGTCAACACGCTGGGCATGTCCTTCAACACGGGTGTCATCGTATATATCATCCTGTTGGCAGCCTGCCTCATCTGGGGTATCTACGAAAGCTATACCGAACGCAACAAGGCACGTATGGCACTCTCGTTCATACTCACTATCGCCATGCTGGGTATCCCGTTCTACGGACACGGTACCAGCTCGGTAGTTATCGGTGTCATTGTCATTGCCGCATTGTGGCTCTACCTCCGTCCGAAGACGCAGGCAGCCGTCAAAGAGAAATTCCGCGTATCGGCACGCACGCTGAACACCTCGCTGCTCTGCACCATGATGATTGTCATCGGATATTCCTCGTATGCACTTATCGTCATCCGCTCCACCGCCAACACGCCGATGGACCAGAACTCTCCGGAGGACATCTTCACACTGGGCGAATACCTGGGACGCGAGCAGTATGGCACACGCCCGTTGTTCTATGGCCCTGCCTTCTCCTCGCAAGTGGCGCTGGACGTGAAAGACGGTTACTGCGAACCGCGCATCAAGTACAACGGCACGAAGTTCATCCGCAAGGAGAAAGCTACACCCGACGAAAAGGATTCGTACATCGAAATCCCCGGACGCATTGAGTACGAATACGCCCAGAACATGCTGTTCCCGCGTATGTACAGCAGTGCCCATACACAACAATACCATGCCTGGCAGGACATCAAGGGTTACGATGTGCCCTATGACAAATGCGGCAACATGATTATGGTAAACATGCCCACACAGTGGGAAAACATCAAGTTCTTCTTCTCCTACCAGCTCAACTGGATGTACTGGCGCTACTTCATGTGGAACTTCGCCGGACGCCAGAACGACATACAAGGCAGCGGAGAAATTGAACACGGCAACTGGATTACCGGTATCCCGTTCATCGACAACTGGCTGGTGGGCGACCAGAGCCTCTTGCCTCAGGAACTGAAAGACAACAAGGGACACAACGTATTCTACTGCCTGCCCCTGCTGCTGGGTATCATCGGCCTGCTATGGCAAGCCTACCGTGGACAGAAAGGCATCCAGCAATTCTGGGTGGTCTTCTTCCTCTTCTTCATGACCGGTATTGCCATCGTGCTCTACCTGAACCAGACTCCGAGCCAACCGCGCGAACGTGACTATGCCTACGCCGGTTCGTTCTACGCCTTCGCCATCTGGATTGGTATGGGTGTGGCAGGACTCGTCCGTCTGCTTCAAGACTATGCCAAGATGAAGGAACTGCCTGCTGCCGCCATCGTTTCCGTAGCCTGCCTCTTTGTCCCCGTGCAGATGGCAAGCCAGACTTGGGACGACCACGACCGCAGCGACCGCTACATGGCACGCGACTTCGGCCAGAACTACCTGATGTCCCTGCAAGAAAGCGGCAATCCGATTATCTATACCAACGGTGACAACGATACCTTCCCCCTCTGGTACAACCAGGAGACCGAAGGTTTCCGTACCGACGCCCGCACCTGCAACCTCTCGTACCTGCAGACCGATTGGTACATCGACCAGATGAAGCGCCCCGCCTACGACAGTCCTTCTCTCCCCATCACGTGGGACCGAATGGAGTACGTAGAAGGCACCAACGAATACGTCCCCATCCAGCCTGAGTACAAGAAAAGCATCGACCAGCTCTATGCCGAAGCCGAGAAGCAGGCACTGGACGGTAATCCCGAAGCACTGGTCAATGTAAAGAAAGAATTCGGTGACAACCCGTATGAGCTAAAGAATATCCTCAAGAACTGGGTGCGCAACAAGAATCAGGACTTGAAGGTGATTCCTACCGACAGCATTGTCATCAAGGTAGACAAGGAAGCCGTGCGCCGCAGCGGCATGATGATACCGGGCGACTCAATCCCCGACTACATGCACATTTCGCTGAAAGGCAAACGCGCCCTCTACAAGAGTGAGTTGATGATGCTCGAAATGCTGAGCGAGGCCAACTGGGAACGCCCCATCTATATCGCTGTCAGCGTAGGCAGGGAGAACCAGCTGAACATGGAGAACCACTTCGTTCAGGAAGGTCTTGCCTATCGTTTCACTCCGTTCGACACCAGTAAGACGGGCGTGACAATAGACTCCGAAAAGATGTACGACAACCTGATGAACAAGTTCAAGTTCGGTGGCATCGACAAGCCGGGCATCTATATCGACGAGAACGCCATGCGCATGTGTCACTCTCACCGTCGCATCTTCTCCCAACTCGTGCAGCAGCTGATGCGTGAGGGCAAGAAAGACAAGGCAAAAGCCGCCCTGGACTATGCCGAAAAGATGATTCCCGCCTACAACGTGCCTTACGACTGGCAGAACGGTGCCGTACAGATGGCGGAAGCCTACTACCAACTGGGCGAAACCGCCAAGGCGGACGAGATGATGAAAGCCCTTGCTGACAAGGCTGTAGAGTACCTGACCTGGTATCTGAGCCTGGACGACAACCGCTTCATGATTTCTACCCGTGAATTTGAATACCACTGGGCTGTACTCGATGCCGAGGTGAAGGCCATGAAGAAGTACAACTCCAAGCTCGCCGAAATCTACGAGCCGAAGGTGGAAGAACTGTATAATATGTATGTGGACAGAATGAAGGAGTGAGAATAAGGATTAGGGATTAAGGATTAAAGGATTAGGGATTAGCCTGTGCAGTTCATCACTAATCATTAATAACTAATCCTTAACCCCTAATCCTTAATCATTAACCCCTAATCCTTAATCCCTAATCCCTTAATCCTTAATCACGTGTTTATAGAACAACCTCCTGAGTTTTTTCGCAAACTATATCCCGGTGCAGTCTGGAGGATGGACCCCAATGAAAAAGCCGTTTATCTGACTTTCGACGATGGCCCTATCCCCGAAGTAACTCCCTGGGTGCTCGACCTGCTGGATAAGCACAACATCAAAGCCACCTTCTTCATGGTAGGTGACAACATACGGAAGCATCCGGACGAATTCCGGATGGTCGTTGAGCGTGGGCACCGCATCGGTAACCACACCTTCAACCATATCCGTGGATTTGAATACACGGCCAAGAATTATCTGGGAAATACCGAACAGGCGAAGATTTTCATGGAAATGGGTGGGGACATCAATTGCAATGTGGAGAAGGTTCTCTACCCTCTCTTGTTCCGCCCTCCCCACGGCCATATGTTCGCCAACCAGTATCTCACGCTGAAACGAACCTACAAGATTGTGATGTGGGACCTCGTGACCCGCGACTACAGCAAGAAGCTGCGCGGTCCGCAAGTGCTTGCCAACGTGATGCGCTACGCCCGCAACGGCTCCATCATCACCTTCCACGATTCCCTGAAATCCTGGTGCAACGGAAACCTGCAGTACGCATTGCCGCGCGCCATTGACTTCCTGAAGGAAGAGGGATATGAATTCAAAGTATTATAAACTTGAAACAGCAGAAAGTTACCAACATCTGCTGTCACAATAAATTCCACATAAAATAAGAAGGGGTTGTCTCGGCAAAAGGCAACCCCTTACATTTTATAGGCTCATGTCCTGTTCCACAAGAATAAACAGATGTTTTATAATTACCAAGTAAATGTACATCTGTATTCATCCCACTGGTCTTTTACAACCAGTTCCGTAGGATAACTGTCGGAATTCAATGTCCATGTAAAATACATATCGGACACAGAGTCCTCGCCATTGTATGTATAATGCCCTACAAGCGGCAGATGTTTCGTAGCCTTACCAAGCATACCTCCATAATAGGCATATATCATCTCGTCCATATCCACATCCAGTATTTCATCAAACAACATCAGGCAGCCCTTATTCTCGATAGGAGCTGTTATATTATCCGTCGTATAGTCTATGGCAGCACTATACTCCCACTCGTCATTGCTGTCGATAATTCCGTCACCATTGAGATCCCCACTAGCTACATAACGTGTGGAAGTCTTCACCACATCTCCATCCTTATAGGTGATGTTCGTTATTTCACCATCGCTTTCAGAGCGTTTCATTACAACCAGATGGCCTTCAGTGTCGTATTCCATCTCCCAAGTAAACTCATCGGCATCGGGAGTACCAGCGTGGTCTATTGAGTTGCAAAATTCCACATAACCATCGCTGTTGAGCTGCAAGTTCAGTTCTGTAACATCGCCCTCTTCATCCGTCACGGTGATTCTTGCTCGGTCCTTTGCAACATCTGCCTTTGTAGTAGCGGGAAAGTACTCAAAGACGGCTTTATCCCCATCCTCAGTTGTAATGTTCGTCACCAGCCCTTCTTCATTGTGAGAAATCGCCATGCCCGAAACCGACTTCGGAAGCCCTCCCGTAAACACTTGCGAAGGATTGACCACAGTGGCGGTGTTTTCGCCACCCTCACCATTCTCATTTTCGTCATCGTCACTGCAAGCAGTGAATCCCAAGCACAACGCCACACCCAACATGGAGGCAGCCATCATTTTAAACATTTTCATAAGTTACAAATCTTGTTTTATCCCCATCCCTCTAAGGAAAATCCATAATAACAAAAGTATAAGGAATGCCGTCCGTATCTCACGACAACAAGACTCTGCCATTCAAACCCGGACAGATACTTTTGGCCATTTATCATTCCCAGACAAAGCTTAATATTTTTTGCAAAGTAATAAACTTTTCCTTTCACTCCTTGTCACTGAAAAAGGTGATTTTTCAGCCACATACAGAAAAAATTCAGCATCTCCAATAAAAAGCAAAATGAATAAGACGTATATTTGCAACAACTAAGCACAGATTGAATTCCACTAAAATATACCGATATGAGGGTACGCCATACTAAGCTATTATCACTCCTCTTTTCTTTAACCACTATCCTGCTTCACGCCGGAGAAATACCAACAGACACTCTGTTGGCACACTTCTACAACCGGGCAGCCAATCTCATGGAAGAAGGACACTACGATGAAGCGCAACGTAGCTTCGACAGCGCCTTTGCCACCCGGAACGTAAAGCACTCCTTCATGTATCCCATCTTGCTGAACGAACAAGCCACACTGCTGGTCTATGTGGGAAAGACAGAAGAAGCCTTTGCCATGAAAAAAAATGTGCTCCCCTACCTGCCGCAGATAGATGATTTGGAAAAGCACATCAGCGTATACAACGATTTGGGCCTCCTCTACCGTCAGCACCAAATGAATGACTCTACACTCTACTATTACAATAAAGCACTGGACAGTGCCTTGCAATATGGGGACGAAAGCTGGATAGCCCACATCTGCAACAATGTGTCCATCCTATACTTCAATATCAGGCAGCTGGACGAAGCCGAAAAGTATACCGACATGGCCGCCGAACATGCCGCCAGAACCGAAGACCCATTCGTAGCCTTCACCACCTGGCAAATCAGGGCAACCATAAAGGCTGAACTGAACAAGCTGGATGATGCTGAAAAATCCAACCGCAAAGCCTGGAACATTGCCTGCCACGGAGAGGGAAACGAAGACCTATGGAAGATACGCTGCCTGCCCGGCATGCTGAGACTCTTTGAACGAAAAGAACAACCCGATTCCATAGACCACTACTTGAAATTGGGGAACAAACTACTACAACGGGTACCATCCAACTCCATCGCTGCCATAGGATTCATACAATCGAGGGCAGCCACCGAAACAAACCGCAAAAACTATGCCCGCGCCTTGAAGGACTTCCACTGGCTGCGTAACCGGAAAACCGGTACCGAGCCCAAAACATTATTTACACAAATGGCACGATGCTACGATGCCTTGGGAAACCCCAAACTGGCCTACACCTATATGGATAGTGCCCGCATGTGGACTGATACGCTGGCACAGCACAATCTGACGCAACAAATGGCAGAATTCAACGTGAAATATCACACACAAGAAAAGGAATTGGAGATAGCCCACCTGCAACAAGAACAACTGGAACACCAAGCCTTCCTGCTAAAAGCCTCCATTGCTGTAGCCCTTCTGTCTGGTCTTGCTCTCATTACTTTGTTGACGCTCCGCCACAAGAAACGAATGGCCGAAAAGAAGATTGAACTGCTAAAGCAAGAAAACGAACTGAACTCGGCACGCCGCTACATTGAAGGGTTGGAAGAGGAATGCAAATATTTTGCCAAGGAACTGCATGACGGTATAGCCAACGACCTGCTGGGGCTGCAAATGAAGATAGAAACTTCTGCCGGCAAAGGGAATGAGCAGGAACTGGCCTCACTCGTCAGCAAACTGAGAAACAACGTGCGGAATATCTCACACGAACTGATGCCTCCCGAATTCGAGCATCTCAGTCTAGACCAGATACTCGACCGTTATGCTGCCAAACTGACCGAGAACACCGGCATAGAGGTCAGCTATCATCCAACGGAGAACAACGCATCACGCCATCTTCCCAATGAAACCGCTTATGAGCTGTACCGCATCGTACAAGAGCTCACCATGAACATCGTGAAACATGCCTCAGCCAGTCATATAGTCATCAGTCTCCGTGCCGACAATGAAAATAAATATACCCTGCAAATTACAGACAACGGTAAGAATGCAAACAAGCAACAAACAGCAACAAACAACAATGACGGCATAGGATTGCGCACCGTAAACGACCGTATCAGAGCCATCAACGCTACCGCCAATGTATGCTCGTCAACAGAAAACAACGTTTTCACCCTACTGCTTAACATAAACGAATGAAACCAAACAAAGAAACATACAGAATACTGGTAATAGATGACCACCCGATTGTTGCTGAAGGCATCATCGCATTGGCCTCGCAACTCGAAGAAGTGACGTGCAAAGGAGCCACTTGTGCAAAAGACGTGGAACAACTGACCCTCAAAGAGAGATTCGACCTTTGTATCATTGACCTTGAACTACCGGATATGAATGGATTCCAACTCATATCCCACCTTCACAGCCGGATACCCGAATGCGGCATTTTAATCTATACCATGCATGAAGAACCTTGGATCATAGCCAAATTATCCACCCTAAACATCAACGGAGCTGTTTCAAAAAATGCCAGCACCAGCGAATTGAGAGACGCCATCAGTACACTGAAAAACGGAACCAGATACTTCAGCAATGTTTTCAGCGAACTGGACAAGGAAAAACAAAACACCCTACCACATGCACTTCCCGAATTGTCGAGACGTGAAAAAGAAGTGCTCGCCTATCTCTCGCAAGGACTGAGCACTTCTGAAATATCCCAATTACTATTTCTCAGCATCAATACAATACAGACTTACCGGAAGCGCCTGATGGAAAAACTGGAGGCCAAAAACGTTGCAGAACTTGTCTACAAGGGGAAGAGCTTATTCTGAGAACATTTGTCATTCGTCCGGACAGTTACAAACCTCCAACTTCTCAATCTTCTCCGTCTGAAAAGGAAGAAAATCAACTTAGCGGATACTCACCGTCATCGGATTGCGCACCTTCTGTGCAAAATCAGCCATGTATCGGTTCCAGGCTTCAGCAGTCTTGATGTCCGCGCGGTCCCAGGCAAAGCCCCAGTAATACACGTAGTCAGCGCCCGGCTCATAGTCGCTGACAACCAGTACATGACCGTCCGCATTGTTACGTATCTTCTTCTCCTCTATGGGGAAAAGCACGGTTTTGGCTTCCTTCACAACGGCAGGGAAAGCGGCCCCCATAAATATCTTGCCATTATCCGGTCCGGTAGTGGGGTCTACATACGTCATATAGCCACCGGCGGCATCAGCCACCACAGCACCGTCCGGTTCGTGCAGCACAATACCGGTAACAATGGGCAAAGATTCCTTTAGATTGCTATACGAAACGGCAGTACGGTTCAGATGAGAACCGGCATCCAGCGTAATCAGACGTGTTTCCACCACCGCAGTATCCCCTTTCACAGCCAACGGATTGAACTCCAGCTTCACGGTGAAGCGCAACGGACCGTTGTCCAGCACCTCCTGCGTCTTGTAGCACCACGGATAGATAATGGTATCATTCACCATCAATGCAGACACTCCGGCTCCCAATGTTGGACCTACTGCATAGCAGTCCATGCCATAACCGTGGTCTATATGATAGGAGAATGTGCGTACCAGCTCATCGGCTGCCTTCGGGTCTGTCTTGCGCAATTCATTAACCTGCTTCCAGGAGTCTGCATCCAGTTCCTTGGCATACATGTCTTCCAGTACCGGTGCAGCAGTGCCTCGCTTCGTAAACAAGTCGTAGCCGAAACCGCGTTCACCCCTTGCCTGCAATGCAGGACCGTAGGCACGGAAGCCTACCAAGTCGTTCTCCCAGGCCATGTCGTCCAGACGTTCGGGATACTGCCGCCCACAAGCCCTTACCTCCACATCGACGGGAGTACCGGCCTGGACGGTATATGCAGCCGATGCATTGGCAGCTACCGTCGCAGGGAAGATTAATTTGTCATCGTAGGTCACTTGGTAAGGCACCTGCTCCCCTTCGACATTCAGAACCACAATCTGTGCGGTGTCTGCCAGATTCAGAAGGTTTGAGATTTCGGTCATGGACACCTCTACCATCTCATCGGAACGGTCCATCGCTAACGGATTGGTTACCGTAACAGTCACTATCTTGCTATCGTTGCAAGCAAGACAGCAGAGGGCCGCCATACATAATAAAAGAAAGTTTCTCATATAATCATTGCTTTTTCCTAATCAGTTGTATAACTTTCTTTTAGGCGCGGATTTCGCGGATTATACGGATTTTCCTTATCCTTTCCGCGAAATCCGCGTAATCCGCGCCCAAAAGAAAAAGGTGACAAGTGACATTATCCTGCCACTTTATCACCTTCTCAATTATCCTTAAATTTATTTCGGTTGCTTTCCGATATAAGCCAAGATACCTCCGTCTACATAGAGGATGTGACCGTTTACCGCATTAGAGGCTTCCGATGCCAGGAACACTGCCGGACCGGTAAGTTCTTCCGGAGCCAGCCAGCGGCCTGCCGGAGTCTTGGCGCAGATGAACGAGTCGAACGGGTGACGGCTACCGTCGGCCTGCTTTTCACGCAGCGGAGCAGTCTGCGGGGTAGCGATGTAACCCGGACCGATACCGTTACATTGGATGTTATATTCACCATATTCAGAGCAGATGTTGCGAGTCAGCATCTTCAAGCCACCCTTGGCAGCGGCATAGGCCGACACAGTCTCACGACCCAGTTCGGACATCATAGAGCAGATATTGATAATTTTACCGTGGCCCTTCTTCATCATGGCAGGCAGAACAGCCTTTGATACGATGAACGGAGCATTGAGGTCGATATCGATTACACGACGGAAGTCAGCAGCCTCCATCTCGTGCATAGGAACACGGCGGATGATGCCGGCATTGTTTACGAGGATATCAACAGAGCCTACTTCCTTTTCAATCTGGGCTACCATGGCCTGAACAGCAGGTTCGTCTGTCACATCACATACATAACCGCGTGCCTTGATACCCTTTTCAGTATAGGCAGCCAAGCCTTTGTCTACCAACTCCTGGTTGATATCGTTGAAACAGATAGTTGCTCCTTGCTCTGCAAAAGCTGAAGCGATAGCAAAACCGATACCATAAGAAGCACCTGTAACAAGGGCTACTTTACCTTCCAAAGAAAAATTCAAATACGGATTCATAACGTTAAATTATTAAGTTTAAATAAGTGATATTCTATTTATGTACGATTTGCAAGTAGTTTATACTCAATGGAAACTTTATTTTGGGAGAATGCCTTCCCTATAAGGAAATCGCAGCGAATGCTTTTCGTATCGTAGCTTTTCACATCATCGGGATGCTCAGCATAGCGAATTTCATAGTTCGTTTTCATGATTGCACTACATTTAATAGGTTATAACTTCAGCCATCAAATACACATCGTTTGCGTACACGATGCAAATGTAACAAAAGAAAATGGAGAAACCGTATAAATTTGTGTCAATTATATAGCAATATCGTTCAAAGATTCGTAAAAAGAAAAAATCTATACCTATAGTGCCAACAAGAGGGGGAAAGAATAACAAAAAAACCCACTAAAACTTGCGATTTTAGTGGGTTTTTAGCTGCAATTAGCTGTATCGTAGTTGGACTACCAGAAAACAAACTTCTTTAATAATCCAATATGATATTCAATATCTTAGCAAACATGTTTATCATACATGGCACCGATTTTGGCACCTAATAGTACGCAAACATACCCATCCGCAATCTGGAAAGAACTCTAATTATAAGGACAAAGGTATGAGTTATTTCGGAATTAATAGACAAAAACGGATAAAAATCGTATTTAATAATAGTATATTTGCCAAGCCAATTGATACTAATTATTCAAAAACAATATGGAAAATGACCCCTATACACAAGGAATAATACGAAATGTAAAGCACAATCTCATCGCAGGTATCATACTCGCCGTCATAGCTACACTCGTAAGTCTCATTGCATGCTCTCCGGGAATGACTATCGAAGAGAACGAAAAGCCGCCGCATATCGTTGACGATTGGCCGGAGGCTACTGATACAATCAATATCATACCTGACAGTGTTCGTGACATGACTCATGCAGACAGTATCCGCTTTGGATTGCTTCCTCCGGATGATTGATAGCAAACCGAAGTCCTGCAGCAACAGATGGACTCCGGAACCTGCCGATAGGTGATAGCAATCAATAGCAGCTCAAGAAGATTGGCCAATGAAAATTGATAGCAGATTTCCCTTCAGGAATGGCAGCCGGTTAAAAGATTTGCCACCAGTCCTATTGTGCGTTGTGCACGGAGCATCCGGCTCTTCGTCTGCCGCTGCCCCCAATGCGTGCCGCCAGCCCGCAGGCGGGCACCCAGGCAGCACGCAAAGGGTGCAGCGGCTACGGCGGTACTCCGTCGCGGGCATAGGCAGGAGAGATGGTGTTGCCGCGCGGGCTTCCGGCTTCTGTGGCCGTGCCGCCTCCCCCTTTGGGATTGCTTGTACACGGCGGGGCAGGCCGCCCTGGGGCAGTGTTGCCGCGCTCTCGGTATCGTCGGGCCCGCCGATGTTGCGGTGGCCGTATGCTCCAGCGGTATTGCCTTTTTTCTCTGCCGGGGCAGAAAAAAGAGAGAGGTTCTTAGTATTCAACATAATAATCCATATCGAGGGGGCGTCGCAAGCGCCGGCTATTCCCCTCGATAAATATTATTATATTTAATACCGGTACCTACGTCAGCGCTCCCTCCGGTCGTCAGAGCTGCCGTAATATCGCAGTTCCTCGCCCCCACGCCTGGGGTGGAGGCATCTCCCTCCGGCTTCGCCGGGCTGCATGCTCCCTGCGGAGCGTGTCTCTGTGCGCCGCCTGCCGTCCGGCCAAGCCTTGGGGTGTGTCCGCGAAGCGGCCAATACCTTTCCCACCGGCTTCGCCGGACGATGCCGGGCAGTCTGCACACATCTTTGCACACACATCGGGTAGTTATCGGGTACCCCTAACTATACTTATATATAGTCTTGGCCTGCAATCCGTGGCATTCCGTACAAAAAGACGTACCTTTACTGATGTAAATCAAACCTTTATGCTTATGACCTCCGACGTTTTCCGCACATCCCTACGCAACACCGACACCTGCCGTCCTGCATCCGGCATTGCCCGTCACCCTGCCGCCCGCCAGCTGGAGAACCGTTCCTACGGTTTCAAGGAGCTGGCCGTGCTCTACTTCCCCAACATCGCGCCGGCAAGCGCCAGCATCCGCCTGAAAGCCTGGATAAAAGACAGTCCCGAACTGCTGCAAGCCCTCGACGAAACCCACTACCACCTGACGGCCCGCGTACTGACACCCCGGCAGAAAGACCTGATAGCGGTTGCCTTCGGCTCCCCATTCTGACGTTCTGCCACTGCGTTTGCCACCTATACCTTTATACAGTAACCCCAACCTTCAGCACGCTCATGACACAACCCGCTATCGTTTCCCAACCCATTGCAGCCGCCACTGCCGCAATGTCTACCGCCAATCTGCCGACGCTCCGTCTGGACTGTAACCGAAACGTCAACCTTATCGTAGTGCACTGCACCGCTTCCCGGTGCGACCGCCAGCTTACCCCGGAAAGCCTCGACCGCCTCCACCGGCAGCGGGGTTTCACCGCCTGCGGCTATCACTTCTACATCACCCGGGAAGGCACCGTATTCCCGATGCGCCCTCTCGATACTGTCGGCGCCCATGTGCGGGGCTTCAATGCCCACAGCATCGGCATTGCCTACGAAGGCGGTCTGCAGCCCGACGGGGCCGCCGCCGATACACGTACACCGCAGCAACGCGAAGCGCTGCGCTTCCTCATCCGGCAGTTGCTCGTTTTGTACCCCAAAAGCACCGTCTGCGGCCATCGCGACCTCAGTCCCGACCTGAACGGTAACGGCGTCATTGAGCCGCAAGAGTGGCTCAAGCAGTGTCCCTGCTTCGACGCCTCCACGGAATATGCTCCGCTTTGCGCCGAGGCCTTCCACCGCAACGGGTGACAGAACCGCACGAAAAACACACTCATCCGTACACAACCACACATAGCGGCCGTGGCTATTCCACTGCTCCGTACCTTCGCCAGCGAACATTTAAAACGTGATACCGCTATGAAAACCGCTTTGAAATGGACACTCAGTGTCCTGAAATTCGTATTTACAAACGAGAGTTTCCGCAACTTCATCGCCTCCCTGCTGGGAAAACCGGGTGATAAAAAAGCAGGGAACAAGTAGCCGCCCGACGTGAGTTCCGGAGGAAGCCGCCCCATCACGGAGCGGCTTTTTCGTGCCCGGACAGTAGGTAACAACCGGTAACAATGGTAACAGTCCGTAACAGTCGGGGTAACAACCGGTAACAATCCGGCATATATCTGCACAAATCAGCACGCATCCTCATGAACCGCCCGACTTTACGCGCGTACATGCGTACATTTGTTCTGCTTCTCCACGATGGGGAGGCGTAACATATACATCAACCCTTTAACCCCTATTTTACCATGTCTGTATCCTATTCCGTATCAGCCCGCAAGAATCCTGCGAAACCGCAGGAAGCCCCCAAGTTCTACGCCCAGGTGCAAGCTACTGACGAATGTACCTTTGACGTGCTTACCCGTGCCGCTGCCGACCGTTCCACCGTGACCAGTGCCGATGCCAAGGCCGTGATGGACAACGTGATGAACATTGCCAAGGAAAAGCTGGCCAGCGGTCAGATTGTCCGTATCAACGACCTCGGCTCCTTCCGTCTGGCCATTAGTACCGAAGGCGTAGAGTCTGCCGATAAATTCACCGCTGCCAACATCAAGAAGGCGCGTATCGTGTTTGTTCCCTGCAAGGAACTGAAGGACATTGTCCTACAAGAAAACCTCTACTGTTGCAACCAAAGGCCAAGGCGGCTCCGAGGACGGTGGAAGTGAGAATCCCGGAGGCGGTGGAAGTGATGGCGACCAGGGCGAGAATCCGTTGGGCTAATCCTTCGTTTTCCACGCAAGAAACACTTGAAATCGTCCCGACGAAATGAAAAAACGTCGGGGCGATTTTTTTTTGTCCCGGCAGGATTTGAAAAAACGAAAGCAAAAAACGGCCGGGCGGTGCCGGGCGTATGGATATGTGCTGCCATGTAGACATTCCGGACATTTTTCCGTACTTGCCGCAGGATGATGTAGGGTTGAAAAACATAAGCTAATGCGATGTAAATGTAGATAGCGTTCAAAGAGAGTTACTCTGTGGATTTTCCTTCTTTTTCTTCACAAAGGTAGGCTCCGGCCGCCATGCAATCAAGAACCGGCTGCGCCTATCCGGAAGAAAAAAATCCTGAGCGCCGGGGCGGCGTGCGGTTTTTTCCTCCCGGATTTCTTGCTTGCATGCCGTCCTCCACCTGAATGGGGTTTAGAAAAAAAAGGAAAAAATGTGGTGGGCGTGCGCTGTGATGGTGCCGGTGTGCGGTTATCCCTGCCGTTTGGTGAGCCATTCGGCGGCTTTGCGCAACGTTGCGGCCAGCTTGGTCTTGTCGGTGGCGGCATCATCGAGGCGAAGCCTCCAGCCCGGTTTCTTGTAACGGCACAAGAAGAGTTCCTGCCCGTCGGGCGAAGTCTCTAGCCCGTAGGTGGGCATTTTCAGAATTCGGGTACTGTTGGGGTTGGTCATGGATGAAGAAGCCCGTCATGCCGATAGCGCAGCGTTTAGAGGTTTAGCAGCCCGTGTTCTTGGGCTTGCTCTTATGTTCCTGGTACCAGTAATACAATCCGGCTGCGTTGGCAACCACGATTATAAATGCAAACATTATCAGTGCTCCCATATTATACTCCTTCCTTTTTGTCGCGTACGAGGTACAAGCCCCAGCCCAATGACAAGGCTACGGCAAGCGTACCTCCCGCGTAGATTATCCACTGTTGTTCCACTTCTCCGAAAATCGAGGTCAGCACCACGGCGGTGGTGATGTACTTGGCTATATCCATTAGCCATTTTCCCAATTCCTTTTTCATGCTTTTGTTTCCGTATTACAGTTATTGATGGCAGGGTGTCTCCCTATTTCAGTAACACAAAGATAGGCTTTTCCCTTGTAAATTCCTAATAATTAGTGTGAAAACTTCCCGTCTCTTGTGCCGCGAATGACGGATTGACAGCTTTTCCACCGCGCACGCCCACCACATTTTTTCCCTTTTTTCTAAACT